>OFLW01000015.1_pt1 | contig 186439 bp, 166 predicted proteins | sample 1541061 | NCBI WGS metagenome assembly OFLW01 (sample SAMEA4413045, study PRJEB24355) | metagenome | biome: human; feature: gut; material: faeces | place: United Kingdom | collected 2010
TTAATCTATACTCATATTACTTATAAAAGAATTGCTGGTTTATGTTAATATCTTCTGTTTAATTTTCAAAGACCATTTCTTCGTCGCCCTCAAGCGACTTTCTTAGTTTAACATCACTTTGAAACTTTGTCAACAACTTTTTTCAAAACTTTTAATTTGTTTTGTTAAGTTGTTTCTGTGTCTCTTAGCGACGAGATTTATCTTACCATCATACTCATTAACATTTTATTATAAATAACAAGCTATTACTAAAATATTCTTTAAATACTTAACTTTTCTTATATTTAGTTTAAAATACAACTATTGATACTCCAGGTTGCGTTTTTATCTATTTTTATAAGAGACATATATATTATTGTCTGCTGAAGTATATTTTATACATAAAAACAATTGAAATTTAAATAAAAATAAACCATATTATTTTTTACATTTAATAATTTCATATAATTAATTAAACTTAAATCATAATATGGCTTATTTTAAGATATATTTATCTTATTATATATTATTTACTATTTCCTTAAACTTATCTCCTCTTACTTCAAAGTTTTTAAACATATCAAAACTTGCGCAAGCAGGTGAAAGTGTTATTATATCTCCATTTTCAGCTATTGACTTAGCTATACTTACTACCTCTTCTAAGCTTTCTCCTGAGTATACTGGCACATGAATTCCTTTTTCTTCTTCTAATCTCTTGAAAGCAGCTTTTATTTTTTCTTTAGTTACTCCAAATAATACTATAGCTTTTATTTTTTCATATCCTTCATAAGCTAAAGGCTCAAAAGGTACATGTTTATCATATCCTCCTGCTAAAAGTATAACTGGTTTTTCAAAAGCTTTTAATCCAGCTAAAGTTCTTGTTGGAGTTGATGCTATAGAATCATTATAATATTTTACTCCATCAACTTCTCTTATGAACTCACATCTATGATGAACTCCTCCAAAAGTTTCTGCTACCTTTTTCATTGATTCTATGGATACTTCATCATAAACAGCTAAGAATGCAGCTAAATAATTCTCTACATTATGCATTCCCTTTATGATTATATCATCTTTTTTGCATACTTCTTTACCATGAACATATAACTTGCCATCTTTATAGTATGCATCTTCTCCTTCTGTTTTCTTTGAACTAAATCTAACTACTTTTCCTTTTGCTTCTTTATCTAAATTTTTAGTTATTTCATTTTCATCATTAATTACTAAAAGATCATTTTCTCTTTGATATTTAAAAACATTTTTCTTAGCATCAATATATTCTTGCATATCTTTATGCATATCTAAGTGATTTGGAGTTATATTAGTAACTATTGCTACATCAATTTCAACATCCATAGTCATAAGCTGAAAACTTGATAATTCTAATACAACTTTATCTTCTTCTTTTATTTCTTCTATGTTTGAGAATAATGGAGTACCTATATTTCCTCCTGTCCAAGTTTTATATCCCTCTTGTGATAATAACTTAGACACTATTGTTGTAGTTGTTGTTTTACCATCACTACCAGTTACCCCATAAACTTTACCTTTACAATATCTTACGAATTCCTCCATTTCTGAAGTAATATATGCACCTTGCTTTTTACATCTTACTAAAGCTTCACTGTCTATTCTCATAGATGGTGTTTTAAATACAACCTCAAATCCAGTTAATCTATCTAAATAACCTTTTCCAAGTTCTAAATTTACTCCTAATAATTCAAATTCTTTTGAAATTTCACCTAACTCTTCAGCTGATTTCATATCAAAAGCAGTTACTTTAGCTCCTAGTTTAACTAAAAACTTTATAAGAGGTATGTTACTTACCCCAATTCCTACAACTGCTACATTTTTTCCCTTTATAAATTCTTTAAACTCATTAAAGTCTCTCTTCATTTTGTGGCCTCCAAAATTTTTACCAATATTAATAATGGTTCTTTCTAAATTGTATCCCATTTCTTTCTAATTATAACACTATGGAATTTTCCATTCCATATTATTATAACTTATTCAGAGTTCTTCTATTTTGTTCTAGTGATGATTTTCTAAAAATATTCATGTTATAATAAATTATTAATCTATTTTTAACTATATTGTTTAAAAGAGCTTGTTAAATTATAATTATTAATTAATAATTATTTTAGGATAAAAAGAGTAATTTTTAATATCTAAAATCCTTATACCCAGATTAATTAGGAGGATTAATATGAATACTATTATACAAAAAGCAAAAGAAACTCATGAACTTTCAAGAGATGAAATTATAGCATTATTAAAAGATGATTCTATAAATGAAGAACTTTTTAAAGCTGCTGATGAAGTTAGAAAAAAATACCTTGGTGATGAAGTACATTTAAGAGGACTTATAGAATTCACTAACATATGTAAAAGAAACTGTATGTATTGTGGACTTAGAAGAGATAATAAAAATCTTAATAGATATAGACTTTCTCATGAAGAGATTATAGATTTTGCAAAAAAAGCCGTTAGTTATGGATATAAAACCTTAGTTCTTCAAGGCGGTGAAGATGATTATTATACTGTTGAGCGTTTAGTTCCTATAGTTAAAGATCTTAAAGCCTTAGGGGTTGCCTTAACATTAAGTATAGGTGAAAGACCTTTTGAAGAATATGAAGCCTTAAAAAAAGCTGGAGCTGATAGATTCCTTTTAAGAATTGAAACAACAGATAGAGAATTATATGAAGAACTTGATCCAGGTATGAGTCATGAAAATAGAATTCAATGTCTTAAAAACTTAAGAAAACTTGGATATGAAGTAGGAAGTGGTTGCCTTGTTGGTCTTCCTGGTCAAAAAATAGAATCCTTAGCTGATGATATTTTATTCTTCAAGGAACTTGATGTAGATATGAATGGTATAGGACCATTTATTCCAAATGAAGATACTCCACTAAAAGATGCTGAAGGTGGACAATTTGAACTAGCCCTAAAAGTAATGGCTATAGTTAGATTGCTTTTACCTGATATAAATATTCCTGCTACAACAGCTATGGAAACATTAAATAAACAAGGAAGGGTAATAGCACTTCAATGCGGAGCAAATGTAGTAATGCCTAATGTTACTGAAGGTGAATATAGAAAACTTTATGCCTTATATCCAGGTAAAATATGTACAGGCGATACACCTGCTCATTGTAGAGGATGTATTTCTGGAAAAATTAGAGGTATAGGTAGAATAGTTTCTGACGGACCTGGATTTAGAGCTAATGGATTTAAACCTAAAACTCGTTAATAAAATATAACATAAATAATATTTATAAAACTCTAGAACAATTTAGTAAAATCTAAATTAAATTCTAGAGTTTTTTATTTAGAGTTAAATAATAATTTCTTTTCCTGCACAAGCTTAATCCATTATTAATTCAATCCTTAGTGCTTTTAATTACATAAAAAACTGTAGGAAAATTTATTTTATATAAACTTCCTACAGCCTTATAAATTATTTAATTTCAATATTAAAATTAATTACTTTTTAGTTGTTTTTACAAAATTCATCTATAGCATAAGCAACCTTTTTACTGTTTGCCACTGCCTCAACTACAGTTTTAGGACCACTTACAACATCTCCTGAAGCAAAAACTCCATTAAGTGTTGTTATTCCCTTTTCATCAGTTACCACTAAACCATATTTATCTGTTGAAAGATCTCTACTACTAGATACTATGTTAGTTCTAGGAGCCTGACTTATGGCAACTATTATTGAATCACATTTAAACACCCCTTCACTACCTTCTAAGGTTTTAAATGATACTCTTCCATCCTCAGAAATTACTCTCTCTGTTTGTATGTATTTTACTCCATCCTCATAAATCTCTAAAGGAGCTTTATAAAGTTCAAATTTTACGCCATCTTCCTTAGCCTCTTCTATTTCAACCTTAGTAGCTGGCATATCTTCAAAGCTTTTTCTATAAAGCACATATGTATCTGCACCATTTCTCTTTGCAGTTCTAGCAGCATCCATTGCAACATTTCCAGCCCCAATTACAACTACTCTCTCTCCAAGATTATATGATTTTGGTGCTTTTAAATAATCTATAGCATAATGAACATTGCCTAAAGTTTCTCCCTTAACATTTAGAGTCTTAGGATTCCAAACCCCAGTTGCTATAAATATTGCTTTATAACCATCACTTTTTAACATATCTAAAGTTATAACTGTTCCAATTAAAGTATTAGGTCTTATTTTAACATTTAATTTAATAAGCGCCTCTTCATATTTATCTATTATATCTCTAGAAAGTCTAAACTCTGGTATTCCATATCTTAATACTCCACCAATTTTATCATTTTCATCAAATATTGTTACTTGATATCCTTTTTTAGCTAATATAAATGCAGCTGTTATTCCCGCAGGACCTCCACCTATTATAGCAATTTTATCTTCTAAAATAGTATCTTGAGTAAGTTCTAGATTATCTAAAAACTCTTCTGATATTTCTCTCTCTATTTCACTAAAGTTTACTGGTGTTTCCTTTATTCCCTTTATACAATTCCCCTTACATTGATTTTCATGAGGACATACTATGGAACAAACTACTGATAAAGGATTGTTTTCAAATAAAATTTCCCCAGCCTCTTTTATTTTATCTTCTTTAAATAATCCTATTACCTCTGGAATAGGTGTACTTATTGGGCAATTAGCCTTACATCTTGGATTTTTGCACATTAAGCATCTTAAAGCTTCTTCTTTTAAGTTTTGCTCATTTACTGTCATTTTTAATAACCCCCCTGATTTCTTAACAACCTATAAAAATTCTTCATTGTTTCATAATATATTATATTATCAAAATAATTTAATAAAGTCATTTATTTAAAGATTAAATATTTTCCTATAGGTATGCATTTAGCATCTGCACCATGTCCAAGATCTCTTGTTTTTAATATTGGAATATTAATTTCTCCTATAACTCTCTTTAATATTTCTACTATATCAGGTTTTAAATTCTCTCTTTCCATTTCAGTAAATTCGCCTAATATTATTCCTTTTACCTCATTAAAAACATCTAAGTTTTTATATTGAGTTATATAAGTTACCATCTTAGCTGAATTTCCACTAAAACTTTCTAAAAACAATATTTTATCTTTAAAATCAGGCATATATTTTGTACCTGCTAATTTTAATAAACATCTTATATTGCCACCAACAACTATCCCTTCAAGATGACTTTCATTTATCCATTCATAATCTAAGTTAAATATATCTTCTTTTCCTTCTATAAAAGAAGCCTTAAAATTTTGCATTTGCTCCTCTTTAAATTTACCAATTAAATTTCTTAATTGATAATTATAAGTGGTTATATGACACTGAGAATATATAGCATTAAGTAATACTGTTAAATCACTGTATCCAAAGAAAGGTTTAGGATTTTCTTTTATTAAATTAAAGTCTAAAAAATCTAGAACTTCATTAGCTAAATCTCCACCAGAAATATCAAAAATCATTTTTATATCCTTATCTAAAAATAATTTTTCTAAGGCTCTAGCTTTTTCTTCTCCTGTCCCACTAAAAAGATTATATTCTTTTGCATATAGTGTATCTCCTTCAACCATCTCTATATCTAAACTTTTTAAATTAAGTTTTAATTCATCTATTAGATTTTTATTTTTTATGCTAAGTCCATTTGAACAACTTATTATCCCTATTTTATCTCCTTTATTTAAAAAACTCATACTCATAGCAACCTCCCAAATAAAAATAATTATTATATATAATACCACTTATTTTCATAAATTTATCTATTTTAAAATATTATTGATTATAATTATTTTTTTCAAATCCTCCAAAATAAATATACACTTAAAAACTTATGAAAAAGGATGAAGAAAACTCTTCATCCTTAAAGTTTAAATTATTTATTTATACTTTCTTTAACTAATTCAAGAACTACTTTTGATATTGTTCCTAAATCCTCAATTTTCATATGTTCCTCTAAAGTATGAGGCTTTCTTTCACCACTTGAAAGATTAACTGCCTTTATTCCATTACAGTTAAAGATATTTGTATCACTTCCGCCACCTGAGGCTTTAGTTTCTCCATTTATTCCTAAGTTTTTAAATGCTCTCTTTGCATGTAAAACTATATCTTCATTATCATCTATAACAAAAGCACCATACATTCTATTTACTTCTATATTAACTTCTCCACCAAATTTTTCAGCAGAAGCTTTAAAAGTTTCTACCATGTGTTTTGTTTGAGCATCTAATTTTTCTGTAACTGTACTTCTTGCTTCTGCATCTATTATTACTTCAGGACAAACTACGTTATTAGCAACTCCTCCTGAAATTTTTCCTATATTAGCAGTAGTATCTTTATCTACTCTTAAAAGTTTCATGTTTGCTATAGCATCTGAAGCTATGGAAATTGCACTTATTCCATCTTCAGGTGAAACTCCAGCATGGGCAGGTTTTCCCTTTATAGTAACCTTTAAAGTATCATGTGCAGGTCCTATTGTAGTTATAAATCCTGGATCTCCACTTGTATCAAAAAGGAATGCTTTTTTTGCACTTATTTTTGAATAATCTAAATTTTTAGCCCCTAAAAGACCTGTTTCTTCAGCTATTGTAAATACAACTTCTATATTAGCATGGTCTATGTTGTTTTCTTTTATTACTCTTAAAGCTTCAACTATAGCAGCTATTCCACCTTTATCGTCTCCACCTAATATAGTTGTTCCATCACTATATACAACTCCATCTTTTATTATTGGCTTTATTCCTTTACCAGGTTTAACAGTATCCATATGACATGCAAAAAGAATAGTTTCTCCTTCTACATTACCCTTTAATTTAGCTATTAAGTTTCCTGTATTTGAACCTATTTTTTCTCCACTATTGTCAAACTCAACTTCTAATCCAGCTTCAATTAAATCCTTTTCTAATCTCTTAGCGAAATTACCTTCTTCATAAGTTTCACTGTCTATTTGGATATAATCTAAAAAACTTTCTAAAACTCTTTTTTCATTTATCATAATATTGTAGTCTCCCTTAAAGCATTTCAATAAATTTCATATAAAATTATATCACGAAAAATACATTTGTCCGTAATTGTAAAACAAAATTCATAACTATGTCCTTTTGTACTTTAAAATTATAAATAAAAAAACTTATAAATATATATGAAATATATTTATAAGTTTTTATTTTTACTTTTAAACTAGAATTCTAAGCTCTTTTCTATTATAGCTCTTACATCTTCTATTTTAACTCTTTGTTGTTCCATGTTATCTCTGTCTCTTACAGTTACACATCCATCTTCTAAAGTATCGAAGTCAACTGTTATGCAGAATGGAGTTCCTATTTCATCTTGTCTTCTATATCTCTTACCGATACTTCCTGTTTCATCATAATCAACATTGAAGTGTTTGCTAAGTTCTGCATATACTTCATCAGCCTTTTCTGATAATTTCTTAGAAAGTGGTAATATAGCAGCCTTAAATGGTGCTAAAGCTGGGTGTAAGTGCATAACTGTTCTTACATCTACCTTTCCATTAGCTCCTTCTAATTCTTCCTCATCATAAGCTTCAACTAAGAATGCTAATGCAACTCTGTCAGCTCCTAATGATGGCTCTATAACATATGGTACATATTTTTCATTTGTTGTTGGGTCTAAGTAAGTCATGTCTTGACCTGAGTGTTCAGCATGCTTATTTAAGTCATAATCTGTTCTATCAGCTATTCCCCAAAGTTCTCCCCATCCAAATGGGAATAAGTATTCTATATCTGAAGTAGCATTTGAGTAGAAGCTTAATTCTTCTTCTCCATGATCTCTCATTCTTATGTTTTCTTCTTTCATTCCTAAGTTTAATAGGAAGTTCCAACAACTATCTTTCCAGAAATTGAACCATTCTAAATCAGTTCCTGGTTTACAGAAGAACTCAAGCTCCATTTGTTCGAACTCTCTAGTTCTGAAAGTGAAGTTACCTGGAGTTATTTCGTTTCTGAAAGACTTACCAATTTGAGCTATACCAAATGGCACTTTCTTTCTTGTAGTTCTTTGTACTGATTTAAAGTTTACGAATATACCTTGAGCAGTTTCTGGTCTTAAATATACTTCGTTTTTACTGTCTTCAGTTATTCCTTGGAAAGTTTTAAACATTAAGTTGAACTTTCTTATATCTGTGTAGTTTAATTTTCCACATTTAGGACAAACTATGTTGTTCTTAGTTATGTAGTCCATTAACTCTTCATTGCTCCATCCATCAGCTGTAGCAACTTCTGCTCCGTTTGCAGTCATATGATCTTCAACTAATTTATCTGCTCTGAATCTAGCTTTACATTCTTTACAATCCATTAAAGGATCTGAGAATCCACCAACGTGACCTGATGCAACCCAAACTTCTCTATTCATTAAGATAGCTGAATCTAATCCAACATTATATTTGCTCTCTTGAACAAACTTTTTCCACCAAGCTCTTTTTACGTTATTTTTGAATTCAACTCCTAGTGGGCCGTAATCCCATGAGTTTGCAAGTCCACCGTATATTTCTGAACCTGGGAATATAAATCCTCTGTTTTTACATAAGGCTACTATTTTATCCATAGTTTTTTCTACTGCCATTACAATTACCTCCATTTATATTAAATAACTTATTTTATATTAATTCTTCACTTTATAAAGAACTTTAAACTTCCTTGAGAAATATTTCTAACAGTTTTATTCACTGCTAGAAATACTCATCTAGATTAACAGCCTAAGGGCTTTATATAAATAAAAAAAGCCATTACATTCAAAGGGACGAAATAAAATTCCGCGGTTCCACCCTTTTTAGCAAAAGCTCATCTCTCAAAATAATTGTACTCAAAAGCTCCCTTCATTTTAAACCTTTAATAACTTTCACCAACCGTTATCTCTCTAAAAAAGATTTTAAAATTACTCTTCTTCATCATAGTACATATTTAGTTATACTCTTAATTTTATCAAAACTAAATTATATGTCAATAAAAAAAAGAATTTATAAACATACAAAAGCTTATATATTTATAAATTCTTTCTTAATTAATTTTAGGCAAAAAAAATGGCTCCTCGGAGAGGACTCGAACCTCCAACCTATCGGTTAACAGCCGAGTGCTCCACCATTGAGCTACCGAGGAACATTTACACATTTATTATATCATATTTCAAATAAAATACAATAGTTTTTTTATGAAATTTCAAAAAACAATAATTTGTTTAAAATACTTTTTTACATAAAAATCACTTAGATTCGTATAATTTTCTTTATAAAAAATAAAGGACACTTTTCTTTGATATAATCACCAATTGAAAGTGCCCTTTTTAAAATATTACTTTTTAAATCTTAGTATAATTTTGCTCCAGCTGGAATTCTATCATCAACCATAAGAAGGTTAAGTCCTTCACGACCATCTTCTTCATGTACTGCTGAAATTAACATACCTTCAGAAGCAATACCCATCATTTTTCTTGGTGGTAAATTAACAATTGCGATTGCTGTTTTACCAACAAGTTCTTCTGGCTCATAATACTCATGAATACCACTTAAAATAACACGATCTTTACGTTCTCCATCATCTAATGTAAACTTTAGAAGCTTTTTAGATTTAGGCACTGCTTCACAAGCAAGAATTTTAACTGCACGATAGTCAGACTTAGCAAATGTCTCAAAATCAATCATATCTTTGAAAATAGGTTCGATTTTTACATTTGAGAAGTCAACTTTTTCTTCTACTGGAGTAGAAGCAACAACTTTTTCTTCATTTTTCACTTCAATTTTTGAAGAACCTTGTGGTTTCATTGTTGGGAATAATATAACGTCTCTTATTGATGAAGAGTCAGTTAAGAACATTATCATTCTGTCTATTCCTATTCCTAATCCACCTGTTGGAGGCATACCAGTTTCTAAAGCACTCATGAATTCTTCATCTAACATGTATGCTTCATCATCTCCGTATTCTCTTTCTCTAGCTTGTTGTTCAAATCTTTCTCTTTGAACTATTGGATCGTTAAGCTCTGAGTATGCGTTACATACTTCTCTACCATATACAAATCCTTCAAATCTTTCAGTAAACATTTCATTTCCTCTTTTCTTTTTAGTAAGAGGTGATATCTCTACTGGATAATCTATTAAGAAAGTAGGTTGGATTAATTTATCTTCACCATATTCTTCAAATAACATATTTAGAACTTCACCTTTAGTAACCTTATCTAATGGTTTAGGGAATTCTAAGTTTTTTTCTTTAGCTATAGCTTGAGCTTCTTCATCACTCTTAATTTCGTTGAAATCTATACCAGCAAATTCTTTAACTGCATCAACCATAGTAATTCTTCTCCATGGTGGTGTGAAGTCTATTTCAGTTCCTTCATAAGTAACTTTAGTTGATCCATTTACTTTTTCACAAACATAAGCAATCATGTTTTCCATAATTTCCATCATATCATTATAATCTGCATATGCTTCATATAACTCTATAGCAGTGAATTCTGGATTATGTCTTACTGAAACCCCTTCATTTCTGAAGTTTTTACCCATTTCATAAACTTTTTCAAATCCAGCAACTATTAATCTCTTTAAGTATAACTCAGTAGCAATTCTTAAATACATATCTATATCTAAAGCATTGTGGTGAGTTATGAAAGGTCTAGCAGCAGCTCCACCAGCTATTGGTGAAAGAATTGGTGTGTCAACCTCTAAGAATCCTCTATTATCTAAGAATTCTCTTATAGCTTTTATTATTTGAGATCTCTTAATAAAAGTATCTTTAACTTCTGGGTTTGTTATTATATCAACTTCTCTTTGTCTGTATCTTAAGTCTGGGTCTTTTAAACCATGCCATTTTTCTGGTAATGGTTTTAAAGATTTACAGATTAATTCAAATGAAGTTACTTTTACTGAAACTTCACCCATTTTTGTTTTAAATACTTCTCCAGTTGCAGCAACCCAGTCACCTAAATCGAAAGTTTTAAATTCCTTTAAAGCTTCCTCTCCAACGTTATCAATTTTAATAAATAATTGAATTTTTCCTTGTAAATCTGCTAAATCAGCGAATACTACTTTACCTTGACCTCTTTTTGACATAAGTCTTCCAGCAACTTTTACTTCTTTACCTTCTAACTCTTCAAAATTATCTTTTACATCAGCAGAAGAGTGTGTTCTCTCTACCTTGTATACATCAAATGGGTCCTTACCAGCTTCTTGTAATTCAACAAGCTTTTGTCTTCTTAACATCTCTTGTTCACTTAATTGTTCTTCTGCTTCGTGAATATTTATTTCCTCATTTGACATTTAAAAATCCCTCCATCTATATTATCTATCTTCTTATTCCAAGAACTTCGAACTTAGTAGTTCCTCCTGGTACTTCTATCTCTACAACATCTCCAACTTTTTTACCCATTAACCCTTCACCAACTGGTGATTCATTTGATATCTTAAAGTTCATTGGATCTGCTTCTGCTGAACCAACTATTGAATACTCAACTTCTTCATCAAAATCAAAGTCCATAACCTTAACGATTGATCCAACTGTAACTATATCTGTTGATATTTCTGACTCATCAACAACAACAGCATTTTTAAGCATGTTTTCTAACTGAATTATTCTTCCTTCAGTGAAAGCTTGCTCATTTTTAGCTTCATCATATTCTGAGTTCTCACTTAAATCTCCGTATCCTAAAGCAACTTTTATCTTTTCAGTTATTTCTTTTCTTTTTACTGTTTTAAGATATTCTAATTCATCTTCTAATTTTTTAACACCTTCATATGTCATTATATGTTTCTTTTCGCTCATTTTCTTTCTCCCCTTTGAACATATTATTATAATATCATATTTAAACTTAACCTGTTAATATACAATTCATAAAAACTTTAAGATTATTAAGCCTAATTATTCAAATTATTATAATTCCTAAAGATTATTATGTCAAACTATATATTATATAAGATAGAATACACTAAATAAAAAATCATTATTTAGCTTTAATTCTCACCTTTATTTGTATAAATTAAACATCTAATATTTTACTGATGCTTTATTATATCCAGTTATATCCCCATTTATGATAAATATTATAAATCATTTTTCATTAAATATTCTTTATACTCATTAAGAATACCCATAATCTTCTCTGGATCTGCTTCTAAATTCAGCATATTCTTAACTTCAGTACAATTATTTAATCCTTTTATATACCAAGCTGCATGTTTTCTCATTTCTCTTACAGCCTTATACTCTCCATCATATTTAAGTGATAAATTATAATGTCTTATACACATATCTATTTTTTCTTCTGGAGTAGGCATATAAACCTCTTCTCCATTTAATTTCTGAACTATTTGCTTGAAGATCCAAGGGTTTCCCATACTTCCCCTTGCAACCATAATTCCATCACAGTTAGTTTGATTTTTAAGACTTAAAGCATCCTCCGCAGTAAATACATCTCCATTTCCTATAACAGGAATATTAACTGCTTCTTTCACTTGTCTTATTATATCCCAATTAGCTTTTCCTTCATACATTTGAGCTCTAGTTCTTCCATGTACAGCAATAGCATCTACTCCTGCTTCTTCCATGATTTTAGCAAACTCAACAGCATTTATATTTTCCTCATCAAAACCCATTCTGAACTTAACTGTTACAGGCTTTGTTGCAACTTTTTTTATGCTGCTCATAATCTCATAAGCTAATTTAGGATTTTTCATCAAGGCTGAACCCTCACCATTTTTTACTATCTTAGGTGCAGGACATCCCATATTAACATCTATTATACATATATCATCATTTGTATTAAAATGCTTCTCAGTGACATAAGCCATTATCTCTGGATCATTTCCAAACATCTGACAAGATACCGGTTTTTCTTCATCTGCAATTCTCATTAATTCTTTTGTATTTTCACTCCCATAGTACAATGCCTTTGCACTAACCATTTCAGTGCAAACTATTCCTGCACCCATCTCTTTACATAATCCCCTAAAAGATATATCTGTAACCCCTGCCATAGGTGCTAAGAAAACATTATTTTCTAAAACTATGTTTGATATTTTCATTACTTTCTACTCCTTGTTTTTTTCGTAAAGTATCTTAAGCCCTTCTAAAGTTAATTTACGATCTACTTCATCAATTACATCCGTTTCGCTATAAACAAGTTTAGCTAGCCCTCCTGTAGCTAATACAAATGGTTCTTTTTCTCCTAAGTCCATCATTTCTTTTTTCATACGTTTAACTATATATTCAACTTTTCCAATATATCCATAAATTATTCCAGCTTGCATACTTGTAACTGTATTTTTACAAATTACACTCTTTGGTTTTTCAAGTTCTATTCTTGGAAGCTTTGCAGCTCTCTCAAATAAAGCATCTGCTGAAATTTGAATTCCTGGGCATATATTTCCACCTAAATAATCTCCCTTTTCAGTAATGGCACAGAATGTTGTTGCTGTTCCAAAATCTATTATTATCATAGGTTTTTTATGCTTTTCAAAAGCAGCTACAGCATTTACTATTCTATCTGCTCCAACTTCTTTAGGATTATCATATTTTATATTAATTCCAGTTTTTATTCCAGGTCCTACTATAATAGGCTCTTTGCAGAAACATTTTCTAACCATGTTCTCTAAAGAATGCATTATATTAGGAACTACTGAAGAAATTATTATTCCTTCAACATCTTCTGGATTTAATTTTGCTTGATTAAATAGTTGCATAACTTGTATTGAGTATTCATCTGATGTTTTCTTAGAATCTGTAGATATTCTCCATGATGCTATGTATTTTTCATTATCATGAATCCCTAAAACTATATTTGTATTACCTACATCTATTAATAAAATCATGTGTTTTACACCACCTTAATATAATTAAAGACAGCTAATAAAGCTGTCCGGAAAATACCATGTACCCTTTATATAACAATATTAATTTTAACAACTACTATACATTTGTCAAGCAATTACAATTACTAGTTTTTAAATAAAAAAAGGCTTATATGACTATTTTTTTAACAGCGTCATATAAGCCTTAAAATTATCTAAACATTTAGAATAATCCTACTATTTCTCCATTGTCTTTTATATCCATTCTATTAGCAGCAGGAACCTTAGGTAACCCTGGCATTGTCATAACATCTCCTGTTAAAACAACTATGAATCCAGCTCCATTTGAAACTCTAACCTCTTTAACAGTTATATCAAAGTTTTCAGGTCTTCCTAAAAGACTTGGATTATCTGATAATGAATACTGTGTCTTAGCCATACATATTGGAAGTTTATCTAAATTAAATTTCTCAATTTCAGCTATTTGTTTAAGAGCTTGAGGAGTATAGTTTACCCCTTTTCCGCCATATATAGTTTGAACTATTTTTAATATTTTATCCTTTATAGATTCTTCTGAATCGTAAATCATCTTAAAGTTTGAAGGCTCAGTTTCCATTGTTTTTATAACTTTATTAGCTAAATCAATTCCGCCTTCTCCACCTTTTTCCCATACTTCTGTTAAGCTAACTTCTACACCTACACTTTTACAGAAGTCTTCTATAGCTTTAACCTCTTCATCTGAATCAGTTATAAACTTATTTATAGCAACAACAACTGGTACTCCATAAGCTTTTATATTTTTTATTTGCTTTTCTAAGTTTTTCATACCTTTATTTAAAGCATCTACATTTGATATGTTTAATTCATCTTTCTTCACGCCACCGTGATGCTTTAAAGCTCTTATAGTAGCTACTAAAACTACACAATCAGGATTTAAATTTCCGTATCTACATTTTATATCTAAGAATTTTTCTGCACCTAAATCTGCTCCAAAACCAGCTTCTGTTATAGTTATATCACTCATTTTTAAAGCTGTCTTAGTTGCTATTATTGAATTACATCCATGAGCTATATTTGCAAATGGTCCACCATGAATTATTGCTGGAGTATTTTCTAAAGTTTGAACAAGGTTAGGCTTTATAGCATCTTTCATAAGTAAAGCCATAGCTCCTTGAACTTCTAATTCCTTAGCATAAACAGGCTCTCCATCTAAGTTATATGCAATTAAAATATTCCCCATTCTCTCTTTTAAGTCTTCTAAATCACTAGCCATACATAATATAGCCATTATTTCTGATGCAACAGTGATCATAAATCCATCTTCTCTTAAGAATCCGTTTATTTTACCACCCATTCCAACAACTATATTTCTTAAGGCTCTATCATTCATATCCATAACTCTTTTAAATACAATTCTTCTTGAATCTATTCTTAATAAATTACCTTGATGAATATGGTTATCTATAGCTGCACATAAAAGATTATTAGCTGAAGTTATTGCATGCATATCTCCTGTAAAATGAAGATTTATATCTTCCATAGGAACTACTTGAGCATATCCACCACCAGCTGCTCCACCTTTTATTCCAAATACAGGTCCTAATGATGGCTCTCTTAATGCTATAACAGTATTTTTTCCTATTTTATTTAATGCTTGTCCTAATCCTACTGTAACAGTAGATTTTCCTTCTCCTGCTGGTGTTGGATTTATAGCTGTAACTAAAACAAGCTTACCATCCTTATTATTTTCTAGTTTTTTTATTGCATCTAAAGATATCTTACATTTATATTTTCCATAAAGCTCAATATCATCTTCTCCAAGTCCTATTTTTTTAGCAATATTTATTATTGGCTCCATTTTAGCACTTTGTGCTATTTCAATATCATTTTTCATAATTCCGCACCTCATTCCAAAGTAATCTACTAATATTATACCCATAATTTATAAAAAAACAAAGAGTTTTATCGAACATTTTTATATATTTTATTAAAATTGTTCGTATTATTAAAATGTCTTTAGTGAAATTATAATATAAAATAATACTTAATTAAATAATAATTATAAAAAAAAGAGGTACTTAAGTACCTCTTCTAACTATGAGTTTTTAAATATTTCTCTAAACTCATCACCATCAATTTTTTCTTTTTGAAGTAACACATCAGTTACTGCATTTAATTTACTTATATTTTCTTTTAATATAGATTCTGCTCTATTATAAGCTTCATCAATTAATTTCTTAATTTCTTCATCTATTTTAGCGCTAGTTTCTTCACTTATGTTGCTACTCTTTCCAATGTCTCTACCTAAGAATACTTCTCCACCATCGCTATTACCAAATGATATAGGTCCAATAACATCACTCATTCCGTATTCCATAACCATACTTCTAGCAATGTGACTAGCTCTGTCTATATCATTTTTAGCACCGGCACTTATATCTCCAATAACTAATTTCTCAGCTACTCTTCCACCTAAAAGTTCAACCATCTTATCCTTAAGCTGTTTCTTAGATGTGTGAGTTCTATCTTCCTCTGGTAAATTCATTGTATACCCTGCAGCCATTCCTCTTTGAATTATACTTATTTCATGAACTGGATCTGCATACTCTAGCACATTACTTACAACAGCGTGACCTGATTCGTGAACTGCAGTAATTCTTCTATCATATTCACTAACAACTCTACTCTTCTTCTCTGGTCCAGCTATTACTCTTGTTATAGCCTCTTCAATGTCTGCCATATCTATGCTACTTTTACCACCTCTAACTGCTAATAAGGCAGCTTCGTTAGTTAAGTTTTCAAGATCTGCACCACTAAATCCTGGTGTCATTTTAGCTAAAACTTTTAAATCTACATCTTCTGATAGATGCTTATTTCTTGTATGAACTTTTAGTACTTCTTCTCTACCCTTAACATCAGGTGCACCTACTAAAATTCTTCTATCAAATCTTCCTGGTCTTAATAATGCTGGATCTAAGATATCTGGTCTATTTGTAGCAGCTATCATAATTATTCCTTCATTAACTCCAAAACCGTCCATCTCAACTAGTAATTGGTTTAATGTTTGTTCTCTTTCATCATGACCGCCACCAAGTCCAGCACCTCTTTGTCTACCAACAGCATCAATTTCGTCTATGAATATAATACATGGAGCATTTTTCTTAGCTTGCTCAAATAAATCTCTTACTCTTGAAGCACCAACTCCAACAAACATTTCAACGAAATCTGAACCTGATATACTAAAGAAAGGAACACCTGCTTCTCCTGCTATAGCTTTTGCAAGAAGTGTCTTACCTGTTCCAGGAGGCCCTACTAAAAGAACTCCTTTAGGTATTCTTGCTCCCATTTCTATATATCTCTTAGGTTGTTTTAAGAAATCAACAATTTCTTCTAATTCACCTTTTTCTTCATCAGCCCCAGCAACATCTTTGAACGTAACTTTCTTTCCGTCTAAATTAGCCATCTTGGCTTTACTTTTACCGAAATTCATTACCCCTCTATTTCCACCACTGTTTTGAGCTTGCTGTGTGAACATAAATAAACCAAAGAATATAACACCTATTATAAGTATTGTTGGAAGGAAACTAATCCAAATACCCATATTATTAGGTGGTGTATACTTTATTACTGTTTCTACCCCTTGAGTTTCTTGTAAAAGATTGTCTAACATCTTATTTGAAACATATGAAGTAAACCTCTTACCATCTTTTAAAACCCCATCAACTGACATTTTATCTTCTTTTATGGTCATTGTTTCAATTTTATTTTCCACATACGCTTCTTTAAATTCACTATATGATATTACTTTTCCTTGAGTTCCATTTCTATAAAAAGCAAATGCAAACATAAGCACTACAGCAAAAATAGCTATATAAGTAATCATACTTTGTAATTTTTTCATCTCTATGCCCCCCTCTCTGACCATCATTTTTAATGAATTTTAACATAAGAAATAGTATTTTACAATATTTTGAATTACTTATTATAAATTTCTTCTTTTAAAGCACCGATGAATGGTAAGTTTCTATATTTTTCAGCATAGTCTATTCCATATCCAACTATGAATTCATCTGGTACATCAAATCCTTTGTATTTTGCTGAAACGTTTGAAGTTCTTCTAGCTTCTTTATCTAATAGAGCAACTATTTCTATACTTGCTGCCTTTCTAGCTTTTAAATATTCTAAAAGATAGCTTAAAGTTGTTCCTGTATCAACTATATCTTCAACTATAAGAACATGCTTATTTTCTATATCACTATCTAAGTCTTTTAATATTCTAACAACTCCTGAAGTTTGAGCTGAGTTGCCATAACTTGAAACAGCCATAAAATCTATTTCACATGGTATGCTTATATTTTTAATAAGATCTGAAGTAAATAATACTGAACCTTTTAATATACCAACAACTAATAAATCTTTTCCAGCGTAATCTTTACTAATTTCTTCAGCCATCTCTTTTACACGTTTAGCTAATTGTTCTTCTGAATATAAAACCTTTTTAACATCATCTTTTATGTCTCTTATCATAATTAATTTTCCTTTCCTCTAAAAGTAATTTTAATTACCTTTTTAGTTTTATTTGTAACTTTAAATGTTTCACTAACATTAGATCCTACAATCCATGCTATTTCATTATTAAATAGCACTAAGGGTATAAAATCTCTTTCTTCTTTAGGTACCTTATTATTTATAAATATATCTTTTAGCTTTTTGCTACTCTTCATTCCTAAAGGAATTATTTTATCTCCATTTTGTCTAAATCTAATATCTATATTGGAAATTTTATCATAATCAAAAGACTTTATAAATCTATCTTTTGAAAATTTTTTACCTTTTTTTAAATCTTCTACTATTAATTCATAATTTCCTAAAATATCATCTTCTATTACAACTTTTTGTTTTTTATCTAGTTCATCTTTAATATTTTCTAAATTTAAAACTTTATTCTCTTTAACCTTTTTGCTATCTACTAATTTTATTCTTATTTCTCCATATTCATTTAAAGCAATTACCCCATTAGTTATGTTAATTTGCTTTCCTGTTCCCTTATCCTTTAGAGCAATTATGTCCTGTATATGTTTTAGTTCAAAATTATTATGTTTAGAACTTACTTCAAATAGTGCCTTTTTTATTATTCTTGTTAGTAAAGCTTCCTTCTCATTAAAGGCTTCTTTTTTAATAAGAATGCTGTGATTTTCTTTTATACAAAGTTTAGGAAATCTCTTTTCCACTTCTTCTTGTATAAACTCTACATCCTTACTACAGCTATAAGCTAATCTATTTAAAGTAGAAACTATATCAGGATTAAAATTCTCTTCTATAAATGGTATTGCCTTAAGCCTTATTTTATTTCTAGAATATATTTCTTCTAAATTAGTTTCATCTATTCTAGGATTTAATTTATTTATTTCACAGTATTCTTCTATTTCTGTTCTTCTTAAAATCAATATCGGTCTTATAAAAACCCCATCTCTAACTGGTTTAATTCCAACTAATCCTTCTATGCCAGTTCCTCTTAAAGCTCTCATAATAAGAGTTTCTGCTTGATCATTAGCATTGTGTGCTATAGCTATTTTATCTAATGAATATTCATTTTTTAGTTCTTCAAAGAATTTATATCTCTCTTCTCTTCCAGCCATTTCTGTAGAAATGTTTTGTTCCTCACTTATCTTATTTATATCCACTCTTTTTACAAAGCATTTTATATTTAAATTCTTACAAAGTTCTTCTACATAAGCTTCATCTTTTAAAGCACTTTCTCCTCTTAAACAATGATTCACATGGGCTGCATATACTTCTATGTGTAATAATTCCCTAAGTTCACTTAAAATATGTAGTAAACATACTGAATCTGGACCACCTGATAAAGCTACTAAAACCTTATCTCCACTTTTAATCATGGAGTTTTCCTTTATAAAATCTATAACCTTTTTCTTCATTGTAACTCACTCCATAAATATTATATTTTGCCCTAATATTATAACACATAAAAAATCCCTTATGTTCTTAAAAAAGTTCGTATAATTAATTTTAAATAATAAATTTAATTATTTACTTAAAAATAAAAGAAAGTGCATAAGAACTTTTCTCTTAAGTAAAATCTACACACAAAACAATTTATAGATTTTATTTAGTTCTTATACACTCTCCTTTTCTTAATTTATTGCAAAAACCTTAGATACAACTACTGTCATATCATCCTTAGCCTTTCCTCCACTTAATTCCTTTGCTTTTTCTAAAATAGCTATTGATAAATCCTTAGGTTGTCTATACTTAGTACTCTTTAAAAATTCAATTAACCATGTAGTATCAAAACTTCCATCATTTTTAACATCTAAAATGCCATCACTTATGCTAACTATTACATCCCCATTACCTACTTGCTTTTCAACAGTGTCTACATCTGGTTCTTCTAAAACACCAAAGGGAAGTGTATTTGAATTTATAACTTCTACCTTATTTCCTCTCTTTATAAAACTTTCTATAGCTCCAACTTTCATAAATTTAGCATTTCCAGTATATAAGTCTATCTTATTCATATCTAATGTAGAAAACTTTTCATCTTCACTAAACTTTATACTCATAATTGCATTAACTGCATCAATAGCTATTTTTTCATCAAAACCAACTTCCATAAATTTCTCTATTATCTCTACAGAAACTTTACTTTCAAGTCCTGCTTCTGGTCCTGATCCCATACCATCTGATATTACAGTTATATAATTTCCATCCTTTGTTCTACCATATGAATATGAATCTCCAGTGAATTTTTCTCCCTCTTTAGTTGCAACTGCCACATGAGAATTAATATGATATTTAGGAGCTTCTTCAATAACAATCTCACACATATTATTTTTGCTATTTATATTACATCCTTCACTTCCAATACTCATATTTTTTCCTATGGTTTCACTTATTATAGGAAGAACTGTTTTTATACATGCTTGAGATCCCATACAATTTTCCATTTGCATCTTAATTTTAATTCTTCCATTTTTATCGTTATAACATATTAAGCTCCCAAAATTAATACCATATTTTAAAAGAGATTTTTTTATGCTTTTCTCCACATCAGTACAAAGATGCAGCTCATTTCCAAATTCATCAACTATTTCACTAATTGTAACTGACATATTATTTATATGATTAGATAAGATTTTTCTGCCCTCTCCTAATCTACTTTTTAATGTTTCATTTACCATATAGATATTCATTATGTCCTCTAGATTTTTAACTAAGGCATATTTCTTTATGCATTTTTTCTCAAGCTCATGAGGAAAAGAACCTGAATTATTTTCGTAATTTCTTATTAAATCTGAAAAAGCATTATAAGTTTGATGAAGTTCTCTCTTCCAACACATATATCTCATATCACAGTCACTACAAGTTCTATCTGATAAATTTTCAACCAATGCATTCCCTTTATTTTTTATAGCTAATTTATCATTGCCAACTAGATTATTTAATGACTTACCCATTATAGATAAAACTTCAGTAAAATCTCTTAATCTTTCAGTTAACTCATCTTTAATCTCAGCAAATCTAACTTCACTAAAATGTCCAACCTTTTTATCCTTATTTATTTCTAAAGAAATTTTATTGTATATTTTTTTAGGAATTAACAAAAATATTCCTGTTCCAACTAAGGCTTCTATAAATGAAATATTATTAAACACTCCAGAATATAAAGTTACTATTACAAAAATTATGTTAAATGATAAGGCTGTAAAAAGCTTTCCTGACTCTCTAAAAATACCAGCAACTAACCCACAAGCTCCATAAATAGCTATGCTCTCCATAAGATTTCCTGTGGCAAACCCTAATATTATGCCCATAGTTATGCCAGCTCCAGCACCCATATTAGTATCTGAAATAAAGGCTAAAACTACAATGAAAAGTATAGCTGCTATATTTCTAAAGCTAATATCATTTATTGATAGGGTTCCAATTCCAACTATTAATAAACATATAAATAATTCTATACTTACAATTTCATCTATTGAGAAAAAGTGTTGAGTATTTATTTCTTCTATACATTTTAATGTGTAACTCACAACATAATATATAGGAAAAACTAAGGCTGTTACTGAAATCGCACCTATAAAGTGTAAAATTATATCTGAACTTCCTACTAAAACTCCATAAATAAATAATCCTGAAAATACAGTTATAAAACTTGCTATATTTCTAGCCTTTTTATTTAATTTACTCATAGAAATTATGGTAACTATAGTTGATATTATTATGTAAGCTGAAAAGTTATTAACCTTATTAAACAATGTAATATAACCTACTATAACTCCTAAACTTGATGATAATATATATTTTTTTTCATAATTTGTTATTGCAATTAAATATGCTAATCCAAATGGAGCTAATACTTGAACTACTCCAAAAGTCATATCTAAATACACTCTACTTATTAAAAGACCTGCAACCATAGCCATAATAAGCCCAATGCTAGAAGCTTCTATTTTCATATTATTTTTTACATTTTCTGAATCCTTTACTCTTTTGTAATTATCAATTTTAACTCCATATTGCATATTTATCCTCCTAACCTTCTATCTTTATCAACATTATAGCAAGATTATTAGGAAAAATTTGTAAATATATAGATTAATTTTTTATTTTTTTAAGACATAATAAAACAAAATTTTGTGGAATTTATATTATTTTATATAAGATTTATAATTTAATTACCATTAAACTGGAAATAAATTAATTGACATGAATTTTGAGAAATATATTATTATTTATAGTCTTTACTAAAGATACATTTTGTTGAATAAAGTATCTTTTTATCTACAAAAAAGAGATTTATATATTGAAGAAAAATAAAAAAACTCATCTTAATATTAAGATGAGTTTTGGTGCCGAAGACCGGAATCGAACCGGTACGATGTGTTAGCACCGCAGGATTTTAAGTCCTGTGCGTCTGCCAGTTCCGCCACTTCGGCATATTATTAAATTTAAATGGTAGCGGGAACAAGATTCGAACTTGCGACCCTTCGGGTATGAACCGAATGCTCTAGCCAGCTGAGCTATCCCGCCATGTGGTTGCGGGGGCAGGACTTGAACCTACGACCTTCGGGTTATGAGCCCGACGAGCTACCAGCTGCTCCACCCCGCGATATTGTTGGTGCCGAAGACCGGAATCGAACCGGTACGATGTGTTAGCATCGCAGGATTTTAAGTCCTGTGCGTCTGCCAGTTCCGCCACTTCGGCATATATTAAATTTAAATGGTAGCGGGAACAAGATTCGAACTTGCGACCCTTCGGGTATGAACCGAATGCTCTAGCCAGCTGAGCTATCCCGCCATGTGGTTGCGGGGGCAGGACTTGAACCTACGACCTTCGGGTTATGAGCCCGACGAGCTACCAGCTGCTCCACCCCGCGATGTTGTGGTGCCGAAGACCGGAATCGAACCGGTACGGTGTGTTAGCACCGCAGGATTTTAAGTCCTGTGCGTCTGCCAGTTCCGCCACTTCGGCATGTCATCGTGTTTCCCAACGACAAGATTTATTATACATAAGCACAAGCATACTGTCAACATATTTTTTAAAGTTTTTTATAAAATTTATAATAAATATTAATAAACCCTCATGAAATCTAGTATTCAGTTAAAAAAAATCATAAAAAAATACCCTTAATCCTATATAATTTTTTAGCAAAAACTATAAAATATAAAAGTTAAGCTTAAGAATAATTAAAATAAATAAATGTTTTATCATAATCTATATTTTATTTTTTATTATTAAAATTCTATTTTAAATCAATGTTAAAATTCTACACATGCATAATATAAAAATCTAAATTTAAAATCCCTTAGATATACTCTAAGGGATTTTAAGAAATATTATATTGATTTTCTTTTTCTTTGTTTTACATCTTGATGTTTTTTTACATCTTGAAGTCTTTCTTCACTATCCTTTAAAAACTTTGACATTATATCTTCAAAATTTTGTTTTGGCTTAGCTTTCTTTTCATTATTCCAATCAAAATCTGCAGGTTTAACAGACTTTTTCTTTGGTGGCATAGCTTGCTTTATTGATAAGCTTATTTTGCCTTTATCATCAACTGATATTACTTTCACTTTAACTTTGTCATCTTCTTTAAGATGCTCTCTTATATCTTTAACATAAGTATCTGCTACTTCAGATATATGAACTAAACCTGTCTTTCCTTCCACTTCAACAAACGCACCAAAGTTTGTGATGTTAATTATTCTACCCTCTAATATGTTTCCTGCCATTAAGGTCATGTTTAAAAGTTTCCTCCTTAAATTTATAAATAAAATATATGTTATTTTTAATAATAACCTTATTTATTCTGATTGTTTTTTGCTTCAGAATTATTTTGCTTATCTTGAGGTGAATCTGAGTTAGTAATAACCTTCTCGCCATCCTTAATCATACCTAATCTTTCTCTAGCCATTCTTTCTATGTATTCGTCTGTTGAAGATTGGTTTACCTCATCTTGTAACTTCTTATTTTTATCTTGAAGCTCATTAAGCTGAGTTTGCTTTGCTTCTATGTCTTTGTGTATTTTGTTCATTGTAAGTTCTTGTCTAACATAAGAAATAACTAATATAGCAATTAATATAATTATTACCATATTTTTTAAATTCATTCTTTTTTTCACTCTTATACCCCCATACTTGAAACGGTACGATATAAGTCTATTGTAAACACTATTATAGCTTAATTCAAGCAATTTTTACCTTATGAATTAACTTTTTAATTTGTAAATGTATTTTTAAATGCATATCTTATATTTTTGAATATTATTCGTATATTCTTTAATAGTATAGCTAGAATTTTATGTTGTATTCTTCTAAAATATTTAGATAATGTTTTTAAGTAAATAACTAAGGTTAATCCCATAAACACATATACATACACACCTATAAGGGCATAATTATATTTTAGTAAAAATACAAATACAATTAAACTACACCATATCCAAAATAATATATCTTCAATTGTTATTAATATTTTATTTTTGCAAACACCTCTAAACTCTCTATAAATATCAAACAAAAATCCAATTATTATTCCAGATAATATTGCAAAAATAACAATTTTAAATTGAATATTTATATCTAAAAGCATATCTCCCACCTATTTAAATATTTTAGAAAGTAAATTTATATTTCTTTTACGCTTATTTTTTTTATTTAAATAATCAATATTACTAATAAATCCTCCTATTATAACCTCCCCATTTTGAACATCTAATTTATTCATCTTTAATTCAGATCCCTTTATTAATAATGGACCTAAATCTGTTTTTAAACTTATTTTCTCTTCATCAAAGTTTATAACTTCATTTACACCTGTAATAGATAAAATTTTTCTATTTTCTAAAGATAAACTGCTAGCACCTTGCATGGTTTTATTTTCACTTTTTTTATCAGTCATAAGAAAGCCTCCTATGTAAAAAAATATTTTCCCTAACTTATGATTATTCATCTTTACACAAAAAAATGACTAATATAATCTTTTAAATTATATTAGTCATTTTTAATAATAAAGCTTTAAGTAAACCATATTATTCTTTATCTTCTTCGCCTTCTAATATCTCATACATCTCTTTAGCGTTTTCTTTTCTAACATGCTCAGCAATGTTTATAACTCTTGCTTTTAAAGTTCTATTTCCAAATAATATTTCTATTATATCTCCTTCTTTTATATCATTTGAAGGTTTTGCAACTTTTCCATTTATTATTACTCTTCCACTTTCACAAGCTTCCTTAGCAACTGTTCTTCTTTTAATTATTCTAGAAACTTTTAAATATTTATCTAATCTCATAGGATATCCTCCTTTACCTTAAAGAAACTTCATCACTAGATAAAAAAGCCCGAGTAATAACTCGGGCTTTTTTAAAGTTAAATTAACCAAACTTAAAATATCTAAAATTAAGCGTTAACTCTTTCTTTTAACTCTTTACCTGGCTTGAATACAGGAGCTATTGAAGCAGGTATTTTTATAACTTCTTTAGTTCTTGGGTTTCTTCCTTCTCTTTCAGCTCTTACTCTAGTTTCGAAAGTTCCGAATCCAACTAATTGAACTTTGTCACCATTTTCTAAAGTTTCGCTAACGCTTTCTATGAATGCTTTTAAAGCTAATTCAGCATCTTTTTTAGTTAAGTTGCTTTTTTCAGCCATGCTTGTTATTAATTCTGCTTTATTCACTTTTACATCCTCCTTAAAATTCCAGTTAGTTTACTGCAATAATTGTTTACCAGTTATCCAAATGAACTAGTATCAACTTATATTATCATAATATATATTTCTTTCTTTGTATAGTCAATACTTTCAATTTTTGCCCTAAAAATACTGATATTTTTGCATTTTTTTTAAAATTTATGCTTTTTTTCATTTTAACAAGCCATAAATTAGTAAAAACACTTATTTTTCACTTGTTTTAGCCTCTTCCCATAGTTTATCCATCTCTTCTAAGGTCATATCTTTTAAATTCTTATTGTTTTTTATTGCTTCATTTTCAATGTAAGAGAATCTCTTTATAAATTTTTTAATTGTCTTGTCTAAAGCTAATTCTCCATCAACCTCTAGGAATCTTGCTACATTTATACAAGCAAAAAGTAAGTCACCTACTTCACCTTCTATTATTGACTTATCTTCACAATTATAAACCTCTTTTATTTCATTTAATTCCTCTTTTACCTTATCCATAGCACAATTTACATCATCCCAGTCAAAGCCTACCTTTTTGGCTTTCTTTTGAACCTTATAAGCTCTTATTGTAGCTGGAAGGGATTTAGCTATGTTTTGCATTTCTTCTGTTAAAGTTTTAATACCTTTTTCTTCTTTCTTAATTTCATCCCAATTTACTAAAACTTGCTCTGAAGTATTTGTTTCTTCATTTCCAAAAACGTGAGGATGTCTATTTATCATTTTATTTGATATTCCACCTATTACATCCATAATATCAAAATATCCATCTTCCTTACCTATAGAAGCGTGGAATACAACTTGAAGTAAAACATCACCAAGCTCTTCTATTAAGGCATCTTCATCCTCATTTTCAATAGCATCAATGACTTCATAGCATTCTTCTAAAAGAGCACTCTTTAAACTCTCATGAGTTTGCTCTCTATCCCAAGGACATCCACCTGGGTTTCTTAAAGTTTCTATAATGTCTAATAAATCTTGAAAGTCCTTTTTATTTCCTAAATCCTTAGGTATATATATTGAAGTTAAATAATCTATATCTTCTTGCCAATCTAATTCATATAGAGGTATTTTTCTTATACTCTCTAAACCTTCAACTCCAGCCGCTCTTACAAATATTATCTCAGTATCATCTTCATATCCTTCTAGAAGTCTTAACTTAACTTCTGAAGCTATAAAATTATTATAAACTTGGGTTATTATAGTTCCAACACGCTTATCTAATATTTGATTTTTCATGTCAAAAGCATCAATTATTTTTACACCTTCTATTGGATCTACTTGCAGAGCTTCCATCATAGCATCTACAAAGCTAACTGCTGGCAAAACTTCATACTGAATATTATTTTCTTTACATAATTCAATTAAATTAACTACTGATTTTTCTGCCACTAAAGGATGACCTGGTACTGCATATATTAAATCCTCATCATCCTTAATTTTAGTTATTAAATCCTCTGCAATATATTTATATACATCATCAAAGCTATCATATTTTTCATATGCATGATCATATGACTCAAACTTAATTCCTTCATCTTTTAAGAAATCCACTGTAGGATGTTTTTCTGTTCTAAAATATATATTTTTATTGTTTTTTAATTCTTTTAAAGCACCTATTGTTAATGCTTCATAGGCACCTGGCCCTAGACCCATTATCTTAAGCATTCCATATTCTCCTTCGCAACTTATAAAAATTAATTTCTTAGTCGTCCCTTTATTTCTTCTACGCTAAAAATTTTAAGTACAAACAATGATATCATATATATAATAATACCCACAAATACAGCTATTAAGCAAGATATACTGTTATTTCCGCTATATTTTAAAGCTTGTGTATATAAATATAAAACTGTACCAATCATTAAAATTGATGCGAAGATAGGCTTTATTATTACATCTTTTATATTAGGAGCGTATTTAAATCTCTTAGACATATATAGTAAATTTAATATTAATACCACAGAATAAGATATTATTGTTGCTATTACAGCACCATAAATGTTTAAAGATCTTATAGGTATTAAATTCATAGTTAATACTACTTTTAATATACATCCTATAAAAAGATGGAAAACAGGTCTATAATAATATCCCATTCCTTGTAATATGGATGTTGTTATCTGCGTCCCAACTAAAAATGGAACACTTATTGATAAATATTTTAATATCATAAAGCCATCAGCTTTTCCTGGAAATAAAAGATTCATTATAGGTTCTGCCATAAAAAATAAACCTAAAAAACATGGAATAGAAACTATCATGCATAATTTCATTGTAGTATCTATTTTTTGTTTAACTTGTACTTTATCTTTAAGAATGTATAATTCAGAAATTATAGGTATTATTGAGGCCGCTAATGCAGTGGCTAAGGTCATAGGAATATTGGTAAACACTGTAGCTTTTCCTGTAAGCTGAGCATATAAAACAGTAGCTTCTTGTCCAGTAAATCCAACTTGTAAAAGCTTTTGAGGAACTAATACAGAATCTATAACACCCATAACACTTCCTACAGCTGCACCTATAGATATAGGAAGGGCTATATTTATTATTTCCATAAATATTTTATGACTACCCTTTATCTTACCTAGTTTAAAACTATTTTTTATCTTTCTATATTTAGGAATTAAATATAAGGCTGCTACAAAGGCTCCAGCTACCGCACCAAAGGATGCTCCCCCTGCAGAGTATTCAATTCCTTTATCTATTAATATATAAGCTAATCCAACACCAACTATAACTCTTCCTATTTGCTCTAGTATTTGAGATACAGCTGTTGGAGTCATATTTTGAAATCCTTGAAAAAAACCTCTAATAGGAGTTATTATTCCTATTAATGTAGGAGCTAAACAAATTCCTAATATAGAGTAATAGGCCTTATCATCCCATTTTAAAAATGGTAAAAGGAATTTACCACCTACAGCTAAAAAGATGCTTGTCCCTATTCCTAGTAAGACCATTACCTTTAAAGCTTCTTTTATTACCTGAAAACTTTCATCATACTTTCCTAGAGCATTTTTTTCAGATACTAATTTAGATACTGCTATAGGTATTCCTGCTGCAATGGCAACAAAAAGCATATATAAAGGATAGGTCATTTGATAGTATCCTAAGCCTTCATCTCCTATTAACATTATTAATGGCCATCTAAAAAACAAACCAAGAAACTTGGCTAAAATACCAGCACAAGCAAGTACAAGACTACCTTTTATAAGGGATTGTTTCTTCATAAAATACCTCCAAATTTAAATTAACCAAATTATATTAAAATACTATAAAAAGTGCGTGGATTTAATATTACTTAATTTAAGCAAGGATTTACTTTCTCTAAATTAAGTCTCATTTTATATTATTTTAAATTCAGAGGTATTATTACTATTTAAAATACAAATATTTAATTATGATAGCTTTATTGTTCCATTTGTTTACCTAAGAATGCAGCTGCTGTTTCTGCTAGTTTTTGTTCAACCTCTCCTAAAGCTTTACCTTCTTTAGAAAGTATAACTACAGATCCTATAGCATCACCTTCAGCTAATATAGGTGCTATAACCTGACCACTATATTTACTTTCATCATCATCACCATGGATTGGTATTAAGTTTTTATTAGTAGCACTTAATACTACTGATTTTCTTTTATCCATTATATCTTCTAATTCATCACTTATTTTTCTTTCTAAGAACTCTTTTTTAGAAGTTCCACTTACAGATATAAATGCATCATTATCTGATATAAGAATTATATGTCCTGTAGATTGTTGTAGAGCTTCAGCATATTCCTTTGAAAAATCTGTTAGCTCCCCTATTGGTGAGTATTTTTTTAATATTACTCCACCATCTCTATCAGTAAAAATTTCTAAAGGATCTCCTTCTCTTATTCTTAGAGTTCTTCTTATTTCCTTAGGTATTACAACTCTACCTAAATCATCAATACGTCTTACTATTCCAGTAGCTTTCATTTATATGTACCTCCCTGTATAAATACTAATCACTAATCTTTGTCTACACTAATAGTATTTAATTTATTTGAAATTTTATGCATATTGATTATATTTATGTCATCTTTAAATTTAATAGCCAATTTAAGAAAATATCTCATAAAAACTATAAAAAAAAGACTTATGGAATAACTTCCATAAGTCTTAATAAAAACTATTTACTTATTTTTAAACCTTCTTGTAATTTATCATCATAAACTTTAACATTAAAATCTTTTTTCCATTGATCCATATCAGTTTTTAATGTTTGTGAAACTTTTTGTTGTTTTAAAATTTGAATTATTTGTGATTTAACTTCATTAAATGGTAACTGTGCTCCTTTTTCATAAGTAGCTCCAGCTTTAATTATATGGTATCCAAATTGAGTTTTTATAGGCTTAGATATTTCTCCCTCTTTTAACTGTTTTAATCCATCAGCAAATTCTTGGGCAACTTGTGCATTTTCATCTGGCACTACTAAGCTTTCTGCAATAGGTTTCTTATTTTCTAACTTATTATTTTCATATTTTGTATATAAATCATTAAATGTTGTTTTTCCTGATTCTATCTCATCATAAGCCTTTTTAGCCTCTTCTTCATTTTCAAATAATAAGTGTCTTGCTAAAACACCCTTAGCTTGAACTTCAAATTGTGTTTTATTTTCATCATAATACTTTTGAGCTTCTTCATCAGTTATCTTTGTATTTTTAACAATATTTTCAATTGTTGCATTACCTATAAACTGATTTTTTAAATAATCTTTAAATGTATCTTCAGTGTAACCTATATTTTCTACAGCTGTTTTATATCCTTCTTCACCATATTGCTCTTTATATTGCTTAACTTGTTCATCAACTTTTTTATTTAATTCCTCTTCACTTGGAACTAAATTTTCTTTCTTTGCTTCATCTACTAAAACTTTTTCTTCTACCATACTATTAAGTGTGCTTTGTCTTTGTTGTAATATTTGTTGAGCAGCTTGAGGGTCATCCATATACTTATCACCATATTTGCTCTTTAATTGTTCTAAAAATCCCTTTAAATGTGAATCAACCTCTCCTAAAGTTATTTTCTCTCCATTAACTGTAGCTACAGTAGTCTTATCAATAGCGGCTTGAGTTTTTTCTACCATATTACACCCAACAGCACTAAACATTAAAACTCCCACTAGTGCAGATGCTACTATTTTTTTTACACTTACCATTCTAATACCTCGCCTTTCTCCTATTTAAATTTACATAATATTCTAGTCAAATTCTATTTTAGTATATCAATGTTACAATAATATTTCAATTTATAAATTATTAATTGTTTAAAGCTATTAACTTATCTAACATTTCTTTAAAAGTAGATAAAACATCTTCTTTTTTCTTATCTTTAACTCTATATAAAATTGTTGGCTTATCTCCAAATTCAATTAATATATCATCTTTATAATCTTCTAAAATCACTTTAAATATTCTCTTATCTGTTCTTTCTCTACTTTCAAAGATAAATATTATATCTTCATTCTTTTCCTTTATTTCCTCAATGTTTAAAAGCTTTGCTTTACTTTTTATATAAGCTATATCCATAAGATTATAAACTGTATTTGGTATGTTAGAAAATCTATCTTCTAACTCATCCTTAACATATTCATAATCCTCTTCATTTTCTATAGCAGCAATCTTTTTATATACTTCAATCTTTTGAATTTCATCTTTTATATAGCTTGAAGGAATAAATGCATCTACTTTTAAATCCACCGTTGTTTCTACTGGTTCTCTTTCTATTTCACCCTTAACAATTCTTATGGTGTCTTCTAACATTCTACAGTATAAATCATATCCTATAGCTGCCATATGCCCATGTTGAGCTGAACCCATCATATTTCCAGCTCCTCTTATTTCAAGGTCTCTCATGGCTATTTTAAATCCTGATCCAAGCTCTGTAAAATCTTTTAAGGCTTTAAGTCTCTTCTCTGCCACCTCAGTTAACACCTTATCTCTTTGATATAGGAAATATGCATAGGCAACCTTATTACTTCTACCAACTCTTCCTCTTAATTGATAAAGCTGAGAAAGTCCCATTTTATCTGCATCATTTACTATCATTGTGTTTACATTTGAAATATCAATTCCTGTTTCTATTATGGAAGTACATACTAAAACATCATACTTTCTTTCCATAAAGTCTATCATTTCAGTTTCTAACTGTCTTTCTGTCATTTGTCCATGAATAACAGTTGCCTTACACTCTGGAACAAGTTCTTGTATATAACTTGCTACTTCTTGAATACTTTCAACTCTATTATGAACAAAATAAACTTGACCATCTCTATTAATTTCTCTTAAAATTGCATCTCTAATAAGTTGATCATTTTGTTCTACAACATAGGTTTGAATAGGATATCTATTCTCTGGTGGAGTCTCTATTACAGAAATATCTCTTACTCCTGTAAGCGACATATGAAGCGTTCTAGGAATTGGCGTTGCACTTAAAGTAAGAACATCAACATTTTTCTTAAAGCTCTTAATCTTTTCTTTTTGAGCTACTCCAAATCTTTGCTCTTCATCCACAATAAGAAGACCTAAATCCTTAAACTGAATATCTTTAGAAACAAGTCTATGAGTTCCTATTAATATATCAACATTTCCTTCTTTTAAAGCTTTTAGGGTTTCTGTTTGTTGCTTCTTAGTCCTAAATCTACTTATCATATCAATAGTTATAGGGAATCCTGCAAATCTTTTTTTCATATTTTTATAGTGTTGCTCTGCTAGTATTGTTGTAGGAACTAAAAATGCTACCTGTTTTCCTTCCATTACAGCCTTAAATGCAGCCCTAATAGCAACCTCAGTTTTTCCATATCCAACATCACCACAAAGTAATCTATCCATAACTTTGTTTGCTTCCATGTCGCTCTTTATATCTTCAATAGCTGATAATTGATCTGGTGTTTCTTCATATGGAAATTCATCTTCAAATTGCTTTTGCCATTGAGTATCCTTTGAGAATTTATAGCCTTTTACAGTAGATCTCTCAGCATATAATTTTACTAAATCACCAGCTATATCATTTATGGATTTTCTTACCTTAGCTTTAGCTTTTTGCCACTCATTTCCTCCTAATTTACTTATCTTAGGAGAGGCACTATCTGATCCAATATATTTTTGAACTAAGTCTAATTGCTCAACTGGCACATATAACTTATCACCTTTTGAATATTCAATATCTAAATAATCTCTTTTATGTCCTTGAACTTCTATTTGTTTTATTCCTTTATAAACACCTATACCACTATTTACATGAACTACATAGTCTCCAGGCTTTAACTCAGCAAAACTCTTAATTTTAGATACACCTTTTGATTTTTTTCTCTTAGTTTTTTTAGCTCTTTTACCCTCACCAAAAACACTCTTATCTGATATTAAACAAAGTTTTATATCAGGGTACTCAAATCCTTTATTCTGCTCTCCAAAGGTTATTACAACTTCTCCATTATTTATCTCATCAACATCATCTTTATATACACTCTCTATTTCTAATTCTCTTAAAGTGTTTACTAATCTTTCTCCCCTTGGTCTTGTTCCTGAAAGTATTAAAGTTCTAAATCCATTTTTCTTATTTTCTTTTATATCATCTATAAGCATATCAAGTTGACCTTGATACCCACTTTTAGTACTTTGTTTCACTTCAACTTTGTTTAAGGATTCTATAAATCCACCATCTCCAAAAGGAGCTAAATTTATTACTTTATTCCCCTTAAATGATTCTTCTACAACTTCAGCACTTAAGCTTAAATTAATTTGAGAAGGTAATATGCTTCCTCTTTCTAAGAAGGCTTCATAGTTTTCAGTAAACTCAAATACAGTGCTTTCTAGCTTTCCCTTACATCTTTTAGCATCATCAATTATAAAGGTGTAATTATTTAAGTAATCAAATAAGGTTGCTGGCTTATGAAAGAAAAATGGTAGATAACTATCTATAGTTTCAAAGCTCCAATTTTCTTGTAGTGACTCTATGTTTCTTTCTATTAATTTTCTAAGTCTTTCTTTTACTTCCTTATCAGAAACTTTCTTTTCAAATTCAGAAAGTTCTTTTCTCATCTTTTCTATAGCATGTTCTATAGTTTCTTTACTTAATATAACTTCCTTAGCAGGGAATATTTCTGCCCTCTTTACCTTTTCTATACTTCTTTGTGACTCTACATTAAAAGTTCTAATAGAATCAACTTCATCTCCAAATAACTCTATTCTAAAAGGATTAGCTGAATTAGGAGGAAATACATCTAATATTCCTCCTCTTAATGAAAATTCACCTTTTCCTTCAACTGTCTCTAATCTTTCATAACCTGATTCAATAAGTTTATGAGAAATCTCTTTAAAATCGACTTCATCTCCAACTTTAATTTTTAATATATGACTTTTATAAAGCTCCTTAGGTGTATAAGTTGCTGCAAAAGCATCTATAGAAGTAACTATAATTTTTTTAGTGCTTCTTAGCATTTCCTTTATAACCTTTAATCTTGCCCATCTTAAATCTCCAGAAATAGCATCTATATTGTAAAACACAATCTCTCTTGAAGGTAAATAATACACATTAGGTAAGTAAAAAGATAAATCCTCATATATATTTCTAGCTTCAATATCATTATGCGTAACAACAACTATAGGCTTATCTGATTCTTCATATATACCATTTATAAAATATGATTTCCCCGAATCAGATAAACCATTTACCATTACTGGATAACTTCCGCTTTCCATAAAAGATTTAACCTTTTGAAAAGCATCACTATTTAATAAGGGAGCCATTAACCCCTGTAACCTCAATCTAAACACCACCATTCTAAAATAAATAAACTATTCTATATTAACTCCATTAAATTTATTCATTGATTCCTTAGCATCGTTTTTTACAATTTCAACTATTGCATCACTTACTACTGGAATAACCTTTTCTATATGTTCCCTATCTTCCTTTGAGAATTTTCCTAAAACGTGATTTACTAAGTTATCTTTAGGTTGTCCTACACCAACTTTAACCCTTGGGAATTTATCTCCACCAAGATTTTGTATTATGCTCTTGATTCCATTATGTCCCCCAGCACTACCTTTTTCTCTTATTCTTAATCTTCCTATATCTAAGCTTATATCATCATAAACTACTATTATTTCATCATCTTCTAACTTATAAAAGTTAGCAAGTTCTCTTATACTTTCTCCACTTAAGTTCATATATGTTAAAGGTTTTAATAAAATAACCTTTTTATTCTCTATAAATCCTTCACCGCAAATACCTTTAAATTTTTCCCTATTTACATCAATATTATACTTATTTGCCATATAATCAATTACATCAAATCCAATATTATGTCTAGTTTGCTCATATTGTTTTCCCGGATTTCCTAATCCAACTATTAAAATCATATTAACCTCCATGTTGATTAAATTCTTATTTTTTTAATTAAATCATTCTTTAATTATACTTTTACTACTAATATAAAACAACTAATATAAAACAACAAAAAACCCCTCACTAAATTATGTGAAGGGTTCTATTCTTTTAATCAATTTAAAGTTACAGAAATATCCTTTGTGGTATCTCCTCTTATAACTTTAAGTTTAATTATGTCACCTACAGAATGTTTTTTCAATAAGTCAGCTAAGCTTTCTATATTCTTAACCTTCTCATTATCAGCTTCAACTATTATATCAGTTGGCTTTATTCCTGCATTAAAGGCATTGCTACCTTTATCAACATCTTCTACATAAATTCCATAAATATTGCTCTTTTCATCTGCAACAGTAGATCCTGTAACTCCTAAGGTTACACTTGCAGTTACGCCACCTTTTCTTATTATAGAATCTGCTATTCTTAAAGCATCATTTATTTCTAGAGCATAGTATATTCCTGGCTTAGAAAATTTATTAGTAAAATACAAACTATTTATACCAATAACAACTCCATTATAGTCACATAATATACCACTATTATTATCTGAATTTATTAAAGAATTAGTTTCTATAAGATCAAAAACCTTAGAATCAGAATGACCTTCTTCTCCTATGCTTGTTTTCTTTATAGGCGCAGTGACTATTCCATTAGATACAAAACCCACAGGTTCCTCACTTGTTGTATTTCCTAAGGTTGCAACTTTTTCGCCTATTTCTAGAACCTCTAATTCTGATGTTGAAATACTTTTTAATCCATTAGCCCCTATTTTTAATACTGCAATGTCAGTATCCTTATCAAATCCAACAATTCTAGCCTCAAAAGGACTTATATCATTACTTGATATTTTTACATAGACTTTTGAAAAATCCTTTATTGCACTATAACTAGTTATTATGTATCCATCTGTTCTTATGATAGATCCAGAAACATTTTTACCATTATCTTTTCCTATAGCTAAATTATTACTATCATCACCGATTGTAACTAAACTACATCCTGATTTATTTACTAAATTAGTTATATCATATCTTCCATCTTTTATTTCATTTAAAAGACTTGTTTTTTGCTCTTTCATGGTTAAATCTTTTGTATAGTGTTTAAAGGCAACAAAACTTACTAAAACAACTAAACCAACAAAGCTAACTAACTTTAATAAGCTCTTTATCCAAAACCTTTTTTTATCCTTTTTAATCACTATATTGTCATAGTTTTTTTCATTTACTCCATGGAGATCCTTCCCCTTTTTAGAGTTCTTTAAAAAATTCCCCATAAAGACCCCCTATGCAATATTTATTTAACTTTAGTTAAAGTAAAATTAAATCTAACACCTTTTATTTCACCATTTTTATCTTTGACATTTTCAGCCCAAATATCTTCTTCTAGTTGCAGTATTATATTTCTCACAATAGATAATCCTAACCCTGTACTAGTTTTATTACTTCTTGCCTTGTCAACTTTATAGAATCTATCCCAAATATGAGTTAAATCATATTCATCTATTCCTTTACTAGTGTTAAATATGCTAACAATAATCTTACTTCCCTTTGTTTTAGTTGATATTTTAACTTCACCATTTTCATCACAGTATTTTATTGCATTATCAACTAAGTTAGTAACAACCTGTATTAATCTATCATTGTCTCCATAAACATATAATTTTTCGCTCTCTAATAGAACTTCAATTTTTATATTTTTACTTGCAGCCTTCTGATTCATCTTTAATACAGTTGTCTCTATAATTCTATTTAATTCTAACTCACTTATATTAAACTCTAGTTTTCCAGCTTGCATAGCAGATAAATCTAGTAAGTCATTTATAAGTCTAGTTAATCTACTTATCTCATCATTTACTATAACAAGATAATATTCTTCTTTATCTTTAGGAATAACTCCATCTAATATGGCAGTTATAAAGCCCTTAATTGATGTCATTGGTGATCTTAACTCATGAGATACATTAGATATAAATTCTCTTCTATTTAGCTCTGCTTCCTCAATAGAAGTTGCCATTATATTAAATGATTCGGCTAACTCACCAACCTCATCATCGTAAGAAACATTAACTCTATTTCCAATTTCTCCATTAGCAATCTTTTTAGCAGCATTATTTATAACCTTTAAAGGTTTTATAATTATCTTTTTTGAAATAAAATATATTGCTAATCCAGAAAAAATTATAGCTATAGCTACACACATCCATACAATTTGATTAATTCTAACAATAGAATCTGATAAAGCACTTAAAGGAGTAACTATGGAAACAGCTCCTGTAAATACTCCTTTGTAGAAGATAGGTTTAGAATATATAAATTCATTTTTCTTCTTCTCCTCTATAGGAATATTCTCCTTTAATGTTTTCATATCAGCATCATCTATTTTTGTGCGCTTTAAATAATCATATTTTTCATTAGAAACTGAATATATGTAACCATAACTATCAATTAAATAAATATCTGCTTTTAATGAATCTCCTATAAATGATATAGATTTATCTAATTCACCTAAAGTAGTTTCACTATTCATAAATGAATTTACAACTTGTTCTATAACTTCTGCTTCTCCAGATAAAGTTTTTAATCTTTCTTGATAATATTCTTCTCTAAATAAGCTAGAAAGTATTATACCTACAATAAAGAAAGTAATGCATATTGTTACGCTTAGTGTTAAGATTAACTTTGGAACTAAGCCACGACATCTCATTATTTCACCTCAAATTTATACCCAACACCCCAAACAGTTTCAAGTTGCCAGTCTTCTCCACCGTTTAATTTTTCTCTTAATCTCTTTATGTGAACATCAACAGTTCTTGAATCACCTGGGTAATCATATCCCCAAACTTCACATAATAATTGATCTCTTGTGAAAACTTTATTCTTGTTGCTTGCAAGATAGTGTAAAAGTTCAAACTCTTTAGGTGGAGTCTTAACTTCTTCTCCATTGTATATAACTTTATATGAGTTAGCATCTATAGTTAAACCTGGGAAGTTTAATACTACATTATCAGGTTCTTCTCCTGAATATCTTCTCATAACAGCTTTTACTCTAGCTAATAATTCTTTTGGTTCAAAAGGTTTAACTACATAGTCATCTGCACCAATTTCTAAAGCTAATACTTTATCAAAAGTTTCTCCTTTAGCAGTTAACATTATTACTGGAACGTTACTATCTTTTCTTATCCACTTTAATACTTCCATTCCGTCAATTCCAGGTAACATCATATCTAACACAACTAGGTTAGGGCTAAAGTTAACAAACTCTTCTTTAGCAGCTTTTCCATCATGTGCTACTTTAACGTTATAGCCTGTAGTTTCTAAGTACATTTTTATGACTTCACATATATTCTCATCGTCGTCTACAATTAAAATCTTTCCTAATAAACCTTCCATAAAATTCACCTCTTAAAATCCTTTCTGTAACTATTCTACATTTGTCCTTATTTTGTGCAATTTTATACTTTAAAAACATGAAATATTTTTCATTTAACATATTATTAATGTATATAAATAAAGTGTAAAACATTTATTGATTTTTATCAATTTATAATTAACAAAATTATTTTATTTTTACATTTTAATCAAATTTAAACGTTTTTGTTTAAAAAAAAGTTTCAATTTTTAGTGATTTTATAAAAAAAAGAGCGACATATGCGCTCTTTTTTTTAGTCTTGGAATAATCCACTTAATGGTTCATCATCATAAATTCTATTTATTGCATCTGCCATAATAGGTGCAACTGATAATGATTTAAACTTATTTAAACCTTCTCCCTCTGGAAGAGCTATAGTATTTAACATAACTAACTCTTCAATAGCACTATTATTTATTCTTTCGAATGCAGGACCTGATAATACTCCATGAGTGCAACAAGCATATACATTTTTTGCTCCTAAATCTTTAAGAGCATTAGCTGCATTAGTTATTGTTCCTGCAGTGTCTATCATATCGTCTATTAAGATACAAACTTTGTCCTTAACATCTCCTATTATATTCATTATTTCAGATACATTTGCTTTTGGTCTTCTTTTATCAATTATAGCTATTGGAGCATTAAGTTTATCTGCAAACTTTCTAGCTCTAGTTACTGAACCTAAATCTGGTGAAACAACAACTACATCATCTCTATCAGCTAATCCTTTTTCAACGAAATATTTTGCTAAAATTGGTGAGCCTAATAAGTGATCTACTGGTATATTAAAATAACCTTGAATTTGTGCTGCATGTAAATCCATAGTAAGAACTCTATCTGCACCAGCTGCTGTTAACAGGTCAGCTACTAACTTAGCTGTTATTGGATCTCTTGACTTAGCTTTTCTATCTTGTCTAGCATATCCATAGTAAGGTATAACAGCATTTATTCTTCCTGCTGATGCTCTTTTAAAGGCATCTATCATTATTAATAACTCCATTAAGTTATTATTAACAGGACTACAAGTTGATTGAACTATAAATACATCGCAACCTCTAACAGTTTCTTTTATATTTACTGATATTTCTCCATCACTGAAAGTACTAACTTCAGCTTTACCTAAAGGAATGTTTAGCGCCTTTGCAATCTCTCTAGCTAATTCTGGATGAGAATTACCTGTAAATATTTTTATGTTTTTTGAATGATTTTCCATTTAGTGAAGACCTCCTTAAAATTAAACCTAGCCTTTGGCATTTGTATATTTAATGCTTATTTAAGCTTTTTTCTTTCAACCCAGCCCTCTATGTTTTGTTGTTTAGCTCTTGCTATTGCTAAACTTCCTTCTGGAACCTCTTTAGTTATTGTTGATCCTGCAGCTATATAAGTATTATCTTTTACTTCTACAGGTGAAACTAAATTAGTATTACATCCTATAAATGAATCATCACCTATGATTGTTTTGTGCTTTTTCTTTCCATCATAGTTAACTACAACTGTACCGCATCCAAAGTTACATCTTTCTCCAACTTCAGCATCTCCAATATAAGTTAAGTGTGATACCTTTGTATTATTTCCAATTGTTGATTTTTTAATTTCAACAAAATCACCAATTCTAACATGTTCTCCAATATTACTTTCTGGTCTAACATAAGCAAATGGTCCTACAGTTGTTTCATCACCTATTTTACTATCTAAAATAACTGAACTTTGAATTTCAACACCATTTCCTATTGTACTGTTGTTAATTCTTGAATTAGGATATAAAACACAATCCTCTCCAATTATTGTTTTTCCTTCTATAACATTACCTGGATAGATTATAGTGTCCTTACCAATAACTACTTCTGGTTCTATATATGTGTTTAGAGGATCTATTATAGTAACTCCATTATCTAAATGAGTTCTATTTATTCTATTTCTCATTATGCTTTCAACTTTAGCAAGCTCAGCTCTTGAATTAACCCCTAAAGTTTCTTCAAAATCTGTGATCATTGCTCCAATTTTCTTGTTCTCTTTCTTTAATATTTCTATAACATCTGTTAAGTAATATTCTCCTTGAGCATTGTCATTTGAAAGTTGTTCTAAAGAAGTTAATAAACTTTCTATATCAAAACAATACATTCCTGCATTGATTTCTTGTATTTTTATTTCTTGTTCATTACAATCTTTATGTTCTACAATTTTCTCAACTGATTCACCATTTCTAACTATTCTTCCATAACCAGTTGGATTTTCTATCACTGATGTTAACAGTGTAGCTGAATTCTTTTCATTGATATGTGTATCAACTAAATTCTTAACAGTTTCAGGCTTTATTAAAGGAGCATCTCCTGTGAATATAGCTACTACTCCTGTTTTTCCTTCTAAAAAGTCTTTTGCACATTTAACAGCATGGCCAGTTCCTAGCTGTTCTGCTTGTAAAGAATAACTAACATTTCTTGATGTAGTTCTTTCTTTAACTAATTCAGCACCTTTTCCTATTATTACATTAACATCTTCTATCTCTGCATTTCTCATAGCATCGATAACATGATTAACCATCTCTTTTCCACAAGCTTTGTGTAGAACTTTTGGTAACTTAGATTTTATTCTAGTTCCTTGACCTGCTGCTAATATTATAGCACATTTATTCATAAAAACACCTCTTTGTGATACTCATTTTATTATATAAGCTATACTATTTAAATTTAATCTCTTCTTTTTTTAAGAAATCTTCAAATTTCTCATTTTCAATTATATGTTAATAAATTGCTTATTTCAATAACAACTTAATAATGCCATTTGCATTGAATTTATTATGTTAGACAAAAAAATAAAAGGAAGATATCTTCCTTTTATTAAAATTATTCTTGCACATCTAAGTTTTTAACCTTTTCATATTCATCAAGAATAGCTTTTTGAATTTGCTCTCTAGTTTCTGTATTTATAGGATGAGCTATATCCTTAAACTCTCCATCTGGTGTCTTTCTGCTAGGCATTGCTATGAAAAGTCCATTTTGTCCCTCTATAACTTTGATATCATGTACTACAAATTGATTTTCAAAAGTTACTGAAACTATGGCTTTCATTTTACCTTCTGCAGATATTTTTCTAATTCTTACATCTGTAATATTCATTATGGTACACCTCCAGTTGTTGTTATTATGTATATTCTATGAAAAATATAGAAATCCTTCTTTTTTTCATATATTTTGTAAATTATTCTTTAACACAACAACTGTGGAAATTACATAGATGGTACCATTTTCACTCCATCTTCATTTATCTCAACAATATCAATTAAAGATACATAGTCTTTAGTTATTTTGTTTGTTGATAATTTATTATCTATTAATACTCCAATTCCCATAAGTTCAGAATCGAATTCTTTTAATAGATCAACTAAACCTTTAGCAGTTCCGCCGCCTCTCATAAAGTCATCTATAAATATGCATTTACTTCCTTGCTTTAATGATTTTCTAGATAGGCACATTTGTTGTATCTTACCTGATGTTCCTGAAACATAGTTTATTGAAACTGTAGATCCTTCTGTTACTTTACTATCTCTTCTTGCTGTTATTAATTGTACTCCTAAGCATTTAGCTACTTCGTATGCTAATGGAACTCCCTTAGTTTCCACAGTTATTACATAATCTATATCCATGTCTTGAAAATAAGATGCTAATATAATTGAAGCTTTACTTATTATACTTGGATTAAACATTATATCTGTAACATATAAAAAATTACCTGGAACAACTCTATTACTTTCACTTGCTATCTCACATAATTCTTCTAAAAATTTTCTTTTTTCTACTTCTCCCACTTCAGGAATATATCTTATTCCACCAGCTGCACCAGCTATTGTCTCAACTTTTCCCATAGAAAACTTAGCTAACACTTCTCTAACAATAACTATATCTTCACTTATAGTTGATTTAGCTGCATTTAAAAGATCTGAAAACTTGTTTAATCCTATTATTTTATTAGGATTTTCTATAAGAACTTTTGTTATAATCGATACTCTACTATTTCTACTTAACTTCTCCATATTAATCACCTGACCTATATAAATTTCCAGTATATATTTTCCACTTATAATTCATATTTTATTCTTTATAAAACACATATATTTTTATAAATATTTTCCTTCTTATTCTGCATTTAAAATAATTATAACAAACTTTGTTAATACTGTTAACCAGTTATGTATCACTCATTGCGAATTTTAAGACTTTTTTATTGATAATTATTAAGTTATTCTATAATAACTGTATAAATATTTGTGAGTTATTTTTAGCACTAAACTAAATAAATTTTCATAAAATGATTTTAAAAAGAATTTTTTTGTGTGCTTTTCCAAAAAAGTGTATATAATTATTAGTGTATATAAGTAAAGGAGTTGATATCTTGTCTTTCGATTTATTAAAAGATATTAATAAAAAAGTTCATTTCATAGGAATTGGTGGAGTTAGTATGAGTGGTTTAGCCGCTGTATTACTTAACGCTGGTTACAAAGTTTCAGGATCTGATTCAAAAGAATCAGAAATTACTAATAGATTAAAAGAAGAAGGTGCAAAAATATACATAGGTCACAGTAAAGACAATTTACAAGAGGTTGATATAGTTGTATATACTGCAGCAATACCTAGCGATAACCCTGAAATAATTAAGGCTAAAGAGGATAATCTTATTTTAATGGACAGGGCTGAATTTTTAGGACAAATTATGAAAGGTCATAAATTTAATGTTGCTGTAGCTGGAACTCATGGAAAAACTACTACTACTTCAATGATTTCTCATGTTGCCCTTAGTGCAGATCTAGATCCTACAATATTAGTTGGTGGGGATTTAGATATTATTCATGGAAACTTTAGAGTTGGAAACAGTGAATACTTTATAACAGAAGCTTGTGAATATAAACAAAGTTTCTTAAGATTCTTCCCTTATGTTGGAATAATATTAAACATAGATGCAGACCATCTAGATTTCTACAAGGACATAAACCACATAAAAGATACATTTAAACAATTCGTTAGACTTATACCTAATGATGGATATATCATAGGAAATGCTGATGATGAAAAAGTTATGGAAGTTCTTGAAGTAGCTAAATGCAATGTATTAACTTATGGAATTAACAATGGGGATATACAAGCTAGAAACATAGAGTTTAATGAAAAAGGTTGTGCTACTTTTGATGTATTTAGAAATGAAGAAAAACTTCTTTCTCTTTCTTTAAATGTTCCTGGTATGCATAATGTGTCAAACTCATTATCCGCTGTATGTTTAGCAGAAATATTCAATATAAATGCTGATGCAATAGTATCAGGACTTTCATCCTTTGGAGGCGCTCATAAAAGATTCGAATACAAGGGTACTAAAAATAATATAACTGTTATTGATGATTACGCTCATCACCCTGTTGAAATAAAAGCTACTCTAAGCACAGCTAAAAAAATGAATCACAATAGAATAGTTTGTGTATTCCAACCACATACTTACACAAGAACAAAAACTCTATTTAATGATTTTGTTAAATGTTTTGATGATTGTGATGAGCTTGTTTTAATGGATATATACGCAGCTAGAGAAAAAGATTTAGGTGAAATAAATTCAGATCAATTAGGAGATGCTATAAGAGCTCATGGAGTTAAATGTACAAATGTACACTCTCATGAAGAAGCATTAGAATATGTAAATGCTAACTTATCAGAAGGCGACTTACTTTTAACAGTTGGAGCTGGTGATGTAGTTAAAGTTGGTGAACTTTTTTTAAAGTAAATTAATTTAAAGACTATTTTATTAAAAAAATAGTCTTTTTTTATTTGCATTCTTATAAAAATAATGTTATCATTTACATGTAGTGATTCTCTCTTTGTACATTTGTGTGTAAGCGATAACACACAAATTTGAATTGAATTTCTTTATTGGAAAATATTTGTTTAATTATTTTCTTAGTTAATCTATAATAATGTACAAGGGGGTGAATGAAATGTCTGTAACAATAAATAACATTGCAAAAGAAGCAGGAGTTTCTTTAGCTACAGTTTCTAGAGTTATAAATAATTCTGGATATGTTAAAGATGAAACCCGTGAAAAGGTTATGAAAGTTATAAATAAATATAACTATACTCCTAGTGCTATTGCTAGAAGTCTTTCAAAAAGTATTACTAATACTATTGGAGTTATAGTTCCTGATATTACAAATCCATTCTTTGGATCAATAATAAAAGGAATAAGTGATGTTGCAGAAGTACATAATCTTAATTTGATTCTTTGTGACTCTAACGAAAGTATCGATAGGGAAATAAAGGCTATTAAAACATTAAAAGAACAAAGAATTAGGGGAATTATAATTTGTCCAACCTCTGTTGAAAATGATTTAAATAGCGAGTACTTAAAAGCTATTACAAATTTAGGCATACCAGTCATATTAGTTGATGGCAGTCTTAAATATCATAATTTTAACGGCGTTTTTGTGGACAACATTAAAGGTTCTTATGATGCTATCGAAGCTTTAATTAAAGCTAATCATACTGATATAGCAATAATTACTGGTCGTATGACATCTAAACCAGCTCAGGACAGGTTATTAGGATATGAAAAAGCATTATTAATGAATAATATTCCTATAAATAATGACTTGATTTTTTATGGAAATTATGAAGAAGAAAGTGGATATGAATGTACTAAGAAAATCTTATCTATGAAAAATAGACCTTCAGCCATTTTTGTATGTAATAATCTTATGACTTTAGGTTGCTTAAAAGCTTTAAGAGAAGCAAACCTTGAATTATCAAAAGATATTTCATTAATTTCCTTTGATAATATACCTATATTAGATACACTAGGTATAAATCTTAGTCATATAAATGGTCCAACTAGAGAACTTGGAGAAATTGGTATGAATTTGCTAATAGAATCTTTAAATAACGACTCTAAAAAAGAATTAAATAGTATAATAATAACTCCTGAACTTGTTTTGAAAGGTTCAGAAAAGTTAATAAAATAATTTCAAGTTTAATTTAGAATTTTATACATTTTAAAGTAAGCGTTACCACATACTAGAAATATTCCACAATTAAAATCATTACTAAAATAAAATTTCATTAAAGAGGTGTAGAGTTATGGATTTATCAAACAAAATTAAAGCAGCTGCTGAGTACATAAAAGGTAAAAGTAAATATAACCCAACAATAGGATTAATATTAGGATCAGGATTAGGCGCTATAGCTGATCAAATAGAAGATGCTGAATATTTCCCATACAACGAAATTCCAAACTTCCCTGTATCTACAGTTGAAGGTCATGCTGGAAGATTAGTTATAGGAAAATTCCAAGGTAAAGAAGTTGTTGCAATGCAAGGAAGATTCCACTACTACGAAGGTTACTCAATGCAAGAAGTTACTTGCCCAGTAAGAGTAATGAGATTATTAGGAGTTGAAACTTTAGTAGTTACTAACGCTGCTGGAGCAGTTAACAAAGATTATACTCCTGGAGATTTAATGATAATATCAGACCACTTAAATTTATCAGGATCAAATCCTTTAATAGGTAAAAACTTAAGTGAATTCGGTACTAGATTCCCTGATATGTCAAATGCATATGACAAAGAATTAAGATCACAAGTTAAAGATATAGCTAAAAATTTAGGTATAGAAGTAAGAGAAGGTGTTTATGCTATGTTTAGTGGCCCAACTTACGAAACTCCTGCAGAAGTAAGAATGGCTAGAATATTAGGAGCAGATGCAGTTGGTATGTCAACAGTTCCTGAAGTTATAATAGCTAACCATAGCGGAATGAAAGTTATAGGTGTATCATGCATGACTAATATGGCTGCTGGTATCTTAGAACAACCACTTAACCATGAAGAAGTTATGGAAACTTCAGCTAAAGTTAGAAAAACATTCATAGAGTTAATGACTAACATTATAAAAGAGATTTAATTAAAAGTTAAATTAATATATTTCTTAACTTTTGTTAAATATAAAACTAGTATAAAAACATAAGAAAAGGAGAATAAATGTGGATAGGTTTATTGGTGTAATCGGTCTTATTTGTATTATTGGTATAGCTGTTCTTTTTTCTGAAAACAGAAAGAAGATCAACTGGAGATTGGTTGGAACAGGTCTTTTATTACAAATTATCTTCGCTTTATTAATCCTAAAAGTTCCTGCTGGTAGAGCAGTATTTGAATGGATTAGTAACGGAATAACTAAGTTATTAGATTTTACTAAAGAAGGTAGTTCATTCTTATTTGGACCATTACTTGATACAGACAAATTCGGTATGATATTTGCTCTACAAGTATTACCAACTATTATCTTCTTCTCATCATTAATGAGTGTACTTTATCATTTAGGTATAGTTCAAGTAGTAGTTAAAGTTATTGCTAAAGGTGTTGCTAAAGTATTAGGAACAAGTGGTGCTGAAACTTTCAGTGCAGTTGGTAATATCTTCTTAGGCCAAACAGAGGCTCCTCTACTAGTTAAACCATACATAAAGAACATGACTAGATCAGAAATATGTGCAATCATGGTAGGTGGTATGGCTACTGTTGCCGGTGGTGTTATGGCTGGTTATGTAGCTATGGGTGTTAACGCTGGTAACTTATTAGCGGCATCAATCATGGCAGCCCCTGCTGGATTAATATTAGCTAAAATATTAGTTCCTGAAACTGAAGTTCCTGAAACTAAAGGTGGCGGAACTTTAGAACTTAAAGTTGAAAGTGAAAATGTTATTGAAGCTGCTGCAAACGGTGCTTCAGAAGGTTTAGGATTAGCTTTAAACGTTGGTGCTATGCTTCTTGCATTCGTTGCTCTTATAGCTATGATCAATGCTTTATTTGGAGCAATAGGTGGAATATTTGGTGCACCTTGGTTAAGCTTAAACTGGATTCTTGGTAGATTATTCTCTCCATTAGCATTCATAATGGGAGTTCCAACTAAAGACGTTTTCGCAGCTGGAGACTTACTAGGAATTAAATTAGCAGTTAATGAATTCTTAGCTTACTCACAATTATCAAACTACATAGCAAGCGGAACTTTAGAACCTAAGACTATAATGATATTAACTTATGCTCTTTGTGGATTCGCTAACTTAAGTTCAGTTGCTATACAATTAGGTGGTATTGGTGGATTAGCTCCAGAAAAGAAACCAATTATAGCTAAGTTAGGATTCAAAGCACTTTTAGGTGGTGTATTAGCTACTTGTATGACAGCTACTATAGCAGGTATCTTATTTAGTGCTTAATAATTAGAAAAATTTAAATTGCTTAAAAATAAAAGAACATTCTTCAATTGAAGAATGTTCTTTTTATTTAAACTATTATTTTATAACAACTAACTCTTTGTTTAAGTGATTTAATCTTTCACATCCATCTTCAGTTACTAAGACTAAATCCTCTATTCTTACTCCCATATCTCCTTGAAGATATATTCCTGGTTCTACTGAGAAAATCATACCTGGTTTAACTTCATCAGTATTAGTTGATCCAACATCACCAAAATCATGAGTTTCTATTCCTATTGAATGACCTGTTCTATGAGTGAAATACTTGCCATAACCTTTATTTTCTATAACCTCTCTAGCAGCTTTATCTATATCACAGAATCTAACTCCTGGTTTAATCATATCTATAGCTTTTTTATTAGCTTCTAAAACTGTATTAAATATTTCTTTTTGATGTTCTGTTGGCTCACCAAAGAATACACATCTAGTCATATCTGAACAGTAATAATCTTTTCTACATCCAGTGTCTATTAGAACTCCCATGCCTTTTTCTAGCTTTTGTTCTCCTGACTCTGCATGTGGATCTGCTGCATTAGCTGCAAAAGCAACTATAGGTTCAAAAGAATATCCTTGACATCCATATTCAGCATAACCTTTTCCTAAAACTTCTACTACTTCTTTTTCAGTCATGCCCTCTTTTAAGCTATTTATTGCTTTTTCTACTACAATATCATTTATTCTTGAAGCTTCTTTCATTAAAGCTATTTCTTCATCATCTTTTCTCATTCTAACTCTATCAACTATAGGAGATCCATTAACAAATTTCTTTGCTGAATTTCTATCTAATAATTGAATTAAGAAATGTGCTTTCCAATCCTTATCTATTCCTAATACTTCTTTATGATCTATTATCTTATCTAAGATGTCTATTGGGTTCATAGTATCGTTGTACCATAAAATATCAACACCTAAGTCCTCATTTATTGGAAATAATTCATTTACTATAAACTTTTGTTCACCCTTTGTATTTAAGTAAAGTGTTATCATTCTTTCTCCAGGTGATATCCACTTACCTGTTAAATAAAATATTGATGCAGGTGAAGAAACTAACATTTGAGGTATATCATTTGCCTTCATAGCTTCTAAAATTCTTTTTACTCTTCCTTCTTTCACCTTGATCGCTCCTCTCTAATAGTTAAAACTCTTTAAATAAATTATATCATAATTTCAAATTATCTAATAATCTACATTTATTTGTAATATTTATTTTTTTATTTTGTCCACTAAATTGTTATATAATATTTATAGTAAAATTTTTTAACAAATAGGAGGTCTTAAAATTGAGAATAGCAGTAATATCAGATATACATGGAAACTTATATGCCTTAAGAGAAGTTTTAGAAGATATAGATAACCAAAATATTGATTCTATAATATGTTTAGGAGACTTAGTTGGTTATGGACCTCATCCTAATGAAGTAATAGCTCTTATAAAAAGAAGAAATATTTTATGTTTAAAAGGAAATTATGATGCTTCTGTTGTAGATAATGATTATACATACATTAGAGACACAGATATAAACTCTTTTTCTCTTCCTTGGACAGTGGAAGAATTAAGAACATCTAACAGATACTATTTAGATAACTTACCTGATGATCTTTCAATGAATGTGTGTGGAAAATCAATAAAGTTTGTCCATGGTAGTCCAAGAAAAATAAATGAATATTTAAGTGAAGATTATTCTGAATTAGATGAAATAATGAATGAGCTTAAGGAAGATGTGTTAGTTTGTGCTCATACTCATATTCCATATGCTAAAAAAATAGGTAATAAGGTTATTATAAATGATGGTAGTGTTGGTAAACCTAAAAACGGTAAACCTCATGCTACTTATGTTATATTAGATTTTTCAAATGAATTTAAATTAAAGGTAGAAATGAAAACTGTCCCTTATGAATTTAGAAGAACTATGAAAGATATGGAATTAAAAAACTTCCCTCAAAAGTTAATATACTCTTATGAGTTTGGTAAAGAATAAATAAAAAGCTAGATTTAACTTAAACTACTATATTTTAATAGCTGAGAATTTTAATTTTTTGTGTAAAAAACTTTCTAGAATTCTCTCCTTAAATTTTATAATAAGTAGTTCATAAGTGAATCTAGCTTTTATTTTTTTAATTGTCATTTAAACTACAAGTTAAAACCCCTGCAACTTTCAAATTTTTTAAATGAGATTTATCACTCCCATACACCTCTTTATATTCTCCTGTTAAATCTTGTCCTACTTCTATGTTTTTTTCTTGCCATTTATCTACGTCAGTTAAATCATATACTGTACCAAATATAGCTATATAAGGAGGCTTTCCATTTTTGCCATTATAATTGCTAAGTTCATCTATATTAAATTCTTTATAATCTTTATCATCCACTAAAGGCTCCTTATTATATATAACTGTTCCAACTATAGGAAACTTAGCTAATATGCCTTCATCTGCATTATGACATCCCTTAAAGTATTTAGTAATATCAGTGCCTAATTTCACTGAATTATGTGGACTTTTTTTAAAAATAGCTTCATTTGTAACATCATATATTATGCCATTAACTGCTATATAAGCAGGCTTTCCATTTTCTCCATTATATTTTGATAATTCCTTTAAAGTTAACTCCTTAAGATTGCGTTCAATATGTTTTCCCCTTTGACTTTCATTGAAATCATGTAATATTGCTACTTCTTTACAACCCTTTAAAAGCTCCTTATCCCCTCTGTAATAAGTTTTAAATTCTTCAGTAATATCAGAGCCTAATCTTAAGTTTGTCCCATTAAATAGCTCTAAAACTGATAAATTACTTATATCATAAACTATTCCTTCTATAGCTACATATGCTAGACTTCCATTCTCTCCATTATATTTTTCAAGTTCTTCTGAACTCATTATTTTAAGCCTTTGTTGTGGATAGTACTCTTCTACTCCATCCATAATTTCAGCTTCCTCAGGCTCTGCTAAAAGCCCTACCATAGGAATATCTCTTAATATAGATTCATCTCCATCATTTAACTCATAAAAGGTCTCTGTTACATCACTTCCAAGTTTTAAACTGTTATAAGGACTTTGTTTAAGCAATTCTATATTTGAAATATCATATATAATACCATCTATAGAAATATAGGCTGGATTTCCATTTTCCCCATTAAAATTTGCTAATTCCTCTTTTGTGAGAATAAGCATAGTATTACTTTCTTCTCTTATATAGTCACTTTGAAATTCTTTAAAAATATCTTCTATTTGTTTTTTATATATTTTAGCTTGATTATTTTCTGCAGATAAAGTCATTAAATGTTTCAATTTATTTATTTGCTCAAACTTTTCTTCAAAAAAATTGCACATAAAAACTCCTATATTACACACTATATCTATATATTTCTATGTGGTTAATATTGCAAATGTTAATGTTTTATTGTAAAATCATTATTAATCGAACTAAATACGATTTTATTTACTATGAAGAGAAGAGTAAACTTAGGAAGTAACTCTCAGCGAGCAGATTATGGTGTGAGTTCTGCAGTGTATCCTATTTTGAAGAACATCTCTGAGTTTCTAACCGAAATCCTTTTTAGGAGAGTAGACTTAGACGGTTTCAGGCCGTTATACTTGAAGAACATTTTTGTGTTCATAAAGCCGGCTATTTTATAGCAATTTGGGTGGTACCGCGAATAATGCCATTCGTCCCATTAATTATGTGGATGAAGGGCTTTTTTATTTGGAATAAAACTTAATTAGGAAAGAGAGGAAATAATAATGAAAGATGTAGTTTTAGTAAAAAGTCTTTACAGAAACACTAGTGAATATAGTGATAAAAAAGTAAAAATCTCAGGTTGGATAAGAACTTTAAGAGCATCAAATGCTTTTGGATTTATAGAAGTTAACGATGGTTCATTCTTTAAAAACGTTCAAGTAGTTTTTGATAGCGCTAAGATATCAAACTACAAAGAAATTTCTAAATTACCTATAAGTTCATCAATATCAGTTATAGGAACTTTAGTTGAAACTCCAGATTCAAAACAACCATTTGAAATTCAAGCAGAAGAAATAATAGTAGAAGGAATGTCAGATTCAGATTATCCTCTACAAAAGAAAAGACATACTTTTGAGTACTTAAGAACAATAGCTCACTTAAGACCAAGAAGTAATGCTTTCTCAGCTACATTCAGAGTAAGAAGTGTTGCAGCTTACGCTATCCATAAATTCTTCCAAGATCAAGGATTTGTTTACACTCATACTCCAATATTAACTGGTTCTGACTGTGAAGGTGCTGGAGAAATGTTCAGAGTAACAACTTTAGACATGATGGCTCCTCCTATAGCAGAAGAAGGTGGAATTGACTTCTCACAAGACTTCTTTGGAAAAGAAACTAACCTTACAGTTTCAGGACAATTAAACGCTGAATGTTTTGCTTTAGCATTTAGAAACATCTATACATTTGGTCCTACATTTAGAGCTGAAAACTCAAACACAGTAAAACATGCTGCTGAGTTCTGGATGATAGAACCTGAAATGGCTTTTGCTGATTTAATAGATGACATGGAAGTTGCTGAAAACATGTTAAAATACGTTATAAAATACGTTATGGATGAATGTCCAGAGGAAATAGCTTTCTTCAACCAATTTGTTGATAAAGGCTTATTAGAAAGATTAAACCATGTTGTAAACTCAGAATTCGGAAAAGTTACTTATACTGAAGCTGTTAAATTACTTCAAGAATCAGGTAAAGAGTTCGAATATCCTGTTGAGTGGGGAATAGATCTTCAAACTGAACATGAAAGATATTTAACAGAACAAATATTCAAAAAACCTGTATTTGTAACTGACTATCCAAAAGATATTAAAGCATTCTACATGAGATTAAATGAAGACGGAAAAACAGTTGCTGCTATGGACTGCTTAGTTCCTGGAATAGGAGAAATCATAGGTGGTAGCCAAAGAGAAGAAAGACTTGATGTCTTAAAAGCTAGAATGGCTGAATTAAACTTAAATGAAGAAGATTACTGGTGGTATTTAGAACTTAGAAAATACGGTGAAACTGTTCACTCTGGATTTGGTCTAGGTTTTGAAAGATTAATCATGTACATTACTGGAATGGCTAACATAAGAGACGTAATACCATTCCCAAGAACTACTGGTACTGCAGAATTCTAAAAGTGTCTGTATCAAAATATAACAAATAAAACTTACAAACATATTCTGAGAATTACTAGATTTCGCTAAGAATTTATAATTATTACTCCGAAGATATTACTAAAACTTCGAAACTTAAGTGAAAGTCCAAATTTTTAATTTGGATTCTTGAACTTATGCAATCGAACCTTGTGAGATTGTATTCCTAAGAAATTAACAGTCTCAGTTTTTAACGTAATATCTTCTCCGTAATAATTTAAATTCTAAAGCTTATCTAGATATTCTCTTCATACTGTTTGTAAGTTTTATAAAAAGTTATTTTGATACACACACTTTTTATTTATTAACTATTAGCTTTTAAAATTAATAAAGGTTATAATCTTATATTATTTACATCTTCTATTAGCTAATTCATATAAAGTTCTAACTCCTGCACCTGTTCCTCCAACTGGACAATAATCTCCTTTTTTCTCTGAGAATGCTGGGCCAGCTATATCCAAGTGTAACCAAGGTTTATTTTGAACAAATTCACCAATAAATAATCCTGCTGTTATTGTTCCTGCATACTTTCCACCTATATTTTTTAAATCTGCTATATTAGATTTTATAAGTTTACTGTAATCTTCAAAGCTAGGCATTTGCCATACCTTTTCTCCAGTCTCATAAGCCGCTTCTCTTAGCTCTCCATAGAATTCATCCTTATTAGTTATTACAGCTGTAACGTCCTCTCCTAAGGAAACTACAGCAGCTCCAGTTAATGTAGCAACGTCTATTATCTCACTAGCCTTTTCTTTTTCTATAGCATAAGTTACAGCATCTATTAGAGTAAGTCTTCCTTCAGCATCTGTATTTAATATCTCTATAGTTTTTCCAGCCATTGAACCTATAATATCCCCTGGTTTATAAGCATGACCTGATATTAAGTTTTCACAAGCAGCTACTACAGCTATTACATTTATTTTTAAATTTCTTTTAGCTATGGCACTTATTGCTCCTATAACAGAAGCAGCTCCACCCATATCTGCTTTCATTGTTACCATTCCAGCATTAGTTTTTAAAGAATACCCACCTGAATCATATGTTAGTCCCTTTCCTACTAGGGCTAATCTTTGATCCATGTTATCCTTATCTCCAAAGTATCTCATAACTATAAGTCTAGGTAAATTATCTGATCCTTTTCCTACTGATAAGAAAGATTCCATCTTTAATTCTTCTATTTCATGTTCATGAAATACTTCAACTTCAAAGCCATACTTAAAACCTATGTTTTTAACTTCTTTAGCTAAAGTTTCTGGATACATATTATTAGCAGGTTCATTTACTAAATCCCTTGCTAAACAAGTAGTTTCTGAAAGAAGAACAGCCTCATTAACAACTTTCTCACAAAGCTCTACATCTTCTTCCTTTATATTATGTCCACCAATATGAACTGTAACTTCAACCTCTTCTTTTTTATCACTCTTATATTTATTAAATGAGTATGATCCTAGAGCTAATCCTTCAACCATTGCTTTTAATGTATTTTCTAAGCCAATAGCCTCTACTGAATCAAATCTTAAAAATACACTTTTACTTTTTAATCTCTTAATCTCATTTACAGCTTTACCAAAAGCTCTTCTAATTTTTTCTTTAGTTAGCTCTTTCTCTTTTCCAAGACCTAGTAATATAATATCTTGTATATTATCTTCAGTTGTTCTAGTTATATTAAATATTTCTCCATAAGCACCTTTAAACTGCTCTTTTTTCTTAAGTATATCTATCTTATTGTTTATTTCTTCATTAGGTATATTCGTTTTTTCTTCAAAATATGGGATTAATAATGCATCTGTCTCTGTACACTTTGATTTTTTCACTAAAAAATTATACATTTATTTTCCACCTCTTTAAATTTTTATAATTAATATATCACACTTATCTTTAATAATCTATCTTTAATATATATCTAAATTATAAAAAAGTATGTAACCTAGATTACCAAATAAACATAAGAAAAAAAGCTTAACTAAAAAGTTAAGCTTATGCTAATCCAATAATAGATAATATACGTTCTCTAACATTATTTCTATCACTACTTATCTTGTTTAAAAAAGAAATACGTTCTTCTTTGTTTTTGAAAGCTCCTTTTGGAATTGAAACATAATCAATTGAAGATATAAAGAAATATATATTCTCCTTAAAAGAAAATACCTCTCTTATAATTTTCCAAGGATACATTCTCTCTACTGCTCCTTCATTATATTCAATTCTTATTCCATTGCTCAAAACCTCTATTTTACAATTACCAAACATGTCTTTACTTTCTAAGAATTTAACCTTCTCTTCTATGTTATGTTCTATTATTCTTTTATTCTTAATATTACATACTATAGAAAAAACAAACCATCCTAATAGTGTAACAAAGTAAAAACTATTGTTTAAATCTTTACTGGCTTTAATAAAAACCATGGTCATTAAAAATACAAATATAGCCCCTATGATTTCAAAAAAAGTCCAAAAGAAAATTTCTCTGCTTATAAAATCTTTTCTACATTTTACAAATTCATTTTTGTTTAAAACAAATTCCAACATATGCGCTTTCTACTCCCCTTAAGCATTTAATCTCCACTTTCCCAAAATTTATATAAATAATTTTACCATAGCTTTTTTAAATAAACTATTATGAACATATTACAATTAAGATTTCTTAAAATCTTAATCTTATAATTCTAGTTCAATTACTTTTCCTTCTTTTAGACTTTCTTTAACATTTATTATTCTTTGATTTGAAGAACCTCTAAACTTTAATCCATCTTCTTTTTTGTCTATCTCAAACTTTCCATCAACTAAAACATCAATATTTTCTAAGTATTCTCTCCACTTGTTAAATTCATTAGCATGTTCTAATAAATATTCAAATCTATATCCTGTATAACTCCAAATATTTAATCCTAATTCCTTTGCAGCTTTAGCAATATATATAAATTTATTAGCTTGTTCTAATGGATCTCCACCACTAAATGTTACTCCATCTATAAACGGATTATCAGCTAAATCCTTTATTAATTCATCTATATCTCTTTCTTCTCCACCATTAAAATCATGAGTATCAGGATTGAAACAACCTCTACAATTATGTTTACATCCTTGTGAAAAGAAAACCCTTCTAATTCCAGGACCATTAACTAAGCTCTCATAAGCTATTCCTGATAATCTAATAGTATTACTCATAGAAAATTACCTCCTATTTTATTTATATGTTCCTTTTTTTAAAATTATCTGTTTAAAAATGCTAACTATTGTTAATCATTAAAATAAGTATTAATTAGGGGGTACAAAATGACTAATCAAAACTTATTTTTAGAAATAGAAAAGCACTTATTAGAGGATGTTAAACCATCCATATTCTTAAGTAAAATTAAAAATGAAGAATCATTTAAAAATTCTTCTTTTAATATTTTCAACCAACTTAATAAGGAAAATCAAATCCATGAATCTAATCCTTGGACCCATACATTAAATGTAGTTGACCTAGCTTCAAAATACAAAGATTTATCTAATAACCCAAAAGCTTTTATGTGGGCAGCTTTATTCCATGATATTGGAAAAATAAGAACTCTAAACCCAATCCACGATAGAGTTGGTGGAGAAATAACAAGAAGATTACTTAGAGAATATAGTGATGATACTTCTTTAAACGAAAAAATTATATCTTTAGTAAAGCATCATTCTGCACCTATATTTATTATTAATAGAGTTTCTTATAGCATAATAGATTTGATAAACACAGCAGATATTCATGATGTTGCCCTATTATCACTATGTAATAGGTTAGGAAATCTAAGTTCTAAAAATAAAGACTTAGAGAAAAATCTTTTAGATAGTAATAAATTTCTTAAAATCATGTCAAATAAAACTAGCTTACCATTAAAAGAAATAATAGTTTAAATACAAAAGTTATAGTATAATTTTTTTAATTTCTCAATTTTTACTGGAATTTCACTGGACTTTTATTGTATAATATACATCTCACTAAAGTTTTTAGTGAAAGTACACCAAATTACTAACAATAATACGTTCAAAAATTTATCCACAGAATAATTTTTTGAAAACTATCCACAGTTGTTGAATAAAAAAATAATCCACAGGCAAATAAATTAAAATTTGCTGTGGATTATTTTGCATTTTATATTGTTATGTATAATTTTAATTTTTCTTTTAACTCTTCTGAACAGAAGGAAGCTTCCACACTATTTAAATAAATATTTTTATAATCTTCAAAGTCTATATTAAATGTATTATGCACATTTTGAAATTCTTCAGTAAGATTTATATTAGAAACGGTTCTGTTATCTGTACTTAAATTAACTTTTATATTATCTTTATGATATTTATAAATAGGATGTTCCTCATATTTATTCACACCCTTTGTGTCTATATTACTCTTAGGGCACATTTCTAATGTTACTCCCTTTTCTTTTACTAAATTATAAGCTACTTCATCATTAAATATAAATAATCCATGACCTATTCTCTCTGCACCTAGAAGCTCTATAGCCTCTCTAACATTTTTACCATACCCAGTTTCACCAGCGTGTATTGTTACTCTAAAACCAGCTTCTCTTGCTAATTTCATTACTTCTTCATAAGGCTTCACAAAACCTTCTAATTCACCACCAGCTAAGTCTATAGCAACAACACCTTTTCCTATGAAGTTTTTTCCCTCTTCAATTACTTCATATACACTATCTACAGAATGATGTCTTAAGCAAGATAATATTACATTACCTTTTATGTCATAAAGCTCTTCTGCTTTTCTTATTCCCTTTATTATACTTCCTATTACTTCTTTTTGAGTCATTCCTTTTTCTAAATGCAATAATGGAGCAAATCTTATTTCTATGTACTTTACATTTTCCTTGCTTGCATCTTCCATAAGTTCAAAGGCAACTCTTTCTAAGTTCTCAGGTCTTTGTAACAGTTTTACTGGAAGAGCAAATCTATTTAAATAATCCTCTAGTGAATTGCATTCTTTAGGAATAACTAGTAATTCTTTTACCTTATCATATTCATAGCTATGTAGTTTAATCCCTTCCTTTTTAGCTAACTCAATAGCAGTATCCACCCTTAAGGATCCATCTAGATGACAATGTAATTCTATCTTTGGTAAATTTAATAAGTTCATTTATATTTCCTCCCTAATTAACTATTTATCTTATGAATAAAATTAAAATTTCTAATATTAAATAAAGAATTTATATCTCCTAAAAAAGGTTCAAAAAAAAATTCTTGATTACGAAGAAAGCAAATAGGCTTTCTTCGTAATCAAGAATTCTCGGTTCTTGGTAGAAACCTCTAATCCATATCATTAGAGTTATACGAAGCAAAATTTATTTTTTATTTATTTTACCATATAAAAATTTATAGTCAACAATAAATTATTAACAAAACTTGAAATGATTTTTAAAGTAAAAATAAAAATCTATGCACATGTATTAAATTTTTATCTAATTAAGATAATATATAAAATACATTGCATAGATTTTTCTATAAACTTATATGAATAATTTCATTGAAAATATTAAACACAGTGATAAGCTTTTTTATTTCCTTCTAAGTGAGAACGTCTATCTTCTCTCTCTTCATATTTTCCTGGACCAAATCTTTCATCAAGACTTAAGTATCCAGTAACCCTTGATATTCCTTGAATATCTTGGCATCCACATTTAGTACATTTGCACTCATTGTTATGAAGATATGTTCCACAATTTTTACAATATCTTATATGGAAGTTAATTCCCATATAACTTATATTAGTTTCTTTGTAAGCATAGTTAACTATTTTCATTATAGTTTCTGCATTTGGACAATCATCAACTTCTATATAACTGATATGTCCACCATTACATAATTTATGATATGGTGCTTCAATATCTATCTTATTTTTTATTGATATTGGACAGTAAACAGGAACATGATAACTATTTGTATAGTAATCCTTATCTGTTACTCCTTTAATTATTCCAAAGGCTTTTTTATCTTGCTTTATAAATTTACCTGATAATCCTTCTGCTGGAGTAGCATAACAGCTCCAGTTTAATCTAGTCTCCTCAGTTAATCTATCACAATATTCTCTTATTCTTTCAACTATCTTTATTCCTAATTCTCTTGAAGTCTCATCTTCACCATGATGCTTTCCAGTTAAGGCTATTAAAGTTTCTGCAACTCCTATAAATCCAATTCCCCAAGTACCTTGCTTTAAAATTGGTTCTATTGAATCATCTGGTCCTAAGTTTTCAGCACCTTTCATTAATCCTTGACCTGCAACAAAAGGTAAATCCTTAACTTTTAAGTTTTTAAGAACTCCATATCTGTGCATTAAAGATTCTTTAGCTATTCTTAATCTATCATCTAATAACTCAAAGAATTTATTAATATCTTTTTTAGCTAATATTCCAAGTCTAGGAAGGTTTATAGTTGTAGGAGCTATATTTCCTCTTCCTTTACATCCTGGCTCACCATTAACATTTTTCATAAGATAAGTTCTACAACCCATAGTTGCTGGCATATATCCCTTATCATAGTATTCCTTATTAAAGTCCGCATCGATATTCATGAAAGTTGGATTCATTCTCTTAGCTGCTACTCTGCAAGCTAATTCATATAAATAGAAATATGGATCCTCTACTTCTCTATTTACACCTTCTTTTACTCTAAAGATTATGTTAGGGAATATTGGTTGTTCTCCTCTTCCTAATCCTTTTTCGTATTCTAATAAGAATATTTCACAAACTAAAGCAGCATCTTCATTGTATGGAATTCCTAAGTTTAATGAACTAAAAGGAACTTGTGATCCTGCTCTTGAATGCATAGTGTTTAGATTATAAACAACTCCTTGCATTGCTTGATGCACTCTTTCTCTTAATTTTTTCTCTACTAGTTCATCTAACTTAGATCCCTCTAAGCCTAATCCTATGTATTCTTCTCTTATTTCTTGTCTTGTAGGTTCTACAAAAACACTCATATCATTATCAAAGTCTGGATGTGATTGTCCTCCAAACATGTCATTTTGAGTTGATTGTAATAAAATACATGATAACTCCGCTGCTGTCTCTATTCTTCTTGGCGCCTTAATAGTTCCGTATCCAGTGTTAAACCCACTTTGTAATAACTCACCAGTTGGTATGTGTAAGCAGTTAGTAGTTAAGTTGTAACTATCTAAATCATGATAATACAAATCTCCATTTTCATGAGCTTTTGCTAATTCTTTAGGCATTGTAGCTAAGTTATACCATTTGTTAGATTCTGAAGCTATTCTTAAAAGCTTTGATGAGAAGTTATTTCCTACATTAGCATTATCTCTATCAGTCTCTACTCCGATCTTACTTATAGCTTTCATTAAGTCTGATTTTATTTCTCTAACTTTAGTTCTTTCAGTTCTATATGCCTTATATGCTGTTGCTACTTGGTTAAAACCATTATCCATTAAAGCCTTTTCTACTAAAACTTGAATTTCTTCAACAGTGACATCTGTCTTACCTGACATTTCAATATAATTAATTACCTTTTGTATAGTATCTAAAACTTGGCTTTCCCTTATTGCAATACCAACTTCATTGGCTGCTCTCTTTATTGCATTTGCTATTTTATCCGCATTAAACCTAGATTCTCTACCGTCCCTTTTCACAACATGTAGCATTTTCAATTCCTCCACTCCACTATATCTTGTACTCGAATCATTATACTCTACTATTAATAGTTATGCTAATTTTAAAAAATCCTTATACTAAAAAAAATACTTATTATCTCCCTTTTTCCTTCTTTTTCTTAGCCTATATTCAATTTTTCTTTAGTTGACATTGGCAAAAACTTATTCTTGTCTTCTCCATAAGATGAATAATATTCCATATAATGTAACATAATAAATATATGAAAAGTAATCCATAGGAGGAGTTTAAATGAAGAAATTAGCATTAATTGCTTTTCAATTAATATTAAGTTTATTAGTTGGATTTATATTTGGAAATTTAATTATGCCTTTAAAAACATCAGAAAAAATAGATACCTTAAAAGAACTAAAGCCAATAGATTTAACAATGAATGAAGAAAATCCCTATGACTTTGATATGGAAGAGTTCGCTTTAGAAACCCTTAGCCCATACACAGGAAACATATTAGAATCAGATTCAATAGATAATATCCCTTTTATGTGTATAATTGAAAACTCTAGAGCAGCTCGTCCTCAAAGCGGACTTTCAGAAGCAGATATAGTTTATGAAACCATGGCTGAGGCAGGAATTCCTAGATTCTTAGCTGTATTTTATGAAAATTCTCCTGAGGTTATTGGGCCAGTAAGAAGTGTACGCCCTTATTTTTTAGATATTTCTAAAGAACATGATTTACCCTTTGCACATTGTGGTGGAAGTGCAGAGGCTCTAGCTACAATCTCTAGTGATAAATCCTTAAATAGTATAAATGAAATCAAAAACGGAATTGCTTTTTGGAGAGATAATACAAGAAAAGCTCCTCACAATCTTTATACTTCAGCTAATAACATAAGAAAATTCATTGCTGATAATGGATATGAGTATTCTAAAAATAACCTATTAAGCTTTAAAGATAACTCTCTATTAAATTCTTCTAACTATATATCTGAAATAAAGCTTAATCTAAGTGATTATTATAAAACCTCATATAAATATGTAGATGGCTTTTATGAAAAGTATATGGATGGAGAACTTGCCATAGATAAAAATACCAACTCCCCTCTTAAATTTAAAAATATAGTTGTGCAAATAACTGATATGTCACTTCAATCTGATAATACTCATTTAGATATTGACTTAATAGGTACTGGAGAGGGTTATATTTTATCTAATGGAAGAATGGAAGAAATTCATTGGGAAAAAGAAGACTCAAATAGTAAAACCATATTAAAAACTGAAGATGGCACTCCAATTTCCTTATCTAGAGGTAACACAATTTGGAATATAGTAGATAAAAATTCTTCTTTGTCTTTTAATTAAATCCTCAATTAAGTTCATAAGTAAACCGTTTTCTCAAAGAATAATCTGTTTTAATATATTATTAACAGATTATTCTCTCTTTGTACCATTATCAATATTGATAATGGTATCAGTATTGATATATAATTCAGTTAAAGCTAAACTTAATTCTCATTAATTTCTATAAATGTTGAATTATCAGGTTTGCTATTGAATTGACTAAATAAAATATAACTTATTATTTTATTTAGTAAGTATAAAATGATTGGGGGCATATAAAATGCAAAAAATTGCTATAATAACAGACAGCTCTTGTGACTTAACTATAAATGAAATAAAAGAATATAACTTAAATATATTACCTTTAAAGATAATATATAAAGACAGAGAATATAATGATATTTTTGATATAAAACCAATTGATGTTTACGAAAACCTACACAATGAAGTTCCAACAACTTCACTATGTAGTCCTGACTATATAAATTCAGTATTAGATAAATTAGAAGCTGAAGGATACACTCACTTAATAGGTATATTTATATCTAGCTCATTATCAGGTACATTCAATGCTGCTAGATTAGTTATTGAAGAACGTAGTTCTTTTAAATATTACTTATTTGATAGTAAAATAATCGGTTATCCTTTAGGTTCTATAGTTATAAAAGCAGCCGAACTTGTTAAGGAAGGAAAAAGCTTTGAAGAAATAATTGAAGCTCTTCCAAGCATAAGAGAAGCTACAACTGGATTTTATACTCTTAATACCTTAGAATATTTAAAACGTGGTGGAAGAATAGGTAAGGTTGCAGGAACAGTTGGAGATTTACTTCATCTTAAACCAATAATATCAGTTGATGAACACGGTGCTTATACAACAATTGCTAAGGCAAGAGGAAGAAAACAATCTTTGAAAAAACTTGCTAGCATAATTTTAGAACATCTTGATGAGGGTAAATGCAATGTAGCTCTCCTTAATGGTATGGCTGAAGAGGAGGCTAATCAAGTTGTTGATTCCATAAGTTCTCATCCTAACTTATTAAAATCTCAAGTAAGAGCTATAGGGGCTGCTATGGGGGTTCACGCTGGCCCTGGTATGGTGGGTGTTTCAATTCAAAAGGAAATTTAGCTATGTATAATGATGAATTTATAAAAGCTGAAGAAAAACGCCTTTATGATGAATATAAAAAACAGGTAGCTAATTTAAAAAAAGTACAAAAAGAAAAAGACGCTGTAGGACAAGTCTTTACTAAGGGACTTCTCCCTATATACGCATTATACATTCTTAGTATTCAACCTACTAACGGAAACGATTTAGCTCAAAAAATCGGTGAACAGACTAATGGGCTTTGGTTTCCTAGCACAGGTGGAATATATCCCTTACTAAAAAAATTAGAAAAACAAGGTTTTGTAACTGGTTCTTGGGATGATCCTAAAAGAAAAATACAAAAAGTATATTCTTTAACTCCAGAAGGTTTTAAAGAGTTTGAAGAAAAAAAACACTTATTAAAACCTAAAATAAAAGAAGCCTTGGAAGTTTTTAAAATAATATATTCACATCTTTATAACTAAAAAAGATTCTAAAAGATTTTAAAATCTTTTAGAATCTTTTGATTTTAATTATTATTCAACTGAAATAGCTGCTACTGGACAACTACCTTCAGCTTCTTTTGCTGCTTCTTTACTATTTTCAGGAACTTCCTCAACGATTGTATGAGCTTTTCCATCGTCATCCATATCAAAAACTTCTGATGCTATTGTTGGACATAATCCACATCCAATACATGTATCTTTATCTACATTAGCTTTCATAATTGTTGCCTCCTTATAATTTTATATTAACAATATCATTATTCCCTAAATTTTAATTTATATTACTTTATAATAAACTTAATTAAAAAAATAAAAAGAATGAAGCAAAATAATATATTTTGATTCATTCTTTTATTTATACTAATATAATCCTTCAAAGATTAATGAATATAGTGGATTTTCAGCCACATACTCTTCAGCTTTTCCATTTTCTAAAGCTTCAGTTAAGTCTAAGTTTATTGGTAATTCTCCTATTAAAGGAAGTCCTAAGTATTCAGCATGCTCTTCTGAAGATTTCTTGCTAAATACTCTCATCTTTTTACCACACTCACACTCTATGTAAGCCATATTTTCAACTACTCCTCTTACACAAACATTCATCTTGTGAGCCATAGTAACTAGCTTTTTAACTATCATTGATACCATGTCTTGAGGTGTTGAAACTATTACTAATTCCTTTATAGGGAATGTTTGCATTACTGTTAATGTTATGTCACTTGTTCCTGGTGGCATATCTATTAATAAGTAATCTAATTCTTCCCAATCAGTGTCTTTAAACATTTGGTTTAATACTCCTGTAACCATTGGACCTCTCCAAATTACAGGATCATCTTCAACTTCCATAAGCAAGTTCATTGATATAACTTTTATTCCTAGCTCAGTTTTTACTGGAACAAATTTAACTTGCTTACCTTCACTGTCCATAGCAACTATATCTGCTCTTTTTTCATTTATTCCAAAGAATCTTGGCATTGATGGTCCTGTTATATCAGCATCTAATACTCCAACTTTATAGCCTTTTTTAGCTAGTTGAGTAGCTAATATTCCAGTAACAGTTGATTTACCAACTCCACCTTTACCACTTATAACACCTATAACATTTTTAATATTTCCGTAGTTAGTTCCTAATTTTGCTGGTACTGATGAACTACATCCTCCATCTTTACTAGCTGAACTACATTTGTCTTTATTTGCACAACTTGCACAACTTCCCATAAGAAAAATCCTCCATTCTGTTATCTATCCCATTCCTTTTGAACATCTTTCCAACTATCATAAACATTGATGTCCCAAGAGTTCTTATAAACTCCATCTACATAGAATTTTTTCTCTGAATGAGTTAATCTGTTTTCAATGGTTATTACAGTTCTAAACATAGTAGATGTATAACCATAATTTCTTACAGTAACTATTATATCAAAGTCATCTCTATTATGGTTCATTATTGAAGCATTTGGAACTACTTTTTTTACATCTTTTTCAAAATCTTCAATATCTGATGATAACATATATTTTGTACAATCTCTATCTCCAAGTATATCAATACCAACTTTGGCATTATCTTTGTTTAGTTCATCTTTTTCTTTTTTCATTACTTCAAGTATTGAATCATAGTATATTTTATCAAAAGCTCTAGGTTTTCTTATTGCTTGCATATTTTGCATTAAATAGTTATCTAATCTCTTAGATATTCTATAAAAATGCTCTTCATCATAGAAATTACCTTCTCCACTATTTTTTACACCTGTTACATAATAGAATTTCTTTTCTTCATCACCAACATGGATTTCAAAAATATAATCTGGAGGTAAATCTGTCTTTTTGCTAACAACCTCAGCTTTAGATAACATGCTGTATATATTATCTATTACTGACTTTTCTTTAACTAAAAACCTAAAACCAGAATCTCTTGTACTTTGAATAACTATTTTATCAACTTTATTTTCTTTTATATATTCAAAGTCATTGTTATTACTCCCAACAAATTTTGAGCTTATATCTTTAGCTGAACATCCAGCAATGCCTAATCCTAAAACTAAGCAAAGTATTACTAGAATTAATTTCTTATTTTTCACTTGTTTCTTTTCTCCCTTTTAATTTATTTATATTATATAGTAATATACCCCCTATTAATATAAATATTGATATAAATTGAGATGTTGATAACAATCCTACGCTACCTCTAGGATCATTTCTTAAAAACTCTACAAAGAATCTACCTATACTGTATATTATCATATACATGCTCATAGTTTTTCCTTTTTCTTTGTTTTTATTTCCATACCATAGTAAAAATAAACCTAAGGCAAAATCAAAAATTGATGAAAATATTTGGGTTGGATATAATGGTATCCCTGCGGGAGCTAATGAATCAGCTGGAAATATAATTCCTATAGAACTTGTAGTTTCAGCCCCATAACAACATCCTGCAAGTAAACATCCTATTCTTCCACATCCTTGAGCTAAGGCTAATCCTGGAACTACTAAATCTGCAAGCTCTAATACATTCCACTTATTTTTTAAAGAGCATAAAGCAATTCCTAAAGCTCCTCCTATTATGGCTCCATAAATTACAAAGCCATTTCCAAAATCTCTAAATATTAAGCTTGGATCTTGCATAACTGTTCTCCACTCAGTTATTATATAGAGTATTTTTCCTCCTAAAATTCCTGAAATAACAGTTAAGATCGTAGCATTAAATAGCTTATCTTCGCTATAGCCTCTTTGAGTTCCTCGCTTTAAGAATAATAATGTTGCACAGATTATACCTAATCCTATCATAAATCCATAGCTATAAATCTTAAGTCCAAAGATTTCCCCTAAAACAATCCTCATAAACTCCTCCAATATTTATTTGTAAATTTAAAAGAGAAGCATACTATTATGCTTCTCTTTTAAATTTAATTATAATACTTCTACTAAAGCAAATCAAATTTTCTACTCACTATGTTCTATACTATCAATTATAGCTTTATATATGATTGAATAATCTTCTTTTTGCTTACTTTCACTTGCACTAAACAATACTTTTATTATTTTATTTTCCCCTAACTTTTTATAATAAACAGTATTAAAATAGGTTATTCCCTTCTGATTTTTTTCTTTAAAAACTACCTTCTTCACTAATTCATCATTAAGACTTTCATCAGATACTAAATAGTCACTTATATCATTCTTACTAATAACCTCTTTTTCCTTCTCAATCATCTTTTCTAAATCATCATTTGAATTTAAAATCTGCACATATCCCCATAATCCCATAGTGTCACTTATAAAACTATTATCATAAATAATATAATTTCCTGGGTATTTTTTTTCTTCAACATCCCAACTATCAGGTAACTTATAGGTTAAAAGACCATCTAGGGCGGTATATGTACTTAGCCCTTCAATATTATTATTTGTTAATGCAACTTTTTTTATATTTCCAGTAAACATATTTTCACCAGTTACTAATATTATCATAAGCAAAACTAATATTAGAGTTATCCCAAATTGTTTTTTATTCAAAAAATCACCTCTTTTCAGCTTTTATGAAAGTCTATATTTAAAATATATTCAGCAAGTAATTAAAAATTACTAAATAGAGTATTAATATTACATAAATAAAAAACTGTTTATATAGAAATAAAATCTATATAAACAGTTTTTCTCTTGATTATTTCATAGGAATAACTACAGATGAGTTTTCAAAATCATAGAACATTATCCAATAGCCCTTTTCACTATCTCCATATCTGTCCCATGTAACAAAACCAGTTCTACCACCATATGGTTGATCTTTTCTATCCTTAGTTCCTGGAATAGCATATAAAATATATTTTATATCTCCATCCTTATCGCACTTTATACCAAAGAAGAAATGACCTGCTTTGCTTATATAAGGATAGTAATTAATCATAGGATAATACATCATTGTGTATTTATTATAGTTTGACATATTACACATATCATCAAAGCTTCTAACATCAACCTTATACCATGCACATCTTTTTATATCCTCTGCAAATTTAGGAACCTTCTTACATCCATCTAAAGCTCCCATTAAAACTTCACCTATAGGACAATCAAAGTCAACTTCATAAGTTTTTTCTTCTTTCTCCTTACAATCTCTAAGTTTCATTTGCTCTATTTCATTTTCGTACTCTGCAAATCTTCTCCCTAACTCATAACGTTCTCCATCATAAGGATCATATTCTCTTTCTAAGTCTATTTTACTTATAAATCTATCACACTCTTGTAATTTTGATCTATAATCCCAATTATCATTGCGGTGATATTTTTCCTTATAGCAATCTTTATAACCTTCTATTTTCTTTTCTTCATGCTTATCTTTATCAGTATCTTTATCCTTATATTCTTTATGCTCTTCATGTTTATCTTTACAGTAATCATCTACTTTGTCTTTATCCTTATATTTATCTTCTTTCTTATATTTGTCCTCTTTATTATATTTGTCCTCTTTATCATATTTATCTTTTTTATCTTCTTCACATTTTTCCTCATGCTTCTCTTCTTTATCATGGTCTTTGCACTCTTCTTTGTCTTTTCCTCTACAGTCATCTTTTTTCTCTTTATATTCTTCTTTTAATTTCTCCTTAAAGTCATCTTTATCTTCTTTTTCTTCTTTATCCTTGAAATATTCTTTTTTGCATTCCTTTTCTTTATTCTCTTCTTTTAAATAATCCTTGTCCTTTTCTTTTAGATACTCTTTATACTTATCTTTTTCATCTTTGTCTTTCTTGTCCTTATAATAATCTTTTTCATCATTATATTTGTCCTTATTCTCTTTCATATTAATTGGACATTCTTTTTTCACTTCATCTTCCTTATTATTTTTATCATAATGAGACTTTTCTTTTCCTGCTATCATCTTAATCTCATAATTCTTCCAATTATCCTTTGGCATTTGATTGTTTAAAAATCCACACATAAAGAATACTGTTCTACCATTAATATTTTTTCCTATAGCAGCTCCTACTATATTCTCATAAGATACATTTAAATCTCCTATGTTGATAGAATCATATTCTAAACTCATTTCTGCCTTGCCTTGTTGATTTATGTTCATTGGACCAAGATTTATATTCTTCTTAAAATCTTTCTTGTTACAAATAAGCATCATATAACAATCTTTGTATTCTTTCTTTAAGTTTTGAGCGTAAAAAGAAACCTTACATTTATCATTCTTAGTTTCTATCTTGGCATATCCAGTTAAAGGCTTATCTGAAGCTATAGAATGCCCCTTTTCATCTTCTTGTAATATTATAAAAGTTCTATATGATTTATTATGTGCCAATTCTCTGGTCCCTCCAATATAATTTTATTCTCTACAGTATATGAGAGAACAAAAAAAAAGAGAATAAAAATTTAAAAATTCTTATTCTCTCTAAATATTCTAGTTGTTCATATATTTATCTATTGCATCTGAAAGAGCTCCAAACTCTGCTAAACTTAGAGTCTCTCCTCTTCTCTTAGGATCTATTCCAGCCTCTTCATAAGCCTTTTCCATTAATTCCTTAGGAAGTTTTACATTTTTAGTTGCATTCCATAAAGTTTTTCTTCTCATGTTAAACGCATGTCTAACAATTTCAAAGAATAATTTTTCATTTTTAACCTTAACACTTGGTTCTTCTAATCTTTCTAATCTTATTACTATAGAATCAACCTTTGGTCTTGGTATGAAGCATGAAGGTGGTACCTTTCTAACTATTTTAGTATTGCAGTAGTATTGAACTAAAATTGATAAAGCACCATAATCTTTACAATTAGGTTCTGCATTCATTCTTTCTGCTACTTCTTTTTGTATCATTATAGTTAAGGATTTAAAGTTATATCCACCTTTTAATAAATTTACTATTATAGGAGTAGTTACATAATAAGGTAAGTTTGCAACTAACTTAACGCTTTTTTCATCTCCTATAATTTCATTAAAATCAACTTTTAAAGCATCATTATGTATTAATTGAAACTTTGGATTATCTCCAAGTTCAGCTGTTAATATTGGAATAAGTGAACTATCTAATTCAATAGCAACAACTCTCTTTGCTCTTTTAAGTAATTGTACAGTAAGAGTACCTACTCCAGGTCCAATTTCTATTACTAAATCATCTTCACAAACATCTGCTCCATTTACTATATCTCTTGGAACAGAATCATCAATTAAAAAGTTTTGTCCTAAGCTTTTTGAAAATCTAAAATTATACTTCTGAACAAGCTCCTTTGTCTTTATATCTTTTATTTCGTTTATATCCATTCACTACTCTCCTATATCATCTTTTCTATCTTTTCTATAGCTTTAACAAATTCTTCTTTTGTTATGCCATAGTTATTTAATCTTGAAAGAACTTGGTTTGCATTTCCATAACCGATTCTTAACTCTTTACCAAGTAACTCTCTTCTCACTTTAGCCTTTGGATCTGCTGATAAACCAAAGTATATTAAATCTTGTATTGTAAATTCTTCTCTTTTTTCTTCTAAAGTTATTTTTGCATTTTCTAAAGCCCTAATTATAGCCTCTGGTGATGCATTCTCTACTCCTATGTTTCCATCCTTAGCTCTAGTTCCCTCTGCTCTTCCTATGTAAGCGTGTTTAACGCCTTTAACTCTCTTTGAGATTATTGATCTTATTTTTTCTCCAGCAAAGTCTGGATCAGTAAATACAATAACTCCTTTTCTCTTTTGAGCTTCTTTTATTCTCTCTATAACCTTTGCATTTATTCCGAATCCACCAACAGCTATGATTTCAGCATCTATAGCCTTCTTAACTGCTGTTATATCGTCTCTACCTTCAACTACTATAACTTCTTTAATCAAGGTTAAAACTCCCTTTCTTATTATATGTACTATATTTAATTTACCTATATCTCATTTAACTGTCAATAAAATGCTTTAATACAAAATAAAATAGAGGGTCTAAAAGAATATTCTTTTAGAATCCCTCTCTTAAGTATTACCATTCGCCTGGATAAGCTATTATATAAAGATTAACATTTCTTCTTCCCCACTTTTTACATTCAGGTGATGAATTTAAGAATAAATCTATTATATTATTTTTTATAGCTCCACCAGTGTCTTCTGCTACTGCATAGCCATATCCTTCTACATAAACCTTAGTTCCTAAAGGTATTACTCTAGGGTCAACAGCTATTGTGCTTAATCCATTTGGATCCCTCTTAGGTACAGTTCCTGTAGCCGTTATTCCATCTCCAGAATAAGCAGTAGCTTCTACTACCATTGCTTTTTTATAATTTATACTATCGTTTCCTCTTGAAAGAACTAATTTCTCCATAGTTCCTTTAACCACTACTTCATTTACTGGTTCTTTAACAACTTTAGATTCCACTACTTCTCTAGATACTTCTTTTCCATCTTCCATAACTAACTTCATAGTTATTTCCTTTTCTCCAGCAGAACCCTCTTGAGTAGTCTTTTTAACTCCACTCTCTAAGTTATTGTCTTCCTTTACTACAGTTTCAAAGTCTATTGGCTCTTTTTCAACTATGGTCTTCTCTTCAACTCTTGTAATCTTTATTTTCAAATCCTTTGATAGTTCTGTTTCTAGTGAAGGCTCTACTTTATCTAAATCATTTAGATTAATTCCTTCTTCAACCAGCATATTCTTTACTGAATCTTCCGCAGAATCTATCTCTATATTTTTTCCATCAACCATTACTTCCACTGGAACTGCTCTTTTAATGCTTATTACATCATTATCAGCAATCTCACTTGTTAAACTCGGTTCTATTTTATCCTTGTCAGATAAGTAAATTCCTTGTTGACTTAAAACTGCTTGTACATTTCCTTTAAATGTGGCAACCTCTAAATTTTCACCATCTAAGTTTATGGTTATATTCTTATGTGCTGTAACTAAAACTACTATAAAACTTGCTAAAACTAAACTAAATACGCCTAATACAATTTTTCCATTTTTCGAGGCAACCTTCTCTTTTAATGCCTTAATTATTTTTTTCATATAATCTTCCCCCTTTTAGGCAAGAGTCATTTCGACATTATATATTACCTTTTCAAGTATGTCAAATCTGATGACTCCTAAAATTTATACTTTTAGTTGTAAATTATAATAAATAATTGACCTCTGCTTATACAGGGATTGGGTAAATAACGGTTGATTTATATTTAAAAAAGTACACTATATTATATTAGTGTACTTTCCATGTTATTACATTTATTTTTCTTTAGTTTAGTGATGGTTCTATTAAATTTTGAATAATCTCTTTTTATTGCTTAATAAGATTTCATTCATTTCTTCACCTGAAATTTTTCTTATTTCACTCATTTTATCTATGATATATTCAATGTAATCTGACTTGTTTCTTTTCCCCCTAAAAGGAACTGGTGCCATAAAAGGACAGTCAGTCTCAACTAGCATTCTTTCAGCAGGTATTTCTCTACAAACATCTACTAATTTTTTAGCATTTTTAAATGTTAAAACTCCTGTAAAGCCAATGTAATATCCTAACTTAATGCACTCTTTTGCAAATTCAACGGAACCTGAAAAACAATGTACTACCCCAATTACATTTGGAAACTCCTTCATAATTTCTAGGGTGTCTTTATGAGCATCTCTATCATGTATAACAACTGGTAAATTTAATTCATCAGCTAATTTCATTTGAGCTCTAAAAACTTCTTTTTGAACTTCTCTTGGAGGATTCTCTTCCCAATAATAATCTAATCCTATTTCTCCAATGGCTTTAACCTTTTCATGCTTAACAAATTCTTTTATTTCTTTTACAACATCCTTATTAAATTCATCTGCATTTTCTGGGTGTATACCAACCGCTGCATAAAACATATCAAACTCTTTTGCAAGTTCAACTGATTTTCTTAATCCATAAAGATCAGATCCACAGTTTAAAACTCCAATAACTCCATTTTCTTGTAGTTCTTTTATTACATTTTCTCTATCTTCATCAAAACTATCTGAGTCATAATGTGCATGTGTATCAAATATTTTATATTTCATAATTTTCTCCTTTGAATTTTACATATAAATTGTAGATAAAAGTGGGGATAGAATTCCTAGAATTCCTCCTAATAAAGCTCCTAACCAAGTTATTGCCTTAAGTTCTTTATTAGCTATTCCAATTATAATTTCCTCTGCATAGTCCACTTCAAAAGCATTTATTTGCTCTTCTACTATTAAGGAAATATCCACAATTTCTAGTACTTTAGCTGATTTATTTTCCACAAAATCATTATATAAATTATCTAAAATACTCATAATACTATTTTCTAGATTTTGTTTATTATAACATATATCATTTAAGGAATTTTGTAAAAATTTATCAAATACCTTTTCAATTATTTTACGTATTTCACCATATAATTGGTTATTATTAACAATTTGAGAAATCATTGAATCTATATTATCAATTAGAATATTTTCATAGTCATTGAATAACACTTTTATAATTTCTTCATAACTGCTAAAAGAAGAAATTTTACAATTTAGTTTTCTTATTATAGAATCTATATTTTCTTCTGTATTTAATTTTTTTGAAATCTTATCTCCTAAAGCATCTGATATTACCTCTAGCTTTTCTTCTCCAACAGTATTTATTACATCACTTACTTTTTTCTTCATACTTTCATGTACAAAAGCTAAAGCAGCATCACATATATACTCTTTATTTTCTTCCTCATTTAAAGATTTATCAACTAATGAAACTAACTTTCCGTATATTACATCTCCACTTAAAAACATTGATACTATAGATGGTATATTATCGTTTATTGCGCTTTTTATCTTATGCGAAACCTCATCATCTCTAAGAAGATTTTTTATTATATCCACAAGAGTATCCTTTTGAGATTTTACATATTCCTCTATGTAAGGTTTAATATTTTCTGGAATGACTTCTTCAATAGTTAAATCTTCTTTTCCTAAGGTTTTCACTTCTTTTAGAAGAGCTTTTCCTATTATGTCTCTTGTTTTTTCTTCCTCTAAAGTGTTTATTATTACTTCTCTAAATTTATTGCTATTTATAAAATCAATTATCTTTTCAGGCCTTTTATTTAGTCCTTCTTTAATAGAATCTACTATATAAAATTTAACCTTGTTTTTAAATTCCTCTTCCTTAATTGATTCTAAAATAGTCTTAGCTATATTGTTTATCATATTTTCTTTAAGAGCATAGTAATTTTCCCCTAAAGTATTTTTTAATGAGTCCTCTAAAGTTGAATTACTATTAATAACTTGATTAATTTTTTCTTTAGCAACTTCATTAAATTTTGCTTTTATTTTATCATCCTTTAAAGCCTTGCTTAAGCTATCTGAATTTAATAAATGAGTGCCTACAGTTTCTCCAACCTTATTAGCTATTCTACTTTTTTCTTTAGGTATTAACCCTGGTGTAAAAGGAAGCTTCATGCCAAAGATATACTTTGCTTCTCTTGGCCTAAATAACATTTTTATAGCAAGCCAGTTTGTTATGTAGCCTATTACTGCTCCAATTAAGGCTCCTATAATATAAATTTTCATCTATTTTCACTCCTATCAATTTAAAATTCACTTAAATAGTGTAAAATATTATATATTTATATTAATATAATACTACTTATTTTTTAAGGGTGGTGAATAAAATGGATTTTAAAAAATTATCTAATATAAAAGAGTGTAGATTATTTTCCCACTTTAGCGATCAGGATATTCAAGAATTATTAAGTTCTGGTTTCGCTTCAGTAAAATCCTATTCAAAGGAAGACTTACTGTTTTCTGAAGGAGAGTATTGCGATTTTTTAAGTGTAGTTATAGAAGGGAAAATAGAAATTCAAAAGTTAGATTCTAACGGAAACATATTAGTGGTTGCAACCTTAAATAGAGGAAATGTTTTTGGTGAAAATCTTCTTTTTGGAGATAGAAACTTTTACCCAATGTCTGTAGTTGCTAAAGAAAATTCTCAAGTTTTACACATAAAAAAGGATTATATATATAAACTATGTTCTTCAAATGAAGCTTTTTTAAGAGAGTTACTTAGAATTCTTTCAAATAAAGCTCTTAATTTAAGTTCTAAACTTAAACAAGTAACAATGAAATCTATTAGAGAAATGATTTGCAATTACTTATTAAAAAAATATAACAAAGAAAAATCTACAACTATAAAGTTAGAATTTTCAAGAAAGGACTGGGCTGACAAACTTGGAGTTCAACGTCCTTCATTGTCTAGAGAGCTTATGAAAATGAGAGATGCAGGGCTTATAGACTTTTCAAAAAACATAATAGAAATAAAAGATTTAGAAGGGTTAAAGGGTTATTTACTTTAAATCAAATGTTAATATTTTTGTACACTTTTTGACACATAAATGCCACATAAGAAGCTTAATATAATAATTGTAACGTAGCTAAAACACTAATTTAATTTTACCCCTTAAATGGCCCTTGAATAGTTTGTCCCCCTTACGCAAATATCAAGGGCTATTAAGTTTAATCAATTTAAAAAATTTCTATATAATAATTCCTAACCTTAAACCTTAAGATGTAGAATAAGCCTTGTTTCTAATATTAATAGAAGCAAGGCTTATTTTATTTATATCTTTTTATTTTTTAATCTCTTTAGTTCTTCTATAGAAGCTTTCTTGTCTACTTTATCAAATAAAAACTCAACTCTATTAACTTTTATATTTTTCCTCTCTTCAAAGCTCCATTTTGTATCCTTTATACCTAAAAACATTTTTATTTTCTCACAAGTAAAAGGAATTATAGGATTCATTAAATCAGTTAAAGCTACTAATATTTGAGCACAAATATAAAGTACTTCTTCACATTTTTTCTTGTTATTATTTATTAAAATCCAAGGTTTATTTTTGTCAAAGAAATCATTTCCCTGTTTTATAAGATAAAATATTTCTTTTACTCCGGATTTAAATTCGCCCTCTTCAAATTTATTACCTACAGAAGCATAAGTCCTTCTTATTAAGTTTTTCCACTGAAGAGGAAGTTCTTCTCCCACTATTTCCCCATTAAAGTTTTTCTTTATAAAGGTTAAAACTCTATTTGAAAAGTTCCCTATTTCTCCTACTAACTCATTATTATTTACATTTATAAAATCCCTCCAAGTAAAGTCAGAATTTTTCTCTTCAGCACCTCTACTTATTAAATAATATCTAATAGAATCTATATTATATCTTTCCATAATGTAAGGCACCCATATGGCCCAATTTCTATTGGTAGAAAAAGTTTTCCCTTCTAAGGTTAAATATTGAGAAGAAAATATTCTAATTTCACTTTTCTCTAATCCAATGCCAGAGAGCATTGCTGGAAACATTGTTGTGTGAAAGGGTATATTTTCTTTACCATGAACTAAATATATTCTACTTTCTTTATTATTCCAATATTCTTCTAAAGATTGTCCTCTTCCTTCTATGACTTTCTTAGATGCAGTAACATAAGCTAATAAAGCATCAATCCAAACATAAACTCTTTTATCTTCAAATCCCTCTACAGGAACTTCTATTCCCCAATTAATTTCTCTTGTTAGAATCTTATCTCTTAGCCCACCTTCTAAATATCTCTTAGTTATTTTAATGGCATTTTCTCTCCAACTCTCTTCTTCATCTAATATGCTTTGAATATAATCTTGAAAATAAGATAATTTAAAGAAAAGATTATTAGAACTTCTAACTTCAACTTTACTATTACACTCATTACAAAGCCCATCTTTAACCCCAAATTCATCTAAGGTATCACAGCACTTTGGACAATAGAATTCTTCTGTTTCTTTTTCATATATAAATCCCTTATCATAAAGGCTTTTTATTATATTTTTCACCTGCTCTTCATGATACTCACTATCTGTTCTTGTAAATATATCAAAGGAAAATCCTAATTTATTAAAGCACCTAACAAATTCCCTATGGTACTTATTTATAAGCTCTTCTGGTGATTTATTAAGTTCCCTTGCTTTATTTAAAATTGGAGATCCATGACAGTCAGATCCTGAAACAAAAATAACTTCATCACCTTTAGCCCTATGATACCTTGCTAATATATCCCCTGCCATCCAAGATGAAACTCTTCCTATATGAAGTGAGCCATTGGCATAAGGCCAAGCATTACCTATAATTACTTTCATTTTATTAGCCCCCTTAAAATGCTTCTATCTACAATATTATGATACAAAAAAACTCTTATATTCCACAATCTAGTATGAATATAAGAGCTTTTTAATTTTATTATCTTACTTGGCTTCCAGTTAACATTTCTCCTGGGTTAACTAATAGAAGTTCTGAATCATCTGAAGGTGCTGCTGCAAGTATCATACCTTGAGATAATTCTCCTCTTAATTTAACTGGTTTTAAGTTAGCAACTAATACTACATACTTTCCAACTAACTCTTCTGGTTTATAGTATTGTGCTATTCCTGAAATAACCTGTCTTTCTTCTCCACCTAAATCAACCTTAAGTTTTAATAACTTTTTAGCTTTTTTAACTGGTTCACATTCTAATACTTTAACAACTCTTAAATCTATCTTGTCAAAGTCATCTATAGTTATTTCTTCTTTTATTGGATTTTTAACTAACTCTTCGTTAGCTGGTTTAACTGGAGCTGGTTTTAAAGCTTCAAGTTCTGCTAATTTTTTCTCAACATCTATTCTTGGGAATATAACATCACCCTTAACTACTTTATCCCCTGCAACTGTTCCATTAAACTCTTTTAAACTTTCCCAAGTTGTAATTTTAGTGTTTAATTGCTCATTTATTTTTGCACTTGTTTCTGTTAAGAATGGTGAAATCATTACTGAAACAAATCTTAAAGTTTCTAATAAGTTATATAAAACTGTTCCTAGTCTTTCTTTCTTTTCTTCATCCTTAGCAAGTATCCAAGGAGTTGTTTCATCTATATATTTGTTAGCTCTACTTATTAAAGTCCATATGCTTTCTAAAGCTTCTGGGATCTTTAATGCGTCTATGCTAGCTTCAACTTTTCCTGGAGTAGATAAAGCTAAGTTTATTAATTCATCATCAATAGCTTCTTTGCATGTTGGTGCTTGAATAACTCCATCAAAGTATTTATAAACCATAGCTATTGTTCTTGATAATAAGTTACCTAAGTCATTAGCTAAGTCTGTATTTACTTTCTTTATAAATATTTCATTGTTGAATAATCCATCTGAACCAAATGGTATTTCTCTTAATAAGTAGTATCTTACAGCATCAGCTCCAAACATGTTAACTAAAACTACTGGGTCAACAACGTTACCTTTTGATTTTGACATTTTTCCTCCATCAACAAGTAACCATCCATGACCAAATACTTGCTTAGGTAATTCTAATCCTAAAGCCATTAACATTATTGGCCAGTAAATTGTGTGGAATCTTAAAATATCTTTTCCTATTAAGTGAACATCTGCAGGCCAGAATTTATTGTATAACTCTTGGTTTTCTTGACCATATCCTAAAGCAGTTATGTAGTTTGATAATGCATCTATCCAAACATAGATAACATGCTTTTCATCAAAGCTTACAGGTATTCCCCAAGTAAAGCTTGTTCTTGAAACACAAAGATCTTGTAATCCTGGTCTTAAGAAGTTATTTAACATTTCATTCTTTCTTGATTCTGGTTGAATGAAATCTGGATGTTCTTCTATATACTGAATTAATCTATCAGCATATTTGCTCATTTTAAAGAAGTAAGCTTCTTCCTTAGCTTTTTCAACTGGTCTTCCACAATCAGGACAGTTTCCATTTACTAATTGAGTTTCTGTCCAGAATGATTCACATGGAGTACAGTAAAGACCTTCATAAGAATCTTTATATATATCTCCTTGATCATATAACTTTTTGAAAATCTCTTGAACAGCTTTCACATGATAATCATCAGTTGTTCTTATAAATTTGTCATAGCTTATGTTCATCATTTTCCAAAGATCTTTAATTCCTGCAACTATTTCGTCAACGTGCTCCTTTGGAGTAATTCCTTTTTCATTAGCTATTCTTTCTATTTTTTGACCATGCTCATCTGTTCCTGTTAAGAACATTACTTCGTGACCTGTAAGTCTTTTGAATCTTGCTATAGCATCAGCAGCTACAGTTGTATAAGTATTACCTATGTGTAGATTTGTTGATGGGTAATAAATAGGCGTTGTAATGTAATATGGTTTTTTACACATTATTTCTTCCTCCTTGTATTCTTACTTATTATTGTTTCCAATATTTCAAAAATATAAAAAACCCCTATGGGAAATCCCATAGAGGCGTTAATTACGCGATACCACTCTATTTCATATTTATGTCACCATAAATATCTCACTAAGTAACTCCTAAGTTTAACTTATTTTATTACTCTGCAATATAACGGTTGCCACCGTACTTTTCTAAAATTAAAATTCTCAAAAAGTCTGCTCCAAGTCCATCTTCATAAAGTCTCATGTATCTGGCTTTCACCTACCCCAGCTCTCTTTTATACAATCTTCTTTATTACTCTTCTCTTCATTGCATTTTCTCACTTAATTTTAATTATATGATTAGTTTTATATTAATGTCAATCGTTTTTATTTTTGAATTCTTTAAAATTCTTGTTAAGTCATAATTTGTATTAATATAAAAATGTTATATACTATCTATAATAATATATAAATTGTCGGGGAGGTATTATTTAAATGAAAGGTTTAGCCCTACCTAAAATAGGTGCAAGAAACTTAAAGACAGCTTTGGCTGTAACTTTATGCATAGGATTCTTTGAGCTAATACACAGACAATATCCTTTTTACGCTTGTATAGCAGCTGTAATCTGTATGAAAGATACTGTTGAAAACTCATATAAAATGGGAAAAAGCAGAATGATTGGTACAATAACTGGTGGACTTGTTGGTTTAGCTTTAACTTTTATAGCTTTAAACTTTAACCTAACAAGATTCTCAGGAATAATAACAGGGATTGGAATAGTTATAACCATTTATCTTCTTAATGTTTTTAACAGAAAAGGGTCTGTTTCTATAGCATGTATAGTATTAATAGCAATTATGACAAACTTACATGGTAAGGCTCCATATGCTTATGCAGTTGATAGAATTATAGATACTTTTATAGGTATAATAATTGCTCTATTAATAAATAACTACATATATAAATATGAAAATAAGGTAAAAAAAGATTTAGAAAATATAGAAGAAAAAATCTCTAGACTTGAAAAAGAAGTTAAAGATGATATAAAAAATCTAGAAGAAAATAAAAAGTACTAATGTGAAAAACTAATATGATTTAGGAGGGAAATATTTGTTTAAATTTAACCTGCAAACTATAGGTGCTAGAAACCTTAAAACTTCTCTTTCAGTATTTATATGCATTATAGTATTTGAACTATTAGGCCGTTCTAGCGCCTTTTTTGCTTGTATTGCAGCAATGATGTGCATGCAAGATACAGTTGAAAATTCATATAAAATGGGAAAAAACAGAATGCTTGGTACCTTTTTAGGTGCTGTTGTTGGTTTATTATTAACAGCCATATTTAATGTATTAAGTATTCAACACTTTATTGTTTATGCTCTTTTAACAGCCGTAGGTACAACTATAGCAATTTATCTATGTATTTTGTTTAATTGTAAAGGAGCAATAAATAGTGCCTGTATAGTTGTTTTTGCCATAATGACAAACTTAAAGGGAGTTGGCTCATATGACTATGCTTTTAATAGAATCCTAGATACATTTATTGGGGTAATAATAGCTATTATAATTAATAGAGTTGTTTATCCTTACCAAAAGAAAACTGAAGAGAAAACAAATTAATATATTTTAAATAAAAGGACTGTATCAAAATATAATAATAAAACTTACAAACATATTCCGAGAATTACTAGATTTTCTCTTCATACTGTTTGTAAGTTTTATAAAAAGTTATTTTGGTACATGTCCTTTTTAATTGCTAACTACTTTTTCATCTACTTTTTTACCAAATATCATTGTTAATATGAATAAAGCTACTAAAGATAAAGGTAACACTATGAAAATACTTAATCCTAAACCAGCTGGAATATATCCAAATAATACAGTTACTATTCCAACAAATATCGCATACCATATTTGAGTTCTAACGTGTTCTATATGATCGCATCCTGCACCTGTTGAAGAAAGTATTGTGGTATCAGAAATAGGTGAACAATGATCTCCAAAGATGGCACCTGTTAATACTGCTGAGGTACTTACTATAACAAAATTCCATTCTGGATTTATTGCAAAGGCTAATGGAATTGCAAGTGGCATTAATATTCCCATGGTTCCATAAGCTGTACCTGTAGCAAAGGCTATTATTGAACCTAAAATAAATATTATTGCTGGTAATAAAAATGCTGGTATTGCATCTGATAATACTCCTACTAAGTAGGAAGCAGTTCCTAATTCTTTAATTACAGAACTTAAAGACCAAGCTAATATAAGAATTACTCCTGTTATTAAAAGTCCTTTCATTCCTTCAATCCAAATTCCTATTCCTTCTGAAATAGTAAAGATTTTTCTAGAAACTCCTAATATAAGAGCTAATATAGTTGCTAATAAAGCTGATTGGAATAAAACTACTGAAGCATCTGCATTTGAAAAGGCTGCTTGTATTCCATCAAAACTAAAAGGTGTATTATTCATAAGCTCTATTATGGCTAAATCTTCTCCACCCATTATAGTTACCCATCCGCTATAATAAAATCCTATTAAAGATGATACTATTAAAACTCCAATTGGAATTATTGCATTCCAAACACTTAATTTAATTCCTTCTATAGGTTCTAAATCTTCACTATCTGATGAAATTTCTGTAGTAGATAAAACTTCTCCTCTTCTAGCTCTTCTCTCAGCTTTAAGCATTGGTCCAAATTCTCTTAAAGTTATTGCTGATATAACAACAAAAGCTAAAATTAATATATTATAAAATCTATATGGTATTGTTTCTAAAAATACTCCAAAACCATCTGCTTGTATTCCTACACTTTTTAAAGCATCTCCAATTAATCCAACCTCTAATCCTATCCAAGTTGATATTATTGCTAATCCTGCAATTGGAGCTGCTGTTGCATCTATAACAAAGGCTAATTTTTCCCTTGAAACTCCTAATTTATCTGTAACTGGTCTCATTATTGGTCCTACAATTAATGAGTTAGCATAATCATCAAAGAAAACAGCTAAGCCTAAAAGCCAAGTTGTAAGTTGTGCACTCTTAACAGTTTTAGCCTTTCTTGCTAAAGCTTCAGCTATGGCCTTTGCGCCTCCCATTTTAGCTACTAAATGAATTACCCCTCCAATAACTAAAACCTGAAGAATTATCCCCGCATTCCAAGGATCCGCTAAGGAATTTAAAGCTCTATAAGTAAAATCAATAAATCCTTGAGTTAAAGCTGTAATTATATTAAATCCATTTAATTGAAGCATTATACAACCTGTAATTGTTCCTATGAATAATGAAACTACAACATTCTTAGTTAAAAAAGCTAATACAATTGAAACTAATGGTGGCAGCACTGTCCACATTCCAAACTTAGCTGAGTTTACTGCTGCAGCATCTTCAGTAGCAAAGACTAAGGTTGAGCATAACATTGTCATTGCAAAAACCGTTAGAAAAACTTTAAATCTAGTTTTGTTTCTCATTATAAATTCCCCCTTAAATATGCAGTGAATTAATTTACAGAGGTGTTCCCTTATTTTCTCTTATTATAAAATTTCTGCAAAAAAGACCTTAGGCTTGATCAACCTAAGGTCTTAATACTTAATAAAATTACTTTTGCAAATAAACTTATATTTATTTAATTCCCTAAGATGATAGCTCTCCACATTTTGTGACAGTGTTGTATATATTCTATACAACCCCAGCATTTAGCCTTAAAGTATTAGCCAAAAACTTCGGCGATAATCCCTTTCCTAAAACTTCTACGCTACTTAACTCCATTTTAGTAATCTTGATTCTCGCGCCTCTACCTCTTTTAAATTATTCACTTTTAATTATTATATTGTATACATTTATACAATATAACTATGTTTCTTTCAAGTATTTAATTACTTTATTAACTATTTATTAAAAAAAGCCTGATTTTATTATGGAAATCAATAACCACAAACCAAAAATTCCTGACACTATAAAGCCTATTAATCCTAAAATAGGAACCCCTTGAAAAGTAGGTCCAGTTTTAGCATTAACTATTAATGAAGAACCTATAATCATACATCCAACTATTAAAGAGAATGCTACTCTATTTACCATTCTATTTAAATCTGTAAGTGGCTTATCTAAGCCCTTCATTTCAAATTGCAACTTAGCTCTTCCCTTAGTTAAGCTATCCACAAGTTCTGAAAATTTAGTAGGAATTTCTATGCTCTTAGAAGCAAACTTATAGGCTTCAGTTAAAAGTTTATCCTTGTTTAAACTTTTTAGCATTTCTTCTTTATTTCTTTCCTTTACATAAGGATAAATACATTCCATAATTTCTAAATCTGGATCTATTTTAGCTATGACCCCTTCTAATATAACTATGGATCTTACTAAAGCAACTAATTCTCTTGGAAATTGAACATTATTTCTTTCTGCAATCTCAAAGATTTCTTTAAATAAATCTGATATCTTTATTGTCTTTAAAGATGCATTTATATATTTTGAGACTATATTTTTTAAGTCATCATATAATATTGAATATTCAACTTTTCCTTTTTTTATTCCTATGGCATTTACAAAATCAACTAAGGTATCAATATCCCCTAAAACCATAGCAATCATAGCCTTATTAAGCCAATTTCTTAAATTTGCTTCTAAAGTTCCAACTAAGCCAAAGTCTATAAAATATATTTTGCCTTCTCTTATAAATAAATTTCCTGGATGAGGATCACCATGAAAAAATCCATCTTCTAATACCTGTTTAAAAAATGAATTTGCTAGTTTATTTGCAATGTCCTCAAAGTCATATCCCTCTTCTTTTAAAATATTAAAATCTGTTACTTTGCAACCATCTATATATTCCATGGTAAGGATTTTCTTAGAAGTAAGCTTATCAATAATTATAGGTGCTCCAACACAGTCTACATTTTTATTAAGCTCTCTAAACCTTTTAGTATTCTTTGCTTCCTTTTCGAAATCAAGTTCCTTTAAGGTAGCATCTTCAATTTCCTTAAAAGCTTCAACTGGATTAATTAAGGTATTAGCTATATGATTAGATGTTAATTTACTAAGTCTTCTTAATATGCTTAAATCAAGCTTCATTTTTTCATCTATTTTATAATGCTGAACCTTAACTACTACATCTCTTCCATCTATTAATTTAGCTCTATGAACCTGTGCAATTGATGCTGAAGCTAATGGAGTTTCACTAAATTCTAAGAAATATGTATTTATATCAGTCCCAAAAGATTCATAAAATATTTCCTTTACCTTATGAAAGTCTGTTATTTCATTATTATCCTGTAACTTTTCCAACTCTTCAATATAAGCTTTAGGAAGTAAATCTGGTCTTGTACTCAATATTTGTCCAATTTTAACAAAGGTTGCCCCTAATTCTTCTAAAGCCTCTCTAAGTGCTTGAGGCCTTGGCTCAACCTTTTTACTATTAGGCAACTTTGATGAAATTAAAAAGTCAAAACCATAATAAGTAAATACCCTAACTATTTCTTTCAACCTTTTTGCACTCTGTCCCTTACTCATAAATTCACCTCCTATAAATAAACTATAAAAACTCTACAAGGCACTGAAAAGCTTAATCATCTTAGCTATTTACATAGCTATAAATTCTACTCTTCATATACCTTGTAGAGTTCTATTATTTTATAGCCTAAATTTCTTCTTCATTTAATTTAGCTTCTAATACGGCTATTCTTTCTTTTAATTTATTTATTTCTTCTAAAGTAGATTTATTAGCTTCATCAGACATAACTCTAAAATCTTCTTTTGTTAAAGGGTTCATATTGTCTAACTTAGTTATTATTTCGCTAGTTGCTTCAGTAGTTTTTTCTTGCATATCTCTTTTTAATTCTTCTGATAAAACTTTACCATCTTCAACAGTTATTTTTCCTTTAGCAACCATATCTTGTATAAAAGAATCTGTTTTTTCATAAGCAGTAGCTGCAGTTCCAATTCCAGCTAATATAGCTTTTTTTAATTCATTTATCATGAAATCATCTCCTAAACCATAGTTTGCTCTTTAATTTTTATTACATTTTACTCTTAATTTCTTCAAATTTAAAGCTTATTATTCTTAAAATAATGTTAATTATAAAATTATCTATTACTCATAAACTTTTCTATATCTTCTACAGACTTAATACATTCTTTTGTTAGAACTTCACAACCATCTTTAGTAACTAAAACATCATCCTCTATTCTTATTCCTATAGCTTCTTCTTCAATATATAATCCTGGCTCTACAGTATAAACCATACCTTCTTCAAGAATGATATCTCTCTTACCAACATCATGAGTGTCAAGTCCTAAACTATGTCCTATTGAGTGGAAATAATACTTTCTATAATCCTTTTTATCTTCTATAAGACCTAATCTTACACAAGCTTCAGCTAAAAGATTATTTGCTTTGTCATTTATTTCATAGAATCCAACTCCTGGTCTAATAGAGTTTATTATCTCTTCATTTACTTTTAAAACTTCTTCATAAACCTCTTTTTGTCTCTTAGTAAACTTACCATTAGCAGGGAATGTTCTTGAAATATCTCCATTATAATAATTTACTTGAGCACCTAAATCAAAAAGAATTAAATCCCCATCTTTTATTTCACTATTATTATCAACATAGTGTAAAGTAGCAGCATTTACGCCAGCAGCTGCTATAGTTTTAAAAGCATAATCTTTAACTCCATTTTGTTTTAAGTAAAAATCAAAATATGCTTCTAATTCATATTCTTTCATTCCAGGCTTACACTCTTTCATCAAAAGTTCTACACCCTTAGCTGTTATATGAGCAGCCTTTTTTATTTCCTCTACTTCTTCTTTACATTTAATTTGTCTTAAAGAAGCTATATCAGAATAAACATCTTTTATAACTACTTGAGGATATCTCTCCTTAACTTCCTTTGCAAAGCTTTGACTTTTGCTCATTTCTTCATCAAATGAAACTCTTTCTAAATCTAAATAAAGATTTTCTGCAATTCCATTAGTAAAAATCATATTTAAATCACTTTTAAATTCTTCTAAATATTTTATATTTTCTATGCCAGATACTTCTTTAGCCTCATAATCTCTTATAGTTTTTCCAGTCCATCTTTCTTGCTCTAAATTTGGTTTTAGTATATAAAGAACTTCATCAACCACACCATTTATTTTCTTTATCATTAGTATATGCTTTTCTTCATCTACTCCTGTTAAATAATAAAAATTTCTGTTTGGAGTAAATGGAAAATATTCATCTGCTGTTTTTCTTTTAGCCTCTCCTGCAAATAAAACTAATAATGAATTGTCTTCTAGTTTCTTTAATAAATTCTCTCTGTTTTTAGTAAAAACTAAACTTTTCATCTTAATCCCTCCAATTCCTATTTATTAAATTTTACCATATATAAGATTTAAAATCTTAACAAATAGTACATCTTTACATATTTTTATAGAAAAAAATACTCACTAGATTATCTAGTGAGTATTTATTATTATCTTATTTCAAAGCTATTAAACTCTGTCTTTTTTACCTTCGAAAGCATTGATGTACATTTGCTTGATTTCACTTATTAATGGGTATCTTGGGTTAGCACCTGTACATTGGTCATCGAATGCATCTTCACTCATTTTTTCTAATGTAGCGTAGAATGATTCTTTTGAAACTCCACAGTCAGCTATTGTTGCAGGGATTCCAACTGTTTTCTTAAGATTATCTATAGCCTTGATTAAGTTATTAACTTTTTCTTCTTCGTTCTTTCCACCTAATCCTAAGTAGTCAGCGATTACTGCATATCTCCATTTAGCATTTGGATATTTGTATTGTGGGAATGCAGCTTGTTTTCTTGGGTTGTCAACAGCGTTGAATCTTATTACATGGTCTATTAAGATTCCGTTAGCAACTCCGTGTGCTATATGGTGTTCTGATCCTAATTTGTGTGCCATTGAGTGACATACTCCTAAGAATGCGTTAGCGAATGCCATACCAGCCATTGTTGAAGCATGAGCCATTTTTTCTCTTGCTTTTATGTTTGTAGTACCTTCAGCGTAAGCTTGTGGTAAGTATTTAAATATTAATCTTATAGCTTCTAAAGCTAATCCATTAGTGTACTCTGATGCTAAAACTGAAACGTAAGCTTCTAAAGCATGAGTTAATGCGTCTATACCTGATGCAGCTGTTAATCCTTTTGGCATGTTCATCATAAGCTCAGCATCTATGATAGCCATATCTGGAGTTAACTCGTAATCTGCTAATGGATATTTTACTCCTGATTCTTCATCAGTTATAACTGCGAATGGTGTTACTTCTGAACCAGTACCAGCTGATGTTGGAACTGAAATCATCATAGCTTTTTGACCCATAGTTGGGAATGGGTAAACTCTCTTTCTTATATCCATGAATCTCATTGCTAAATCTTCGAAAGCAACTTCTGGATGCTCATACATTACCCACATAATCTTAGCAGCGTCCATTGGTGAACCTCCACCAAGAGCTATGATTGCATCTGGTTGATAGCTTCTCATTGCTTCAGCACCTTTTTTAGCACATGCTAAAGTTGGGTCTGGAGTAACTTCTGAGAATACTCTGAAATCTACACCTATTTCTTCTAAAACACTTGTTATTTTATCAACATATCCTAGACTAGCTAGTACGTTGTCTGTTACTATAAATACTTTTTTCTTGTTTAAATCTTTTAATTCTCTAAGAGCAACTCCTAAAGCACCATATTTGAAGTAAACTTTTTCTGGAACTCTGAACCAAAGCATATTTTCTCTCCTCTCAGCTACACTCTTAACATTCATTAAGTGTTTAGGACCAACGTTTTCTGAAACTGAGTTTCCACCCCATGATCCACAACCTAATGTTAATGATGGTGCTAGCTTGAAGTTGTATATATCTCCGATAGCTCCTTGAGTTGATGGCATATTTATTATTGTTCTACCAGTTTTCATAGTTGCACCGAATTTTTGAACTCTGTCTTGTGATTTCATTGTATCAGTGTATAAAACTGAAGTATGTCCGAATCCACCAAGTTCAACTAATCTTTCAGCTTTAACTAAAGCTTCTTCAAAGTTAGCTACTCTGTACATTCCTAATACTGGTGATAATTTTTCATGTGAGAATGGTTCTTCTAATTCAACTGACTCAACTTCACCAATTAAAACTTTAGTATCTTTTGGAACCTTAACACCTGCCATGTCAGCTATTTTCCATGCTGATTGACCAACTATGTTAGCATTTAAGTTACCATTTATTAAAATTGTTTTTCTTACTTTATCTATTTCTTTATCTTTTAAGAAGTAAGCTCCTCTATCAGCGAACTCTTTTCTTACCTCATCATAAACTTTATCAACAACTAATACTGTTTGCTCTGATGCACAGATAACACCGTTATCGAAAGTTTTTGATAATAATATTGAGTTTACTGCCATTTTTAAGTGAGCTGTTTCATCTATGATTGCTGGTGTATTACCTGCTCCAACCCCGATAGCTGGTTTTCCTGATGAGTAAGCTGCTTTAACCATTCCTGGACCACCAGTAGCTAGTATGATATCAGCTTCTGCCATTAATACTTGTGACATTTCAACTGATGGCTCATCTATCCATCCGATTATATCTTTTGGAGCTCCAGCTTTAACAGCTGCTTCTAAAACAACTCTAGCTGCTTCTATTGTTGAGTTTTTAGCTCTTGGATGTGGTGAAAAGAATACAGCGTTTCTAGTCTTTAATGATATTAAAGCTTTGAATATAGCTGTTGATGTTGGGTTTGTAGTAGGAACGATTGCTGCTACAACTCCTATTGGTTCAGCTATTTTAGTGATACCAAATGATTCATCTTTTTCTATAACTCCACAAGTTTTTTCATCTTTATATTTATTGTATATATATTCTGCAGCAAAATGGTTTTTTATAACTTTATCTTCAACTATACCCATTCCTGATTCTTCAACAGCCATTTTTGCTAATCTGATTCTCTCATTATTAGCTGCTACTGCTGCTTGTCTAAATATTTCATCTACTTGCTCTTGAGAGAATTTTGAGAACTCTTTTTGAGCTGCTCTAACTTTCTCTAATCTAAGCATTAATTCATCTACGTTTGTTACTTTCATGATACCCACCTCATTATAGATTAGTTTCTTATTTTCATAATATATGTAAAAATTAATTAAAAGCATTTAGTTAAGTTTTTAACTTTAATAAAATTCCATTTAAGAACTTTTTTTCATGTCTTTTTTTATTTTCAAGCGATTTAACTGCTCTGCAAAGTTTTTTACCAACCTTACGAGATTATAATACCATCTTTCAAAATCAAAATCCAGACTTTTTTTTACATTTCTTACATTTTATCGACAAAAATTCGTTATTTTTTTAACTATTTTGTGATTTTTTTATCAACTTTAAATATTTACATTTTAGTTAAACGATTTCTGTAATATTCTGGATTATTTCTGAGGTACTTTCATATTTAAATTAAATCATCTTTTGTGCTTCTTTTTTCCTTAATATTATGTTGCTATTTTTTAATTATTTTATTCATCTAAAGTCCAAAAAACATACTTACTACTAATACCGCCATTATAATAGCAGTTATATCAGCCATTAAAGCAGCCCAAAAGGTATGTCTTATTTTCTTTATTCCAACAGCACCAAAGTAAACAGTTATGGTATAAAATATTGTTTCTGTTCCTCCCATTATTACAGAAGAAATTAAACCTTCCCTTGTATCTGGTCCTAAGGTATTTATTAATTCTGTATATACTCCTAAGGCTCCACTTCCAGATAGAGGTTTAATTAGTACTAGTGGAACAATATCCTTTGGTAATCCTATTAGAGAAACTATTGGCTCTAAAAGATTATTTAAATAATTAAGTAAATTAGCATCTTTAAATATTCTTATGGCAATCATCATGGCTAATAAAGCAGGAAAAATTTTAACGCATACCATTAGTCCTTCTTTTGCCCCTTCTAAAAACCATTCATAAACTTTTCTTCCCTTAAACATTCCATAGACTATTATTAAAAGAAATATTATTGGAATTATGTTATTTGCAATCAAAATTATCCCTCCTAAAAATATCTCTGCAAGATTTTACAGCATATTATTCCTACACAGCAGGCAGTAAAAGTGCATATAATAGCTGGAATTATTATACTAGCAGGTTCACTTGAGCCAGCAGCTGCTCTAATTGATATAACTGTAGATGGAATTAACTGAATACAGGCTGCATTTATGACTAAAAATAATGCCATGTCATTTGATGCCCTTCCATCCTTTTCTTTATTTATCTTATTTAATTCACTCATAGCCTTAATTCCAAGGGGAGTAGCTGCATTAGATAGTCCAAACATATTAGCAGTTAAGTTCATAACTATAGCTCCCATAGCCTCATCACTATGAGAACTCTCCTTAAAGATCTTTTTTAATATAGGATTTAATAATTTAGCAACCTTAGATGTTAATCCACTATTTTCTGCTATCTTCATTACTCCACACCAAAAACACATAATACCCACTAAGGAAATTATAAACTTCACAGCACCTTCTGAAGATTCTGTTAAGCCAGTTGTAATCAACTCTCCCTGGCCTGTCATTATGCTAAAAATCAATCCTAAGGCTATAATTGCAAACCATATATAATTAATCATCTCTCCTCCTAAATCACAAGTAATTTCTGTATAATATATGCCTTGCATAGTTAGAATAGTAGTGTTACCATAAAACTACAAAGAACGAATTTACTTAAAAGGAGAATTTTTTATATGAACGAAAAAAATTTAAAATTAGCTCAACAAGATATAGATGAAGTTTTAAAAACTGTAGAAGAACTTGAAGTTCAAATAGATGATTTAAGTAAAGATGATTTAAAGCAAAAATTCGTTACTCTAACAGAGAAAGTAAGAAAACTTGAAGATTTATTAAAAGACGAAGGTATTATATAAAAAAAAGCTGAGTTTAGAAATTTCTAAACCCAGCTTTTTTTAAATTGCTTTTTTATCCTCTATGCTATATTCTTTTTTAAACTCTTTAATTATGAATAATCCAGTTATTATTGTAGACAAGAAGTCTGAAAGTGTACCAGCTAACCAAACTCCTGTTAAGCCTAATCCTGCAATCTTAGGTAAGATCAATGTTAAAGGAATTAAAAGTATAACCTGTCTTAATAAACTTAAGAAAGTTGCTAACTTAGCTTTACCTATTGATTGGAAGTAGTTAGATCCTATTATTGATATACCTATTATAGGCATCATAAATAAATATATTCTTAATCCTGGAACTCCTATTTCTAAAAGTTTAGGATCTGAATTAAACATACTTATTACTAAGGCTGGGAATGCTTGAATTAATATTCCTCCTAAAACAAGTATTGTTGTAGCTGCTATCATAGCTAACTTAACTGTTTTTTGAGCTCTTTCATACTTCTTAGCTCCATAGTTATATCCAATTATAGGCTGTGAACCTTGATTTATACCAAATATAGGCATTAAAAATATCATAGATATTGAAGAAATTGCAGCCATAGCACCTATAGCTAAATCTCCTCCATACATTCTTAATGCATTGTTAGCTATTACCTGAACTACACTTGCAGCCATCTGCATTGAAAAGGGCGCTACACCTATAGCTAAAACTATCTTAACTAATCCCCAATCTAACTTAAGAGTTTCTAATTTTAATTTTAAGTTTGATCCTCCTAGTGTATAGTAATAAAGCATTATTAATGTAGTAACTATTTGAGAAATTACTGTAGCTAAAGCAGCTCCTTTTATCCCTAAATTAAATACAAATATAAATACTGCATCTAATATTACATTTATAATACATCCAAGTACCATTACTGCAGCTGACATCTTTGGATTTCCATCTGCTCTAATTGTACTGTATAAAGAGAATGACATTAAATTAAATATAGTTCCTAAAAGTATTACATTTATATATTCCTTTGCATAAAAAATTGTAGCCTCACTTGCTCCAAATAAGTGTAGAATACTGTTTGCAAAGACAATTCCAACAATAGTTAAAACTAAAGATATTATAGTTATTAAGACCACAGAGTTTCCTAATATTTTCTCTGCATCTTTTCTCTTATTTTGCCCAAATTTTATAGAGATGTTTGCAGTAGCACCAATCCCTATAAGCATTCCAAAACCAAGTAATATAGACATAATTGGCATAGTTATCCCAACTCCAGTAATAGCCATTGGTCCAACGCCAGGAATATGTCCAATAAATATTCTATCAACAATATTATAAAGTGCATTTACAAGCATACCTATAATAGCTGGTACTGAATACTTGATCAAAAGCTTTAATTCTGATTCTTCCCCTAATAATTTTTGATCCTTCATAAGCCTCTCCTCCTTTAAATCTATATTTCTTAAATATATACTAACTTTTCTATTATACATGAATTTTAATTTTTTAGTCAGTGAAATTTTAAAAATAAAAAACTATATAGAAAATCAAACTTTTTTCTCCATAAATTTAACTATCTATAGATAAATAAATTTGACTCTTATATAGTCTTTAAAAATCTTAAACCGTTACTTCTTTATATATTAAATTTCCACCTATTAGGGTAAGAGCTGTAATAATGTTTAAAACTAGTGAAAATATTATTATTGATATAACACTTTGATTTAAAAACATTGCAAAGGTCATTGTAAAAAAGTTAATTATAAAAACTAAAGCAAACTGCTTTAAAAGGATATCTAAAAAATTATTTTTTACTAATAAAAAACTTTTTCTTATACTTTCTATTACATTTATGTTTTCAAATATAGAACATTGCATAGCTATTACAAAAAAGATTGATATTACTATTCCTAAAGGTGCAAATATGCTTGAGCCTAAAGAAACAGCAAAATTTTGTATAAGGAATACTCCTAGAGGAAATAAAGGGTTTTTAAAGGCTGATTTTATAGTTTCAATCCAAGATACCTTTTCACCTCTAATAAAATTGTTAGCTAACTTTATTATAGCTATTGATGAGAATCCTAAGCTGAATATACCAATTACAGAAAATATAGCATTTCCTCGCCCAATAATAGTAGGGAGTGCAAAAAGCACAGATATTATTGCTATATCACCTAAATTTTTAATAAATATGTTAAATACAGATTTTAAAAATTGTCCAACTGATAATTTTTTATTGATATTTTGATCCATAAAAATCCTCCAATCAAAATTTATATTAATAATTATCATATCAAAATTAATATAAGTTTTGCTTGAGTTCATTTTAATTTAACACTTTCTGTATATTTGGTTTACATATTTCTATACTCCAAGATAAAATAGATACAATCCAACTAATATTATAATTGTTCCTAATATATCTTTTAATCCCCTTCCTATCTTTTTGTCTTTTTCAGAGTAAGCTATTTTTTCAACTAACCCAAAGGATGTTCCAGCTAAAATTATTAAAACACTATGACCTAATGAATACATTAAAAGCATTATCATTCCTATTACTAAGTTACCACTAGCAGCTATAAAGGCTATTATTGCCGCCATTATAGGTGTTGCACAAGGAGATGCTAATATCCCACTTAATATTCCTAAAAAGAAGGCATCTAAAATTCCCTCTCTTCTTTTAGTGATTTTACAAGCATCTTTTTTATCTCCAAATAAATTTATTACATCAAGAACTTGTAACCCTGCTCCTATCATAATAAAAGCCAATATTATATACCAAAACTTCCCTGCACCTAAAAATGCTTTTCCTATGAAGGCAGTAAATAAGCCTATTACAGTAAATGTTATTCCAAGACCAATTGAAAATATAAGGGAATACTTAAATGCTTTCTTATTATCCTTAACATTATTTCCTTGAACGTATCCTATTAATAGTGGAATAGATGAAAGGGTACATGGACTAAAAGAAGCTACTACGCCTGCAAAGAATGATAGTATTATGGCTAAAAATATGTTATTAGATATTACACTATTAAAATAAGCTAAAAATTCCATATTCTATTTAACCCCCAAAGACTTTAAAATAGTTTCTATATTATTCTTTCTCATGAGGCCTTGATGAACATAAAATTTATTCCCATCTTTATCTAAGAACACAGTAGTTGGAACAACCTTAGCACCATATTTATATGCTAAATCTATATTTTTCTCTTCTTCTAACCTAGCATAATAAATATTAAATTTTCCTTCTCTTTCTTTTGAAACATAGCTTAACTCCTTTTGCATTTCAACACAATAAGGACAAGTATCTGTTTTAAACATTATTATTGTTGGTATCCCCTCTTTAGCCTCTTCTAAATTTTCAACCACATTAATTGACTGAAAATTTATTTGCTTTCTTCCCTCAATATAATTTTTTCCAAGATATATACCTATTAATGAAAAAAGGATTAAACCTAATATTATTAATTTCCTCTTATTTTTCACCTCCAACTCCTCCCTTACTAAAATTTAAAATTTCCCATAAATAAAAAAAAGGTAACATAATTTAATATTATGTTACCTAATGATTATGCATTTTTTATGCACTAATTATTTACAGCTATCTCTTTCTATTAAATCATGATCTAATACAAAATGATCTTGATCTAAAGGCTTATTATTTATTATTTTAATTAACATTCTCATAGCTATTGATCCCATATCATACATTGGTTGTGATACAGTAGTTAATTTTGGATAGAATACATGTGCTAAATCTATGTCATTAAATCCTATAACGCTAACTTCTTCTGGAACCTTTATTCCTTTATCTCTTAAAGCGTTTATAGCACCCATAGCTATTTCATCTGAAGCACAGATTATTCCTTCTATTTTTTGACCATTTTCAAGCATTGCTAAAATAGCATCATATCCAGTCTTAACTTTTAAGTTTTTAAAGTAAGTTAATTCCTCTTTCATTTCTATTCCAGCATCTTTTAATGCAGCTTGGTATCCTTTGTATCTTTTACCCCAAGCATTATTTAGGTCACCTTCTACACCTATGAAAGCTATGTTTTTCATACCTTTATCAATTAAATGATTAGTAGCTTCATATGTAGCTTTTTCATTATCTATAGTTACACTTGGGAATTTACCATTTTGCTCATCATTTTCAACTAGAACTGTTTTTAAATCTAATTCATTTATTAAATTTAAAGTTTCTTCTCCTAGTGATGAACTCATGTAAAGAACACCATCAACCATTTTTTCCTTAAGAACTCTTAAGTACTCTTTTTCTTTTTCTAAATCTAAGTCTGAATTACATAACATTACATTATATTTATATATGTTAGCTACGTCTTCAGCACCTCTAACTATTTCAGGATATATTTGGTTTGATATATCAGGTACTAATATACCTACAGTTCTTGTTCTATGTGTTTTTAAACTTCTTGCCACTATATTAGGTCTATATCCTAGTTTTTTTATAGCTTCTAAAACTTTTTTCTTAGTTTCTTCGTTTACAACATCTATGTCATTTAATACTCTTGAAACTGTTGCTATTGACACTCCAGCTTCTCTAGCAACGTCTTTAATTGAAGCAGCCATCTAACTCAACTCCTATACTCTAACTTATTACCTATCTATTTCTTAATACTTCAATATTATAATGATAACTTTACATTTATACAAGGAATTTATGTATATTTCTGCAATTTGGTCAAATTCCTTTTAATTTTTTTGTCTAAAAAACGTTTTCTTATTAATAATTGTAATAAAATTCAAATATTAATTCAATGCAAATATTATTATATATTATAAATTTTTCTAAAATAATTGAATTATGTTGTATAATCAAATATATTATTACTTATTGATATATTAACCATACTTTTAAAAATTTATAATAAATAAAAGAGAATTTCTAGGAGGAAACTTTAATGTATAAAGATATAGATATAACAGAATCTATAAAATTAATAGACGAAAATAAAGATTTACTAATTTTAGATGTAAGAACTGAAGAAGAGTATAAGGAAGATGGATATATTAAAAATGCCAAACTTATTCCTTTAGGAAGATTACTTTTCTCTATAGATGAACTTGATGGATATGAAGATTCACCAATACTTGTTTACTGTAGAAGAGGTTCTAGAAGTATGCAAGCCTGTGAAATTTTAGAGGATAACGGCTTTACAGAACTTTATAATATGATGGGCGGATTTTCAAAGTTAGTTAATGAAGGACCTAAAGAACTTTGGAATAAATAAATTACATAAAAAAAGAGAGCAATTCCTTGCTCTCTTTTATTTTAATTAAGCTCTTTTTGAAACAGCCATTTTTAATATTTCACCATTTACTTTAGCTTCTGAGTAATCAGCATCTCCGTTATAAACAACTTCTTCAGTTAAAGTTTCTTTCTTTATAACATCTTCAAATTTCTTGATTACATCTAAAAGCATATCATTTTCAGCTACGTAAAGAGTTATCTTATCAGCAACCTCAAATCCACTTTCTTTTCTCATATTTTGGATTTTTGATATGATTTCTCTTACATGACCTTCTTCTCTTAATTCATCAGTTATAGTAGTATCTAAAACAACACCAACTGATCCTTCTCCAGCAAATGCGAATCCTTCTAATCCTTGCATTGTTACAAGTAAGTTTTCAGCATTTAATTCTATTTCATTTCCATCTACAGTGATAACTTCTACTCCACCATTTTGGATTTTTTGAGCTAATTCCATTTGGTTTCTTGAAGCTATTTCTTTTCTTATAGCTGGTATTAACTTACCATAAGCTCTTCCTAAAACAGGTAGGTTAGGCTTAATTTCGAAGTTAACATATTTAGAAAGGTCAGCTCCTAATTCTACTTCCTTGATGTTTAACTCATCTTTAATTATGTCTCCATAATAATCTGGAAGCTCTGAAGTTGAAAGAAGCATTTTTGAAAGTGGCTGTCTATTTTTGATGTTAGCACCGTTTCTAGCACTTCTTCCAAGTTTAACTATCTTATAAGCTAAATCCATTTTTTCTTCTAATTTTTTATCTATAGCCTTTTCATCAACTTCTGGCCATGCTCCTAAGTGAATACTTTCTAAAGCATTTTCATCTAAGTTAACTACTAAGTTTTGATAGATTTCTTCTGTTATAAATGGTACGAATGGAGCTGCAACTTTACATAAAGTTACTAAAACTCTGTATAAAGTAGTGTATGCACCGATCTTGTCATCAGTTAATTCTTCTGACCAGTATCTAGCTCTATTTCTTCTTACATACCAGTTTGATAACTCATCAGTAAACTCTTCTATTTCTAAAGCAGCTTGAGTTATTCTATAGTTATTTAAATGATCGTCTACGTCCTTAACTAAAGTATTAAGTTTTGACATTATCCATTTATCCATTACGTTATCTGATACGAAATCTTTGTAGTCTAATGGATTGAAGTTGTCTAACTCTGCATATAAAACATAGAATGAGTAAACATTCCATAATGTGCTTAAGAATTTTCTTTGAGTTTCAGCAACATCCTCTATTGAGAATCTAGTTGGTAACCATGGAGCACTTGCAGTATAGAAATGCCATCTTGTAGCATCAGCACCTTGTGAATCAAGTACTTCAAATGGATCAACTACGTTACCCTTAGATTTTGACATCTTTAAGCCCTTCTTATCAAGAACGTGACCTAAAACTATACAGTTTTCAAATGGATTTCTATCAAATATAGCAGTTGATATTGCTAATAATGTATAGAACCATCCTCTTGTTTGGTCAACAGCTTCTGATATGAATTGAGCTGGGTAGTTAGCTTCAAATAATTCTTTGTTCTCAAATGGATAGTGATGTTGAGCAAATGGCATTGATCCTGAATCAAACCAACAGTCTATAACTTCAGCTGTTCTCTTCATCTCTTTATTACAATGAGGACAATTTAAATGAACTTTATCGATGTATGGTTTATGAAGTTCTATATCTTCTGGAACATTTATTCCTTTAGTTTTTAATTCTTCAATGCTTCCTATACATTCTCTATGTCCGCATTCACATTCCCATATTGGAAGTGGAGTTCCCCAGTATCTATCTCTTGAGATACCCCAATCTATAACATTCTCTAAGAACTTACCAAATCTACCGTTCTTTATGTTATCTGGGTACCAATTTATTTTTTCATTGTTAGCTAAAAGTTTGTCTCTTAAAGTTGTCATTGCAACAAACCAGCTTTCCTTTGGATAGTAAAGAAGTGGTGTGTCACATCTCCAACAATGTGGATATGAGTGAGTATGCTTTTCAGCTTTAAATAATTTATTTTGTTCTTTTAAGTAATCAACGATTTGTTGGTCACATTTCTTAACGAATTTTCCAGCCCATGGAGTTACTTCTTCTACAAAGTTACCGCTTAAGTCAACTAAGTTTAAGAATGCTAATCCATTTTGCTTTCCTATTAGGTTATCGTCCTCACCATAAGCAGGAGCTATATGAACTATACCAGTACCATCTGATAAAGTTACGTAGTCACCATGAACAACTACAAAAGCTTTTCCTTCAGTTGGAGTTACAAATGGTAATAATTGCTCATATTCCATTCCTAATAACTCTTCACCTTTAAACTCTTTAACTATTTCAAAGCCTTCTCCTAAAACCTTAGGTGCTAATTCTTTAGCTAATATGAAGATTTCATCTCCTTCAGCTTGCTTAGCTTCTACATAGTCATAAGCTTTATTTATACATAAAGCAACGTTTGAAGGTAAAGTCCAAGGAGTTGTTGTCCAAGCTAAGAAGTACTTGTTATCTTCTCCTTTAACTTTAAACTTAGCTACAGCAGTTAAGTCCTTAACATCCTTGTATCCTTGTGAAACTTCGTGTGATGATAAACTTGTTCCACATCTTGGGCAGTAAGGCATTGTTTTATAACCTTTGTATAAAAGTTTTTTATCCCACATTTGTTTTAAAGCCCACCATACTGATTCTATGTATGGATTGTGGTAAGTAACATATGGATTCTCCATATCTACCCAATAACCTATTTGCTCAGTCATTTTTTCCCACATGCTAACATATGTGAATACACTATCTTTACACTCAGTTACGAATTTCTCAACACCGTAATCCTCTATTTGAGGTTTACCTGAAATTCCTAACTTCTTCTCTATTTCAAGCTCAACTGGAAGTCCATGAGTATCCCATCCAGCTTTTCTTATAACTTTATATCCCTTCATAACTTTGTATCTTGGGATTATATCTTTCATAACTCTTGTTAAAACGTGACCTACGTGTGGTTTACCATTAGCTGTTGGAGGTCCGTCATAGAAAGTAAAGTATTCACCATCTTGATTCATATCAAAGTTCTTTTTTATTATGTTTTTTTCTTTCCAAAGGTCTGCAACTTCTTTTTCTACGCCTACAAAACCCTTAGGTAATTCAACTTTTTTATACATATTGAAACTCCTTTCCTTCTCTTGTTTAATATTTTAATTATTTACTTATAATTGATTATTTAGCCAGACTTCTTTAAGTAAAATAAAAAAAACTCCATCCTAAAAGGACGAAGTTATATTCGCTATACCACCTAAAGTTCAAACCTATCTATATAATTCAATTATAAATATTAAAATTTTACGTTTTTATGATAGGTAATTAAAAGCACCTATAATGCTCGCATCCTGTAACGTGGATATACGGGATAACTTAATAAGAATATATTCCTTTCAGTCTCCAACTCCCAGGTGATTTTCCTTAAATATACCTATAGTTTCACACCAACCAACTACTCTCTGGATAAGGTTCTATATAAGTACTTGCCCTGTTCACAGTCTTTAAAGAAATTATATAATAGCACTTTTAAAAAGTCAACGAAACAAATCCATATATTTGAAAGCTTTCATTAATTATTTAATTTGCTTTTATAATAAAAATTCTATTTTTCTACAACCTAATATTATAAGTTAAGACTTATATATCAAATAATAAAAATTAATCAATAATTTTTATTATTTAATGTTGACTTTTCTTATCAGTTAACTTATAATTAAATCATCAAATACATTCCATTCCCTTTTGTTAATCGTGCTGTTTTACTTTGATATAATTAGGAGGAAAATAGTATGAATGATAACAATAATTTAAATCAACAAGTAATTGATAAAATGACTAAAGTTTGTATCTGCAGAGCAATCTCAAGAGCAAAGATAAAGGAAGCTATCAAAAATGGTGCACACACAGTGGAAGCAGTAGCTGAAAAAACTGGTGCAACCAAAGGTTCTTGCAAAGGTTGCAGATGTAGAGACAAAATTGAAGAATTAATTGAAGACAACCAATAATTCTTTTAAGCAAAACTTATTTACTGTTTTAATTTTGTATCTCCCTAAAAGAGTACCCTCGGGTACTCTTTTTTACTTTTACATAATATTTATTTTGTGTTGAAAATTAAAAAAATAAAAATGCCTGTATCAAATTTAAGATTATTTTGATACAGGCTTTTTTTTATTTAAATTTCAAATTCATTTAATTGTAAATTTTTAGACCAACTACTATAATTTCTAGGATATCCTTGATTTGTAAGTGTTCCTACATAATAAAACTTCTTTAAATCAAAGCAGTTATTTTTAACAACTTTAAATCCTTTTAAAAGATAATGTAATCTACTTTCATATACCTTTCTAATATCTTTAGACGTTGGCTCTCCCCAAGCAAATATTATGTGAGAACTATTTATTAGACTTTCAAATATTATTAAGTCATTTTTTAAGTATTCTCCATTCTCAATAAATCCATCATTTCCACATAGGAATAGCTCGCCTTTGGTATTATAAACTTCTTCTAGCACATCCTTGCTATATTCAATAACAGGAAATAGAAATACAAAACTTATTTCTTTTATTATTCCAAGTTCATCCTCATTATTCATTAAATATTTTATAGCCTTATTTAATTCTTTTTTTAAATCTTCAGCATTATGTGATTTTGGAGCTCTAGTAATAACTAATATATTACTTTCTCCTTCTTCATTAATAGTAAAAGTAACCTTAAAGCCTCTTCCACTTTCATGATCTAATAAAATATTTATATTATTTTGATTTTTACAATACTTTTGCATAAGCGCTCCCCTTTTTACCAACTCTCGTTCATTAGACTCAATATATTAGTATTAAGTATATTCTAACTTTAGTTTAGTATATAATCGAATCTTTAGAAATTCTACAAATTTATATAAATTTGATTTATTCACCTAAATAATATCTTATCTAAGAAAATAAATTTTATTTATTCTTTTTGTTTTCCTCTATTTGTGCTGCTAACTCATTAAGATATTCCCATCTCTCATATTTAAAGGCTAATTCTTCTTCAACTTTTGCCTTTTCTTCCATTAACTCTTGAAGTCTACCATACTCTGATGCATGTTTTGCCATTAAAGAATCTAATTCTTCTATTTTTTCTTCAAGAGTCATTATTTCTTCATCTATAGTTTCAAACTCTCTTTGTTCTTTAAATGAGAATTTTAATACTTTGCCCTTGTTTTTATTTTTATCCACAGATGGCTCTTTTTTATTTTTATCCACAGCCACTTCTTTTTCTTTATTGTTAACAACCTCTTCTTCTTTGCTTAGAAGATAATCCCCATAGTTTCCAGTATAAATATCTATCTTTCCATTTCCCTCATAAGAAAATATCTTATTACAAATTCTATCTAGGAAATATCTATCATGGGATACAGTTATGACAACTCCACCAAAGTCATCTAAATAATCTTCTAATCTATTTAAAGTTTCAATATCTAAATCATTTGTAGGCTCATCTAGTAAAAGCACATTAGGGGCTTCCATTAAAACTCTTAAAAGATGAAGTCTTCTTCTTTCTCCTCCAGATAACATACCTATCATTGTCCACTGAAGTGTTCCATCAAATAAAAACTTCTCACACATTTGTGATGCAGTTATTCTTTCACCTGTGGCAGTTTGTAAATACTCTCCTGCTTCTTTTATGTAATCTATAGCTCTCATCTCTGGATGCATATGTGTATCTTCTTGTGAGAAACAAGCTATTTTTACAGTCTCACCTTTTATTATTTCTCCACTATCTGGCTTAACTTTTCCTTCTATCATTCCCATAAGTGTTGATTTACCAATTCCATTAGGTCCTACAATACCTATTCTATCACTTCTTAGTACTATATAGTTAAAATCATCAACAATCTTTTTATCACCAAAACTTTTATTTAGGTGTTCTATCTCTATTATTTTCTTTCCTAATCTTGTTCCCATAACAGAGATTTCTATATTTTCATTTTCAATAAATCCTTCTTGATTTACTAATTCATCAAATCTTTGAAGTCTAGCTTTTTGCTTAGTAGTTCTAGCCTTTGCACCTCTTCTTACCCAAGCTAGTTCTTTTCTCATAAGATTTTGTCTTTTTTCCTCACTGGCTTTTTCTATGGCTATTCTCTCCATCTTCTTTTCTAAGAAAACAGAATAGTTTCCATCATAGCTAAATAATCTACCTCTATCTAATTCTAATATTCTGTTTGTTACTCTATCTAGGAAGTATCTATCATGAGTAATCATTAAAAGAGCGCCTTTTCTACTATTTAAATATTCTTCTAACCAACTTATAGTTTCATTATCTAAATGGTTAGTAGGCTCATCTAGTATTAATAATTCACAAGGAGTTATTAAGGCAGCCGCAAGCATTATTCTCTTCTTTTGTCCTCCAGAAAGATTTCCTACTTTTTCTTCGAAATTAGTTATTCCAAGCTTAGTTAAAACATTCTTTGCTTCACTTTCCATATCCCAAAGATTTAAAGCATCTATTTTTCCTTGAAGCTTTATTAATCTTTCAGAATCATTCTCTTTAACTTCACCCTTATCTATTTTTTCAAGTAACTCTTCATACTCTCTTAGAATTCTCATCTCCTCTGAGTTGCCCTTAAAAACTTGCTCTAAAACAGTAGCATTATCATCATAATCTGGTGTTTGAGCAAGATACTCTATTCTTACTCTATTTCCCTTTGTTACTGTTCCTTCGTCTGGTTCTTCAACTCCAGCAACTATTTTTAAGAAAGAAGATTTTCCTGTTCCGTTAACTCCTATAAGACCAATCTTCTCTCCTTCATTTATTCCTAAAGATACATTATTAGCTAAAATTTTTTCTGAATAGCTCTTACTTATATTTTCAAGAGTTATTAAATTCATCGATTATCCATCCTTTTCAAAACAAATCTTATTTTCATTATAATATAAACTCAAGTTTCTTCCAAAACTAAAATAAGAGTCGCATCAAATAATCTAATTTAATTATGATGCAACTCCCTATTAAAAATTTCTATATATTATTTATAGGCTTCATTCTTTTAGCTAACATTTTTATTGGCATTATTGTTATTACTATAGCTGTTAATAAACTTTCAAATCCTGCACTGCTTGTACTATAAATTATTGAATAAATCCATAAATTCATTCCTGGAGGAGCATATTGACCAAAGAAAATCACTCCTGATATTATGCTTACAAAAGTACTTATACTACCAGCCATAAGTGAACCAAGGAATATTTTATATTTCTTATCTATTCCAAATGATCCTGCTAGTCCTAAAGCCATATTTGACAGTATGTAATCAAGTAAAAATTGTACTGGGTGTACTATAAAAGCTCCATTTAATATTTTTAAAAGCCCAAATATTAATCCTCCTGTAACTCCAACAGTTCTTCCATATACTAATGATAAAAGAATTATTGGAAGCATAGAAAAGAAAGTTATTTCACCACCTTGAGGATATCTAACTAAAGGTATACTATAAAGCACATAAGAAATAGCTACACTTAGTCCAATCATTATAATTTCTCTTGTTGTAATTTTATGTTTTCTTAAATCTAATATGTATAAACCTAATATTAAAATTCCAATTAAAGCTACTAAATAAACACTCATTATTTTTCACCTTCATCATACGCCATATTCCAAAAATCAAGTTCGTACAAACTAGCTCTTTTAAATACATCTATTAATCTTTTTTGTTTTTCTTCAGATAAGTTTGAACATTTTTTATCTACGTAAGCTAACCACTCATCTGTAAACTTAGCAAATCCATCAGAAGCATACTCATCAATCCAAGGTTTAAAGAAATTCCCCTGTAATTTGTTAGAGTATTTTTTTGAAATATATTTTCCTATGTAGCTATAACTCCATGTACATGGTAAAGTTGCAATAGCAATCTCATCTAAATCTCCGGTTAATGCTATTGCTTGCATATAGCTTGTATAACTTATAGTAGTACTCTTATATTTTCTTTTCTCTGCATCTAATTCTGATATACCAAATTCTTTTAAATATTCTATATGTACCGCTGTTTCATCCTCCATAGTTCCCTTTGTTGAATTATAAAAGAATTTCATTTCTTCCATAGTTTTAGCTTTAACTACTCCGGCACAAAAAACTTTAGCATACTCTTTTAAATAAAGATAATCCTGAACTAAATATTCTTTAAATTTATTCTTATCAAGAGTTCCTTCTCCAATTTCCTTTATAAATGGGTGATCTAAATACTTCTCCCATATAGGCATTGCTTCTTTTAATAATTTTTCTGTAAATCTCATATTTGATATCTCCTTTAATCTTATGATTAAACCTAATAGCCCAAATAAGAATTACCTCAAAGTTTTATAAAACTCTAACTAAAAACTTCATACAATTTTTAGTTTATAATCATAGTCTGTTATAATATGTCTAATAAAAAAATAAAAGCTACATCCATGTAGGATGTAGCTTAATTTATAAAAAGTCATAATAATCTAACCATCTAAAATACTATTATAAAACTTTCTACAGGCTTTCCTACGCTGGTATTACCCAGATCAGGTTTTAAGGGTTAATAACGAAATGTTATCTCTCAGCCAAAGGCACCCCTAGCTATAAAGTCTATAATTATTATATATATTTTCCCTAATAAATTCTAGGTTATTTTATACTTATAAATTTATATTTTAAAATCTCATATAAAAATTATTCCAATAATCTCTATTTTGCATCATCATTTCTATAAGTTCTTCGTCATTACCATACTCATCATACCACTTTTCTAAAATTTCATAGGCAACGCCATGATATAATAGGCTTCCTATAACAAAGGGTTTAGCTGGCACATCACTTAGAGACATTATGGTTACACCTGTTCCTATGGTTCCATATATAATAGCCCTCTCTGGAGTAACAAAAGATTTTGCCTTCTTTTTAAAGTCAGTATCTCTTATGTATTTCTTTAATCTTTTAGGTTTAGGAATAACTATAGCTTTTATCATTTTTTTCAATCCTTAAAATTACTCTTATTAGAAATATATATTAAATATTATCTTATTATTCTAAAGTACCAATTTATTTTTCTTAAATGCATTTTAAACCTATTGGAAAGCCTAGAATATGTTATAATCTTATAAGAATTATTTTGGAAGGAGCTATTTAAATGGCGAGTAAGTTTTATTTACACAAAGGTAAAAACAAAAAAGCTGAACAAGGCAGACCTTGGATATATATTGATGAAATAAACGAATATGATGGAGATTACGAAAACGGAGATATAGTTGAAGTTTACAATCATAAAGGTTATTTCTTAGGAAAAGGCTACATAAATGACAGAAGTAAGATAACTATAAGAATAATGACTAAAGATATAGATGAAGAAATAGATGAGGATTTCTTCAAGAGAAGATTTAAAACTGCATGGGAATATAGAAAGAAAGTTATAAATACATCTTCATGTAGATTCATCTTTGGAGAGGCTGATTTCCTTCCTGGTTTAACAGTTGATAAATTTGAAGATTATTATGTAATTCAAATATCAACTCTTGGAATGGATAAATATAGAGACCTAATAGTTAAAATTCTAGTTGAGGAATACGGTGCTAAAGGTGTCTATGAAAGAAGTGATATAAAAACTAGAGAAATAGAAGGTTTAGAGCAAAGAAAAGGCTTCTTAACTGAACCATTTGATACAGATATACAAATAGTTGAAAATGGAGTTAAATACATAGTTGACTTAGAAAATGGTCAAAAAACTGGTTTCTTCTTAGATCAAAAAGAAAATAGAGCTGCAATGCATAGAATATGCAAAGGTATGGATGTTTTAGACTGCTTTACTCATACTGGCTCTTTTGCTTTAAACGCTGGTATAGCTGGAGCTAAATCAGTTTTAGGAATAGATGTATCTCAACATGCTGTAGACTGTGCTACTAGAAATGCTGAGCTTAATAACCTTCAAGACAGGGTTAAATTTGAAAAGCACAACGCCTTTGACGTATTAGGAGATTGGTCAAGAGAAGGGAAACAATTTGATGTTGTTATTTTAGATCCACCAGCTTTCACAAAATCAAGAAATACTGTTAAGCAAGCAATAAGAGGATATAAAGAAATAAACCTTAGAGGAATAAAGATGGTTAAAGAAGGTGGTTACTTCGCTACATGCTCTTGTTCACATTATATGGATGAAGAACAATTAAAGAAAACTGTAGCTGAGGCTGCTCATGATGCAAGAAGAACTTTAAGACAAATAGAAGTTAGAACTCAAAGTGCAGACCACCCTATACTTTGGAACTCTGACGAGTCATATTATTTAAAATTCTTCATATTCCAAGTATTCTAAAAAAATTTTAAATCTTAAGTATAAAAAAAAATATATTGGTTAATATATTAATGTAGCAAAAATATATAAAGTTAATATCTTAACTTATAAATAAGAGGTGCCTTACAAAATCGGCATACACTCTAAAATTTGTATTTAAGGGTTAATCATTAATTTAAATATTAAATATATTATTACTATGAGGTGCTTTACATAAATGGCATACACTCGTTAAATGGTCATAATCAATTTAAATATTTAAATATCTATTTTTAGCTACTCACTAGTTAGGACTGTTTATTCTATCCTAATTAATGTACATATAATATTAGATGTATTAAAAGAGAAAGGTATCTGATTTTTTTCAGATACCTTTCTTAATTTATTTATGAAACTGTTTTGGCAGAAACTATGCTAACACCTGTTCCTAAAACATCTTCTATAATTACATCTCCAACTTTAATTGGAAGTTTAACAGAAGCCTTGTTAATTTCCTTCATTACATCAAATATCATTCCCTTTGGAATAGGTTCCTCTGTTTTAACTGGAACAACTATATTGTCACAACCATCTATTTTAACAGTTGAAGTTACTATTCTAGTTGGATTTTTAACCTCATTTAATCCATAAATTTCTCCTCTTTTACAAGTGTTTCCTGTAACCTTTTCTAACTCTGTGTCTACTGTTAAATGACATCCCCTAGGACATACTATGCATATTAATTCTTTTACCATTATTATTCACCATCCTCTAATGAAATTGTTATTGCTCCTTTAGCATTTTTTAGCTTATCTTTAAGAATTGTAATTCTCTCCATTTCTGCAGGAACAACATGAGGTTTCTTAAAGCTTTGAATAACATTTCCTTCTTCATCTCTAACTACTATTTGTTTATTTTTAAATACATTTCTAACTCTCATAAATACATTTAAATTTCCATCTAAAGATTCAATTTCAAATTTTTGAGGAACTGTATAACTTATATTTTCTCCATTTTTTATTTCAGTGAAATGATTTAATCTCTTTTTACCTTTAATATATTTAGCAGCATTCTTTCCTGCATTTTTAGCTTCCTCAGTTACAAAGTCAACTAAGTCATGAACATGGACAACATTACCACAGGCAAATATACCTTCTCTATTTGTTTCCATACTTTCAGAAACTACAAGCCCATTAGTTCTAAGGTCTAATTCAACTCCTGCATTTTTTGAAAGCTCATTTTCTGGTATTAATCCAACTGATAATAATAATGTATCAGCATCAAATTCTATTTCAGTACCTTTTATAGGTTGTCTATTTTCATCAACCTTAGCTATAATAACCTTTTCTAATCTTCCATCACCCTTAACATCAATAACTGTATGAGATAAGTATAGTGGAATTCCATAATCCTCTAAGCATTGAACAATATTTCTAGTTAATCCATTTGAATAAGGCATAAGTTCAACAACAGCTTCTACCTTAGCTCCTTCAAGAGTCATTCTTCTAGCCATTATAAGCCCAATGTCCCCTGATCCTAAGATAACTACTTTTTTACCTACCATGTAGCCTTCCATATTGATAAATCTTTGAGCAGCCCCTGCAGTGAATATTCCTGATGGTCTATCTCCTGGAATACTTATAGCTCCTCTTGTTCTTTCACGACATCCCATAGCAAGCACTATAGCTTCTGCTTCTATTGTTAAATATCCTTTTTCAGTATTTATAGCATGTATTATTTTATCTTCTATTTCTAAAACCATTGTATCTAACATAACTTCTATGTTAGTTCCTTCTACCATATCAATAAATCTTCCAGCATATTCAGGTCCTGTAAGTTCTTCTTTAAAGGTATGAAGACCAAATCCGTTATGAATACATTGATTTAAGATTCCACCTAGTTCTTTATCTCTTTCTATAATTAATATTTTTTCTACTCCATTTTCATGAGCTTCATAAGCTGCTGCTAATCCTGCTGGGCCTCCACCTACAACTACTAAATCATATTTCATAACTAAATCCTCCTACTTTGTTTTTCCACTTATTATATATGAACCATTTTTATCTAAAAGCACTTCTTCTATATTCATACCATTTTCACGAGATATTATTTCTTGAACTCTAGGTCCACAGAAACCACCTTGACATCTTCCACAACCAGGACGACATCTTCTCTTAACTCCATCAATAGTTCTAGCTCCTAAAGTTCTATTTATACTATCAACAATCTCTCCTTCAGTTATATTTTCACATCTACAAATTATTCTTCCATATCTACTATCTTTTTTAATTAAATTTGCTTTTTCTTCTGGAGAAAGTTCTATAAAGTGTACTTGTTCTCTTTTTTCATTGAAATTATCTTTTTTCTCTAAAGCTAGTCCACTTTCACCAAGCATTTTAACTACATCCACTGCAATAGCTGGTGCTGAACTTAAACCTGGTGATTTTATTCCTGCTACATCAAAGAATCCTTTAACATCTTTAGCTTCTCCAATTATGAAATCAGGCTTATCAGCTATAGCACGAAGTCCTGCAAAGTTTCTAATATTTTCTCTAAAATTAACTTTATTAGTTGTTTTTAAAGAAACTTCTCTAACCTTAGCTAATCCATCATACTCTGTAGAAACTGAATCTTTATCACAAGTATCAATAGCATCTGGACCAACTAATAAGTTTCCATGAACTGTTGGAGTAACTAAAACCCCTTTTCCAAGTTTAGTTGGACATTGGAATATTGTCTTTTCAAATAATCTTCCTTGGCTCTTATCTAAAACATAGTATTCACCTTTTCTAGGAGTTATTTTAAAGTCTTCTTCACAAACCATATTGTGAATCTTATCAGCATAAATACCTGCTGCGTTTACTACGAATCTAGCTTCTACTACATCTCCATTTTCAAGTTTTATTTTGAAGTTTTCATCTTTTTCAATACCAACAACTTTAGAGTTTAGTCTTAATTCTCCTCCATTATCTATAGCATTTTCTGAAAGAGCTATAGTAAATTCATATGCTCCAACAATTCCTCCTGTTGGGCAGAATAAAGCTCCCTTTACATCTTTATTTAAGTTTGGTTCCATTTCTAAAACTTCTTCTGCTGATAAAAGTTTTACTCCATCTACTCCATTTTGAATTCCTCTATTATATAAAACCTCTAGTTCTTTTTGGTCATCTTCATCAAAACCTATAATTAATGATCCATTTCTCTTAAAAGGAACTGATAAGTCTTTACAAAGCTTATCAAACATCTTATTTCCTTCAACATTGTATTTTGCCATTAATGTTCCCGGTTCAGGATCATATCCTGAATGGACAATTGCTGAATTTGCCTTAGATGCTCCCATAGCAACGTCATTTTCTTTTTCTAATTCTACAACCTTTAAATTATACTTTGTTAATTCTCTAAATATTGCTCCACCTATTACTCCAGATCCTATAATTGCTACATCATAAATCATTAAATATCGCTCCCTTTTTTAAAAATAAAAAAGAACTAAACTCAAAAAAGACATAAGAATATCCTTTTTGTGTCTAGCTCTCTTCTCTCTTACACACAAAATTAAAATTATTTATTAACTTTTATTTAATTATATCATATTTCTGTAAATGTTTCCAGACTTTTTTTAATCTTCAAGTGCCCATCCCTTTGATCTTTCAACAGCCTTTTTCCATTTCTTATGATATTTGTTTCTTCTCTCTTCAGAAATAGTTGGCTCAAATTCTTCACTTGCAAACCATAACTTAGCTATTTCTTCTTTATCACTCCAATAACCAACTGCTAGTCCTGCAAGGTAAGCAGCTCCTAAAGCTGTTGTTTCTGTAATTATAGGCTTAATTACCTTTTTACCAACTAGATCTGATTGGAATTGCATTAAGAAATTATTTCTACTAGCTCCTCCATCTACCTTTATACAATTTATATCATATCCAACATCGTTTATCATAGCTTCAAGCACATCTCTTGTTTGATATGCAATTGATTCAAGTGCTGCTCTTATTATATGATTTCTATTAGTTCCACGTGTTAATCCTACTATAGTTCCACGAGCATACATATCCCAATAAGGAGCTCCTAATCCAACGAAGGCAGGAACAACATATACTCCTCCATTATCTTCTACCTTTGTAGCAAAGTATTCAGTGTCGCTAGAATCACTTATGATTCTTAATTCATCTCTAAGCCATTGAATAACAGCTCCACCAACAAATACTGATCCTTCTAAAGCATATTGAACTTTTCCGTGTAATCCAATAGCTATTGTTGTTAAAAGTCCTGATTTACTTTTAACAAGTTCTTCTCCTGTGTTCATTAATAAGAAACATCCTGTTCCATAAGTATTTTTTACGTCACCTTTATTAAATGCAGCTTGTCCAAATAAAGCAGCTTGTTGGTCCCCAGCTATTCCAGCTATGGGAACTCTTATTCCACCTTTTGCTCCAAGGTTTGCATATCCGTAAATTTCAGATGAATTTTTTACTTCTGGTAACATACTTCTAGGAATGTCTAGTTCCTTTAACATTCTTTCATCCCATTCAAGGTTCTTTATGTTAAATATCATAGTTCTAGATGCATTAGTATAATCAGTTACATGAACTTTTCCATTTGTAAGCTTCCAAACAAGCCAACTGTCTACTGTACCAAATAAAAGCTCACCCTTTTCAGCTTTTTCTCTTGCACCTTCAACATTGTCTAATATCCATTTTATTTTTGTTCCTGAAAAATATGCATCAAGTACAAGTCCTGTATTTTCTCTAATATAGTCTACAAGTCCATCTCTTTCTTTTAACTCATCGCATATATCAGCAGTTCTTCTACATTGCCAAACAATTGCATTGTATATTGGAACTCCTGTATTTTTGTCCCAAACTATTGTAGTTTCTCTTTGGTTAGTTATTCCAATAGCTGCTATATTTTCTTGAGTTATATTACACTTAGCCATAACTTCTTGAAGTACACTATATTGAGTTGCCCATATTTCCATTGGATCATGCTCAACCCATCCTTCTCTAGGATAAATTTGATTAAATTCCTTTTGGCTTACCCCAATAATATTTTGTTCTTTATCAAAAATTATTGCTCTAGAGCTTGTTGTTCCTTGATCTAATGCTACTATATATTTTTTCATAAAAACTCACCTCTTAATTTTATATCTTCCATATATCCTCTTTTGTTGTTGATATACATGTTGCTCCTGATCTCAAAGCTTCCATAACATCTTCTTTATCTGAAATTAAACCACCTACTATTAATGGCTTATGTATTGTTTTTGATAATTCTTTAATAACTTTAAATAATAATCCTGGTAACATTTCTACAGCATCACATTCATCTACTAAGTGATTTTTTGTGCTTTGAAAAGAAAGACTATCTAAAATGAAAACTCTCTGAATAGCTACTAACCCTAATTTTTTTGCACTTTTTACTGTTTGAGCTTTAGTGCTTATTATTCCATCAAACTTAGTTTTCTCTTTCAAATATTCTAAAACAATTTCTCTATTTGTAAGTCCATCAACTAAATCTATGTGCAATATTCCAATCTTATTTTTTTCTGATATTTTATGTGAAATTTCTATAATATCTAAAATATTACCAAATAGAACAAAAATCACATCAACATCAGCTTCTAACGCCTTATTTAATTGGTCCATATCCTTTACAGCTGCCACAATAGGGTTGTCCTCAAGTATTCTTTTAAAATTAATCATTTTATATAGCCTCCTTAAAATTGTCCAAAATTAATATCTCCTTAAAATATACTTGTATATACAATTGCTCCTGCTATAGCTCCAAGTATCGGTCCTACAATTGGAATCCAAGCGTAAGCCCAATCTGAGCCTCCTTTGTTTTTCATAGGAAGCAAGAAATGTGCAAGTCTAGGTGAGAAATCTCTAGCTGGATTAATTGCATATCCAGTTGGTCCGCCTAAAGATACTCCTATAACTAAAATTAATAATCCAACGGCTATTGGCATAATTCCATCTGCCATTTTCGCATCACCAAGTCCTAGAATTCCAAACATTAAAACAAAAGTACCTATAAATTCAGTAAAAAAATTCCATTTATAATTTCTAATAGCTGGTATAGTACAAAATGTACCAAGCTTTGCATCATGATCTTCAGTAGACTCAAAATGAGTATAATAAGTTAAATAAACTAGTACAGCACCTATGAAAGCTCCTATAAATTGTGCTATACAAAATACTACAACCTGACTCCATGTTAATCCTCCAGTTATACCTAATGCAATAGTTACCGCTGGATTAAATACAGCTCCACTTACCCTAGAAAATATATAAACAGGAATAGCAACAGCTATTGCCCATCCTACAGTGACTACAATAAGATCAGCGCCATTACCCTTAGTTTTTTTAAGAGCTATATTTGCAACTACTCCATCCCCTAACAATATCAAAAGTGCAGTTCCAAAAAGCTCAGCCAAGAATTGATTTACCATGACTATCCACCACCTAGTAATTAATATATTTAATTTTAAAAAAGCTTAAAATAAAAAAGAGCTAAACAAAAAAAACTAAATTTTTTTCTCGTGTTTAACTCCAAATACTCTTACACAAGTTGAATATATACGTATATATTTTTGTTGTTTTTTTACAATATTTATTTTAACATCTCTTGAAACTGTTTTCAATAAATTAAAAATTTAACAATCTTTCCATAAAATAAAAAAAGAGGGATATTGCCCTTAATCCCCTCTTTTTCTAGTTATTTATCAAATAATAATTGTTTAATTTGTGCTTCTAAATTTTGTATTCCTGTTGGATCTGCACCTTTACCATCTAAACTATTTTGATATTTATCTATTAACTGTTCTATATCTGATATAGCTTGATTTATATTCTTATCACTTTCTGGAGTCATTGCTTTAATTTCTTTTAAATCTTTTAAAGCATCTGCTTTCTCCTCATTCCATTCATTCATTTGTTTATTTTGAAGTACTTCTAAATATTCTTCTCTAATATCAAGATAAACCTCAGATACTTCATTAACTAAGCTATCATCATCTACAACTTTACTTTTATTATCTGTAGTTGCAGCAGGCTTGTTATCAGAAGTGGTTTTATTTGATGAATCATTAGAGCTTCCGCATCCAACTAATTGTAATCCCATTATGGCAGAAATAATAACTACTAATAACTTTTTCTTCATTAAAAACATCTCCTTCATAAAATATCTCATTCTATAAACATCATATATTCCTAAATACATATTAACAAATTAGTCCTTTTAACTATTTACCAAGAAATCAAACATAAAATATTAATATTGAAAATTTAATAAATGTTTTAATGTATTTTGTTAAGATATTTCTTTTTTGTTTTAAAAACATTACATTAAAAGTAGTTTTTACTCCTATTATTTTATTTTAAAATTTATTCATCTTTTATAAAAATACTTCACAAAACTTTATTATATTGTCACTTTAACTCCTGATTCTACAGTTTTTATTTCACCATTCTTAAATTCAAAAACTAAATCTATTAAATTCTTTGTAGAACAATACTTTAAATCCTCTTTTAGCCCTAAATTTTTAAGAATATTATAGTGCTTAGCATCTTTTATAAACTCTTCTATGCCTTCACTGCTTTCATAAACATATTTAGCTGTTTTGGCTATATCAGTAAGTTCAGCCTCTTTATTTTTGCATATTTCACTTATTATATAACCTGCACACATAAAGTCATCACTTGAAAACTCACCGTTTGTTCCAGAATTAACAAAGACTATTTCTTTTTCTTCATTTTCTAAATATTTAGCTACCGCTTGTCCATTTAACACAGAGGCAACTATAACTTTATCAGCTTTATTACATAAATTTAAAGCTCTAGTTCCATTTGTAGTAGACATTATTACATTTTTTCCTTCTACTATTTCTCTTTTATATTCTAAGGGAGAATTAGAGAAATCAAATCCATCTATTTTTAAAGCCTTTCTCTCTCCTCCAAGTAAAACTTCTTCCCCTAAAGCTTTTAATTCATTTGCTTTTTCAAAGGCCTCTTCAACACTAACTACTGGTATAACCTTTTTAGCCCCATTATAAAGTGCTGTTGTAATTACAGATGTAGCTCTTAGCATATCTATAACCACAGCTATCTTTCCTTTAAGTGCTTCACTATCTATGTAATCTGCAGAAATTATAACATCAATTTTCATAAAATTTCCCCCACCTTATTTTTAAAATTATTCTTCAAAATTCTTTCCTTGATAAATATCATTGTCTTCAAGAGCCTTATCAATAGCATTTAAAACTTCCCATTTTTTTAAACTCCACATAGGTCCTATAAGAAGTTGTCTAGGAGCATCTCCTGTTAGTCTATGTATAACCATATTTTGAGGTATTCTACTTATAGCCGTGCAAATTAAATCAACATATTCTTCTTGAGTTAAGAATTTTAATCTTCCTTCCTCATAGTCCTTAACCATTCTTGTTCCTTCCATTAGGTGAAGCAAGTGTAGTTTTATTCCTTGTGCTCCACATCTAGAAACATAATCAACAGTTTCTAACATCTGCTCTTTACTTTCTCCAGGAAGTCCAAATATGCAGTGAACTACAGTATCTATTCCTCTGCTTTTTAATCCTTCCATAGCCTTATCAAATACTTCTAAGTCATAACCTCTATTAAAACTTCTAGCAGTATCATCATGAATTGTTTGAAGTCCTAATTCAATCCAAGTATATACCTTTTTATTCATTTCCTCTAATAAATCTAAAACTTCTTCATTTATACAATCTGGTCTTGTACCTATAGCAAGAGCAACAACACCTTCTTTATTAATTGCTTCCTCATATTTTCTTCTTAGTTCTTCAACAGGAGCATACGTATTAGTGTAAGCTTGAAAATATGCTATGTATTTTCCCTCTTTCCACTTCTTATTCATCATCTCTTTAACATTATCAAACTGAGTACCAATACTTAAAGTTCTTTGTCCAGCATAGTCTCCTGACCCCTTTGAACTACAAAAAGTACATCCTCCCTTAGCAACTTTACCGTCTCTATTAGGACATGTAAAACCACCATCTAAACTTATTTTAAATACTTTTTCTCCAAATTTTTCTCTTAAAAATCTATTTAAAGTATTATATCTCTTGTCTCCCCATGTTTTTCTTTTTTCCATTTATATCACCTTTTCATTAAAATCAAAATTTCTTTAAAATAAAAAAGTTAATCATAAATTTAAGAGTTATGATTAACTTATTTTATATTATACTATAGTTTTTCAAGTTTAAAATCTTTTAGAGATATTTTATATCTTCCAATTAAGCCACTTTCAGTATTATTTGATTTTATTATTGGAGTAACATTCATAATTATATTGTTATCCTGTATTCTTTCATAAATAAGATTATATTCATCTTCTGCAAATATATCATCTAGTTCTAAGGAAACTATGCTTCCACTACTTTGATAAACCTTAAATCTAGTGCCATTGCCTTTAAGATAATTTACAACAACATATCCGTCATCATCTGAAAAATTCAAGCTAGAAATTTTACATCCCTTTAATACATCTAATGAAGTTATCTTTTTACCTAAAGTTTTATCATCACTTTTTTCATCTTCTTTTCCACCTTCATCTTCCCCTTCTTTAGCTGCTGTCTCTTGTGCATCCTCAACCTCAACTACTCCTACATAAGAATCTTCACCTTTATATGTTGAAATCGCCACCTTATCTCCTGAAAATGAAATTTCTACAGCTGAAAAAGCTTCTTTAGGCACATCAACCTTTGCTACATCTATAACATTAACCTTTGGATAAATTTTATCTGGTATGCTTTTTAAATCTATTAATGTGTTAATCTCAACATCATCATCTTTTCTAATCTTTAATTTATCCTTATCTAAAAAAACATTATAAAGCTCAGTTGATTTAAGCTCTGATACCTTATATTCTCCCTCTTCAGTTTTTCTAACTTCTAAATAATATTGCTCTAAATCACCCTTAGGCTCTCCTTTTTTATTTCTAGTTACATAGAACTTAAACATAGTTTTATTTCCTAATTGTGCTGCTCCAACTTGCTTTATCCCTGTTATTTCAAGCTCCTTACTAGGACTAATTATTATATTTTTATCAACCTCTTTATCAGATAACCTTTTAATCTTTTCTAAATCATTGCTTTTAAGAGCCTCCATATATTCCTCTGCAATTGATATTGCTATCTTATTATTAAAATATATACTTTCAACACTTTCCTTTAGCTCCTTATTATCATTGACCTGATTACTTATTCTATTACAGCCAATGAAAAGAAATAAAGAGCCAATAATTAAGGATGCCATAATCTTTTTTATCATTTATAATCATTCCTCCCTTAGAATAAGTCCTATTTTAGGTTTTCCAAATAGCTTAAAAGTATTAATAAAATAATAAATATCCTAAACTTAATTTTTACTTATTTATTTTAAGAATAAACTTTCTTTACAACTTATATATTTAGTTAGGGAGGTGATTTAATGAAAAGTATTATAAAAGTTTTTCAAGTAGCTTTTGTTTTTATAGGAACTATAGTGGGAGCTGGACTTGCCTCTGGAAAGGAAATAACAAATTTCTTTACAGTGTATGGATATAAAAGCTTTTTTACTATTGTAATGACTGGATTATTTTATATTTTTCTCTGCAACATAATTTCAAGAATAAGTATTAAACATAGTTTAAATTCCTATAGTGAAGTCATAAATACAGTTAGTCCTAATATTTTAGGAAAGCTCACTGGAATCATAACAACCTTTTACTTAATATCTAGTGCGTCCATAATACTAGCTGGTAGTGGTGCCTTATTGAATCAATATTTTGGAATTCCTAAGATTATAGGTTCAATATTTATGGCTATTATTGCTTCACTGATTCTTATGAGGGAAACTGATGGATTAGTGGAGATAAATTCTATTATTGTTCCATCTTTAATAATAGTTACAACTACACTTATGATTCTTTATGTTGCATTTGCTAACGACCCAATTACTATAGATTCTCTTGTTTCTTCCACTCCAAAACTTTCTAAGGGAGTTTTTACTTCTGGAATACTTTATTGCGGTTATAACATTCTTTGCTGCTGTGGGGTTATTGTTCCTTTAAGTAATGAAGTTAAAAGCAAGAAAATAATGACCTGTGGAATTATATTAGGTTCTGTTCTTCTAACTATAATATGTATTTTTATAAATTCAATGCTTATGGTTAATCAGCCACAAATATTCCAATATGAAATTCCTCTGCTTTATATTGCTGATAGGTTTGGAAAGCCTATTCAAATAATGCTTTTAATAATAATATTAGCTGAAATGTTTTCTACAGAGGTTTCTGATGTATATTCCATAAGTAAAACTCTTACTAAAAGCTTCAAAGTAAAGTATAAACATGCTATATTTGCAGTTTTAATAGCGGCACTTCCAATTTCATTAATAGGATTTTCAAACTTGATCTCCACACTATACCCAATGTTTGGAGTTTTAAGCTTAGTATTTATAGTTCAATGTATTTACTTCTACTTTTTTAAATTAAAAAAATAAAGATAAAAAGTAAAAGCTGAGCAATTTATATACCTTGCTCAGCTTTAATATTTAATAAATTATCTTTGGTACATTTTCACGTCTATCCATTATTGTTGGTGGATAAAATATCTTCTTCTCAACACTTGATCTAAGCTCTGCTATTTTTGTTACTGCAACATAGACATCTGATATTTTATACCATGTTGCATAATCTACCTCTCCTGTTTGAGGAAGGTTAAATATCTTTTGGAATGTCTTTACAGACTCTCTAGTTTTTTGTCCATATTTTCCGTCTACAGCAATCTTAGGTATTAAAGGATATGCCCTTGAAATAGCATTTAATTGTTCTTGTATGACTCTTACAGGCTCTCCTGAATATCCAGTTTTTAATGTATAACCTGGATATGATTTTGGACTTCCCTTAACTTTTTTAGCGGACTTTAATTCTAAATCATCACCATAAAAAGAGGTTAAAATATCATAAGGAACCTTTCCTTCATCTCCTAAGTATTTACTTCCCCATTGAGTCATCCAACCTGGACATTGTACATTTATTCCATCACAATACTGTGCTAAAAGCGGTTGTTTAGAATTAAATCTTTTCATGTATGTTGAGAATATTTCATCTACAATTCTACTTATGTTATCATAAAAGTTTCTTCCATAACTAAAAGCATGATCAAAAGCTGTTGAATTAGTTATATCAAAATTTTTACCTTTTCCTCTATACCATTCAGTATATATTCTATTTAAAGTAAATGATATTATGGCATAGACATTAGCTCTTATAGTATTCTCAGACCATGTTGAAAAAATTTCACAGCAGGCAACATTTTTTATATAATCCTTGTAATTAACCTTATAATTGGCTACTGAATTATCATTTGGTCTACCATTATGAACAACTATATACTCTGGAACTACAGGTTCTGGTAAAACCACTGTTCCCTTTGGTGGCGGAAGCTCCTTTTCTTCTGCTTCAGGTATTTTAGGAGGGAAATTCCCAACTAATCTATTAGGTTGTATATCAATAACTTCCTCTTGTCTATAATATCCTCTAGTTTCAGGTAGGTTTACATTTTGAATAGCAATTCTTGAAGGATAAATTTGTACCCCATTTACTGCTACAGGTAAAAAACCTTCTCTTTCAACAATAACCTCTGCAAAACTATAAGGAACTGTACCTGGTTGATTAGAATTTTCTACTGGTGGCGCATCTAAATCTATAGTGTCAGTACTTCCAGTATCATCTGTATATAATTCTATAGTATCTCCTACAGCTACACCATCTTCTCCTGTTGGTGTTATTCTAACCTTACATTTATCAATAGGTATATATCTCCTTTGTTCACTAAAACATTGAACTTTTAATCCACCTACTGCCATATACTTTCTCCTAATAATAAATTAATACCCTATAGTTTATGAGATTCATATCTATTTTGTTAATAAGTATTTGTAATTAACTCTATTCAAAACTATTTTTTACTTTAGTAATATTTAAAACTCTAAGTTCTTAAACTGTTAAAAACATTAATCATATCTATGGTTCCATATCCCCACTCTCGATTTGGGTACATGTCACCTTCCCTAGTATTTACACCTCTTATTAGGTATGTTTGAAGTTTAGCTACATATAGTGTTGGATCATTATTATAAACAATTCCCCATTGAAATAACATTGCACAACACCCAGCCACTATAGCCGCAGCTACACTTCCTCCACTAACTGATACTTTTTCCCCTTTGTTGTTTATAGTTAAGGCATTTACTCCACCTGCTGCAATAATAGGTTGAATAATATCACTTCTTGCATACCCTCTTCCTGATGAAGATAATATGGTATTATTCTCTTGATTATATGATGCCACAGTTATCATTTTCTCTGCTGCTCCTGGAATTGTTAATGTTGTGTATGGTGATGATATTAAAAATTTTGTTCCCTCTGCTAATAATTCCTTTTGCAATATATATGCATCAAAATTTCCAATTGTTATATGCTTTCCAGTTAATCTAAATCTCCATATACCAGGCTTTAAATTTTGTGCTCTTATTACAATTCTCTCCCCTCCAGTAAGTTCATCTGGCGAATCATAAAAAACATCCATAGTTGTTCCTTCATATATAAAATTTATTTTATATCCATTTTCAACAGCTAAATTTTTATTTCCACCATAGTTAGGTAAGGGATTAGCATCTTCAATAAGCTCACCTGATGGTGAAATTATTGAAAGCTTAAACTTATCTGGTTTATAACCTAAAATAATCATCATGATGCCCTCTTGATCCACTCCAACATCAAGCTCTATGGTTTTACTATCACCAACCTCTGTTATTATTCCATCAGCATGGGTATTAGTATTTCCTTGATTGCCAGATGAAGCAACTACAGCAATTCCTCTTTTATTTGAAATATCATTTATATATCTTTCTAAAATACTAGATCCATCATGTGCTCCAAAATTACTTCCCATAGGAACATATATAACCATTGGTTTATTATATTGAAATGATAAATTATATAAATATTTCATTGCTAAAAGTATGTCTACATTTCTATACTTAACAGCGTCACCCTTTGCAAAGAAATAATCTGTGTATTTTTTAAATGCTCTATCTAATTTTACTATTGCAAAGTCACATTCTGGAACTACTCCTGTTAAACTTTCATCCTTTCCACTTCCTCCTATTATACAAGCCATCTCTGTGCCATGGCCTACCTCATCTTTAGATTGAACTATGGTATATGGATCTCCGCCATTATTATTAAGTTCTATTGCTTCATTGATCTCTTCTTGACTATACTCAGTTCCATAAAACATATCTTTAGGATACTTATCTGTTTTTAATGATTGATCCCATATTTTTAATATTCTAGTTTTTCCATTGCTATCAGTAAATTCAGGATTTAAATAATCTATGCCAGTATCAATAATCCCAACAATCACATCTTTACCTGTCAATTTTAAGTATGGACTATTATGAAAGTTTTCTGCCTTAGAGGCCTCTATAGGAGTTGTACTGCTTAAAGTATATATTCCTCCAAGCTCTATAAAGACTAAGGAATTTATCCTTTGAATAATACTATCATAGTCAACATTTTTCATGGATAAAACAGCATAAGTATCATCAATTATATAGACTTCAACATTTTCAATATCCTTAACTTCATTCTCTATATCCCCTCTATATTCAACAAGAAAATTCATGCTTTCAGGGTCAACTAATAGCTTCGCTTTATTAGATACAGTTTCCATAACTATCTCCTATTAATTAATAATTCCATTGTTCTATCTAAACATACAAATCCATATCCCAAGTCTGGATTTGGATAAGCCTCACCAAAAATCGTTCTCTTTGCTCCTTTAATCAAATAATATTTCATTCTTTCCCCATATAAAAAAGGATCATTATTTCTTATAATCCCCCATTCAAAAAGCAGCGCACATATTCCAGCAACCTGTGGAGCAGCCATTGATGTACCACTTTTAGTATCAAATCCTTGCTCCTCAACAGTTGATAATATATTTTCACCTGGAGCAACTAAATCTGGTTTTATTAACCACTCTGGTCTAACAACTCCTCTTCCAGAAAAAGCTGATAAATTATTATTTAAAAAATTATAGCTTCCAACTGAGATAACTCCTTCTACAGTTGCAGGTATTCCTAAGGTATTATAAACATCTGGCTGTAAGAATCTTGTTCTTTCATTTAACCCTTCTGCTATAGGTAACCAAATATCAAAATATCCCTCATAATTATTTAATTTTCTAACTATAATTCTCCATCCACCAGAAGTTATTGTATCTCCTAAGGGTAAAATGCTTATGGTAGTTTGTCCTTGTATATCAAAAGGCTTAGGACCAGAACTATATACCACTATTTTTTCTCTTCCAACAAATCTTTCTTTATAAGACTCAGATAATTCTATTGGTCCTGTACTTATTCCAGTTGGTGATATTACTTCAACTGATACATTAACTAATACAGGCTTGTAAAAATCTAATATAATACCTTTTTCTCCATCTCCTATATTTAAGTCTAAATCTTCTTCTTTTTTCATCTTGCCCCCTACATGATGGGCGCTATTCCCTTCATTCCCAGCAGCTACTACAATAACTGCCTTTTGTAATTGAGTAAAAGTTTGAATATATTTTTCTAATAAACTACTTCCATTATGAGAACCATCATTTGTACTTAAACTTATATTTACAACTAAAGGTTTATTAATCTCATTGCTTTTATCCATTAAAAATTTTAACCCTCTCATAAGTTGTGTACTTAATGCTGCTCTCAAACTATTTTCACCAGTTATCTTTACCATTGCTATGCTACTTTTATATGCAACGCCATAATTATCAAAGTTTATATTTCCGCCAGCACATGCAATCCCAGCTACATGAGTTCCATGACCTGATAAATCAGTTTCAGGTACAACACTAAATGGATCTTCTGATTTTAAGGCTTCATTTATTTTATTACTATCATATACAACTCCATTTTCAAGATCATATATATACTCTATTCTAGTATTACCCTCATCATCTTTAAAAGCATTATGAGTATAGTCAATTCCAGTATCTAAAAACCCAACTAATATTCCTTCTCCAGTTAAGTTATAATTGTTCCAAACTGATGGAATACAGGAAGCTCTATTGCTATCATAAGCTGATGTATATAGAATTTTTGGTAGCTCTATATATTGAAGACCTTCAAGTTCAATTATCCTATTTAAATCATTAACCCTTATTATAAGTATTCCAAATCCATATCCTAAATCTTCAACTTTAGCACCTATGGCATCTGCTGAATTTTTAAATCTTAAGAAATTATCTCCATATAAAACAACTAACTCTATCTCTCCATTATTAGGGGAATATTGTTCTATTAAGCTAGTTAGTATTTGCTTTGGTATTGTATTTATAAAATCTATGCCAACCTTAGATTTATTCTCCATACTTATACTCCTTATTTACTTATTCATTAAACTCTTAAATATTTCTTGCATGTCCAAAATTCCATATCCCCACTGTCTATTTGGATAAGTATCTCCTTCTCTTTTTCTAGCTCCTCTAATAATATAAGCTTGTAATTTAGTTGCATACATTTGAGGATCATTTCCATCTACAACAGCCCATTGAAGTATTAAGGCACAACATCCTGCTAAAATTGCCCCAGCAACACTTGCCCCAGACATAGTTATAGTTCCTCCACCGGGCTTAGTGGTAATGGCATTTATACCACCAGCTGTTATTATAGGTTGAATATAATCTTTTGTAGTATATCCTCTTCCAGATTCTGATACTATAGCACCATTATTTTGATTGTAGTATGAAGTATTAATAATAGTCTTTGCAGTTCCTGGTATAGTTAATGTTGTATATGGGGAAGGATTCAAAAATCTTGTATCTTCAGCTAATAATTCTCTTTGAAGAATCCAAGCATAATATTTACCATCAACTATATTATTACCAGTTAATATAAATCTCCAAACCCCTTCTGTAACTCCATCCATTTTTATTATAAACTTTTCATCTCCAGTAAATTCATCTGGGGAGTCATAAGTAACTTGTACTCTAGTTCCTTCATATATAAATTTCCAAGTTGGTGAGTCATCTATCAATATATGCTTTGTCTTCCTAGGATTAGTATTTTCAAATATCTCCCCTGAAGGAGATAATATGCCTAACTTTATTTTACTAGGTCTTTGTGCATATATTTGTAAAACCAGCCCCTGTTGCTCTTTTCCACAATTAAGTTCTATTATCTGACTATCACCATTACTTTTTATCCTTCCTGAAGTATGTGTATCTGTATTGCCTTGATTCCCTGTGGAAGTAACTACAAACAAGGAGTTTCTACCTGAGATTTTAGTATCAACATATCGTTCTAATATGCTTGCACCTGCATGATCTCCTAAGTTACTTCCTAAAGGTAAGTATATTATCATTGGTTTATTTAAGGTAAATGATAATTCATATAAATATTTAAGAGCCATTATTATATCTGTATTTCTATATTTAGCCTTATCTCCTTTAGCATAATAAAAATCTACATATTCTTTAGCTGCCTCCTGTAATTTTATAATTATAAACTCACAATCTGGAGCTACTCCTACTATTTCTCTATTCATCCCCCTAGCTCCAACTATTCCTGCCATCTTAGTACCATGGCCATAATCATCTTTTGAAGGAACAATATCATATGGATTCTGACCTTGTTTTTGAGCCTGTATAGCTTTATTTATATCTTCTTCTGTATACTCGCTTCCACTAATAAATCCATCTGGAGTCTTTCCACTATCTATTGTTTGATCCCAAATCCTTAATATTCTAGTAGTTTCATCTTCTCTCATGAATTCATTATTTAAATAATCTATTCCAGTATCAACTATGGCAACAACAACTCCACTTCCTCTAAGATTTAAAGATGGATTTATATGAAATATTGGAGCCTTTGAATCTTCCACAGGACTTTCACCTAGGGTATATATTCCGTTTAACTCTATATAGATTATACTTTTTATACTTCTTATAGTTTCCATATAATTTTGTATTTTTATAGATAAGATTGCAAAATTGTCATCAATAAAAAAGATACTAGCATCCTTTATGTCATCAATTTCTTTTTGAATATCGCCATCATAAGCAACAACAAAACTTATATAATTTTCATCATTATAGAAGTTTTTTCTCTCAGTTGATTCCACTAAACCCACATCCTTCTTACCTACTATATTTTCTTATAGCTATTTTATTCAGAATTTCTTCTTTTTGATAATCATAATAAGAAGTATTTAAATATAAAAAGGACAGTTCTAACCTAGAACTGTCCTTTTTATATTTAAATTTATAAATCAAATTCTATTCTATAAAGCTTAGCAATTGCTTTAACTTCTTTTATGTTAGCTGTCTCTGTTCTCATGCTACCATTGTTACTTATTAGTAAAGCCTTAACGTTATCTAGCTTTTTGATTTGTCTAATAACTCTTTTTCCATTGAATTCAACTAAACAAATAGAATTATTCTCTATCTCTTTTATTGAATAGCATAAAGCTAAATCATTTTCTTGAATTCTATAGCCAGTCATATCATTATTTTCTATTCTTAAATAAAAAACTTTATTAGCTGTATGACCGTCTATTTTATTTGAAGCAGTAGCAAGTTGCTTATATCCATTAACCTGAGCTAATGAATAATCATATATTGGAACATTTTTTAAAACTGATCCAAAGGCTTGATTCCAAACTTCATTAACCTCTGCTGGTTTTGTTTGTCTTACTTGCTTTTCAGCTTTAAGTTCTTTTTGAAGTTCTTCATCAGTAACCACCATATTTATATCATTTAAATCAGTATTTAAAACCTTTGATACCTTTGATATAAGTGATTCATTTATGATTTTTCTTCCTGTTTCAACTTCATTTACAAACTTCTCAGCTACACCTAGCTTTTTAGCTAAAGCTTTTTGTGTCATTCCACTTTTTTCTCTAGCCTCTTTTATTCTTTCCCCAACTCTACTCATTTTAAGCTTTTCCTCCTTGCATACTTCTATACCATTCTCTTTCTTCAATCAAATGTTCAACAAGGTAGTTAAATTGCCATTCTTTAGAGGTTTCTGTAACTACAGCCATTATAGGATTTTCTGTAATGACTTTTGCTATTGAAACCATCATTTGTAATTCTTCATCAGGGAAATTACTGAATATAACAACTTTTTCATCAAAGTTTTTCTTTGAAACAACTTCAAATTTTAAGCCTTCTAATATATCTTTAACTTTCATAGAAGCCATTTCATTACTTATATTAATAACCTTGTGCCCTGTTGCTTGAAAGTCTTTTGTTTCCTTTTCATTTAAACCATAAGTTAGAATAGCTTTGCTATTATTAAGCATACTCATGCTAATCTCCCTCCCATACATTCATAAATTAAAGTATTTCTGGTTCTTCTATACCCTCTGCATTTTCTACAGTAACTTTTGCCATAACTTGTGGCTCATCTGGCATATCATTGTAATCAGTTTTTACATTTGCTATTTTATCAACAACATCCATACCTTCTATAACCTTACCAAATGAAGCATATTGACCATCTAAATGTGGTGAATTCTCATGCATTATGAAGAATTGGCTTCCTGCTGAATCAAAGTTCATAGCTCTAGCCATTGATATAACTCCTCTTGAATGCTTTAAGTTATTTGGGAATTGGTTTCTTGTAAATTCACCTTTTATTCTATATCCTGGGTTACCCATTCCTGTACCTTCTGGGCATCCTCCTTGTATCATAAATCCTGGTATTATTCTGTGGAATGTTAATCCATCATAAAAACCTTTTTTAACTAAACTAACGAAGTTTCTAACTGTATTTGGTGCAATTTCTGGATATAATTCTATTTTAATTTTTTCTCCAGTTGACATTTCTATTGTAACTATTGGATTCATATTAGTAATTCTCCTTTCAAATTTAACTATTTAGTATTATTTACTTAAACTAAAATGTTAATCCTTCTTTGTATAAAATTATATATTATTTCTCTTAACAATGGAATATTGCTTAAATATTTAAAAATAAAAATAAGGCAACATAAAGAATCCTAATAACATAGATTCTATTATGTTGCCCACTTAGAGTTCAACTTAATATAATATTTTATAGCTTTTATATAATTCATATTTTCATTTTTAAGCAAAAGTAGTTCCAGCTACAACTCTTGAATAATCAGTATAGTTTGATAAATTCTTAACATTAATTTTTGAAATAATATTCTCTCTACCCTCTTTATTTATCATATCAGTAAATAAACAAGTTAAGAAAGTTGTTGAAACTCTACCTATACCACCAAAATCTAATTCTACATTTTCATTTAAATTATCTTCAATATAATCCCTTAAGATTATAGCATCTTCAACGTGTATCTTATCTCCTAAAAATTCTCTTACATTTATTTTCATTGTGAAATCCTCCCTCTTTAAGTAACTCCCATTAATCTTTGTTTAAATTTTCTGAAAATTCTCTTTACATTTATTATAATATCAACCCCCTAATAATTTGTCAACATTTTAACAAACTTTTTTTGTAAAAAAATTTCTTAAAATAAAAAATCTACAGAAATACTAAAGCAAATATACTAAAAAAGTCATATTTGCTTTCATATTACTGTAGACTGTTAATTTCTTATTTAATTTCTATAAGCTTTTTACTTAACTCTAATATCTTCTTGTCTTCTAAGGAATTAAATATATCTAAATTACCTTTTTTCTTTGATTCTGATTCAATATTATTTTCTTCTAATCTTCTTTTCAACTCTCTTACAGTGCCCAAACTTCCATCTATTATGTCTACTTTTTCTCCAACAATATCTTGTATTACATCTTTTACAAAAGGATAATGAGTACATCCTAAAACTATACTTGAAATCTCTCTATCCATGTAGGGATTTAATTTTTCTCTTAAGAAGTTTTTTACATCTTCTCCTTCTAAATCTCCTGACTCTATAAATTCAACTAGTCCTGGGCAAGGAAGAGGTATTACTTCTCTATGTTCCCCATATTTATCCATAAGATTTTTAAATTTCTCTTGAGTTAAAGTTGCCTTTGTTGCCATTACTATTACCGCTCCAGTTTCATGTAACTTTATAGCAGGTTTTAAAGCAGGCTCTATGCCTATTATAGGTATATCTTTATAATACTCTCTAAGATCATGAGCTGCTGCTGAAGTTGCAGTATTACATGCTATTACAACTGCCTTCGCTCCCTTTTTTATTAAAAACTCAATAGCATTAAATGAAAGTTCTGTTATCTCTTGTGGAGTCTTCTCTCCATAAGGTGCATGCTTAGAATCCCCATAATATATATAATTTTCATTTGGCATCATTTCTAAGGCTTTTCTTAAAACGCTTAAGCCTCCTAAGCCAGAATCAAAAAAACCTATAGGCGCATTCTTTAAATCATCTTGCATCGCTATCCCTCACTTCTAAGTACTTGATTTAATCTTAAGATAATTTTATAACTTTCTATTAAATAAATCTATTAAAATTCATATTTTACACTTATACTAAAATATAAAATATATTGACAGTAATATTCTATTGTAATAAAATCTTTTTAAGAATATTTACATAACGAATATTTTTATATAATAATCATATTATTGTACGTTTACAAACAAATAAAATAACTAATAGTCATAAAAATGAAAGGATGTGAACAGGAGATTATTGCAATTATGTTAATTTATTATAATTGTATTGCTTCTAAATAATTATGAACAAAGATTTATTATTTACAATTCCTAAGAAATATCATAATAAAGAAAGTTTAATTTCTATTTTTGAGGAACACCCAGAAATAAAATTTGTATCCTTAGTTGGAGTTGACTTAGCAGGTAATGATACTGACGAAAAAATTCCTTCTAAGTTATTTTTAAAAGATATGGACTCTTTCCTTCATGGAACTGCCGTACAAACAGACGGTTCATCAGTTGTCCTTCCAGGAATAGCAACTTTAAATAACGCAAAAGTAGATATGATTGCCGATTTAGATTGTAAGTGGTTTGTAGATTACAATTACGACTTCATAGACCCTTTAACTAATAGACCAGTAGGAACACTTAGAATCCCTTGCTTCCTAATCCACGAAGATAAAGCAGTAGACTCTAGACATATCTTAAAAAACTCAATTGACACATTCAGATCAAACTTATTCTCACTATTAAAAAAATATCCAGAAACACTAAATGATTTAAATATAAAATTTGATGATATAGAGGACCTTTTATTAACATCTGCAACAGAATTAGAATTTTGGGTTAAAACACCAAACGATAAGGCTTTAATTGAAGAACTTTCAACTTCTCAAGTTCTACAAGAACAATATTGGACAAGAACTAAGGGTAACGTTAGAACTGCCTTAGAACAAAGTTTATTATATATGGATGAGTATGGATTTGAACCTGAAATGGGACACAAAGAGGTTGGTGGAGTTAAAGCTAAGCTTACTTCTTCAGGTAAATTCGATCATATAATGGAGCAATTAGAAATAGACTGGAAGTTCTCAGATGCTATGCAAGCTGCTGATAATGAATTATTCATAAGAACTTTAGTTAAAGAAACATTTAGAAGAAACGGATTAGAGGTAACATTCCTTGCTAAGCCAATAGATGGAGTTGCTGGTAACGGAGAACATACTCACTTAAGCTTAAGCTTAAAACTAAAAGATGGAAGAATTATAAACCTATTTAATCCAACTAAAAATCATTTCTTAAGCAAAATAGGATATGGTTCTATAATGGGTATATTAAAGAACTACGAGGTAATGAATCCATTTATCTCAGCTACAACAGACTCACTAAAAAGATTAAAACCAGGATTTGAAGCTCCTGTTTGTATAGTTACATCTCTAGGTCAAAGTCCTGAAATTCCATCTAGAAATAGAACTATATTAGCAGGATTAATAAGAGATCCTCATAATCCTTTAGCAACTAGATTTGAGCTTAGATCACCAAATCCATTTACAAATACTTACCTTTGCATAGCATCAAGCTATATGGCTATGTTAGATGGTATTAAGTATGCTTTAGAAAATGATAAAACAGAGGACGATCTTTTAGCTGAATTATCTAAAAAACCAGGTGAAGAAGCAGATTACCTAGAAACATCTAGAGCATATAGAAGTGAAGAAGATGTATTTGAAGATTTCACAGATTCACAAAGAAATGAATACTTTGGTGTAGCTCCTGCTACTGTTTTTGAAAACTTAAGTGCCTTTGATAAATATCCTGAAAAGGTAGAGGTATTAAAAGTAAATTCAGTATTTACAGACAAGCTTATAAACAGTTTTAAAATAGCTACTACTAAGAGATGGACTACTGAAATAACTTCAAGAATAATTCCTTCTTACATTAAAGATATAAGAGAAGCTAAACAACTTCATTGTTGCGATAAAGCTTTAGATCTTGATGTATCAACTTGGATGACAATAAATGAATTAAGACATATAACAATGAAAGATTCTTATCACAGAAGAAGCTTATTTACTCAAATAAAGAATGCTATAAATGAATCTGATTTTGAAAAAGCTTCTGATTTACAAATAAAACTTGATAAAAACATGAGTGAATTAAATGAACTTTACTCAACTTACAAGAAAAATTTATTAGATATATAAAAAAGAAACCAATGCTTTAAATTGATTTCTCATACTTTTTAAAAATGGCCTTTGTTAATTTCAAAGGTCATTTTATATTTTTATATTAATGATATGTATTTCCTAAACTTATTGAATTCTTGCTTAATATTTCAAAGGAATAATCCTCATAAAAAATAAATGGATTATTGTTTATAATCTCTTCTGCTTCTTTAAAGTTATTAGCATGGAATATTATAGTTCCTCTATTTCTGAAATATGACCCACCACATAATACATACTTGCTTACAGCTGTATCTTTATACATTTTGGCTTTATGCTCACCTTGGAATCTATTATCTCCATTAATTTTATAATTTATTTTTACAAACATACCGCTGCTCTTAGTCATATAAATTAACCCCCTAAAATTTGTTATATGCTATTATATTATGTTAATGTCCTATATATTCCTAAGCTGTCTAAAAAAAGATAAGAACTTATGTTCCCTCATCTTTTTTAATTTTATAAAACATATGTTCGCTTGTCAAGAAAAAAAGGGATGTAATCATCCATATTACATCCCTTTTTTCTATAAAATTCTTTATTTATATATATATTTCTCTATTTTTTTACTTATTATTAATTCTTATCTATGCAACCTCTTCTATCTCATCATTTCTTTTAGAAAGGCTATCTTTAATAAAGTAAGCTATTTTACAAATAAAGTACGCAATAAATATACCAACTAAATTTATAAATATATCTCCTAAATCAAAGAATCCTCTTTTAAATACGTATTGAGCAAGTTCTATATTAAACTCTATAGATGCAGATAAGATAAAGGCTAATACAAAGTTATATTTTCTTAGTACATACCCTATAGGCATAAAGAATATTATATTACCTATTAAATATAATTGTCCTGTTCTATCCCCTCGTAGGCCATGTAAAACTGCAAAAGGATCTAACTGGAATCCCCTAGACATTTTTGGTCTAGCAAATAATAGTATAAACATTGTTCCTACATATAAGCCAAATAAGAATAATTTAAATAGTTTTGAAGTTTTCATTCTAGTTGTTGTTAAGAAAACTTGGTATATAAGCATCACACTTGTTAACTTAAAAAAGTTATATATTACAAAACCTTTTTTACCACTCAAATCTATTTTTATAAAAACATCTATACATTCCTTTACTATTAACTTATAAAATACCATTGCTAAAATTACTGAAATTATAAGCAAAACGCTTTTTATAAAAAAATTCTTTAATACTCTTTTAGCTGTTTCCATAAAAATCACCCCCAATAATTTATAAATTTTATATTGAATATTAATATTTTTATAGTATAATAACTAAGTGCTTTTTAAAACAAGCCTCTTATCTTATTATACTTTAATTTAATCACATGTCTAAAATCAAAAATTTATCCACAGAATTATTTTTTAAAAATTATCCACAGCAATTCAAAATATTTTTTATCCACAAAATAAATAATTTATATCTTTTCACAATATTTTTCTTTCAAAACAAATTTTAATATACTTTATCCACAAAAATACTACAATTAGATTACCATTTTAATTTATATTTGATTTGTCATAAGATTTTCTTATTTTAAAAGAGTAATTATGAAATTTTTAGCGCCAAAGGGCTCAGTTAGAATAAATCAATAACTTTTATTAAAATTTATCCACAAAGAAATTATTTTTCTTAACATAATTTAAAAACTAACTGAGCCCTAACTAAAAAGCAAATTTTAAACAACACATAACTAAAAGGTAGGTTTATTCTATAATAAAAGATAATTTTAAATTTAAACATTTATATGTAATAAAAAACAAAAGCCCTATTTAGCTTCAGTTAACCAAAACTAAATAGGACTTATTTTATGTGATTAATACTTTATATTAAGTTAAATACTTCTAACTCTCTATTATGTGCTCCTTCTTTTTGTAACTCTACTAGAGCTTTAAGAGTATCTAATGAAGTCATAACTCCTATATTTCTTTCTATAGCCGCTCTTCTTATATGGAATCCATCTCTCTTAGAATCATTAGCTTTAGTTGGAGTATTTACAACTAAATCTATTTCTTTATTTTTTATTAAATCCATAATATTTGGAGATTCTTCCCCTATTCTTCTAACTTCCTTAGCATCTATTCCAGCCTCTCTTAATTCATTAGCTGTTCCTGTTGTTGCTATGAAATTATATCCTAACTTATCTAAATCCTTAGCAAGTTCCATAAACTCTTTTTTATCATGCTTTTTAATTGTAGCTAAGATAGTTTTACCCTTATCTCCAGTGTACATTGAAGCTCCAACAAAGCCTTTGTATAATGCTTCAAAAACATTTCTTCCTACTCCTAAAACCTCTCCTGTAGATCTCATTTCTGGTCCTAAACTTACTTCAACATTAGGAAGTTTTTGAGTTGAGAATACTGGAACCTTAACAGATACTAAATCAGGCTCCTTATAAACTCCTGTTCCATATCCTAAATCTTTTAATTTTTCTCCAAGCATTATTCTAGTAGCTATATCTACTATTGGAACTCCACTTACCTTCGATATATATGGAACTGTTCTTGAGGCTCTTGGGTTAACCTCTATTACATAAAGCTTTCCTTCAAACTCAATAAACTGAATGTTTATCATTCCTTTTATTCCTATGCTTAAGGCTAATTTTTTAGTGTAATCTAAAACATCCGCCTTTATCTTGTCTGAAATATTTTGAGCTGGATACATAGTAATACTATCTCCTGAGTGAACTCCCGCTCTTTCTAAATGCTCCATAATTCCTGGAACTAGAACATCTTCACCGTCTGATATGGCATCAACTTCTATTTCTCTACCCATTAAGTACTTATCTATAAGTATTGGATTCTTAGAATCTTTCTCAAAGGCATTTGTTAAGTAGTATGTTAACTCTTCTTCATCATGAGTTATTTCCATACCTTGACCACCTAAAACGAAGGAAGGTCTAACTAAGATTGGGAAACCTAATCTTCTTGCCTCTTCTAATCCTTCTTCTAAGCTCCAAACTCCTTTTCCCTTTGGTCTAGCTATATTAAGTCTTTCTAATAAATCATCAAATTGTTCTCTATCCTCAGCTAAGTCTATTTGATCAGAAGTAGTTCCTAAAGTAGGAATATTTTTTTCTTTTAAGAACTTAGCAAGTTTAATAGCTGTTTGACCTCCAAATTGAAGTATAACGCCATCTGGATTTTCTTTATCTATGATGTTTAAAACATCCTCTTCAGTTAATGGCTCAAAATAAAGCTTATCTGAAATACTGAAGTCTGTACTTACTGTTTCTGGGTTATTGTTTATAACTATTGTTTCAATCCCTTGCTTTCTAAGTGCCATTACACAGTGAACTGAAGCATAGTCAAACTCTATCCCTTGTCCTATTCTTATTGGACCTGATCCTATAACCACAACCTTCTTATTATCTGAAACAACTACTTCGTCATATTGTTCATATGTTGAGTAGTAGTATGGTGATAAAGCTTCAAACTCTCCACCACAAGTATCAACCATTTTATAAGCAGGTTTTATATGCCATATATCTCTTAATCTGTAGATTTCATCTGGTGAAACCTTTAGCATATCAGCTATTGCCTTATCTGAGAAACCTCTTCTCTTTAATTTTAATAACCACTCTCTATTTAAATCATCTATTGTACTTTGCTTAAGCTTTTGTTCTTCTTCAACTAACCATCTGAATTTTTCTAAGAAGAATATATCTATTCCAGTTATTTTTGAAACCATATCTATTCTGTATCCTCTTCTTAGCATTTCAGCTAAAGCAAATATTCTCTCATCATCTGGAGAAACTACCCTTTCTCTTAACTCATACATTGAAAGATCTTTAAATTTTTTATGTTCTAATGAATACTTACCTATTTCTAATGATCTTATACCCTTTAAAAATGCTGCTTCAAAATTACTTCCTATAGCCATTATTTCCCCAGTAGCCATCATTTTAGTTCCTAAAGCTCTATCAGCTCCTTGGAATTTATCAAAAGGCCATTTAGGAATTTTTACAACTACATAGTCTAATGAAGGCTCAAAGCAAGCATATGTCATTCCTGTTACTGCATTTTTTATTTCATCTAATCCATATCCTAAAGCTATTTTAGCTGCAACCTTTGCTATTGGATAACCAGTTGCCTTTGAAGCTAAAGCTGAAGATCTTGAAACCCTTGGATTAATCTCTATTACTGCATATTCAAAGGAGTGTGGATTTAAAGCAAACTGAACATTACATCCCCCTTCAATTCCTACAGCATTTATTATATCTATTGATGCACTTCTAAGCATTTGATACTCTTTATCTGATAAAGTTTGGCTAGGAGCTACAACTATGGAGTCTCCAGTATGTATTCCTACAGGGTCAATGTTTTCCATGTTACAAACTGTGATACAGTTACCAAAGGAGTCTCTCATTACTTCGTACTCAATTTCTTTCCATCCCTTAACACTCTTCTCTAAAAGAACCTGTCCAATTGTACTTAATTGCAATCCTGATGTTAAAGTTTCTATTAACTCTTCTTCATTATTAGCTATTCCACCACCAGTTCCTCCAAGAGTATAGGCTGGTCTAACTATTACTGGATATCCAATCTTTCTAGCAAAGGCAATACCAGCATCTAAATCAGTTATTATTTCACTTTGAATAACAGGTTGATTGATTCTATTCATCATATCTCTGAATAGTTCTCTATCTTCCCCTTCTTTAATAGATTCTATGGAAGTACCTATTACTTTCACATTATATTTATCTAAAATTCCTTTTTCATAAAGCTCAACAGCAAGGTTTAATCCTGTTTGTCCACCCATTCCTGCTAAAAGAGAATCTGGTCTTTCTTTCTCTATTACTTTTTCTACAAATTCAACTGTTAAAGGCTCAAGATAAACCTTATCTGCTATTTCCTTATCAGTCATTATTGTAGCTGGGTTTGAGTTTACAAGTACAACTTCAACCCCTTCTTCTTTAAGAACTTGACAAGCTTGAGTACCTGAGTAGTCAAACTCCGCTGCTTGTCCTATTATTATTGGACCTGAACCTATTACTAAAACTTTTTTTATATCTTTATTTAATGGCATATTACTTCCTCCTTATAGTGCATACTTCATAAACTCATCAAAAATATATTCGCTATCCTTTGGTCCTGGACATGCTTCTGGGTGAAATTGAACTGAGAATATTGGTAATTCTTTATGTCTCATTCCTTCAACTGTTCCATCATTCATACTTACATGAGTTATCTCCATATTTTCTGGTAAAGTAGCAACATAGTATCCATGATTTTGTGATGTTATATGAACTCTGTTATTTATTAAATCTTTAACTGGATGGTTACATCCTCTATGACCGAACTTAAGCTTCTTAGTTTCTCCACCTAAGGTTAAAGCTAATAATTGATGTCCTAAACAAATTCCTACTATTGGTTTCTTCCCAACTATTTTCTTTATCTCATTTACTGCTTCTCCCATATCCTCTGGGTCTCCAGGTCCATTTGATAAAAATACTAAGTCTGGATTTATGTCTAAAACCTCTTCTGCTTTAAAGTCATAAGGGAATACTGTAACATTACATCCTCTTTTTACAAAGTTTCTAATAATGTTTTGCTTTATTCCAAAGTCGATTATAGCTACATTCTTTCCTTCCCCTGAGATCTCATATTTTTCATTAGTTGAAACTATTGAAACAGCATCTCTATTTGAGAAAGCTTCTAACTTATCTTTAACATCTTCTAAGTTTGAATTATCTAAAACTATAATTCCCTTCATTGTCCCATTATTTCTTAAGATTTTTGTTAAGGCTCTTGTGTCTATACCATCTAAACCTAAAATCTTATTTTGAGCTAAGTAAGTTTCAAGCTCTAATTCACATCTAAAATTGTTTGGATACTGACATTTTTCTCTCACTATGAATCCTCTTACCTTAGGCTCTTTAGACTCTAAATCCTCTAGGTTAATTCCATAGTTACCTATTAAGGGATAAGTCATAGTTACTATTTGTCCATAATAAGAAGGGTCAGTTAAAACCTCTTGATACCCTGTCATTCCTGTGTTGAAAACTACCTCTCCAACACACTCCTTTAAATATCCAAAGGCTTTACCTTCAAATACTACGCCATTTTCTAATATAAGCTTTGCTTTCATTTTTAGACCTCCTATTTAAAATCATATTTAAAAAACACACTTTAAAAGGTCTTAATTCCATTGCCATCCTCTAAATGTTATTTAATTAAAAGAAAGAGGTATTAGAGCGATTGCAAAAAAAATCAATCACTCCAATACCTCTTTTTCTCTTTTATATGGAATTGTATTAAAATACAAAGCTATTTCATTTTTTAATTTCATCTGTTTTTTTGTACAACAAAAAATTCTATTTAACATAATTATACCTCTTTCTGGCCTCACGGGACCAATTTAAAGTGTATTTTTATCTTATTGATAAATTCTTATTATCAATTTTAGTTTATTAAATTTATATAGTCAAGTCTATTTTATAAATTTAGCAAGTTTTAACAGTAAAATTTATTTTTCCCACAAAAAGTTAAGGTGCTAGATGTAAAACACCTAGCACCTTAACTTAATTTCAAACCTATACCTACTTCATTGTCCTATTGAAGCAATTATAATTATTATACATATAGAGCATTTTGTCAATGGAATTCATTGAAATTATATAATTATTTCGTCAATTCTCTACAATTTTTATGATTATTAATTTTTATTAAAGCCTTTATAAAATTCACCTTTATATAGTAAAAAGCATAGTTTAATACTAAATAAAAATTTTATAGGAGATACTTATGGAAATAATTTATCCAAATGATTTTGTTAGATTTTTCAATGAAGATGAAGAAGTAGATGAAGTAGGTGAGTTTGAAGTCCTACCTGAGGATACAGAAAACTCCTTTGAAAGATACTACACTGGTAACGAAGATACATTTAATGATGACTATCCTATGAATTATAGAAATTCTGACCCTGATTCTAAATTTTCAGTAATACCACCAGTTATTAAAAATATTCCTGATAATATTGCAAATATACCTGCTGTTATACAAGACTTACCTTATGCAATAAAGGATATGGGACATGATTTAATGCATAGCGCACCTGTTGGATATATGGCTAATATGCTACCTACACCAACTAATTGGCAAAGTCCTCAATCACCTTCACCAATGGGACCACCGCCTTCTTATATCCCATCCAAAAAAGATGCAGGTGTTCAAAATTTTGGTCAAGGCAGTGGAAATCCAAATACAAAAAGTGTTAGTTCTGGCTCTATAAGATTTTGTCTATATAGATTCACTTATATTTGGCAAACTAATGGCAGAAGCTATTGGGCTTACTTAACTAGAGTTGATAGAAGATCAGTTTCTGGATGGCGTTGGGCTGGCTTTAGATGGGTTTACTTTGGAGTTGATTTAAGAAGAATTGATTCCTTTATTTGTTACTAAATAAAATATTATTTAAAGTTTTATCACTTAATCTATTAAGCTTATTACTTTTCTAAAATTAAAAGCCTTTACTAATTAACTTTAGTGATTTAAATGTTCTTAAATACCCCTATAAGAACATTTTTAAAGTTAATTAGTTAAAGGCTTATTTTTTAGTATAGTTCTAATTTTACATAACTAAATTTCCATACTCTATTTTTAAGTTTCTATATTTTAAGTCAGAATAATTTTTATATTACTCATTTTTAGATAGATTTAAATCTTCAAATTTAATATCAGCTAAAGTGTCATTTATCTTCTCAGAAGAAGATAATTCACCGTATTTATCAACCTCTTTACTATTCTTAATGTCATGATTTAAGGAGCCTGGTCCATTTATACACCCACCTTTACAAGCCATTCCTTCTAAAAAGTTCCCCTGCGCTCTTTTTAATTTTGCTAGCCTAAGTTTTATGTCGCAATCCTTAATTCCATCTCCAAGTATAGGTCTAAAATCTACCTTTATTCCTTCGCTATCTATAAGATGTTTAACCGATTCAGTAACTCCTCCACTTCTAGCAAAAAGTCTTCCATAAAATGAACCATGCTTAGTATCACTTTCTTCACATTCGTCGATTTTAATATTCCTAGAATCAAGTAAAGCTAAAAGCTCCTCAAAGGTTAATACATAATCAACATCTCCACTAACCTCACTTCTCTTAGCTTCAGTTTTCTTTGCAATACAAGGTCCTATAAATACAGTTTTAACATCTTTATTTTGAGATTTTATTAATCTTGCCATAGCTACCATAGGAGATACAGTATTAGATATACAATCCTTAAGCTCTGGATAATTTTTTTCTATATAGGAGACAAAGGCAGGGCAACAACTTGTTGTCATGAAATCTGATCCATCTTTTTCTTTAAATTCATTACATTCATGAATAGCTACCAAATCTGCTCCTAAAGCAGCTTCAAACACATCTTCAAAGCCTAATTTTTTTATAGCTGTAATCACTTTACCGATCTTACTATGATTAAATTGAGATGATATAGCTGGTGCCACAATAGCATAAACTTTCTTCTCATCTTTAAGTAATCTTATAACATCTACTAAATAAGATTTGTCCATTATAGCTCCAAAAGGACAATCAACTACACAGGCTCCACATTGAATACATTTTGAATCATCTATGACAGCTTTTTTGCTATCAACATCATAAGATAAGGCCTTTGGAATGCAAGCTCTCATGCAAGGTCTTTTTACCTCAGCTATAGCATTGTAAGGACAAACCTCTTTGCACTTTCCACATTCCTTACACTTTTCATAATCAATTTTGCATTTTCTATTATCAAAACTTATAGCTCCAAAATTACAACTATCTCTGCATTTCTTAGCTAAACATCCCCTACAGGCATCAGTAACTATAAACCTATTAACAGGACATTCATCACAGGCTATATCTATTACTTCAATCATATTTTCTCTATTTTCATGTCCACCTAAAGCTAGTTTCATTCTCTCTTCAACTATAGCTCTTTCCTTGTATATGCAACATCTTACATTAGGTTTTAAATCATCTACAATTTCTTTTGCTACATTAAGCTTCTCTTTATCTAAAGTTCCATCAAACTCTTTCTCTGCTATCCTTTTTAAAACCTCATATTTAAGAACTTGAACAGCAGTATCAAACTTTATATATTGCTTGTTAGCATCCTTTATAGCCATAAAAACTCCCCCACAAACTAACTATTGTAGCGTAGATCTTATATTGAGATTTAAACAAAATTTTATTTATTATTTTTTAGAGACAAATTTATTATCCTTAATATAGAATCTCCATAAAAAATCTCTAGCTTCCTCAGCATAATCTATACCTATTCTCTTTGCTTCAACAATAGAAAAATCCTTTTTAATTAAGGAGTCATCTTCAACATAAATCTCTTCGCTACTAATAGTATTTATGCCATTCTCCCCCTTATCTATTCCTAAAGCAATGCATAATTTTGATGGACCATTAGAAAAATTTTTCTTTTCATAGCTAGATAACTCTTCATAACTCTTTTTGTATCTTAATTTACTCATTTCTTCTATTCCCTCTAAAGGCTCAATTCCTCTTATAAGTACTCCTCCTGCCACATCTTTTTCTTCACTTATTAGATTTAAGCAGTGATACATTCCATAAATTATATAAACATATACAGTTCCTGGATCTGCATAAAGAGTTTCTGTTCTATTAGTTCTTTTGCCACCATAAGCATGAGAAGCTTTATCTATAGCTCCTATATAAGCTTCTGTCTCAACAATCTTTCCTTTTAAAGTAACTCCATTAATCTTTCTAACTAAAACTTTTCCTAAAAGCTCTTTAGCTACAGTTAATGTATCTCTATTATAAAAATCTCTTCCTAATCTCATAAAGCACCTCTTCCATAATTCTCTTTCATAAAACTATTAGTTATACAATTTTATCTTTACTTACTAATTATAATTCTATACAATAACTTCTCAGTTTTATAAATTCTTTAAATTTAATAGTAAAAAATATATCTTTTTACTTATAATAAATTGAATATTAAATCTAAAAAAACATGAAATTAACATAAAAGAAAAGCACTTAAACTATTGTTAAAGTGCTTTTTCTTATATAATATCTTTTTTATATTTAATTTTACATAATAAAATATAAAATTTATTTATACCACTACTAAATATTTTTTTGATTTAATTTTTCATATAAATCTATTATCTCATTTGCTAAATCTTTTAATGTCATAGTAGTCATTAATTGATCTTGAGCATGAATTAATAGCATGGATATTTCTATTTTATTATCACTAGCCTCATCTTGAATTAAAGCTGTTTGTGATTTATGAGCTTTACCTAATTGCATTGATGCTTTTTCTATTAAGTTTCTAGCACCATCTACATCTCCTGCTTTAGCAAGCTGAATAGCTTCCATAGCATAACTTCTAGCTTCTCCACTATGAATTATTAAATCCATGATTATTTCTTTCATTTTCCCATACTTCCTTTTTCATAAATTAAAATCTCTTTACCCTTAAACACCTAAAATATTTCTTTAATATATGAAGTTTAACTCTATAAGCTTATATAATCTATCTAACTTGACCATTTCCATAAATTATATACTTATTTGTTGTTAATTCCTTAAGTCCCATTGGTCCTCTAGCATGTAACTTTTGTGTACTTATTCCAATTTCAGCACCAAATCCAAATTCTCCACCATCAGTAAATCTTGTTGAAGCATTTACATATACAGCAGCTGCATCAACTCTTTGAAGGAATTTCTCTGAATTAAAATAATTTTTAGTCACTATTGATTCTGAATGTTTTGTTCCATATTTATTTATATGAGAGATAGCCTCATCTAAATCTTTAACAACCTTAACTCCAAGGATATAGTCTAAATATTCTTTTCCCCAATCCTCTTCAGTTGCTAAGTTTATATCATTCACAATTGCCTTAGTTTTTTCACAACCTCTTATTTCAACGCCTTTTTCTTTTAAAGCCTTTATTGCTACTGGTAAGAATTCCTCTGCTATTTTTTCATTAACTAATAACTTTTCAGCAGCATTACATACAGCAGGTCTTGATGTTTTAGCATTTACTATTATATCTACGCCCATATTTATATCTGCTTTATCATCTATGTATATATGACAATTTCCAACTCCAGTCTCTATTACTGGCACTGTAGCATTATTTACTACAGCTTTTATAAGTCCTGCTCCACCTCTTGGAATTAAAACATCTAAATAGTCATTTAATCTCATAAAATCTGTAGCAGTTTCTCTTGAGGTATCCTCTAATATTTGAACTGATCCCTCTGGAAGACCTGCTTCCTTTAAGGCATCACTAATAATCTCAACTATTTTTAAGTTAGAATTTATAGCCTCACTACCTCCTCTTAAAATAACAGCGTTTCCTGTTTTTAAACATAGGGCAGCAGCATCAGCAGTTACATTAGGTCTTGCTTCATATATTATTCCAACTACTCCTAAAGGTACTCTTTGAACACCTATTCTAAGGCCATTAGGTCTCTTAAACATAGATGTAACCTCTCCTATTGGATCATCTAATTTAACAACATCTGCTACAGCATTTGCTATAGATTTTACTCTTTCCTCATCTAATTTTAATCTATCAAGCATTGCATTAGATGTTCCCTTTTCAATTGCTTTTTCAAGATCCTTTTTATTTTCTTCTAATATCTCATCACATCTTTTTATTAAGGATTCACTTATTTTTAATAACCCATTATTTTTTTCATTAGTAGATGCAAATGAAAGTGTGTAAGAAGCTTCTTTTGCCTTTTTACCTTTTATAATAAGTTCATTATTCATTTTTATTCCCCCTTCTTAGCTACAAACATAGTTCCTATATCTTCACCATTTAATATGTCAATTAATATCTCTGGATTTTCTCCATTAGCTAAAATCATATCTATTCCATTACTTGTTGCTACCTTAGCTGCTGAAAGTTTAGTTACCATTCCGCCTGTTCCTCTATTACTTCCAGCTCCCCCTGCACACTCTTCTATTTCAGGAGTTATTTCATAAACTTCTTTAAGCATTTTACTATCCTCATTAGTTCTTGGATCTGAATCGTAGAAACCATCTATATCAGATAATATTATTAAAGTATCTGCATTTACTAAAGTAGAAACTATAGCTGAAAGATTATCATTATCTCCAAAATTTAATATGTTTTGTATCTCATCTATTGATATAGCATCATTCTCATTAACTATAGGTATAATTCCTTTTTCTAATAAAGTATCAAATGTATTACATACGTTATTTTTCATTCTTTCATTTTCTAGTACATCCCTAGTTAAAAGAACCTGTGCCACAACATGGCTATATTCTCCGAAAAATTTATTATATATATGCATTAAAGCACACTGTCCAACAGCAGCTACAGCTTGCTTTTCTCTTATAGTCTCTGGTTTTTTCTCAAGTCTAAGTTTTCCAACTCCAACTCCAATTGCTCCTGATGAAACAAGAACAACTTCTTTTCCCATATTACATATATCTGAAATTACTCTAGATAATTTTTCTATTCTCATTAAGTTTACACTTCCATTTTCATAAGTTAATGTAGAAGTTCCAACCTTAACAACTATTCTTTTACTATCTTTTAATGCTTTTCTCATTTGTAGGTTTCCCCCTTTTTATTTATAAAAATTATTTTTCCATTAAATCATAAGTATATTATATTCTAATACGTTAAATCATGAAACTACCCATTTATAATTTCTCCACCATTTACGTGTATTGTTATACCTGATATGTATGATGCTTCATTACAAGCTAAGAAAACATAAGCCCCAGCAAGCTCTACTGGTTGCCCTGCTCTTCCCATAGGTGAATTAACTCCAAATTCAGAAACTTTCTTTTTATTCATTGAAGATGGTATAAGAGGTGTCCATATAGGGCCTGGTGCTACAGCATTAACCCTAATTCCATTCTTAACTAACATTGTTGCTAAGGTTCTTGTCATTGTGGTTAAAGCACCCTTAGTGCATGAATAATCAAAAAGTATCTCATTTCCTCTATAAGCTGTAATAGAAGTAGTATTTATTATTGAGCTTCCGCATTCCATATATTTAACAGCTGCCTTTGTCATATAAAAAGTTCCAAAAACATTTATTTTAAAAGTATTTTCTATTTGCTCTGGTCCAATATCATCTAAAGTTTTAGAATCATGCTGAACTGCCGCATTGTTAACTAATATATCAAGTTTTCCCCACTTTTCAATAACCTTCTTTACACTTGAATTGCAGAAATCAATATTAGAAATATCTCCTTTTATAACTAAAGCCTCAGAACCAGCACTTTCTATAAGTTCCTTTGTCTTATTAGCATCCTTATCCTCTTCATCTGATAAATATATTATACAAACTTTAGCCCCTTCTCTTGCATAAGCTAAGGCTACAGCTCTTCCTATTCCACTATCTCCACCTGTTATTATGGCTACCTTATTCTTAAGCCTTTTTCCATCATTTATATACTGTGGTAAATCATATATTGGTAGTGGATTCATTTCATCCTCTACTCCAGGATGAATACTTTGATTTTGAACTGGAAATGTTGTTGGGAATAATTTTTCATTGCTCATAAATAATTTCCTCCTTAAAAACTCTATTTTAAATTTAATTATTTATAAGCTTATTATTCTCAATTATTTTTTACTTATAGCTTTATTTTGTATTTTCTTTACTATCTTTGCATTTAAAGTTGTAGGAGACACTTTAGATAAAAATACTAATACCTTATTCATAAATCCTGGAATACATATTGCCTTGTTATTAATTAAAGCTTTATAACCACACTCTGCTACTTCTTTTGCACTCATTGCCACATCTAAATCTCCCTTTCCAGCTCTCTTAGAAAAGTTCGTCTTAGTAGCTCCAGGGCAAAGAGTAACCACATTAATTCCTTTACTCTTAACTTCTTCTCTTAAAGCCTGAGAAAATGATAAAACATATGCTTTACTTGCATAATAAACTGAAATTAATGGTCCTGGTTGATAGGCTCCAGTAGAGGCAACATTTAAAATTTTTCCTTCCTTTTCATCTATCATATCTTTTAAAATAAGCTTAGTTAATTTTGTTAAACTTATAATATTTACATTTATTATATCTAATTGCTTTTGCCAATCTATTTCATTAAATTCTCCATTAAATCCTATACCAGCATTATTTATTAATATATCTACTTTTCCTACTTCAGTTTTAATTTTTTTATATAAAAGATCTATATTTTCACTTAAACTCAAATCAAATTTATATATGTAAGCCCTTACACATGTTTTCTTTGAAAAATCTTCTAATTCACTTAATTTTTCTAAATTTCTCCCTACTAATATTACATTATAATTGTTTTTCATAAATATTTTTGAAAATTCATATCCAATTCCACTAGTAGCTCCTGTTATTAAAACTGTTTTTTTCATAAAAATTCCCTTCTTATAAATAAATCCTTAATAAAACATTTATTATGTTTTTTGCTAATATGTCAAGTTTTTTCTGTAAACCTTTATTTAAAAAAACTTTATTAAACGTTTAACATATGATATAATAACATTTGCATCGATAGATGTGGGAGGGTGAGGGAGATATTTTTGAAAAGGAGAAAGGATGAATAACTTTTTTAAACTTAAAGAACATGAAACAAATATAAGAACAGAATTACTTGCTGGTCTTACCTCATTTTTTGCTGCAGTTTATATAATTGTAGTAAATGCTAGCATACTTAGTGATGGTGGAGTATCTATGGAACCACTTATAATAGCTACAGTATTAGCATCATTAATTGGATGTGTACTAGTTGCACTTTTGAGTAATGCGCCTCTTATTATAATGCCTGGTATGGGTATTAATGCACTATTTACTTATACCATAGTAAATACTATGGGACTTACATTCCAACAAGCTTTAGCAGCTGTTATAGTAGCTGGTATTTTGTTTATTGTGGTAGCGGTTACACCTTTAGCAGATATGTTAACTAGCTCAATACCAACTTCATTAAAAGAAGCAATAACAGTTGGAATTGGTATTTTTATTACTTTCTTAGGATTACAAAAGGCTGGCTTAATAGTAGGAGATGCCTCAACACTTGTTAAATTAGGTGATATTTCATCTAAAGAAGTTATAGTATTCTTCATCACTATGATACTAATGCTAGTTTTATTTATAAAAAATGTACCAGGTTCATTCTTAATAGGAATTTTATCTGGAACAGTTATATCAATGTTATTTGGAATTGTTAATTTATCAAGTTTTCAATTCTCATTACCTAATTTCAGTGAATATAAACAAGTTTTCTTATCAGCTAATTTTAGTGGAATAACTTCAATTTCATTTTGGATTGCAACCTTCTCACTAACTTTAGTCCTAGTATTTGAAAACATTGGTTTACTTCATGGACAAATTGATGGTATGTTAAAACAACCAAGTAAAAGACAAAGAGCTCTTAACGCTGTTGCCTTTACTACTATAATTTGTGGTATCTGTGGTACTAGTCCTTCAGTTTCAACTGTAGAAGGTAGTGCTGGAATAGCTGCTGGTGGTAAAACTGGATTAACTTCTATATTTGCAGGATTTTTATTTTTAATATCAATCTTCTTTATACCAGTTATATCACTTATTCCAAACTCAGCAATAGCTCCAGTCTTAATAATAATTGGAGGCTTAATGATTCAAAATATAGTTTCAATAAATTTTGAAGACTTCACTGAATCATTCCCAGCATTCCTTACTTTAACTATAATACCTTTAACATTTAGTATAGTTGATGGTATTGCTTTTGGATTTATAGCTTATCCTATTTGTAAGTTAGCAACAAAGAAGTATAAAGATGTATCTATCCCTATGTACGTTATATCAGCAATCTTTTTAGTATATTTTGTACTTCATGCTACACAAATATAGCTTTAAATTATAAATTAAACTCCCTTATTAATATCAATAAGGGAGTTTTTTTATATACTGATTATATATATTAAATTAGGAGTTAAATTTATGGAACTATTTAACTTACCTCCTGACCAACTTAATCTTCTTTGTATTTTAATAGCAAAGGATTACTCTACTAGATATAATGCTGATGAACTCAATGTTTTAGGTGATTTTCTCATTGCCTTAGGTTCTAACATAGTTGTATACTCTGCTAGCTTTTCCTATTTTGATAATTTAAGAGCTCAATCAAATAACTCAATTAATAATTCAAACAATATAAATAAAGACTAGCACAGCTGTGTTAGTCTTCATTTATATAATTAATAATATACTAATTCTATATATTATTTAATATTATTCTCCTAAGAACATTTTCATGTCATCTTCTACATTTGTAATTCCACCAATTCCAAAGTTTTCAACTAAAACTTTAGCTACATTTGGTGATAAGAATGCTGGTAAAGTTGGTCCTAAGTGAATGTTTTTAACACCTAAATGTAATAATGATAATAATACTATTACAGCTTTTTGTTCATACCATGCTATGTTGTAGCTTATTGGTAATTCATTTACACTATCTGTTCCAAATACTTCAGCAAGTTTTAAAGCTATTACAACTAATGAATATGAGTCATTACATTGTCCTGCATCTAAAACTCTTGGAATTCCATTGATATCTCCAAGTGGTAATTTATTATATTTATATTTAGCACATCCAGCTGTTAATATAACGGTGTCTTTTGGTAATTTTTCAGCAAACTCTCTATAGTAATCTCTTGATTTAGCTCTTCCATCACATCCAGCCATTACAAAGAATCTTCTTATTGCACCTGATTTAACAGCATCAACTACTTGATCAGCTAAAGCAAGTACTTGGTTGTGAGCAAATCCACCTACGATTTCCCCTGTTTCAATTTCTGTTGGAGCTTCTAAAGTCTTAGCTAACTCTATTATTTGTGAGAAATCTTTGTGTCCATTTTCATCAGCTGTTATATGAATACATCCTTCATATCCTACAGCACCTGTTGTAAATATTCTTCCTCTATATGAATCTTGAACTGGTGTTATACAGTTTGTTGTCATTAATATTGGTCCATTAAATGATGCGAACTCTTTATTTTGTAACCACCATGCATTACCATAGTTTCCTGCAAAGTGAGCATATTTCTTGAATTTTGGATAGTAGTGTCCTGGTAACATTTCACCATGAGTATAAACATCTACTCCAGTTCCTTCAGTTTGTTCTAATAACATTTCTAGGTCTTTTAAATCATGTCCTGATATTAATATTCCTGGGTTATTTCTAACTCCTATATTAACCTTTGTTATTTCTGGATGACCGTAAGTTGAAGTGTTAGCTTCATCTAATAATGCCATTCCATCAACACCGAATTTACCTGTTTCTAATGCTAAAGCAGTTAATTCATCTGCGCTTAATGAATCATCTAATATTTTAACTAAAGTTTCTGCCATAAATGCATGAACTTCTTCTTTATCATGTCCTAAATTCATAGCATGCTCCATGTATGCTGCTAATCCTTTTAATCCATACATAATAAGTTCTCTTAAGCTTCTTATATCTTTGTTTTCTGTAGCTAAAACTCCTACTTGTGAAGCTTTTTCCATCATTTCTTCACTAGTTTTAGCAGTCCAAGTTGCACATCCTTTGAAGTCTGATCCAACTGGATTTCCACCCTTAGCTTGTACTCTTTCTTTTAATTCTTCTCTTGCTACTAAGGTATCTTTAACTCTTTTTTCTATTGCTTTAAAATCAAAGTTTGCATTAGTAATAGTAATAAATAAGTTATCTATTATCATTCTGTTTACTTTTTTATCTACTATGCCTACTTTTCTTCCTTCATTAGCTACTGTAGCTAATCCTTTAGTAACAAAAATTAAAAGGTCTTGTATTTTTGCTACATCTTCAGTTTTTCCACAAACACCTCTTACAGTACAGCCCTTGCATCCTGCTGTTTCTTGACATTGAAAACAAAACATACTCATTTTAAATTCCTCCATGTTCTTTATTTCTTTATGTAAAATTATTTTAAGATTCTTTTTTATTAGTAACTTTCCTAGTCACCTTACATCTAAGATTATACACAGGGTTTTTAAGTAACTCGGTAACTAAAGTTACCTATTTAATAAATTTATTTCACCTTATAAAATTATGTATATAAACCTTAATTTATTGAATATTTATACATTATTCATTATTTTTATGCAATTTTTCATTGATTTTATACATTTTATTGTGTATAATAGACTTTGTACTAATTGATTTGTTTATTAAAAAGGGGGACTAAAATTGAAAACTAAATATAAATCGTCTGATTTATTAAAGTTTATAATTCCATCTTTATTAGGAGTAATTTTATTTATGGTTCCTATAAATGATGGTGGAAATATAACAATACCAGTAGCCTTTTTCACAACTAGACTTAAGGACTTAATAGGTGATTATTTACCTACCTTATCAATGATAGTTGTTGTAATAGCTGCTTCATTAACAATAATAACTAAAGCATTTAAGCCAAAATTTATAATAGAAAATGACTTTTTAAATTCATTATTAAATGTTAATTGGATCTGGACAATTGGAAGAGTCTTAGGTGGATTATTTATAATATCAGCATTTACTGGATTTGGACCTGAAATAATAAAGTCTGATTTAACTGGGGCATTTATATTAAATGATCTACTACCAACACTTATAGTAGTATTCTTCTTTGCAGGATTATTCCTACCACTTCTTTTAAACTTCGGTTTATTAGAATTCTGTGGTGCCTTATTAACTAAGATAATGAGACCGTTATTTAAACTACCTGGCCGTTCATCAATAGACTGTATGACTTCTTGGCTAGGTGATGGAACTATTGGGGTATTACTTACTTCAAAACAATATGAAGAAGGATTTTATACTGAGAGAGAAGCTTGTATAGTTAGTACAATGTTCTCAGTTGTTTCAATAACTTTTAGTTTTGTTGTTTTATCACAGGTTGGATTAGAGAATATATTTATTCCATTCTATTTAACTGTTACTTTTGCTGGAATAGTTGCCGCTATAATTCTTCCAAGAGTTTGGCCTCTTAGCAAAAAACCTGATGCTTATTTCAACAATGCAGAACCTAAAAATGTAGAAGATGTTCCTGAAGGATTTACTCCTTTCACTTTTGGAGTTTTTAAAGCAGTTGAAAAAGCTCAAAATGAAAGTAGCTTAAAAAAATTCTTCGCTGATGGAATTAAAAACGTACTTGAAATGTGGATAGGAGTTTTACCTGTAGTTATGGCAATGGGTACATTAGCTCTTATGATAGCTGAATACACTCCTGTATTCCAATGGCTTGGTGTTCCTTTCATTCCTTTATTTAATATTTTAGGAATTCCTGAAGCTTCTGCTGCTTCTCAAACTGTTATAGTTGGATTTGCAGATATGTTCTTACCATCAGTTATAGCATCAAAAACTATTTTAAGTGATATGACTAAATTTGTAGTTGCTTGTGTATCAGTAACTCAACTTATATATTTATCAGAAGTTGGAAGTGTTATTTTAGGATCAAAAATACCACTAAACTTAAAAGAATTATTTATGATTTTCTTAATGAGAACATTAGTTACTCTACCAGTTATTGCACTTGTAGCACACTTCTTGTTCTAAATAAGTAAAAGAGATTGTCTTAAAAACAATCTCTTTTTTTATTTATCTTGGATTTTTTACACTTAAAGTGCTTACTGCATTTGGAGTTACTAAAAACTCAATTATAAGGTTATTATATGCAGGCTGCATAGCTCCTACCTTAACTCCAACATAAATCTTATAGTTAAATTCACATTCATTATCTTGTTTAGCTTTAAATACCTCTAAAACTTCTACATCTTTTAAACAATAATACATGTCACTTTTATATAACTTTGTTATTTCAGCTTTAATATATGGGTTTAATAAAGTTATTATGAAGTTATTTACTAAAGGATCATTATCATTTAAAATACTCTCTTCCATATAAAAATTGTTGTTATTGTTTGGTGTATTTTCCATTCGATTATTAATATAATCCTTAAGTGTTCCATAGTTTTCAATCTTATTAAGCTCTTCATAAGCAGATATAAATCTAACTATTATATTACTGTTTAATAAATTATCATTGTTATTCAAAAATTTTCTATCTCCATATGCTATAGCAGATAGGGCTAAAGGCAACTCTTTTCTAAATATTCTTTCTCTCTTTATTGCCTCTTCTCTTCCTTGATTTCCGTCAACATATAAGTATATCTTTAAAATAAATCTATTGTTTCCTCTTTTCCAAACTCCAAAGACCTCATCTCTTGCTGATGAGTTTATTTTGTCATAAGCATATGCTAAAGCTACTGTAAGAAATAATTCTCCAGTATCATCATTATGAGTTAATGTGTACTTTCTTCCCTCTATTGGTTTTTCATCTGTAATGCCATTTCTAAATTCAATGCTTAACATTTTAGGATCAAACATAACTTAACACCTCAAAAATATAATATTAGCTATTCATTATATGAAATTTTAACTATTTCTATAACTAATCTGATGAAATATATATATGTTACTGATAAAATAATTGTGAGAATAAATATTGGAGGATTTTTTATGGCTATGACAGAAAAAGAAAAAATGATAGCAGGTCTGCCTTATAACCCTGCTGACCCAGAATTAACTAAGGGTAGAATTAGAGCTAGAATTTTATTTCAAAAATTTAATAACTTAAACTTACCTGATAATGAAGAGGAAGCTAATAATACTTTTAAAGAAAGAAGTAATATATTAAAAGAACTTTTAGGTTCAACAGGTGAAAGCATCTATATGGAACCTAACTTCAAATGTGATTATGGTTATAATATATCAGTTGGTAATAACTTTTACGCAAATTTTGATTGTGTAATGCTTGATGTTTGTAAAATTACCATAGGAGAAAACTATTTCTTTGCCCCTGGAGTTCACATTTATACAGCTACTCATCCAATTGATCCTATTGAAAGGCTAAACTATGAATTTGGTAAGCCTGTAACCATAGGTAATAATGTTTGGATTGGAGGGCATGCTACAATAAATCCTGGTGTAACTATAGGAAATAATGTAGTTGTAGCCTCTGGAGCAGTTGTAACTAAGGATGTTCCTGACAATGTAGTGGTAGGTGGAAATCCAGCAAAGATAATAAAAAAAGTTTATGATAAATAATCATAATTATTTTATAAATAGGAAAGCTAAAACTTATAAGGAGGGTTCGTTATGAAAAAAATTGTATTAGCAGGTGGTTGTTTTTGGGGTGTAGAAGAATTTCTTTCTAGAATTAATGGTGTAATAAGCACTGAAGTTGGATATGCTAATGGGCGTACTGAAAATCCTACTTATGAAGATATATGCACTAAAAATACTTACTTTGCTGAAGTTTGTCTTGTAAATTATGACGAAAACATAATATCTCTTAAAGAATTATTAGATAAGTTTTGGACAATAATAGATCCAACCTCATTAAATAAACAAGGCAATGATGTTGGTAGCCAATATAGAACTGGTATTTACTATGTAGATCCTTCAGATTTACAAGAGATTTTACATAGTAAAGAAGAACTTCAAAAGTCTTATTCAAAGAAAATAGTGACAGAGGTTAAACCCTTAGAAAACTATTATAAAGCTGAAGAATATCATCAAAAATATCTTAAAAAGAATCCTAATGGGTACTGTCACATAAAATTAGATTAAACTAAGTAACTTCAACTAAGTACTTTTTAAAATTAGAAATTAAATCTTTAGACTCATTTGAAATTTTAGCAACATGATTAACAATATTGTCTATATGGCATAACTCAGTTTCTATACTAGAATTTTGTTTTCTTAACTTATAAGCCCTTTTAGCTAAATGAGAAAGTTTAGTTTTTTCCTCTTTAGTAAAGCTTAAAAGTGGAATTCTAGATACATATCCTGAAGTTATCATGTTGCTTCTTATTAATGCTCCTCTAACAAGATAAGTTACTAGAGATGAATTTAAATAAGCTAGTAACCACCAAACCTCTTCTGATTCACATATTATATTAGGATTGACTCCAAAGGTAGAGTTTTTAGGCAATATACATGCATTAAAGGAAACACCCATAGATGAACAGGTTATACCACTTTTATAAAGAACCTCTTTATTTCTAACATTAAAGGTTTTATTAAGCTTTTCTATTTCTAAAAAATCCTTGTGTAGATAAATTACTCTATCTGTATAAAACTTATCTTTTCCTGGATTTTTGTAAAAAGGAATAGTAAATTCATTAAATTTTTCTTTAGATAAAAACTCTTTATCATTACCTGTTGATATCCCTGTTACACATTTAAACTTTTCTCCAAGTCTAATATTATTAAATAAACTCCGTATATCTTCAGGACATTCTATTAAAAACTCTAAATTATCCTTTTTGTTTTGTAACACAATCTCTTGTAAACTATAAAGCCTTTCCTTCCTATTGTCTTTTTGTCCATTTAAAAGTTTTTTAAATTCTTCTATGGACTTTAGTCTATTGTTTACAACTATTTTTTCTTGATATTCTTTTCCCTTTCTTAAAATAAGTATGCTTGTCCTAACATCTGCTCCTTGGTTATGAAAAAGCCCTCTAGGGCACATGGTTATTTCATGTATAGAACATTCCCTAAGAATTTTATTTCTAAGACCCTTGTGATTTTTAGCTGTAAAGAATGAATCATTAGTAATAAAGCCAATAACAGCTCCATTCTTTGCCTTATCTATTATGGCAGCCATGAACATACTGTACATATTATGTAATCCAACCTCATTAAAATATTTTCTAAGCCTTCCCTTATTGTCCTTTATAAAATTAACTTCATGACAATTATATGGTGGATTAGCAATGTAATAATCATAGTCCCATGTTTTTGTACTTTTTTGAGAGCAATAATAATTTATAAAATTATCTTTCTTAAACTCACATCTATAATTGTTTTTATATTTTATTAAATCCATACCTATGGTTTTAATTCCTAAATCACTAAAGTAATCAGTTAATTCCTCTTTTCCACAACATGGATCAAATAAAGTCTTCCCTTTACTATTTATATCTATAATCCTTTTTCCTATATATCTTGCAACAAATGGAGGTGTAGCATAATACCCTATCTCTCTAACATCAATAATTTCCTTATGCTTTATATCAACTGCTTTATATAAGTTTTTCTCTTTTCTTCCCATAAAACACCTCACATTAACAAGAAATATTTTCACATTATATTTTACCACATATTTCTATTAATTATAATTTTAAGAATCTCTTATAAAACAAAAAGAGTAAAGAATTAATCTTTACTCTTTTCTTTATTTTATAATCCTGATTCTCTAAATTTATGCTCTACAAACTCAGTAAGTCTATGGAATGGCTTTTTAAGAATACATAGTAATAAGAATATTAATAAGAATATTCCTAAGGCTTTCATATCCTTAGATACAGAATCCCATATTGGACCAGCTATGGCTTCTCTAAATCCATCTATGGAGTAAGTAAATGGCCATAAAGGTTGTAGAACCTCAAATATTTTTGGATTTGTTTGTATTGGATAAATTCCTCCAGCACCTGCTACTTGGAATACCATTATAACAATGGCTATTGCTTTACCTATGTTTCCAAATAGTGATACTAAGGTAAATATCATTACTGTAAATACAATAGAACTAACTATTGCAAATGCAAACATCAACGGCATATTTGCAGGATTTACTCCTAATATATATATATCCCCTAAAACTACTATTACTGTTTGAATTAATGATATAGTCAAGAATAATAGCATTTTACCAAAGTGCTTTTGAATAAGATTTAATTTTGTTCCATCTTCAAAATCTTCACACTCTGCTGTTAATAATGATGTAAGTAATAATGAACCAACCCAAATTGCTAAAGTTGTATAAAATGGTGTAAGTCCTACCCCAAATATTCCCGCATCATAAACTTGTTCTTCTTTTACTGTTATAGGAGAAGATATAAATGATGCTATTTCCTCTGGATTCTTACTCATTAAATCTATTATATTATTTAAATTCTCCTCAGTTAATCCTGAAGTTTTTTCTATTAATTGACTAATTGCATCTTGGAACTCAGTAAGCTTACTTGTTACTTGATCAGCTTGTTGACTAGCTACGTCACTACTAGCTATACCAAAAGTGGTTAAAGCATTTAACTGTGGAACAACTACTTTAGTTGTTTCTAACACTGAGTTTGCTGTATCTAATCCACCTTTTAATGAATTTCCAATAGTATTTAAAGCTGGAGCTCCCTCATTATAAAAATTATTTGAAACATTTATTAAAGCTGAACTTGTTTCAGTACTTATTTTAGAAACTGAATCTATAGCTTTAGCTATATCTTCCTTACTTGCATTGTTTGATAATGCTGTTTTTAAAGCAACTAATTGCTCTCTCTCTTTATTTACTAAATCTTTTGCAGTATTTAACTTATTTATTAAATTACCTATTTTATTATTTGGTATTACTGAATTTACTTTTTCTAAAGCTTTAATATTATTATCTATAATCTTATTTAATGAATCTGTTAATTTTATTAACTTATCTACAGTTTCAACCATTTTAGTTGTATCCATAGCCTCATTTAATTCTTTAAGCTTTGAAAGTAAATTTTGTAATTCTTGATTTGTTGATTGCATTGTTACAACATCACTACTAAAGCTGTTTGATACAGCATTAACTGTTTGTTGTGTTGAATTTATTAAACTTTTACTCGCTTCAACAGTAGTTTGTAAATTATTTATTTGATCTGTTACCTTTGGTAAATCATTTCTCACGCTAGAAAGATAACTACTTAAGTTTTTTGAATCTCCATTAGCTTTTTGAACAAAATCTTGGATTTCCTTTAAACTACTATTAGCACTTTGTAATGTATCTCTTACCTTTAATATCTCTGGTTTATTAGTTTCTAACTTTCCACCTAATTCATTTAAAATATCAAAGGCTTCTTTATTTACAGTATCAACAAAGTTAGTTTTTATTTCCTTTGTAACTTCATTTTTTGCAACATTTGTTATTTTATTTGCTATAGCATTAGCCTTTTCATTTACTTTATAAATTATATCTGGCTTTTGAGGGCTTCCTGTTGTTAAACTTGTTAATCCCTCTGAGAAATCTGAAGGTATTTCAATCATTGCATAATACTTACCTTCATTTAATCCATAGTTTCCTTGCCATCCATCAACAAACTGCCATCCTATAGCATCATTCTTTTTAAGTTCATCAATTATTTCATTACCTACATTTATCTCTTTACCATTTATCACAGCGCCCTTGTCATTATTGACAACGGCAACTGGTAAATTTCCTGTGTTAACATAAGGATCCCAACATGCCTTAATGTTAATCCAAGCATAAAGAGATGGTATTATACATAAACCAATGACTATTGCTAAAGCCGCTGGATTTTTCCTTATATTTCTTAAATCTCTTCGAAAGACTTTAAAAATTTTCTTCATAATTCACCTCTTAAAATACAGCCTATTCTGCTATTCCAGATTCTTCAAACATATCTTCAAATTTTCTAACCCTAGGATTTAAAGGTCCTTTTAATAAATATCCTAGAAGTATAAATACCAATCCCATTATGGTTAAAATAGCAAAATCTAAAATTACAGTGCTTACTAAAGGTCCTGCTATAGCTTCCCTATACCCTGATATGGCATAAGTAAATGGGAAAGTTGGTTGAATTATTCTAAAGAATAATGGATCTACTTGTATAGGGTATGAACCACCACTACCTGCTAACTGTAAAACCATAAGTATAATAGCTAAGGCTTTACCTAAGTTTCCAAAGACAGACATAAGCGTAAATACAATTATAGTGAATACAGCTGAAGCAAACATAGATACAAAAATTAATAATGCTGTATTTACTGTTTGAACTCCTAAAAGGAACTTATCTCCAAAGGCAACTATAAACCCTTGTAGTATTCCTAAGCTTACGAAAGTTAACATCTTTCCAAAATGTCTTTCTCTTAAATTTATATTTTCGCTACCTTCAAATTCAGCTGATTCTGTTTTTAATAATGATATTAAGATTAATGAACCAACCCATAGGGCTAATACTGAATATATTGGAGCCATTCCCGATCCATAGTTAGCCACTTTGTATATTGCATCTACCTCTATATTAAATGGATTTGCAATAAAATCTCCCATAAATTCTGGATTGCTTTGTAGTATTCCAACTATTTTTCCAAGATCATCATCACTAACATCTTGAAGTTTTGAACTTAATTCACTTATAACACCTGAAAACTCTTCTAAACTATTTTTTAACTTTTCTGATGTTGAATTTGCAAGCTGAGACCCTTGATTAGCTGTACTTAATAAATTATTTATTTGATCAACTAAACCATTTGCTTTTCCTAATAAATCTGATGCTCCTTTAGTAGCAGTAACAAGTCCATCAGCAATTGTATTTAAAGCAGGTCTTGTATCATTATCAAATCTATTTAAAGAATTACTTACTTGCCCTTCTATTTTCTTAGTTAAATCACTTACTGAACTAAGAAGTCCTTTATCTATATTTTGACCATTATTAACTTTGCTTTGTAAATCATTAAGCTTAGTCTTTTCCTCTGCTAAGGAGCTTTGAATATTTTTTAATGATGTTATCATATTGGCTATCTTTTCATTAGCGATATTTTTGTTAATAGCATCTAAAAAGTTAATTACAGCTGTAACACTATTATCAACTTTATCTATTTCACTAATAGATTTACTTATTAGCGCACTAATCTTAGCAGAACTTGCATCATTAGCCATTGATGATAATTCATCTAAGTTACTTTGCACCCTATCTAATGATGTTTGTGATTCACTTAAGTTTAATCTCATATTGTCAAAGCTACTATTTAAGGATTCTTTAGAAGTATTTATTAAACTTCCAGTATTCTCAGCATTCTGAGATATATTATTTAAGCCACTTGTTATTGATGGCATAGTACTTTGAACTTCTTTTAAATAAGTGCTTAAGTTTGCTGAGTTACTATTTATATTGTTAAGCATATTTTTAATAGTACTCATATTTTTATCTATAGCTATTATAGAGTTTTTTAATTTAATAATATTTCCTTTATTTTTATCTACATCATATCCTAAATCATTTAATGAAGAAAATGCTGTTTCATTAACAGTAGTTATAAAATTTGATGTTATTTGATTTACAAGAGTACTTTGTGCAACTCCTGTTATTTTACCTGCAACAGGGTTAGCCTTTGTGTTAACCTTGTATATTATTTCAGGCTTTGTAGGATTTTCAGATAAAACACTAGTTAAATCCTCAGAAAAATCTTCTGGAATCTCTATCATTGCATAATAGGTCCCATCTATTAATCCCCTATCTGCTTGTTTCGTATCAACAAACTTCCATCCAATGGCATGATTATTCTTCAATTCATCAATAACTTCATTACCTATGTTCATTTCTTTCCCATTGAATGAAGCTCCTTTATCATTATTTACCACAGCAATAGGAACGCTGCTAGTATTTTCATAAGGATCCCAACATGCTGCTATATTTACCCATGCGTAAAGTGATGGTATAAAGCATATTCCACCTATTATTAAAAGTGCTATCGGATTTTTTATTATTGCTTTCATATCTCTCTTAAACACTTTTAAAATGTTACTCCACTTCATTTAAACACCTCCATTTAATAAAGCTAAAATAAACACATCCCCCTATGTCCTATCTTAAAATTATAAATTTAAAAAGACTTAAAAACTCTTAATTACTATAGTATCAAAAATTAGTTTACAAATAAACCTTTTTAATAGTATTTTATAGATTTTTCTTAATTTATCGTTTTCAAATTACATTATATTAATTAATTTATTAAATCATTATGTTCTTATTATATATCAATATAATTAATTGATTCCTTTTCTTAAATATTAATTGTTAAGTTAAAATAATATTTAACTCGCTATAAATTAAATTTTAAAAGAAAAAGGAACATAATAATATGTTCCTTCTTGGTTGTTTAATTAGATTTTCTTAACAAACTCTGATTTTAAGCTCATAGCTCCAAATCCATCTATTTTACAATCTATGTTGTGATCTCCTTCAACTAGACGTATGTTCTTAACTTTTGTACCCTTTTTTAAAGCTGATGAAGCACCTTTTACTTTAAGGTCTTTTATTATAGTTACAGTATCTCCATCTTGAAGTATATTTCCGTTTGAGTCTTTAACTACTAATACATCCTCATCTGCATTTTCACTTCCTGGAGTCCACTCATAAGCACATTCTGGGCAAACTAAAAGGCTTCCATCTTCATAAGTGTATTCTGAATTACATTTAGGGCAATTTGGTAATTTATCCATTATACATATCCTCCGTTCATTAATTAAATTCTCCTTAGTATAAATATTTCTTTATACATATAGGGATTTACTTATAGGCTTATATAATATCATAGTCTAATAATAATGACAAATTTTAAGCTTTTTAAAGATAAATTGCTATAATCTTTTAAAATATTGGCTAATAATAAAATACATTATAATTTGCTAAATTTTAAAGTTTTTATTCTTACTTTTAAGCCTTTACAGATACTATTAAATTTCTATTTATTGATTGATCTACTCTATGTAAATAATTATGATAAGGTGTTTCATCAAGAACCTTAAATCCATTTTTCTCTAAAACAATAGCTACCTCATCATACTTCATAGTAAATTCATTGTATGAAAGTACTAAACTCCCCTTAGTTTTTAATGCATTATGCCATGCTGGAATTGCTTCTTTTAAAAGCCCTAATGGACTTCTTTCCATAAGAGAATTTCTATCATTCTTACTTCCATGCTGAACCCCATAAGGTAAATCAGATATTATAATATCACAAGATTTTTTCTTAATAAGAAGATCTGCCTTTCTAGTATCTGAATTAAATAACTGGAATGACTGAACATCTCCTGAATTAAAAGCATTCTTTTCTGCTGCGGCAGTTAAATTAAACACATTAGCTATTTTCTTCTTTTTAGAATCTGACACCTTAGATTTTTCAACTTTATGCTTAAACTTTCCTTCTTTTAAAAATCTAACAACATAAGTTTGAATCTCTTGAGTCCATTGTTCATTTATCTCTATTCCTTTAGCATCAAACCCTCTTATGAATCCTTCATATAAAGTTGTACCTTTACCACACATAGGATCTAATAAAGTTATCTTTTTACTTCCTGTTTTACAAGCACTTAAAGCTAAATTTACCATAAGTCTAGTAAATTGCTCATTGGTCTTTCCATTATATTTTAATATTTGAACCATACTTTCAGGGAATGTATGAAAATCTGGGACACTAATAGGTCTTAAAAGATTTCCTTCTACTATTTCAAATAAGGCATAATAAATTGATGAAAAACTTAATGCTTTAAAGTCTTCTTCCTTAAGCTCTCTATTAGTACTAAAGCATATTGATGCTGGAAGACCTAAATTCCCTTCTCCAATCTCCTTTATCTCCATATCATAAGCATCTGCAATTGCTTGTAATTCTGAAACTGCAATCTTAAGCGCTGTATCAAAATAAATACGATTATGACCTGGATTTGCAAGTATCGCATATTTGCTCATAAAAAAATCCTCACTTATTCTTATCTTTCAATTCTATTTTTTATCCATAATATTATAACATCACATACTTTAAATATTAATAAAAAAATAGAGCGCTTTTATTAAAAGCACTCTATTTTAAAAGTTTTACATAATTTTATTTGGAATTACAGCATCTATTATTCCTATAACTACAGCAGCTAGTAATGCTCCTATAATTGAAACTCCCATGTTTGGAACTAAGAATTGAGTTAAATATATTATTATTGCAGCTATTATAAAGCCTTTTATTCCTTTCCCAAATGGTGATGCATCAACACCCATAAATAATTCTACTAAATAATCTAACACTGATATTACGACAGCAGCTAATAAAAATGACCATAGTCCATGTATTGAAAATCCTGGAGTTACAAATGATGTTATTACTAATACTATGGCAACTAAAACAAATCTTCCTATCCATTTTAATATGCTACCATCACTATTTTGTTTTTTATAACTTTCATTTCCCATAAGATTACCTCCTTTTATAAATTGATACTTTGTAAAGTGCTACTCATTTTTAATCTTAATAGCTTTCTTTACACTTATATGTTGACCACTATATGAAATAATATTCCTATTAAAGATTTTAATTTAAGAGTTTTAAAATTATAATATTAAATATTTACTAATTGTTGATTAAACAAATTTAAGCTCTACTTAAATTCATATAACCTGTATTAATTTAATATATTTTATTAAGATACATATTATAAAGATAAATTTTATATTTATCTTAGTATTATCACAACTTTTTTTGAAGACTCACATTAAATATATAAAATTTTATAATAAAGTATTTATCTTTTGCCTATTATATTCTTTATGATTTATTAGACTATATACTACTCTTTATTTTTAATTTATTGATTGTAATCTTATTATTAAAATTACTTTAAATAATATAAATCCCCTTTTATTTCTGTTGAAAAAACTTTCTAAAAGTTATATCATTATTTGTAATTAATATTAACAAATAATTTTTATCAATATAGGAGGTGTATAAATGAAAAAATATTTTAACTTAGCAACTTTTTATTTAATTTTAGGACTAGCTATGGGCGTATTTTATAGGGAATTTACAAAGATTAATGGATTTGAAGGAAAAACATCACTATCAATTATTCATACTCATATCTTAACTTTTGGATTTATATTTTTCATTTTAGTTTTACTTTTAGAGAAGAACTTTAATTTATCTCAAAATAAAAATTTTAAAAAATGGTGTATTTTTTATAATATTTCATTAATATACTTAGTAGTTACATTTACTATTAAAGGAACATTTCAAGTATTAGGTCATAATTTTGTAGGTTTAAACCATATATCTGGTCTTTCACATGTTCTTTTAAGTATAGCTTTGATATGGTTTACAATTATATGTAATAAAGCTATAAAAAATTGATAATTACTTAATATATTTAAATAAAAATAAGGAAGAAGCTAAATTAACTTCTTCCTTATATTAAATTAAATTATAAATAATTTTTTTTGATTTTAATTATTAAAAAATTGAAATTCTCAATATAAAATCACAAATACAATTATCTCTTCATAAAATAACTAGTATTATAAATACTTAAGGAGTGTCTAATGAATCCATATTGTGATAATAGTATAAACTTTGAAAAGTTACCAAAGAAATTCCCACCTCAACATCAATCAGTTCAACCTGGAATAGAATCAATAATGGTTCCTAGTCCTATATTTGATAATCCAGATTATAAGGGCAGTGGAAAATTAAAAGGAAAATCAGTTCTTATTACTGGTGGCGATAGTGGAATTGGTAGAGCAGTTTCTATAGCCTTTGCAAAAGAAGGAGCAAATATTGTAATATCTTATCTTTATGAAAATGATGATGCTGAAACCACAAAGAAATACGTAGAAAAGTATGGTGGAAAATGCTACTTAGTTCCTGGTGATATATCTAATAAAAACTTCTGTGAAAAATTAGTTAGATTTACAGTAGAAACTTTAGGTGGCATAGATGTTTTAATAAATAATGCTGGGGTTCAATTCCCTCAAAATAATATAAACTGTATTTCACAAGAACAACTTGAATTAACATTTAAAATAAATATTTTTTCTATGTTCTATCTTACACAAGAAGCTTTAAAATACATGAAAAGAGGAAGTACAATAGTAAATACTACCTCTGTTACAGCTTACCAAGGTAAAGAAAATCTCATAGATTACTCCTCAACCAAAGGGGCTGTAGTTACATTTACAAGATCACTTTCACAATCAATCGTAAACAAGGGAATAAGAGTTAATGCCGTAGCTCCAGGTCCTATTTGGACTCCTCTTATAGTATCAAGTTTTTCAGAGGAAGAAGTAGCTAACTTTGGATCTGATGTGCCAATGAAACGTGCTGGCCAACCTTTTGAACTTGCACCAGCATATGTCTACTTAGCATCTGATGATTCTTCCTACGTAACAGGACAAGTTCTTCATGTAAATGGTGGAACTATGGTAGATAGTTAAAAACTTTATATAAAAAATAAGCCTGTTTTTATTTAAAACAGGCTTATTTTAATTCTATTTATGGTATGATTCTCAGTATCAGTATTAAGTGAGGCTTTTATAATATTTTTTTACATAAAAAAAGGTTATAGTTTAAACTACAACCTATAACAATCTAAAATTATCTTCTATTTTGCTCTTTTTTAGCTCTTCTACAAGATATACATCTTGTTGGCTCATTTTCAAATCCTTTTTCTTTGTAGAATTCTTGCTCTCCTACTGAAAATATGAATTCACTTCCGCAATCTCTGCATTTTAATGTTTTATCTGACATAAACATTCCTCCTAAAATTAAAGATTCTAAATGGATATATAATCTCTAATTTTGAGAACTATTTATCTAAATGAAACTTTTTTTGTTAGCTACTCTGCTACTATTTTAGTATAACATAGTATTTAACTATTTACAACCTTTTATATTTATTTTTTTAATTATTTAAAATTAATACATTTTTTTCTATATAACTATATCTAAACTCAACACCTTTAATCCAATATTCCTTCTTTTACTAGGTATTAAACTAGTTTATCATTTATATTAAGTTTTATTTAGTCTATTTCTCTTAATTCATTTTAATATATTTAAAGTAAAAATATCCATTATTTGTGATAAGGTTCTCCGTATCAATATTAAGTGAGGTTTTTAATTGTACTTAAAGTTCTTCTATGTCTATTATATAACTTATACCTATACTAAATTGCTTTTTATTGTCTAATAATAGATATAACATATCATCCTCTTCCTCATCTTTAGCTAATTCTAAAAACAATAATCTACCTTCTATTACCTTACCTTCATTATCTGTAACTCTTATCTTAGAACCTAAATCAATATATATGTCCATACCACTCATATTGTTCTCTTTTGTAACCTTTATACACGGAATAATATTTGTAACTACCATTTTATTCACACTCCTTAACTATGAATATTTTATTTAACTCTATTTATATTATCTAGTACCCTACCATGATAAGCTGGGTCTTCTTCCTCTGCATCAAATACAACTTTTCTGTCTATTCCAAATTCATCTAACCAACTATAATCATATAAATCAGTCCACGAAACTATAAATACTTTATTAACTGTATTTTTTATTAAATCGTCCAATATTTCTTTACGTTGTTCCTCATTCTTTCTACATATTGAATCTACTGGATATAATATAGATACATTATATTTTTCACCTTTCCATGACATCTTATTTATTGTATCTATATACATCCTCAAGTTTCCTATTTTAATTCTTGTATTCAATTTTTCTGATTTTAACTTATGTTGAAAAATACTATTTATATTATCTTTTCCGTTAATCCTAAATAAAACTTTAACACCATCTTTTACATTTTTATTTAAAGTTCTCAAAACTTCCATATGTTTTTCATATTGATGCGTTCCGGTTATAAACATTATTTTTTCATTATCTGATTTTATAAATTCTATAATCTCTTTTTTTAAATTCTCTCTATTATTCATAATTTCTCTCCCTAACATTAGATTTCAATTTTTCTATATAAATATAATTATAACATTATACATTATATAACAATACTTAAATTCAATACCTTCAATCCAATATTTATTAACATAAAAGAAGAAGGAATACCTTTAATAGGTACTCCTCCTTCTTTTACTAGATATTCAACTAGCTTATCATTTATATTAAGTTTTATTGATTCTATTTCTCTTGATTCATTCATCGTTATTTCAGATATTATCATATGTAGTAATTTTTTCTGTTGCTCTCTACTTACACTACTATTTAATATCTTACTAAAATTCATAAGTATATCTTTAATGAACTCATATGGTATTTCTTCGCTTATATCCTCAGAAATTGTGTTTAGTAATGGCTTCTTCTCTTCTTCTAAAATTCTGATTTTCTCATTTAGTTCATCCTTTCTAGTTTGAAACTCCTCTTTAGTTAAAATGTCATCCTCATATGCTTCAAAGATTTTTCGTTTTCTTTTGTCCAGTTTTTCTAGCTCCTTATCTATGTCACCTAACAATCTTTTAGCTGGTTTAACTTTATCTTTTCTTTCCTTATTAATGTTTTTAACAACTGCTTTAATCATTGCTTCATTAGATACTAATTCTTCAATCTTTTTAAACACATATTCATTAGCTTTATCTACTCTTATTGTATTACTATTACATACTGAAGTTCCTTTATTCTTCCAATTACCACAACAGTAATAAGCTATTCTCTTTTTAGTACCATCTGCTAATGTATTAGTTGTCCTAGAAATCACCATACCAGCTCCACACTTAGGACATCTTAGTATTCCCGTTAATGGATATTCTCCATCATATATTCTTGAGGGCTTTCCTTTCTTACTTTCTAAAATTAATTGAACTTTATCCCATAGCTCTCTATCTATAATAGCTTCATGCTTTCCTTTAACTCTTATTGGATTAGGATTTATATTCCTCCTTCTTTTCTCACTCCAATTTTGTCTTACATTATATCTTATTTCTCCTATGTATACTGGATTAGTTAGTATATCTCTTATACTTCCTACTGAAAAGTTATTTCCCTTTTTAGTTTTATATCCTAATTTATTCATTTTATTAGTTATTGCTTTATATCCCTTTCCTTTACTATATTCATTAAATATAAACCTTACTATTTCGGCTTCTTTTTCATTGATTTCTAGTTTGTTTTTCCCCTTTTTTTCTTCTTCTGGTGAGTTATTTGGTACTAAGTCATATCCTAAGACTCGTCCACCGCACCAATTTCCAGATTTTGCCTTTGCAATCATCCCCATCTTAACATTCTGTGCAATAGTCCCCCTTTCAAACTCTCCTATTAAAGCCATCATTTGAAATTGCATTCTTCCTGCTGGTGTATCTGTTTCAAAAGGTTCTGAATAAGATTTGAATGTTATATTGTTTTTCTCTAATAGATTTACAATCTTTAAAACATCTTCTAACTTTCTACTTACACGGTTTATCTTCCAAGATATAACCATATCGAACTTTCCTTCTTTAGCATCACTTAAAAGTTCTTTTAATGCGGGTCTATCTTTTATGTTTTTTCCACTTATTCCTCTATCAGAATAACATTTATAGATTATGTAATCATTAGCTTTACACCATTCTTCTAAAAGTCTTTTTTGTTCATCTATACTATATCCAAATTCTGCCTGTTCATCGGTACTTACCCGGCAATATATGGCAATTATTTTCCTCCTTTTTTCAATTTTTATATCATTAACCAATTTCTTAAATCCCATAGAACTCCTCCTAATATCTAATCAAATTTATAATATATACTTAACTTTCTATTTCACTACCCTAAACTTATTATGGAAAATATCGTAGTAATTACATTTCGATATTTCAATACTTCGATATTTTCCATTGTTAATTAATCTATATAAAATCAGATAATTTTAAAAATTCTTTCTCAACTCCTAATGGTTCAAATTTATATATGAATATATAATCTTTCAACCTAAATTTTCTCATTACTTTTTTTAACATTTCTCCTACATTACCAATGTCATTACAACATTCCTCTTGACTAAACCCATATGAACCTATTAAGTTAAAATCAAAAAAATTAATTACTATTTTATCTTTGTCTTCCCTATTTAAACTTACATGGTAGATACCTGTTGAACAATACAATTCTGTAATTAACTTTTCTATCCATCCTTCTTTTCTTCTACTTCTTTTATTTTTCATAATAACTAACTTATTATGAACAGCTACCCATACACTTTTATTTCTTAACTCCATGTATTCACTTGAGTCACATTCAAATTTTACTTTAATATTATTCATTTCTAATCTCTCCTCCATATATGCTTATTAATTTACATTGTATTTTTTAATTATTTTCTTCTTTTACACACTCTCTAGTAATATAATTAATTATTATTTCTGAAATTAAATCTATTATTTCTTTGCAACTATTAATATTATTCATTTTACTAACTCCTTTTATCTTGAAATTATCGACATTATCGAAGTATTGAACCACGATAATGTCATTAATAAATTAAAAATCAATTACTTCTGATTCTGATTGTATAAAATTAGCTATATCGGATACTTCCATTGATGATTGTCCACAAATAAGTTCTTTAGGACTTTTACGGATTTCAATTTTCCTCCCTAAACTAGTATTGCTTGTAGAAAATGTTATTCCCTCCATAAGAAGATTAGATTTTAATTCATTTAATCTTCTACTAAGTACATTAGGTTCTTTTGCCCATAGCTTTGATTGAATATCAATCTTTTCATCTTCTGCAATGGAGTTTAGAACTTCTAATAATTTAGATGCTGACCCTTCAAAATACTGTGTATTTTCCATTAATCTAATAATTGCTGTTGCAATTGGATTTGAGCTAACTGCTTCATCATTAGCTTTATGTTGGTTATTAAGGTAGGCTTTTAAAAACTTTTCTCCACCAATACCACAAGCTTCTGCTATAGCATATCCCCATCTAGTAAAGTCAGCCATTCTTCCTAGCTTCTTTAACTTTACACTAGGATAAATAGTTAACGCTTTTGATATAGTACTAAATATAGCTCCTAACATTTTAGGTTTATCTCTGTTAAACTCTTCCCATACTTCACTTTCTTCCTTTCTTTCATCTTCGGATATTCTTTCAAGTCCTAAAAGTAAACTTCTATCTAATAAATCTGGTCTTGTTGCTACAACATTTATTCCATTAAGAATTACTGGTACTTTATATTCATATATATTCTCCTCATCATCTGTATAAAGCTTTCTTCTACTAAATCCTCCCCCTGTAGCAGCTGTGCATAATATGTCACTCTTTTCTGCTGAAATACTATCTATGTTATCAAAACATGGTAAGTAATTATTATGTAAAACTAATGATAAATCTGTTGAACTCTTAGGCATTGATATTACATCTCTTGCTGATGGGTCAACTATGCTTCTATCCATTCTCATAGTAGTTGTCTTTGATGCTCCCTTTTCGCCATGATAAACTATTATAGGATTTCCTATACTTAAAAATTTGGTAACAGTACTAACAGTATGTAAAATTTTATCTTCATCTGTCTTAAATCTATAATGTTTATTAATTATAGATATGTCATCATACTCTTCTGGTAAAACCTGTGGTTTCATTGTCTTACGTCTTATAAATAATATTTGTCCACTATTATCAAGCTTCCAACCTTCCGTAGTAATTTTTATGAATGACCATTCCTTATCACCTAGGTCATAATAAATAGCTCCTTCTCTTTCCGTGCACCTTTTAGCTACATTAATCTCTTCTCCATCATATTGAGCTAAAGCTTCTAATACACTTACTGCTTGATTAATTGAATCCTTAGATGGAGCTTTTTTAGTTTCTTTGAAAAATCGCTTAACTAAAAAAGATTTATAGTCCTGTCCATTAACTTTAAGTACTAACGGATTTCCTTCTCTCTTTATGGCTACATACTTTTCATTTAATTCATCATGAAAAAACTCATCTTCTTCATTCATTGCCATTTCAATCATTATATCTGCTTGACTTTTTTTCTCCTCTTTTAGATTTTTATTTCTACTTTTTTTACCTTCATAGCGCTCCCTAAGAGTTTTCCAACTCTCATGGGAACAGCTATCATGATGGCACTTAGCACTTATTCCACCTTCATGAAATTGAGTTATTGAAGCTGATTTATCTGTATGTTTTTCATTCCAAGGACACCTTTTCAATACATAACAAGTTCTATCTGACTCATCTTTTATTCTATCTATATCTATTCCATACGTATCTAGCCATTCTTTAACGTCAATTTTACTTTGAATTTTGCTAGTATTACTTTTCTTTTTAGCTTTAGTTTTATTTCCCTTTTTAGGCATAAGCTCTGCTATCTTATTTATTAAAACTTCCTCTACTACTTCAAATTTTTCTGGTACATCTACAATTCTTGACCTTCTATGGGGTCTTCCTTCAATGCTATCTCCTTTACAAGCAATAGTTCCATAAAGCTTGGTTATTCTAGCTGGATTATAATTAGTAGTATCGACTTTTGCTTTCTCTGTACTGAATTTATTATCTAGCACTTGTAAAAAAACTTTTATATTTTCAGTTACTTCCTTAGTATTAGGTAAATCTAACTTATATAATAAGTGATATCCATTTCCACTACACGCTTTAACTGGTTGTGGAAATTCATTATCATCTAAAAACAACTTAACTTCATCAGCAATTTTATTAGCATATTCAAGTTCTTCATCAGTTGATGAAATTCCTGATGCTCTGCATGGGTCAATATCAATAAGTAGTAATTTTCTTCTTATAATATCTGAATCTGATGTAGTATGTTGTGCATAATCTAGCAACTTATCCTTTGCTCTTGCCATTAAATCATCTGAAAAAACATTAAGTGTGAAAAAAATATTATCTACACCATCGTATTTCTGAATATCACTTAAAAGCTTGTTCTTATCAATGTAGTATCCACTTCTAGTTCCCTTTTTTGTTTTAAGCATTCTAATCTCTAATGGATTTTCCATCTTTTCTAAAACATTTAACCCTTTCATTACTTCTTCTCTTAATTTTAAATTGTTATTACTCATTCTTCTTCCTCCTAGCCTTTGTAAACGTTTACTAAACTGCATAGTATAAACCAATTTGCTATCTTTTCCTATAAATAAATCGAATTATTATTTATATTTATTCATAGCTTATATTGTTTTATTTACTTTATATTTTGTATTATACCAATATTTTTTAATATGTAAACACCCTCAACCTTTGCTATATCAAGGCTTCCACGTATTTTAATTCACTATTTTTCAGTTACATTCATCGCCTTCCAACCCAAGACTTCCTGGCATAAAAACCTAATCAACTTTTTAAGCCTAGATTTCCTTACTCTTAACCAAATTCCAACCAACCCATTGATTCCACTTGGTTTATAGCCATTTTTGCTCTTATGTATTTTATTTCCCTTTGCATATTTATACTTAAATTACTTCATTTTTGCATAAATATTTTTTATTTTTTTTAGTTTTTCCTAATTGTACTTAAAAATATCGTTGTTATCGTATTATATATAACGGTAACAACGATATATTCCCCCTAAAAAAACACCTTACATCATATTTTACAAAAAAAAATCACTAAATATCTATTAAAAATTTAATAAATATCTAGTGAAAATTTATTTATAATTAGACTAATTCCTCACCTGTTGCAGTTTTCATTTTTCCTCTAAAAATATTTACAGCATCTACTATTGACCATACGTTATTAACTAAAACTAAAGGCTCAAAGAATATTATTGCTATTAAAAATATTGCTACTTGGATAAATCCTTTTTCTTTATAGCCTAAATAAAAATTATGAATTCCTATAGCTCCTAACAATATTGCTGAAATACCAGCTACTACTTTAGAATTTCCTATTGGTTTACCTGTCCCATTACTTCCTTTTAAACTATTAGATATGTTTATTTTTGAATTCTTTAATTTACATCCACAATTTAAACATACTTCTGCTCCTTCTTTATTCTTAACTTCTGTACCACATTCACTACAGTAATTATTACCTTGTCCTTTATTTGTTCCACAATGAACACATACAACAGCTTTTTCATTCTTAAATTTATTTCCACATTCTTTACAATACATAATTTATACCTCCACTTTTTCCTTATTTTTTTCTCTAATTATTTCCTTACTTATAACTTGTTGTAGCCAATTACACGTATATCCTAATTTCCTTGACAACTCTTTTAAGTTTTTACCATTATAGTTTTTATTTAAGTATTCTAATATGTAACTTTTAGAATATAATCTCATTGGAAAAGTTACTTGCTGACCTCTGTAATTCTCATATATCTTTAATGTAATCTCCTCTCCCAATACTTCCACCATATCTTTATAAATACCACTATAATTTTCACTCTTTTTACTCATACATATATTTACTCCTCCTTTTCATTTATAATATAAATAATAACCTCACTTACATTTTTTGTAATGTTGATTATATATGTGATTTTCTATTGTAAAATCACATATATAATTTCAATATCTAAAAATAGACATTGAAACTTTTGTATTAATATTACTTATCTGAATCATTAATATAAAAAGAGTTAATGCTCCTAAAGTATAGAAACATTAACTCTTTTTTTAATTTTATTTATTGGTATTATATATAATTTAATTATTATTAATTGTATATATTTATTCTTTATTTTTTATTCCTTTTTTCTCTCTATTCTGGATTATACTTTTTATTTATTTTATTAAGGCTTTAGCCCCCCTATCCCCCCGTCACTCCTTTCGAGTTCCGAATTCCCTCTTTCAAAGTTCCATTATTTATATGTTTTATCTTTTTTCATTTTTTTATTTTTAAGTAAAATTAATGACCTAAAACTTTTCTATTATCTACTTATTCAATTTAAAAGCAACTTATTTAGCTCTTTTTTTGAGCTTTTTCAATCTAATGGCTACTTTTCTTCACTATCTAAAAAATCTCTGTTTTCTGATGTGTTTTTGTTGCTTTTTGCCCTATTTCTATCTATCATCATATAGCTTTTTTAACTTATCTTATATTGTTACTTATTATTTACTGCTTCTATTGAAGTAGCAACAACTGTTAATATAGTACCAACTACTTTTATTACCGTTATAATATCCATCTATCTCACCTCCTTTAAATATGTATAAATATATGAGTAACTATCTCTTACAGGAACTAATTTGATTACATACTTAGCAACTTGTAAATCTATATAGACTAATGTTTCATTATCATATCCTCTACCATTACAAAAACTTACTACAGTATCAAAACTCTTTATTAAATCAAACTGAATGTAGTTTAATTCTTTCTGCAACTTCTTTAAATCTATTTCCTTTTTATCATTTAACTTAATTATTAAATCTCTAGGATTCCATTGATTAGCTAATCCTCCATCGTAGAAATCAAAACGCATTACTCCTAGTAGCTCTTTAGAACTATACTCAAAAATCTTTTCTTTACTTAGTTCTTTCATCTTATTACCTCCTAATATTCTTCTGCTAACATCATAGTTGAGTATTCATAATCATCTATAACGAAAACTTTTATGTTTCCATTAACCTCTATATTTTCTAAATCTATAACATACTTTTCTTTATACTCTGGAACTTCTTGACTATGTTCAATTACAATTCCTTCTTCACATTTTCTTATCTTAAAAACTTGTAAGTAATCTAACTCATTTCCCTCTTCATTTAATTTATCAATCATACTCCAAATTATAAGCTGTAATCTTAAATCTAACTTTTCATTAGCTCCTCTCGTTATATATCTGCTCTCTTTCTTAAACATCTTAATCCTCCTAAAAATAATTAAAGCTACCTAATTACTTTTCTTGTAATTAAGTAGCTATTTTAATTCTTGCTTCAACATTTCTATGAATTCATCTGAAAATACTTTCTCTTTAATGGACTTCTTTATTAACTCCATTAACTCTAATTCAGTTACATCAAGACTTCTTGGAATATAAGTCTCATCACCTCTTCTAGTAGATTTATATACACAGAATCTTATTTCATTCCTTTTTAGTTCCTTGATATATATCTTTTCTATTGTATATGTATATTCATCATCTCCAACTTTTCCTTGATTTATTATCTTACAATACTTAGTTTCCTTGATTATCTTATCCTCTTTTATATTCTTACTCACATTAAATTAACCTCCATTTATTCTAATAGGAACTTAGAAAGTTCTTCTGTTGTTACTACTACAATTGCATAATCACTTGAAAGCAAAAATAAGGAAGAAGTCCAATTAACTCCTTCCTTACATTCAATAATATCAGTATATTCTGGTATTAAACCTTGTAACTTATCTTTCTTTAACATTTCGATAACAACGATATTTTCTGCTATAACTATATATCCTCCTAAATCTTTCTCTATATCTCTATTAGCTCCATAATTTTCACCTAATACATTAATGACGTCTAAAACATTACTGATTACTTCTATAGGATATCCTTTTAATTGATTTTTTAAATAAACCTTTTTCATTATAAATTTCTCCCTTCTAAGAAAGTAAAAAACTTTTACTTGTATACATAAATACAAGTAAAAGTTTGTTTTTCTAAGTTAATAATATATATTTAATTTATCTTTTAATACAGTAATTAACCTAATTCTAATATTGTAATTTAAAAGTGTTTTTGAAGATTTCTACAAAAAATTTACGAACCTTCTTGTATTGTTCAATCAAATTATCTTCATTTTTAATCCCTTATATTTATGATATTTTTTTATCCATTATCATAGAAATAATATATAACACTAATACTGGTGCTACTAATAATGAAGTACATACTATACCAATACTTACTGAAATATTTGTAGCTATGATTCCTATAATCGGTCCACCTAAAATTTGACCTAAGGAATTCATTTGTCCATTTATAGAAAGCACAGTAGCTCTAGAATTATCATCTATATGCCCATTTAACCACGCACTGAATATAGGTTCATTTATAATTCTAAAGGTATTTGTTGCCAAATAAGCTATTAACATTAAACTAAAGTTTCTTGTAAGAGCAAATATCAACATAGACGATATATAAAGTATATTTATGCATAATAATAGTTTTCCATTTTTCCTATTATCCTCATTCTTAAGATTCTTTGCCATAAAATGCATTACTATGAAGCTCAATATCATTCCTAAAATTCCAAAAATTCCAAACCAAGTCACTGAACTAAGGTTTCCAAGTTTAGGAAGTGTAGTATCTTGTAAAAAATGCGCATTAGAAAGTCTATCATAACCTTCACTTGATAATCCATAAAATAAAGTTACTGCAAGTAAAATCATAATTATAGATTTACTTTTTACAAATTTAAGACCAGATTTAAATGTATATACCATCTTTTTGAATGTATTTAAATCCCCAGGAGCAGATGGTTTAAAATTATTTTCTGGCATATATAACCATAAAAATAATGCAAGAATTATAAATAAAACTCCACTAACTATAATAGGAAGCCTTACAGAGAAATTAGCTATTACAGTGCTTAGTACTATTCCAATAAATGCTCCTATCTGCCCTGCTTGTGCTCCCTTTATATAAATTTCATCTAAATCTTTATTCTTCTCTTCTTCCGCAATCCAAGCTTCAAGCGAGCCACTGATAAAAGTAGACCCTAATCCCCATACAATCTGTGCTACAAGTACGAAAATAAAACTAGAAATAGAACCTTCTAAAATAAATCCCACTCCTGTTAAAACTCCCCCAATAACAATAGATAGTTTACGACTATACACATCTGCAACTATACCTGTAGGAATTTCAAATATAAAGCATGCTAATTCCAAAGTAGTTCCAACAAGTATAAGCTGAAGTGGATTTAAATGAACTATTTCAATGTGATACACTATCATAACTGTAGCTACTAACGAAAAACACATTGCTGTAATAGCTGAAAATAATAAATAAGTTTTATATGCTGAAAGTTTATTAACCATTAATCATCACCATCCTAGTATTTCTTAAAAAATTTGTTTGTTTTTCATAATCTTCATATTTAAATATATAAATCATCAAAATAATCTCCTTAAACAAAAAAAGCTGTAAATGAACATAATTCACTTACAGCCTCATAATCATATAACCTAAATACAAACATAAAATATAGAACTTTAATTATATAACTTATGATTAAGCTATTCAAATTAAAATCTTATACCATATCTATATATAGCAAAAATAGACATAAAAATACCGTGTTTAGAACACGGTTTTCCTATCCTGCAAATAAAGATGTAACATGCTCATTATAATACTGATTATTTTTAGAGTACACAAATAAACATGGTAATATCAATATTATCAATAATTGATTCTACCACAAATAAACCTTGAGTTATTCAAGATTTTTCATATACTTTTAAAAATAATCCTTATTCAGTTAATTTAATTAAAAATTACCTCTTTGCGCATATTTACAACACCTTTACATTTATATTTTTTATGCTTATATTTTAGTATAATTATATTATATATAATTATAAAAATTTTTTCAATGCTATAGATTCTGAAAAACAAATTCTAATTTTCTCAAGTAGTGAAAAATGAAGAATCTATAAATAAAATTAAAATACCCAACAAAAATTCAAACTTTAGATTTTTGTAAGTTTCATTGCAAAAATTAAAGCACACCTATCGTCCATTTATATATCCAATTCTATCCAAAACCTCATTTATTTATGATACGGTTCGTTCTTCATTATTCTAAAGGCTCTATAAACTTGTTCTAATAACATTACTCTAAATAATTGATGTGGGAATGTCATTTTTGAAAAGCATAATTTATAATCAGCTCTTTTTATTACTTCTTGTGATAAGCCAAGGCTTCCTCCAATTACAAAGGTAATATTTGAGTTCCCCATAACTCCACAATTCTCTATATACTTTGAAAATTTCTCAGAAGTTATTTCATTACCTTTTAAATCCATAGCAATTACATGCATATTATCCTTTATTTTTGAAAGTATTAACTTACCTTCTTTTTCTTTTATTTGTAGCTCTTCTTTTTCTGAAGCATTATCTGGTGTCTTCTCATCAGGAAGTTCTATTATTTCTAATTTGCAATATCTACTTAATCTCTTTGAATATTCATCTATAGCTTGCTTTAAATACTTTTCCTTTAGCTTCCCTACTGAAATAACTGTTATATTCATCTTTCGCCCTCCTAGTTTTAACTACCAATAATATTACCATAAAGTAAAGCTCTTAGTAATCCTATAAACTACTCTATGAATCTTATTAAAAACTAATTTATATATAGTGAAATCTATAAATATGAGTTATTAATTTTTAGCACATGGTATTAATAAATTTTAAATACCATAATATTTTCAAACTAAGATATAAATTTTTATATCTAAAAAAGACTATGCAAGATATATTATTACATAGTCTTTTAAACTTTTTATAGCATATGCATTGCAGCTCCAGTAAAGAATGGTATTAACCAAATTACCCAAACAACGATACTAAATTTGTGGAATTTAGCTATCATATTTTGATCTTTCTTTACTAAAACTACAGTTGCCCAGATAGCATGTACTAACATTAATATTAATGCTGCTCCACCTGTTATTGTGTGGAAACTAAAGTTTATTCCACCTGCTATTTTTTCCATAGCTCCAGTTCCTGTAGTATCACAAATTAGACCTAAGTAGAAAAATGCTAAGTGCCATGGTTTTAAAGTTTTTTGAATCTTTTCAGACCAAACACCTATACTATAAAATAATAATGCTAAATTCATAAATATTATTGCTATAATTAATTCTTTTGACATGACTTTCATCTCCTTTTTATTTGAACCATGTTCATATTATAATACTATTGCATTCTACTTACAATTTAGTAATATTAATTTCTTAATAAAAAGACTTTATTAATTTTTAAAATTTAATAATTGCAAAGCAATACATTTAATAATAATTATTTACAAATTATTATTCTTTATTAAATTGAGATTTATAAAAAAAGTAAGAACATTTTTACATGTCCTTACTTGTAAATTTTAATATCCTAATTCTTCATTTAATAATATTACATGTATTCTATTTGGATTGCTTTGACTTCTGATCAAAGTATACTCTCTACATATCTTTTCTGGACTCTTACAATCCATACAATTTCCTATCTTAGCACAAGGTGTTTTCTTATTTAGTCTTTTTGCATTAGCAGGAGCTGAAATCCTTCTATTTCTTTGTATAGCCTCACTTAAGTTTTCAACAATCTTATTATATCCCGCTACAATTATGACCTTATCTGGTCCATAAAGCATTGCTGCTACCCTATTTCCGTTACCATCAACATTATATATCTCACCTTCTTCAGTAATTGCATTTGTACTTGTGAAATATACATCTGATGAAAATGCACCTCTGTATATCTTTTTAATATCTTCAGGTTTTAACCCCTCTTTATATCTATCTAAAAATTCATATCTTCCACTTCTAAGATGATCTATAACTCCAGCTTCAAATAAGGACATAGAGCCTCCACAAGCCACTATATCTCCACTATTAGTTAATTCTTCTATCTTACTTATAAGTTCTTCCTTTGAATTTACTAAATAGCCATTCATATTATTTTCTTCTAAAGCTTTTATAACTTTATTAATTCTACATTCTCTTAACCACATAACATTCTTATCCATAATATAAACTCCCCCAAAATAATTAATACTTAAATTATATCATATTAAAATCTTAAAAAAGCCCATAAAAAATAGGTAGACTAAGTCTACCTACTAAAAAACTAATTATTTTCCACAACACTTTTTATATTTCTTTCCACTTCCACATGGACATGGTTCATTTCTTCCAATTTTAACTTCTTCATTTCTTACAGTTTTTGAATCTCTGTATCTGAATTGGATTTCTCTTCTCTTTTCTCCTGAGAATATAGCATCCCATTGAGGTAAGTTAAATAAGTAATCTGCTTTTGCATCTAACATATTGTAGTATAAATTTTCAAAGTCTATATCAAATGATAATTCTGTATCACTTTCAACTTTTTCTAAGTCATATGGAGTTTTTAAACTATCGTTTATTCCATCTACGAATCCCATTACAAACTCTTCTGTTGTACCGTATTCTTTAGCTAAATCAGCTATTGTAGCTTTTTTAACTTCTTTGTGATTAGCTAATAAATCTTTGTATATTTTAGTTTCTACATCACTATATTCTTTCCAGAATGCAGCTTCTCCCTTAACCTTAACATATTCTACAACCATGTCTGTCCATTGCTTATATAAACTCATACTTCCTTCTCCTTTTTAATCAACTTTATATCAAAATTATAATAATTTAGACAATATATTTCAATATTTTACTAATCAATAAATATATATTTTTAATACGTCTATAATTGTTTCTTTACACTTTTATAAATTCGCCTAATTCTCTATCTTTAAATTAGGTATATCTTCTTTTCCGAAAGGTTTACTAATATCAAAATTACCACCTAATGAATTAATCATCTGATTATCAACAAGTATATTTATCTTATTAATACTTGGTATTTGAGTTATTGTGGCTACTATACCTTCTAAGGTTGCCTGCTCCTTAGCTGCACTCATATTTATAACAGCTTCCTTACTTAAATTTATAATTGCAATATCATCTTTTACATCAAAAGATAATAATTTAGTATCTTTAGGTAATATAGGTGCTAAACTTCCCTTTTGAGATGGTCCTTGGATAAGAGCTTGTATTAAGTACTGCCCTAAAATTTCGTCACCATCAACAAGTATTTCTTGTTGCTCTATTTTAGGATTTTGTTCATCCTTAGTTCCATCAAAGTATAAAGATAAATCAATATCTCCTATTAAATCATTAGCTATTGTTTTTACCCTCTCATTATTGTTAGCTGCTAACTTATCCATTTTTATGCCGTCACATCCAACTAACAAAAAAGATGATAGAATTAATAAAATCATCCCTTTTTTCATATAAATTCCCCTTACTTAAAAACTTATATAACTACTTGGTTTATGTCTATCTGCTAACTTAAGCTCTAAATCTTTCCCTATATTAATTTTATGTGCATTTAATACATTAATAACAGCCTGTTCAGCTAATTCTGGAACATTATTAGTATTGCTTAAATGACCTAATATTATTTTTCTATGCATATCATGCTTCATTATATCAACGATAGCTTTTCCGCAATCTTCATTTGATAAGTGCCCAACTTCACTAAGTACCCTTCTTTTTAACTCATAAGGATATGGTCCAAACTTAACCATTTGTACATCATGATTTGATTCTAATAAAATAACTTCAGATTCTCTAATATTTCTTAATATTTCCTCTGTAAATGTTCCAATATCAGTTGCAATACTTGCACTTTTGCCTTTGTGCTTTATAGTATAACCTGTTGAAGCCACAGAATCATGTGGAGTATTAAATGATGTTATATCTAAATCATTTAAACTCATTGTGCTTCTCTTAGGCATAATTTTTATATTTTCTTCTTTTATTTTTCCTAGGGATTTCTCCATGGCTTTCCAAGTAAGCTCATTTGCATATATAGGTATATTAAATTTTCTTGATAATATACCTGCTCCTTTTATATGGTCACTATGCTCATGGGTTATGAAAATACCATCAATCTCATTTGGATTTTGACCTACTTCTTGTAAGCCATCTATTATTTTCTTGCCTGATAATCCTGCATCAATTAGTATTTTAGTTCTTTCTGAACCTACTAATATGCTATTACCACTGCTTCCACTATATAGTGAGCAAAAAATCATATGTTTCCCCCATTTATTGTTCTTATTTTCTGATTATATCAGCACCAAGCATTCTGAACTTTTCTTCTATATGAGGGTATCCTCTATCTATATGTTCGATACTTGTTATCTCTGTAACTCCATCAGAAATTAAACCTGCAATAACCATTGCAGCTCCTGCTCTTAAATCAGTAGCCTTAACAACAGCCCCTGTAAGTCTATCTACACCATCTATAATAGCTGATCTTCCTTCAACCTTTATAGTAGCTCCCATTTTTTTAAGTTCGTCTACATGCTTATGTCTGTTTTCCCATATAGTTTCAACTATTATACTTCTACCTTTAGCTGTAGATAATAAAGTACACATTGGTTGTTGAACGTCTGTTGGGAATCCTGGATATGGAGCAGTTTTTAAATTTACTCCTTTTAAGTCTCCATCAACATAAACTCTAACACTATCGTCTCCCTCTTCTACTTTAGCTCCCATTTCTAAAAGCTTAGCTGAAATTGATTCTAAGTGTTTTGGTATAACATTTTGAATTGTTACGTCTCCTCTTGTAGCTGCTGCTGCTATCATAAATGTTCCTGCTTCTATTTGGTCAGGTACAACACTATAATTACAGCCTTTTAATTCCTTAACACCTTTAATTCTTATGACATCCGTTCCTGCCCCTTTAACATTAGCTCCCATAGCATTTAAAAAGTTTGCTACGTCTACTACGTGTGGTTCTCTTGCAGCATTTTCTAATACTGTAGTTCCTTCTGCTAAAGTTGCTGCTATCATAAGATTTATAGTAGCTCCAACACTTACTACGTCAAAGAATATATTTGTTCCTATTAATTTTTCTGCCATTATATTTACAGCACCATGCTCTATTGAAACCTTAGCTCCTAGTGCTTCAAATCCTTTTATATGTTGATCAATAGGTCTAACTCCTATTGGACAACCTCCTGGAAGTTCCACTTTAGCCTCTTTAAAACGTGCTAAAAGTGCTCCTATGAAATAATAAGAAGCTCTCATTTTTCTTACGTCATTTCCACAAGCTTCTACAGTCTTTATTTCTTCAGCATTTATTTTTAATGTGTTATTATCTAATTTTTCAACATTACATCCTAATGATCTAATTATTCTCTCTAAGCAATGTACATCAGCTATATCTGGTACATTATCAATAATACATTCACCTTTGCTAGCTAGTATAGCTGCCGGTAATATAGCTACGGCAGCATTTTTAGCTCCGTTTATTTCTATAGATCCCTTTAAAGCTTTACCGCCATTTATAATTAATCTATTCATACAATTCACCCTTGCTAATTTTTTATATGTATACAATTACCATTTTCTTCTTTTTTATTCTTGTTTAGTTAAAATTTTTATTTCGATTAACCATATTTAAACTGGCTAAACCGTGAAATTTAAAGTATTACTCATAATTTTCATTATATCATAATAAGCTAATATTTAAAGATTTTTTTTATTGTTTACTTTTAAAATTTACCCAATTTATATTGTCTAAAAATACTTTTTATTCTGAAATTTCTCTCTTATTATTTTTTTTAAAAATTCTATATGTTATAATTTATAACAAAGTTTGTATTTATTTGGAACAAACTAATATTCAAGAGAGGTTTTGTTATGAAATATTATTTAGTAGCATTGTTTGATGAGGAGTCTTGTAAATCCCTTGAATCACTTCAAAGAGGTTTATTAAGAAAATACAAATTACCAAGAAATCACATAAGTTTACACATTCCTCTTGAAACAATTGATAACCCCAATCTAGATAAACTAGATGAAGTGGTCCTTAAATTAATTAAACCTTATAAGAAATTTAAGATAGAGTTAACTGGTAGTGCTGAATTTAATGAGAGCACTAATAAAGCTCTAAACTTACAAATCGAAAACAAAGGTTATATTAAAAAAATTCATAGATTATTCAATGATATGCTAAAGTTACATGGTTTTAATGTTAGAGAGCGTGTTGACTCTCCTCTATACATCCCTATAAACAATCCTAACTTTAAAGAAAATCATAAAAAGAATAATACACAACCTACTGTTTTTAACTTACGAGAATCTTCTCAAAAGAACATATTAAAAATTTCTAAAATAGAACTTTGGAGATTTCAAAATAACAAAAGAGAAATCCCTGTAAAATCATACGATCTAAGAAATTACTAAATAATTTATATGGTGTCTATTTATATTAATATTTATATGACATATATTCAATTAACTTAGGTTAAAATAATTGTAAATTAACATTTCGTAACTTTTTAGATCTGTATTCGTTTTCTCTTCTTTTCAATTGTGAAAAGATTCTGTAAAATTAACTAGTAAGCATTTTTTGCTTAAGAAGATAGGGGGATATACTCATGGAGTTAAATAACTTTTTTATTCAACAAGATAAGTTTAACAAGGAACTTGTTATCGATAGTAATTTAAATGACTATAAAGTTGCAACTAGAATGTACTTAGCGCTTCAAGTTAAAATAAGCGAATTAGCTGATGAAACAAAATGTTTTATTTATTGGAACGATAGCAATAAATCTAGAGTTTCAAAACAATTAGTTTTAGAAAAATATATCGATTGTTTAAAACAAATCCTTACTATAGGCTTAAATAAAAATTACACTTGCTTAAAGAAATTAATAGTTAAACCAAATGATTATTGTTTAAGCGATCAATTTTTAACTTTACTTATAGATGTAAATGACTTAATAATATCTCCATCTATTGATCACTATAAAACATTATTTGAAGATTTTATAAGCTTAGGAATAAGCTTAGGTTTTTCAATAAATCAAATAGAAGAAATTTTTTTCAAAAATGATTGTTGTAAAATAGCTCTCTAAAAATTTAGAGAGTTATTTTTTTATTTGTGGAAATACTAAGCCTGAGGTGATTTATTATGCTTGGTATTATTTTAGCAATTATTTCTGGAGCAGCAATGAGTATACAAGGAGTTTTTAACACAAGAGTTTCAGAAAAGATAGGAGTTTGGGAAACAAACACCATAGTTCAAGGATCTGCCTTTGTTTTAGCACTGCTTATTATGCTTATGCTAAGAAACGGTAATTACTCTGAACTTCGCTCTGTAAACAAAATATATCTACTAGGAGGAGCAATTGGTGTTGTTATAACCTATACCGTTATGGCTGCTGTGGGAAGTTTAGGACCAACCTTTGGTATATCAATAATCTTAATATCCCAACTCTTAACAGCAGGAATAATAGATGCTTTTGCCCTTTTTGATAGTGAAAAAATAAGATTTGCTGCCCACAATTATTTAGGAATAATATTAATGATAGTTGGAATTATCATTTTTAAATGGAAAAGTTAATACATTGTCAAAATCATACTCCCATTCATATATTATAAAATAATAAATAATATGGGAGTATTTATTATGTTTTCAATAAAACACAAATTGGATAGCAATCTAAAAATTTATATAAATCGCTCTTATTATACAAATTATAGAGTTCTTATAAAATGCAAAAAATTTATGGAAGATATAACAAAGAAAATACCTAAACTTAGAGGTATTGTTATAAGAGAAATTAAGTCATTAAATTTGATTTGCGCTATTCTTACACCAAAAGCCATTAATAGGTTAATTGAATATCCTGAGGTAGAATTTATTTCTTTTGATGATCACGCTATACTCTGCGGACTTAGCATAGGTACTGCTAATAGAATTGCCACCAATAAATCTTTTAATTTTACTGGCAAGAATGTATCTATTGGATTAATTGATAGTGGAGTCTATCCTCATCAAGATCTAACAAATCCTACAAACAAAATAAATATGTTCTTAGACCTATTAAATAACTACTCTTATCCTTATGATGATAATGGACATGGAACTGCTTTAAGCGGGATTATATGTGGAAGTGGATATTCATCAAAGCTTGTTTTTAGAGGTATTGCAGAAAATACCAAAATATCTTGTGTAAAGGCCTTTGATGCTAATGGAAAGGGATATGTTTCAGATATACTTTTCGCCATTGAAACACTTATAAATGAAGAGAATAATCCTATAAGAGTTTTATGTTTACCTTTTGAACTTACTAGCCATAATATTAAAATTTCAGATTACTTTAATGAACTTTTTAAGTTAGCAGTTAGTAAAAATATAATTCCTGTTGTCCCTTCTGGAAGCATAGAAGGAGATAACACTATTCAGGGTTTAGCATTATCTCCTTGGTGTATAACAGTTGGAGGTATAGATTCTACAAAGACACCAACAACAACTTTTAAATTTTCTTCATCTGGAAATTCTAATTTAAAGAAACCAGATTTTTGTGCAGCCTGTGCTAATATAATGTGCTTAAACTCAGATAAAAAATATATTTCTGAAAGAAATGGAATAAAACTATATCCTCATAAATTAGATAGTAGTTACACAGTCTTTCAAGGAACATCCCTAGCCTGTGCCTACATATCTGGAGTATGTGCACTACTTTTAGAGGCCAAGCCAGAACTAAATTACAAGGATTTATGTTCTTTATTAAAAATAGCTTCTAATAACAAATATGAACTACCTTCTGATTCTGTTGGAGAAGGAGTCATAGATTTATCCTTTTTACTTGAAAATATTTAAAACTAACTTATATAATCTACAGGATTAATAGGATTACCATTATATATTAATTCTAAATGTAGGTGAGGCCCCGTACTTCTTCCAGTACTTCCAACTTTGGCAATAGTCTCACCTTTTTTCACCTTTTTCCCAACTTCAGTTAATATAGAACTGGCATGGGCATAAAGAGTTTCTGTATTATCATCGTGTTTTATCTTAACCATATTTCCATATATGTCATCATATCCAACAAAACTTACTACACCATCACAGGCAGCTCCTATTGGTGTTCCACTAGGCACAGCTATATCAACTCCTCTATGGCCTCCTCTACTCTTTTCTCCAAAGACAGATGTTATAACTCCCCCTCTAGTTGGATGAGCTAAAAATACCATATTTGAGTTAATTGGATTTTTTATTCCCTTATATACCTTTGTACTCTCAGCTTTTTTTAAAACTGATTCAGATATTATTTCACTGTCTACTTCTTTTCCATTTACAAAGGTTACTTTCTTTTTAACCTTTTTCTCTCCCACTTTTCCTTCTTCAATAGTATTTTCTCCTAAATACTTGTCTTCTAGTTTTATAACTTCAACTGCTGGCTCTATTGATGCAATTTCATCAATTTCAGCTTCAATCGTTACATCTAGCAAAGGTTCCTCTAAAATATTATTAGCAAGCATTATTTTTGAAGTTATATCCTCTACAGAACTTAAATCTTTAGATTGAATCATATTCTTTTTTAAATCTATTTTTGTATCAAAATTTACTTCTTTAACTAAAACTCCTTTTTCAGAAGCTTTATCTATGTATGTTTTCTTTATTTTATTTAAAACAGTTTCAACAGTATCAGGACTTCCTATATACCCTATTACATTATTATTTAGGGATAGTTCATAAGCCTCTACATAGACATTAGCCATACAAGGCATATTTACAAAAATAAATTTTCCACTTCCCATTCCTCGGTATAAAGAATTAGCAAAAACATCAGTTTTAACTGTACAAAATAAAATAATTAAGGTAATTAGAAAAACTTTAATAAAGTTTCTCCCCTCACCCTCTGAAATACTCATATTCTTAATTCTCCTTTTAATAAAAATTTTAGTATAAATTTAAACACGTAAATTAATGTTCCCTCTTAAGAAAAAATTATTCATGTAAATAAAATATTTTTTTGCAATTTATAGAAGCTTACTTTGTTGTTATAGAAAAGACACTTTGATATAATTAAACATAGTCTAATTTTTTATTTATATGTGTTTTAAAATTTAGACTATTTATAAATCTAGAAAGGTGGTTATTTTTTGAGTACTTTTATGTTAAAAAACTCAGCCACTAAATTTACTCCTGTTAGTAATGTATTCTTAGAAGAATACATGCCTAAAGCTCGTGGAGAATTTATTAAGGTTTATTTATTATTGCTAAAATATAATTTCACTGGAGAACCTGGAGTTAACTCTTCAATTTTAGCAACAAACTTAAATCTTTTAGAATCAGATATAATGAATGCTCTTAATTATTGGCATGACGAAGGTGTTATAAAACTAGTTCCTATAGATAAAATGAATAACTTTAAAATAGAATTTTTAGACTTATCAGAAGGTAATCATTCATCAAGTCAAAACTCTGTTGATTTATTATCAGCCCTTGATGAAAATAACACTAAGGATATGCTCAAAGATATAGAAAAGCTTATATGTCGTCCTTTATCCACAAAGGAAATGACAACTTATCTTTCTTGGCAAACAGAGCTTAATTTTTCCTCAGAGCTTATATTAATACTAATAGAGTACTGTGTATCTAAGGGTAAAAAAGATGTTAGATACATAGAAACAGTGGCTCTTGGATGGCATAATGCCGGAATAAAATCAATAGAGGAAGCTCAAGCTTATATAACTAAAACAGAAGACAAATGGGTTAAAATAAGAAAAATTCTTAAGTATTTAGGAATTCAAAATACCGAAATAATGAAGCCACAGGAAACTATGATGGAAAAGTGGCTTTTAACTTATAACTTCTCTGTTGAGTTAATACTTAAGGCTTGCGATATATGCTTTGAACGTTTAAACAGAGCTGATTTTAAATATATAGATGGTATATTAGGTAAATGGTTTAAAGATGGTATCAAGACTCTTGATGATGTTGCAAAAAAAGATGTTAAAAAGACATCTAGCATTAAAAAACCATTTAACAAAAATAATTCAGCTCCAATTCAAAAGAAACCAGCTAGAGAAGCAAACTTTACCCAAAGAGATTATGACTATGATTCCTTAGAAAAACAATTGTTAGGATGGGATATTGAATGATTAAAGGTTATAAAAGTCAATTGATGGATATGTATGAAAAAATCCGTCAAAAAGAAAAATCAAATCTAGCTAATAGACAAAAAGAGTTAAAAGAAAAGCTACCTCAAGTTTTTGAGTATGAAAGAGAAATAAATAAACTTTCTTTAAAGCTTTCAATGCTTGCTTTAAGAAAACATGAAAAAGAAAGTTTTGAAAAATTAAAAAAAGAAATTGAAAATCTTAGAGATGAGAAAGATCAACTTCTTGCTATGAGTGGATATCCAAAAGATTATTTAGATATGCATTATATATGTCCATCTTGCAAAGATACAGGATATATAGGCACTAAAAAATGTATTTGTTATAAGAAAAAACTTGTAGACATATACTATGAGAATTCTCACATGGCTGATGCTTTAAAGCTAAATAATTTTTCAAAATTTGATATAAATGTTTTTTCTCCTTTGAATAACGGTAATGAAAAGTATTCTCCAAGAGAAAATATGCAGATAATCATTGATAAGATGGTTAATGGATATATTCCTAAATTTGATAAGCATAATGAAAATATACTTTTCTATGGTAGTCCTGGAACTGGAAAAACATTTTTAACTTATTGCATAGCTAAAGAATTATTAGATAATGGATTTCTTGTAGTTTATAGAACATCTGATGAACTTATTAGAAATCTTAGAGAAATAAGATTTAATAATGATCATGAATTAGAAGATTTGCTTATAAATTGTGACTTACTTGTTATTGATGACTTAGGTGCAGAACAAATAACTGATTTCTCTACAACTGAGTTATTTACTCTTCTAAACAAGAAAATATTATTAAATAAAAAGATGATTATATCTACTAATTTAAATCTTCCTGAATTGAAGCAAGCTTATGCAGAAAGAATAACTTCTAGATTGCTAGGAAACTTCCTTCTATTCAAAACTTATGGAGATGACATAAGAATAAAGAAAAATCTTCAAAAAAGAAAAAATACACCTTATCTTACTTAAAAGATAAGGTGTACTTTTTTGCATAAATAAATTAAATGGCGAATTATTCTCTAAAAGAATAAAAAAAAACTTCAGTTTAACTGAAGTTCTTTGGAGCTGATGATCGGACTTGAACCGATAACCTGCTGATTACAAGTCAGCTGCTCTGCCAATTGAGCCACACCAGCATGTGGCGACTCAGAAGGGGCTCGAACCCTCGACCTCCGGCGTGACAGGCCGGCACTCTAACCAACTGAGCTACTGA
>OFLW01000022.1_pt1 | contig 157775 bp, 155 predicted proteins | sample 1541061 | NCBI WGS metagenome assembly OFLW01 (sample SAMEA4413045, study PRJEB24355) | metagenome | biome: human; feature: gut; material: faeces | place: United Kingdom | collected 2010
TTATGATTGCCCACAGACTAAAGACAATTAGAAATGCTGACCAGATTTTAGTCTTAAAAGATGGAGAAATAGTAGAATGTGGAAATCATGAAGAACTGATTAAAAATAATGGACTTTATTCTGATCTTATCAATGCAAAAGCTAAGGCGGAATCATGGAAATTAAATAATTGATAGGAAGAAATATTAAAGTCTTTAAACAGTAAAATTTAGTTAAGAGGATTTATGCTTAGTGGTATAAGTCCTTTTTTTATGTTCAAATTAATCATTAAAACTCAAAAATACTATAAAAATAAAAATTCTGGTTACCAAAGAGGGCAAATTTCACTTTATAAAGTGAGGGGATTTTGTCATCTTTCTATAAAAATCCAAATACTTAGAAGTGTGATTATTCTTGAAGTTGCTTATGTGGGATTAGAATATTTCATATTTAATTCACTTACTAAGGTAAAAAATAACTTACATAGGAGGTAAAAATGCAAGCAATAAAGATTTATAGTATGAGAGTTGCTATGTTATGTAGACTTTATGATCTTAAATTAATTAATGATAAAGAATATACAAAAATTATGAACAGGTTAGAAAATGATTATAAGAAGATGGATAGAAAGTAATTAATCTTGTGATATAATAACACTGTAGAAAGATACAAAATGGGAAGGAGGTAAAATGAATACTAAAGTAAAAGTAATAAAAGCTTCAAATACAGGAGCAAGAAATAGAAATGCACTACATTTAGATTTAAAACGTGTTGCAGCATATTGTAGAGTAAGTACAGATATTAAAGACCAACTTGAATCATATAAATCTCAAGTTGATTATTATACAAATCTAATAAAAAATAATAAGAACTGGACTTTGGCTGGTATATACGCCGATGAAGCAACTACAGGAACAACTGCTACTAAAAGAGCAGATTTCATGAGACTAATTAGTGATTGTCAAAATGAAGATATAGACATGATAATTACTAAATCTATATCAAGATTTGCTAGAAATACATTAGATACCTTAAAGTATGTAAGAATATTAAAGGAAAACAATGTTGGTGTAGTATTTGAAGAAGAAAATATAGATACTTTGACAATGGATGGAGAGTTACTATTAACAATATTAAGTTCAGTAGCTCAACAAGAAGTAGAAAATACCTCAGCCAATGTAAAAAAAAGGACTGAAAATGAAAATGGAAAAGGGGGAGCTTATTGGTTTTCAAGGTTGTCTTGGCTACGACTATGACCCTACAACAAAAAGTATATCTATAAATGAAGAGGAAGCTAAAATTGTTAGATATATCTTTAAAAGATATTTAGAAGGCAATGGTGGTTCAGTCATTGGTAGGGAACTAGAAGAACAAGGATATCTTACCCCTAGAGGTAAAACAAAATGGTCTGATACTACAGTGTTAGGAATAATTAAAAATGAAAAGTATATTGGCGATATACTAATGGGAAAGACTTTTACAGTTGATCCTATAACAAAAAGAAGACTAGCAAATTTTGGAGAATCTGATAAATATCACATTGAAAATCATCATGAGCCAATTATATCAAAAGAAGATTTTGAAAAGGCTCAGGATATCAGACTCAGAAGAGCACAAAACAGAAACACAATTGCTAATAAGGATAGGAAGAGAGAAAAACTATCAAGGCAATACGCTTTTTCAAGTATGTTAGAATGTGGATTTTGTGGAGAGATACTTTCAAGAAGAACATGGCATACAAGTTCAATTTATAAAAAAATTAACTGGCAATGTGTAAAGTCAACAAAAAAAGGTAAAAAATATTGCCCTCATTCAAAAGGAATACAAGAAGCAGCAATAGAAAAAGCTTTTGTTGAAAGCTATAGGCAATTATGCCATGCAGATTCAACAGTAATAGATGACTTTTTAAAAATTGTTGAAGAAGAAATAAATGATAATACTTTAGTCAATGATTTGAAAAAGTTAGAAAACCAATTAAACAGAATCGTTAGTCAAGAAAGAAAGTTAGTTGATCTTCATTTAGAAGATAGTATAGACGAAGAAGTTTATGCTAAAAAGTATAAAAAACTTACAAAACAAAAAGAAGAATTACTTGATGAAAAGAAAACACTGGAACTAACAATAAAAGATGAAAACTCTATTAAAGAAAGACTAAAGCAATTTAAAAAGGTGTTAGAGAATAGAGAAATTATAGAGGAATTTAACAGAACAGTATTTGAAAGCATAGTTGATAAAGTCGTGGTGGGTGGAATTGATAAAGACGGAACAGTTCATTCTTATGACTTAACATTCTATTTCAAAACAGGAGTTAAAGATAGTCAAGATTCTAATAGCTTCAAAGATAAAAGAAAAAATGCCAAAGACAATGACAGTGATAAATTGTGGTCTTACAAGAATGACGAGGATAAAAAATTATGTTCCCAAGCAAAAGACAACGCACGCTGAGTGTTTAGGACTGTTATCCAAACTAAATACAAAACAACATTTAGATCTAGAAATACGTTAAGTTGAATTACAATAAATAGAGTTTAATAAAAAGGACAAGCTAGATAGGACTACAAAGAAATAACAAAGGGCACATTCGATATGTGATTTCAAACCTAGCAATGAGATATATGAGACCATTTAATATGGTAGAGAGGAATGGAGAGCTGGACATGACTTTTTTATTTTTATAAAAAAGATCGCAATACAAGATATTAGCTATAGTATCGATGACAAGAAAATAAAAATATGCATGGGTAGGCTTTTTAGTATAACTATGTTATATGTTTGTTCTAAAAATTATGTCAGTATTATAAGGAGAAGAATATGATTTCAAAGTTTCAACCACCTGTTAGATCTGGTTTATTAGACTTTCTTAAAAATAGTAATGGATGTCAATTTGTCATTCCTGTTTATCAAAGAAATTATACCTGGACAGCAGGGAAAGAAGTAAAGCAATACTTAGATGATTTGAAAAGTGTTTTAATTAAAGAATACTCAAACCATTTTCTAGGAATTATTATTTATCTAGATACACCCTTGGATTTTGCGACAAGGGAATTTTCTGTTATTGACGGTCAGCAAAGATTGACGACAACTTTTTTAATTCTTTATGCAATAAAAGCTCTTATGGAGGAACAAGGAGCAACAGGTGCCATAAATAATTTAGAGGGTCAGTATTTGACAAATCCTTTTGCTTCAAATGACAGAATAAAATACAAGCTAAAACCATTAGTTTCAGATGATGATGTCTATCAATTTATTGTGAAAGACAAAGTGGATCAAATAGAAAATCAAGAATCAAAAATATATAAAAATTACATTTATATTTTAAACTACATTAGAGAATTAAATAAATCACATGACTATAACCAAATACTTTTAGCATTAAATGAACTGTATGTTGTTTGCATACCATTATCTAGTGAAGATAATGCTCAAAAAATATTTGAAAGTATTAATGCTACTGGTGTTAAACTTACAGCTTCAGACTTAATCAGAAACTTCTTGTTAATGGACTTAGACAGTGAGAAACAAGAAGAATATTATCGATATTATTGGATGGAATTAGAAAGATATTTATCTGACGATTCAAGAAAACTTGAAAGCTTCTTTAGATTTTATCTAGCAGGCAAGAATAAAACTTTACCTAATAAAAATGCTGTGTACAAAGAATTTGTTAATTGGTACAAAAACCAAGAACCTGTATTAGGGCGTGAAGGGATTTTCAAGGATGTAATAAAGTATGCAAGATATTACTTTGAAATCTATCAAAAAGATGTCAATAGATTAGATAAAGAGCTAAGAGGTTCCATTTCAGAGTTTAGAAAAATCTTGTCTGACATGCCTGCTCCGCTATTAATGGGTTTTTATGATTTGTATGACAGTGAAAAAATAACTGCTTCACAATTATCGAAACTTATTTATGTAGTTAATAATTATCTAATAAGGAGAGCCTTATGCGATATTGACACAAGCAGTATCACTAGATTATTTGCACCTTTATTGAAAGAGGTTGAAGAAGATTGCAGAGGAAATTATGATAATATTGTAGAAATTTTGAAGAAGAATTTAGTCTTTAAGAATATTAATAATGGCATGTATGTTCCGGATAATAAACAACTGTATGATATGGTTGTACGTTCGAACATGTATAAAATTAAGTCGACTCTAAGGATATTTTTTGATAAATTAGAGCATGAAAATAATCCAGCACCTGTTAATCTCGAAGAATTAAATATCGAGCACATCATGCCACAAACTCCGACAAAGGAATGGTATGAGTACCTAGAGATAGATGAGGAAACATACCAAAGAAATGTAAATAGACTTGGAAATTTAACTTTAGCTGCAAAAGTAGATAACAGTAAAATGCAAAATAAAATCTGGAATTACAAGAACGAAATTTTATCATCAACTTCACACTTAACTATTAATCAAAATATTCTAGAAAAAGACAAATGGGATATAGAAGAAATAAATCATAGAACTAATAACTTGATAGAAGAAATAAATCGTATCTTTCCTTATCCGCAAGCTGATGAAGATATTTTGAGAGTCGAAGAAATTTTCATTAACAATAATGGTATAAAGGCTTCTGCAAATTTTTATATTGATAATGGTGATGTAGAAATTCTTGAGGGTTCAGAATTATATCATTTTCCTAACGCAGAAAATTATCCAGAAATAGAAGAGTTACGTCAAGAATTATTAGATGAAGGTATAATTTTTGATAATGGACAAAAGATGGTTTTTAAAAAAACATTTATGGTAAATGCTAAAACAAAATCAAGAAGTGCATTGAGTAGTTCAGCAGATTTAATATTACATGGGTCTAGAAATGGCTGGGAATATTGGACAAATGCTGAAGGGAAACCATTAAATCAAGTCCAAGAAATTACTAATTATTTTAATGTGTGCGAATAAAATCCAGGGAATTATCATGAATCCGCCACGGTCTGGCGTTGATAGAAGGTACTCTACATGGTTCTAGAGATTAAGTCCAAAAACATCACATACATCAGCAAAAATCTCACAGCCTGGTCAGAGATTTAGAAAAACTAAAGTAGGAATATAGTTTAGAATAAGCCCAACTCGTTGGTATGTTTAGTCGAACGGTACTCTGCGAGTGTATAATATTTTTGTTAAATATTAAGTAAGTATTTGTAAAAAGATACATTTACAACAAATCCTCTTGCTACAAGTTAAGTCTTGCTGCAATAGTTTTGAAATGTATAGGTTTTGGGAGAGCTAATAATGAAATTTTCTAAAGTTTTTAAAAATCTTGCAAGTTTTTTACTGATATTAATTTCTTTTATTTTAATTTTGCACTTTATAGGAAGTTCTTGGAACAGGCGCACTCCTAAGGGTGGAATAAATGAGTCTATGTATGTAGACATTAATGGCAGCAAGCAGTGGATAAATATTTATGGTAAAGACAAAAATAATCCTGTGCTTTTGTATCTACATGGTGGACCTGGATCTTCTACTAGCGAGATTGATTATGCTTTTACACGCAAGTGGGCAGACATTTATACTGTTGTCACTTGGGACCAAAGAAATTGCGGCAAGAGTTATGATAAAAATCAGAAGGATATTAAACTGACTAAAGAAATTTTTATGGATGATGGAAAAGTCTTAACAGAATTTATAAGATCTTTCTTGGGAGTCGATAAGATAAGCATACTTGGACATTCTTGGGGATCTCTTTATGGTGCAAATCTGGTGCTGGAGTATCCAGATTATTATAATTTATTTATTGGCTGTGGTCAGCTTGTTGATTTTGTAGAAAATGAAGAAGCCTTTATTGCAGAGACAAGGAAATGGGCAAAGGGCGATGAAGAAACTTTAAAACTTTTAGAAAAAATAAATCCAGAAGAAATTACAATGGATTCAATTGAGGCAAAGAATAAGATTTTAAAAAAGTACGGTTACAGCGTGATGAAGGATATGCCAGACTATTTTATGCCGGCTACAATTTTATTTAATCCAAATTATTCTATTAAAGACTGGATTTCTTATTTCCAAAGGGACAGGCAAATCTATCTTGATTTTTTTAAGGCAGATGAATTTAAGTCCTTTTCTTTAAAGGGGAAATATGAGTATAAGGTGCCTTATGTCAATATTAACGGCGATATGGACTATACGGTTAATTATAAATTGGCACAAGAGTATTTTAATAGGATAAGAGCGCCAAAAAAAGATTTGTATATTATGAAAAATACCAGTCATGCTCTAATGATTTCTAAATCTCAGGAATTTTCAGATTTACTCCATAAAATTTATAAAAAATATCAGTAAGTTATAATAAGTTTCTTGTGAGAGCAAAAAAATAAGTAGAGACCTTCATTATTTAAAAGGGGATTTTTAGCTGGACTCCACTTCCAAGGGGAGGTATAAAATGTTTCATGGACAAGGCAGGAGAAAATATTTAATTTGTTTTATAGCAATGTTTCTTCTTATGATTATTTTTTTAAGCTACGCCTTAAATCATCCAGAGGCAAGTATTAGGATGCCAGTTGCTATCCTACATATTTTTTATATTTTATATGTAATAGTAATGCTTGCTTGTCTTGTAAAATTTTTTATTAGCAAAAAATAATTTGGATAACGGAAAAGAGAAAGGCGATTAAGAAAAAATCTTAGTCGTTTTTTTATCTTGCATTTTAAAGATGAAAGGACAAATAAAATTGCAATAATTAGGAAAAGTATTAAATAACTTAGAAAAAGATTGTAAAAAAATGATATTATCTATTTAGAGAAAATATTAAATAGGCGTCAAAGGATATTTACAAAATTTAAGGGGGATAATTTATGAGAAAAAGAAAGAGAGATAAAAATAAAAGGAAGAAGCTATTTATTTTGTTACTTCTTTTAGTCTTGTTATTTCCCATAACTTATCGCTACAAGGATGGTGGGACTGTTTCTTATAAGGCGATTTTGTATTCCTACACTAAGTACCATAGGTTGGAAGAGGATGAGTCCTATTTCACAGGAAGAGAATTTTTAATTTTCCCCTTTAATTTTCTAAATTAAAAGGATTAAATTAAAAGTAATGATAAGGGTGGAGAAGATAGAGGAATAAAATTAATTATCTTTTATGTCCACACAAGTTATTTAAAGTAAGCCCTATTTCTTGAGAAAAAAGCATATATTTTGAAAATGAATTAAAAAAAGGAGAAAAGATGATAATTTATTTTTCGGCTACAGGAAATTGCAAGTACCTAGCCACTAGAATAGGAAAAGAATTTAATCAAGAAATTTTTTCTATGGTGGACCTCATGAGAGAAGCTAAATTTGATTTCCAAGAGGATGAAATTGGAATCATTTCACCAACATATAATTGGGGACTTCCAAGCCTTGTAAAAGAGTTTTTGGAAAAAATTGATGTAAGAGCCAAGTATCTTTATTTTATTTCGACATATGGAACGACGCCAGGCGCATCAGATGTAATGGCGAAGAGGACTCTTTCAGGTAAAAAAATTAATGCCTTTTATTCTGTTAAGATGGCAGATACCTGGACTCCTATTTTTGACCTTTCTACTGAGGAAAAATTGGAGAGGTTCACAAAAAATACTGAAAAAGAAATAGATACTCTTATTGAAAGAATTAGAAATAGAGAAGAAAACAAAAAAATGAGTCCCAGGATGCCAGTTTTCTTAGTGGATTTATTCGCACAACCCCTTTATAATTCTTGGACAAGAAAGACATCTAATTTTCATGTGGAAGACAGCTGCATTGGATGTGGTCTGTGCCAAAAGAAGTGTCCTATTGCTGCAATAAAATTAGAAAATGAGAGACCTGTTTGGGTAAAAGAAAAGTGCGTCGCCTGCCTTGGCTGCCTGCACAGATGTCCAAAATTTTCTATTCAATATGGAAAGCACACAAAAAAGCATGGTCAATACACCAATCCTCACGTGAGGGTGTAAAATTTATTTTTAACAAAAGACCTATTTATAAATAATTCCATAAGGGAAATATTTCTAATTAGAAGAAGCTGGCAAGCCATAACAATAAAAATTTTAACAATGATTTTTAAAAACCTAATAAAGTTAAGGCAGCAATTAATGCGTCTTAGCTTGAAAATTATAGAGAAAGAAGATAGCATAATTTTACATAATTTAAATGGGAGTATTTATGAGAAAAAGAAAGATAGATAAAAAAAGGAAAAAGCTGCGTATTTTATTACTTCTTTTAGTCTTGTTCTTTTCCATTATTGGCAGCTCTGAAGAGGGCGTTGTGGTTTCCTACAGGGCAATTCTTTACTCCTACAAGAGGGTTGGTAGGGATGGGTCTTATAAAACAGTGCCGGAATTTTTAGTTTTCCCATTTAATTTTCTAAATTAAAAGAATTAAAATAAGAGCGAGAAGGAGGCAGGGCATGGAAGAAATTATTGGTTTTTACATAAAAAAGGCTGTGAAGACCCAATGATTTTGCGAGAGCAAGGTTATTTATTTTTATTTCTTGGAATTTTAGAAAACGATGATATCCAATATTATTAACGGAGTTTGATTTAAAGTGTATTTTACGGAGGTTCTTTATGGGATTAATAGATATTGCCAGCAGTAAATCTGTATGGCGTGGAATGGAATATTATAAACAGAATAAAGTTCTTTCGTATACTGTGAATGAAGATGGAACCTGCGAAGGTGTAGTGGCAGGTAGTGGCGATGAGGATTATCATGTTCATGTAGATATGGAGCATCCACGAAAATCCACCTGCGATTGTCCTTTAGCAAATGGAAAGAAAATAATATGCAAACATATTGTCGCTGTTTATTTTTGCCTTGATGAGTCAGAGGCAGATCGCTTCAAGAATGAAAAGACAATGTATGAATCAGAGGAAGAGGAGTGCAGGGCTAAGAAATATGATAAGTATATGGGATTTGCAAAAACTATGTCGTCAAGAGAATTGAGAGAAGCATATGTGGAACTTATGATTGAATTGGATGAATATAGGTTGAATGAAAAGTACGGGAAATAATTTTTCTTATATTCTTTAAATATATAGTAAAAAGGAAGTGTGAGAATGGCAAAAGATTTAACTACGTCTCAAATAGCTAGACAAAATATTTTGAATAATGATTTAGCAGTTAATGAAATTCAAAATCAGACAGGTATTCAAGGTATTATGTTTGATGGACGATTAAGATTAACAAAATCAATGGTGGCAACATATTTTGATGTTGATGTAAGAACGATCGAGAGATATGTTAGCGAGAATTCTGAGGAAATTGCTTCAAATGGATATGAGATTCTAAAGGGTAAAAAGCTCAAAGAATTCAGGGATTGTGTATTAGCGCAGGATGTTCCCGACATAAATGTCGGGAACATTAGCAATAGAACGCCGCAAATAGCAATATTTGATTTTAAAGCCTTTCTAAATATGGCAATGTTATTAGCAGAAAGTGAAAATGCAAAAGTTCTTCGACAAATAATGTTAGATATTGTCATTGATTTTATTAATCAAAGAACTGGTGGTTCTACAAAGTACATCAATAAAAGAGATCAAGACTTTATAAGTGCTTTTCTTCAAGAGGAGAACTATCGCAGAGAATTTACTGATGCATTAAGAGATTATGTTGATATGGGAAATAGTAAATATGCGATATATACGGATAAAATATATCAGAGTATATTTAAGGAAAAGGCACAAGAGTATAAGCAGATTCTTCATTTAACCAAAAAAGATAATGCAAGGGATACTATGTATTCAGAAGTTTTAGATTTGATTGCATCTTATGAATGTGGTTTGGCTTCAATGATAAAAGATCAATCGGAACAATTGGGAAGGAAACTTAATAACTGGGAATTGTCTGACATTTTTACATCATTTGAAACGTTGCCGTTATGGAAACCTTTAATAATTAGAGCGAGAACGAAAATGGCTAGCCGAGATATGGCGCTAAGAGATGCTTTTCATTATCAATTGGAAGAGTATATCAAACCATTAGATACAGAAGAATATGAAAAATTCTTAGGTGTAGCTGGTGATGAGCTTGAAAAGTTGATGCAAGAAAATAGTGATGTGTTAAAACGATTAAAGGAACGTAGCTAATGGCAGAAATCAATTATATTACTATTGAAGAAGCTAAGGCTATTCACCAAGCTACCATAGAAAACAGTGGTGGTGGAGACTATGGTCAACTCGATACGGAAAAGTTAGAAAGTGTTTTGTTTCATATACAGAATGATGATTATTATCCGACCTTTTTAGATAAGCTAGAGCATTTATTTTTTTGCGCGTGTAAGTTTCATTGCTTTGCAGATGGTAATAAAAGAATAGCAATCACTCTTACGGCTATGTTTTTATTAAAAAATGGTTATATGTCGGTCGCAAAAGTATATTTTAGGGAGATGGAAAATATAAGCTACCATGTTGCGGCCGGACATATTGATGAGAAATTACTCCGAAGGATATTGGATGCTATTTTAAATTATACATATGATACAGATGAAGAATTAAAACTGGAAATATTTAATGCGATATCCGTAGTAGATGAATTCTATTAACAGAGCAATTAATCAAGAAAAAAAACGTCAGAAAACAAGCGGATTATGACCTTATTTTAGCTTGGTTAATGTGTTCACAATTTAAACAAGAACCACAACGCAGTTACCTGTTGTAGCAAATTTTCATATCCCCTAGGCGTTACTAACGAGCCACGCAGAATGTTTAACTTTAATGACCAGGATTTAGAAATAAATAAACGAAGCTTATATTGATACTGCAAAAATGGGTCTCGATATATTAAAATATGATAACTTAGAAAGGAGGCAGGGCATGGGACAAATTATTGAGTTTCCAGATGACAAAAGGACAAGGGAAAAAATTCAAGAACTTAAAAAAACTTTAGAGGACCTTGTTTTTGAAAGGGATAATCTAACATTTGTTATTTGTGAAAATATTAAAACTGAATACATGCTAACTTTTGGAAGCCTCGAATACAGGATTTATAAGTCCTATTTAAAATATCTTCGTTTGAAGAGAAAAAGAGACATGATTCAGGTAAAAAAGAATCGCCAAGAAAAAATTATAATTGAAGATATTGATACAAAGCTTGATGAGGAGTTTTGTGACTACAAGAAGAAACTTGACGAAAAAGTTGAAGAAATTAATCATGCTCTAGAGCGTTCAAAGGGAGAAATTTTATCCCATGAAGATAGTAAGTTTCTAAAAAAAACCTACAAAAATATTGTAAAGAAGCTTCATCCAGACATAAATCCTTCTGTTACAAAGGCTGAAAAGGAATTATTTTATCATGCCACTGAAGCCTATAAAGATGGCGACATAGCAAGTCTTGAAATTATTTATGATATAGTTTGTAAGGAAGAAGACAAAGAGGATAAAGCCTTGTCTTTGAAAAATCCTGAAGATGAAGTAAAAAGGCTTGAAGATTTAGTAAATCAAGTTGAGGATAATATTGATTTAATTAAGTCCATCCCACCCTATACTTGGAAAATTCTTTTGGAAGATGAAAAGAAAAAGGCGGAAAAGTTAAGAGACTTAAAAGAAAATTTAAAAAGCTTTGAAGAGGCAGTTAGAACACAAGAAGAATATATTTGTGAACTGATGAGGGATAAAAAATGAGTGATTTAGTAAAAATAGATAATGGCGATTTAATTGAATATCTCTCAAAGACTGGGACGGGTCTTGACCTGCCCAAACCCTTTGAGAGAGACATTTATCTTTTTGATACTTATGTAGCTGGCACGAGCCACATTGAAGGCATTGAAAATATTGGCTCTAAGCTAAAAGATGACGACCGCCTAGTTTTTTATCGTGAGCCAGAAAATGAACACGATCCCCAAGCTATTCGCATAGAAAATTTAAAGAGAGAAAAAATTGGCTACGTCCCTCGCAAAGATAATGTGGTATTTTCTAGGCTTATGGATGCAGGAAAAGTTCTTTTTGCCAAGATTATTGAAAAAGAGATGAAGGTCAAGTGGCTTAAAATAAAAATTAAAATCTACCTTCATGAGAGCTAAAGATAAATTTCTATAAGTGAAAAATAAAATATAGTCAGCGCTAATTAAGGAGCTGATTTATATGTAAAGAGAAATTTACATGATAGGACAAAAATTTTATTAAAGGAATATATTTTAGAAATTACTTTTGTGATAAAATAGCTAAAAGAACACTTTATCTTGTTAAAGGATATTGGAGGATATTTTGATTGATAAAATTATTGACGACAATGAAAATATATTGTGGCGAGGAAAGCCAAATGCCCTTCTCTATATTGTAGGTAAGCCAAGCATTTATTTAATTGCGATTATTTGGGGACTCTTTGACTTCTTTTTTATTTCTAGTTTTTTTAGAGAATTTACTTTTATTCATGGATTTTTTATAATTTTCTTTATAATTCATCTTTTCCCTGTTTGGTTTGCGATTTTAATGCCAATTTATAGGATTCTTAATTATGGAACTATAGAATATGCAATTACAGACAAGAGAGTTTATATCAGCCAGGGCGTTTTTGGAAGAGATGTAAATAATTATGAGCACAGAGAGCTTACAAATTTGAAAGTAAATGTAAATTTTATGGAAAACATCAAGGGACTTGGCACAATTATCCTAGTTTATAATGGCGAAGAGGGAAATTCATCTTACAGCTTTAAGGCTGATAACAATAAATTTATTTCCATTGAAGATCCTTATGGAGTTTATAAACTTCTTAAAAAAGTTTCTCTCGATGTTGCAACAGATCAAGCCTATCCCAATGCTTATAGACCTGAAGAGAACACTGGCTACAATACAAAATATGGAAATAGGTAAAAATGAAAACCCCATAAATAGATTTAAGAGTTTAAAAATCTACAAAAAAATAAACCCACTTTCGGGTTTATTTTTTATAGGTTAAATGAGAATAATACACTATGTAATTTAATTTTTATTAATAACCAAATAGGTAAATTGAAGATTCGTAAACCATGCCATCTACTACTTTTCTTGCACAAGCATATCCACCTTTATTACAATCTTTATTTAGTAAGTTGGCATTGTGTCCAGGGGAATTTATCCATCTTGTTAGAGAATTTTCGTTGACATCGCCCTTTTCAATTCCTAGGCTATAATAGGAAAGAGTTAAATTTTCGCCAAGGGCTTTGTTATATCCGCCAGGACTATTGTGGTCGCCCTTGCCAGTATTTATAAATTGATCAAGTTCTTCTTGAGCTCTAAGAAGTGCAAGTTTATTTAACTTTTCATCTTCCTTTACAGATTTAAGAGATTTTGTAGTTCTATAATCGTTTAGTTTTTTCATATATAGCTTTGAATCTCCAACTGAGTCAACATCAACTTTAACTTCTAAATTTTCACCCTTTATATCATTTGACTTTTTTTCTTTTTCATTATTTTTTGGATTTTTTGCATAAGTTAAATTAACTTCTAAATTTTTATTATTTTTCCAATTTAAATTGTAGCCTAAAGCATGGGATAAAGTTTTAACTGGAAGGATAGTATCATCAGTTTTTAGATTTAGGTAATCAAGATTAATTTCTTCTTGAAGATTTTCTTCGTTATTATTAATCTTTGTAAGATCTTCAGGAAAGGCAGGGGATGTAACTTTATCAGCTGCTACAAGGCTTGGCGTTGCTAAACCTACAGTAATTAGTAATGCTGTTATAAATTTCATCAAGTTATTTTTTGTATTAAGTAAATTAAGCTTTTTCATAATGCCCCTCCAATTCTTTAAAATTTAATATTTACAACAAATAGCACACTTTTGTGGTAGAATCGACTATATTCTATACATACCAAATAAAAGAACATTTAAACACTTTTTAGTAAAATCTTTCAAATTGTTTTTTTATTTTTCACACGCTTCCTTTGTTAATTCAATAATAACAGCAAATAAGCACATTATCAAGCACAAAAATAAAAGAGATATTGTACTATTAAAATACATTATTAAGAAATATCCACCTTTAAGATATAGTTAGAGAATGTTACACTAAAATAATACATTTAAAAAAATACATAAGCACACGATTGTGGTATATTTAAAACAATCCTTGAACTTGTCTATAAATAGCCTTTTCATTTTAACTAAAATTGTATTTCTTGGAACTAAAAAATTTTGATTGAAATTTAAAAGAAAAGATTTATAAAAATAAGGCTTAATAAAATAAAGCTCTAACAAAATCTGCTTGTTAAAAATTGTAATTATGACAAAAATATCTATGGAAGAAAAATAATAAAAAATCATTAATTTTAATAAAAATTAAAAAATTAATCTAAAGGAGAAAAGAAATTACAAATGTGATAAAATATTTTTATAAATTAAAAGGGGGATATTATGTCAGAAAATAAAAAGATCGCCGTTCAAGAGACTTATGGCGAAAGATTTCAATATTGTTGGGGATGCGGTCCTAAAAATCATGATGGAATGCATTTAAAATCTTATCCATCAGAAGATGGGGAAAAGTGTATTGCAAAAGTTACTCCAGATTCAGTTTACACTGGTGGAGTTCCAAAAAATCTTTTTGGCGGAATGATCGCCATGATTTTTGATTGTCATGGGACTGCATCTGCTGCCTGGTTTAAACATCACGACTTAGGTCTTGAACTTACTGAAGACACAGTTATTGGTCGCTTTATAACTGCAAGGCTTGAAGTTGATTTTAAAAAGCCAACTCCAATGGATAAGGAAGTTACTGTAACTGCAACAGCTGAAGAAATTGGGGAAAGAAAAGTCATTGTAAATATGGTTATGGAAGCTGATGGAGAAGTTCGTGCAAAGGCAAAAATGGTTGCCGTTGGCGTAAAGGACAATATGTAAAATTTTTAAGAGAGACTTCTTTAGTCTCTTTTTTAAATTATTTGGAGCTTTATATGAATTTAAAAAATAAAAAAATTCCCTATATTTTTCTTTATTTTTTCTCTTTTATTTTTAGTTTTGGTCTTTTGGTCTTGGTTAATAAAATTGAATTTATTCCTCTAATAAATAATATCTTAATAGGATTGGGTTTTTTATTTTTTATTGGCCTACAAATTTTTTTCCTCTACAATTTTACAAAGTTTAATATAGATAAATATTGGAAAATTTTTTTGGGTATAGGGATTTTAATTCTTGGCTTTATTTTTGCCTTTTATATATTTTTAGCTTCAATTTTTTCTGGAAAAGAAAATCGCAGCCTAGTTTATGATGGCGAAAAATATTATATTTTAAATGTTGGCTGGATGGACCCTATATATGAAGTTTACGAGAAAAATTTCATCACCATGGATAAGTTAGATGAAGAAAAACTTGGAAGGGTTTTTTCTGATTTAAGTAAAGTTAAAGATGAGGATGATAGAGAAATTATAAAATTTTTAATTTTTGGAAGAGAGGATTTTTTAGAAGAAAATCACTCTGCAAAGGAAAATTCCAAAGAAAATAATCAAGTAGAAGTTAAACATGAAGAAAAAAATAAAGAAGATAAAAAGGAATTTTTAAAAAATTTTAAAGCAGAAGATGCTATAAAAATAGGAAATTCAGACTATGGACTCTTAGAAGTTGATCGAGCAATGGCAAGGAGCCGCTGGTTTTTTGTAAAAATAGTGGGCGATGAAATGAATTTTATTTCTGAATTAGAGGAGACAAGCCCAGGAGTTAGTGGAAAAGTTGATAAAAAGGGAAATATTTATTTAAAATTCACTGATGTAAATAAAAATGAGACTAAGTATATTTCAAAAGATGGCGGCAAAACCTTTGAATTATTGAAAAATAATTTGGAAAAAAATCATTGAATAAAAATTTTCATGAAGATTAAGAAGTTTTAAAAGGATAAGCTATGCAGACAGAAAGACTAATTATTAGAAGGTGGACATTAGATGATGCTAAAAGTTTATTTGAGTATGCAAAAGACCCTGATGTTGGACCTGTGGCAGGATGGCCTGCACATAAAAGTATAGAAGATAGTATAAATACAATAAAAAATGTTTTTAATGGAAAGGAAGCCTATGCAATTTCACTAAAAGAAGATAATGTCGCAATTGGTGCCATTGAATTAAAGTTAAAGGGAAATACTAACTTAACTAATAGAGAAGATGAGTGTGAATTGGGATATTGGCTTGGCAAAAAGTTTTGGGGTCAGGGCATAATGCCAGAAGCTGTGAGAGAAATTCTTCGTCGTGCATTTTGTGAATTGAATATGCAAAAAGTTTGGTGTGGGTATTACCAAGGCAATGTTAAGTCAAAAAGAGTTCAAGAAAAATGTGGATTTAAGCCACAATGGATTAGAAAAAATGAAGACGTAACTCTTATGAATGAAAAGAGAGATGTGCATGTAAACTTAATTACAAAAAATGATTTTTTAAAAGATAAAATCGATTATAAATAAATTTTCAAAATCTAACATATTTCAAAAGAGAATATAAGAGTATGATGATATAATGATAAGACTAAGGATTTCAGGAGGCTTATTTTGAAGAAAAAAGAAATTTCCACAGCTATGTTATTTATAATTTTATTTGGCATCGTCAGTTTATTTTCCGATATGACTCATGAAGGGGCATCAAGTATTAGGGGAGCTTATTTAACGGTTCTTGGTGCATCTTCTGGGGCAATTGGTTTTATATCAGGTCTTGGTGAACTTGTGGGATACTCCATGAGATATGTCTTTGGGAAAATCACTGACAAGACAAAAAAATATTGGCCCATGGTAATTTTTGGTTATATCTTAGATATTTTAGCAGTGCCAGCTCTTGCCCTTGTTGGTGAAAAAGGTTGGATTGCTGCAGCCTTTCTCTTGGTAGTTCAAAGAATGGGTAAGGCCATAAAAAAACCTGCCAAAGATACAATTATGTCCTTTGCTGCATCCCAAGAAGGCGTGGGAAAATCCTTTGGCATACAAGAAATGTTAGACCAAATTGGAGCCTTCTTAGGTCCAGTTTTTCTATATCTTGTTATGTTATTTAAAACAGAAGGAAGAACTTTTGAAATTTATAGAACTTGCTTTGCCTTTTTGGCAATACCCGGTTTTATTACAATTTTACTTTTGTTTTATACAAAGATGAAATTTCCAAATCCTGAACATTTTGAACCAGAGTCAAAAAAAGAGGAGACCTTCCGCATGAAGAAATCCTTCATATATTATATTGCAGGAATTTCTTTTTTCGCCTTTGGCTTTATTGACTATTCAATAATAATTATGCACATCACTAGAAATTACACGAATATAGCAGGAAATTTTCAAGAAACTACAAATTTAATAAACAGTGGAACAATCCCCTTACTTTATGCAGGTGCCATGCTTGTTGATGCCATAGCAGCCCTTATTTTCGGTCATATCTACGATAAAAATGGAGTAAAGGCTCTTGTCATTTCAACAATAATTTCTGCACCTTTCTCACTTTTTATTTTTGGATTTAAAAGCCTTCGTGCACTTTTATTTGGGCTTGTACTTTGGGGCATTGGCATGGGTGCGCAGGAATCTATTTTAAAGGCTGCAGTAACTTCTATGGTTCCCAAAGAAAATAGGGCGACGGGTTATGGAATTTTTGAATGTTCCTTTGGATTTTTTTGGTTTTTAGGATCCTGGCTACTTGGAATACTATATAGTTATTCCCTTCCACTTATGATAACTATTTCTATAGTGTCACAAATTCTTGCCATTCCACTATATTTAAAAGTTTCAAAGCTAAAATAAAATTAAGGCGACTATCGCCTTTTTTTATTGCATAAATTTTCTTTTATAAAAAATTTACAATTTCTTTACTTTTCCTTTAAAAAAAGATAATTATATTGTAAGATTAAATTGAAAAAAAATTTGGGAGGATTTATGTCAATTAATTATTTTATCGAACTATTGGGAGGACTTGCTTTATTCCTCTATGGGATGGAAATGATGAGCAGCGGTCTCGAGCTTGTTGCAGGCGACAAACTTCGTAATGTAATCGAAAAAATGACATCGAGTTTTTTTAAATCAATACTCGTTGGTACATTTGTAACTGCCATAATTCAGTCATCTTCTGCCACAACAGTAATGGTTGTCGGATTTGTAAATGCTGGACTTATGACAATTTATCAGGCGGTTGGAATTATAATGGGGGCCAATATTGGTACAACTATTACAGGTCAATTAGTTGCCTTAAATATTTCCACTATTGCACCAATAATTGCCTTTGTTGGATTTTTACTAAACACATTTTCAAAAAATAAAAAGAAGAGATATATTGGTCAAGCTGTAATTGGTCTTGGATTTTTATTTATGGGAATGCAATTTATGAGTGTGGCCATGGAACCTCTTAGAAGCTATCCTGGCTTTGTAACTTTAATGACAAAGTTTGACAATCCAATACTTGGAGTACTAGCTGGTACAATTATTACGGCGATAATCCAATCATCATCAGCTTCTCTTGGTATTTTACAGGCCATTGCCAACCAAGGAGTTATACCACTTCACTCAGCAATGTATATAATCTTTGGATTTAATATTGGAACTTGTATTACATCTGTCTTATCCTCAGTTGGTTCATCAAAAAATGCAAGAAGAACAGCTCTAGTCCATGTGCTCTTTAACATTATTGGTACTATAATTTTCGTAACAATTTCCTTTATCATTCCAATTGATAAAATAATAATGAACATTTCAAGAGATTTACCAGCAGCACAAATTGCCAACTTGCATACACTATTTAACGTAGCAACTTCAATAATTTTGTTCCCATTCTCAAGAAAACTTGCAGATTTATCCTTTAAGATTATTCCTGGTATCGATAAGGAACAAGAAGAAATGTCTCTACAATATATTAATAAAAATGTTGTAAAGGATGCACCAGCAACTTTTACTGATGTAAAAGCTGAAATAAGAAGACTACTAGAAGTTGTTACACAAAACTATGAAGCTTCAGTAAGTCTTTTGAAAAATTTTGACGAAGAAAAATACGATGAAATATTTAGACGTGAAGAAGTAATAAATTATTTAAATAAAGAAATTTCTGCCTTTATTATTGATTCTTTAGGTCTTGCCATGAATGAACAAACTTCAGCAAATTTTGCAGCCTACCTTAGAATTTCAAGGGATATGGAAAGAATTGGAGACCACTCCAAAAATATTGCTGAAGTTGCAAAGTTAAAAGAAGACCAAAAACTTTTATTTACAGATAAAACCTTTGAAGAATTAAAAGAAATAAATGAAGTAATTAAAAAGATGTTTTCTTCAGCCCTTGGCGAATTAGACAGAGACGAAAGAATTTCCTTTATGAGAACATCAAACGAATTAGTTCAAAAGGATGCCACACAATTTAGAAACAATCACATGCTTAGAATGAGAGAAAAAATCTGTGACCCAGAAAGTGGGCTTTTATACGAAAAAACTTTGGCAGCCATGGAAAGAATTTCTTCTTATATTTCCAATGCTGGAAAACTTGCAATTTAATATTTTTATAATCTGCCTTTGGGCAGATTTTTTTTGCTCATTTTGAAACAATAATTTCAAAAAAAAATATATGTTTACAAAACATAAGTTTAAATGTTAGAATGACCTTGGTGGTAATATGGAATTATTGGAAAGAGAAAATTCTAAGCGGCTTTCATTTTTCTAGTGAGGTAATTATGATTTATGTATATGACGGAAGTTTTGAAGGACTTCTAACAGTTATTTTTGATTCTTATAAAGTTTTGGAAGACCTAGATGACATTGTAAAAAAAGATGAGCAAATAAATTTTTTTAAGGACAGGATAAATTGCCTCATAGACCTTGAAAAGGCAGAGCGAGTAAAAAAATCTGTTATAAAAAATTTTTCCTATTCCTTTTACAATAATATTTTAATGGTTTTTTATTCCTGCCATGAAAAAAAGGAGCTTGCCATTGCTAGGACCCTAAAAAAATTATATGTTAAGGGTTTTTATTATCTTGAATCTGCCGATGAAGATGTAATTTTATTTAGAAATATATTAAAAAGAGTTTCTGGCGAGATTCATTCCTATAAAGGACTTCTCCGTTTTGATGAAATGGATGGATTTTTATTTGCAAAATTTAAGCCGGAAAATGACATTTTATTTTATATTTTTAAACACTTTAAGAAAAGACTTGTTAAGGAAAAGTTTATTATTGCAGACACAAGGAGAAATCGTGCTGTAATTTATGATGGTGAAAAAGCAGAGTTTTTTGACTATAAAATGACTGATAATTTTAAAATTGAAGATAATTATGTAGAGCTTTGGCGAGTTTTTTATGATGCCATTGCCATAGAAGAGCGAAAAAACCAAAAACTTAGGACTAAAAATATGCCAAAAAAATATTGGAATAATCTGCCAGAGATAAATAGGTTTAATTAATTTTTATGGATTTCTCATAAAAATTTTTTCTGCTAATTAATGGGTATATGTATTTTGGAGGAAGAGATGGAAAAAAGTAGAATCGAAAACTTAAATAAATATATAGAAAAAAATTATCCCAAGGCAGTTTTTTTAGAATCAAGTGAAATTGAAATGCCAAATTTTTTGCAAAGAGATTTTGAAGCTGGAAAAAACAACTGCACCATTGCAAGCCTTACTAGAATTATAAATTATTATTATAAGGATTTAGATAGATTTGAAATATATAGTGATGTTTTTAAAATTGCCAAGAACAATGGATACTTCAAAGATTTTGGAACTATTCCTTTTTTTATTTCTCACATAGCAAATGCTTATTTCGCAAAAAATAATTTAAATTTAAAGGCTAAGGGCATCTACATGGGAAATTTTTATTCTCATGTAAAAGAAGAAATTGATAATTTTCATCCAGTTATGATGAATCTTGGAAGTGGTTACTATAAGAGACATTCTCTCGTTATTTTTGGCTACTCAATTTATAAATTTAGGTCAATGAATATAAAATTTTTGCATGTCTATGATGGTTGGAACAAAAGCCCATCCTATATAGATTACAATGACTTAAAGGGTTTTATGAAATTTCCTGTTTTTTCTTACAATGTTTTTAAACTTGACTTGGCATAAAAAATATAATAAAGTTTATGTCTAAAAGAAAAAAGGTGATGCAAATGGAAAAATCTTATTTAAAATTTTTAGTTTCTGAGCTAATTTTTGTAAAAGAAGACACTTTAATAAATTTAATTCCAAAAACCTATGAGAGATATGGCGAAATTTTTGGTGAGCTAGAAAACTATGTAGACACTTTAAATTTAAATATTAGAAAAATTAGAAGAAATATTAAACTTTTGGACAAATTTTCTCCAGAAGATGCAAAAAATAAAGCTGAGGAAGAATTTGAAAGGGAGTTTAAAGATTTAGAATTAGAAAATAAAGAAAAATACTCACAAAAAACTGAAATTGTAATTTCTGATGAAAAAAGAAAGGAAATAGAGGATATTTTTAGAGAAGTAATTTTTTATTACAGTCCAAGCCTAAATGATTTTCCAGTGGAAGAATTTGAAAGGGCAGAGGAACTTTTTGAAAACTGTGATGAAGATGGTCTTTTAGAATTTTTAACGATAGAAAGGCCAAGGGAACTTGATATAAGTAGTGAAAAATTACAATTTAAAAGAGAAGATTTGGAAATAGAAATTTCCATGATCTTTGATAGATTTCCCTTAAATCAACTTGATATGTTAGAAGATAAAGATGCAATTGATTTTAATTTAAAGCGTCTAAAAAATGTCTACGAAGAGTATCAAGAAATTTATGGAGGTCTTGGAGAGGAATTAAATTTAAAAATAGCAGAAAAATATTTACCCCGCAACTAAGGCGGGGTAATTTTATTTTTTTATTTTTAAAATCTTCTTAGTAATTTTTCTTGCAAAGTATGCTGAAATTATTCCAAGAATTAATCCAGCGATTATATCACTTGGATAGTGTACAAAGAGATACATCCTTGAAAAGGCAATAAGTCCTGCCAAAATTAGAGCAAGGGAGCCTCTTTTTTTGTTGTAAAAATACATTACAGAGGCAGCTGCAAAGGATGAACCAGTGTGTCCTGATGGGAAAGAAAAATCCCTAGGTTCTTTTATTAAAATACTTACATCGTCAATTGTAAAGGGTCTTGGTCTTGCAATTATTGGCTTTAAAATTAAAAGACCAAGGACAGAAAAAATAATTAGAGCAAGAGCAATAGTAAAGCCCTCTCTCTTTAATTTATTATTATTTTGAAATAGCAAATATATTGTAGCTATTATCCAAATAAAACCACCATTTCCCAGTTTTGTTATGAAAATCATAATATAATTTAAAAAAGGTGAGTGGAGTAATTGAAGCGACTCTAAAAATTTTAATTCCATATTATTCTTTACTAAACTTATTCTTTACAAAATGCACAAAATTTTTCAAATTCTTTTTGAGGAAAGCATCATTATGGTAAACCAAGTAATAAGTCCTCTTAATAGAAATATCAGATAATCTGTGTTTAACTAATTCATTGTCGCTAAAAGTTGAACTTGCGCCAATGGAAAGTGCATCAGTATTTTTTACAATATTAAGAACCATATCCTTATTTTGGCAAATAAATTTTAAATCTATTGGTATACTTTTTTCACGAAGATAATTTAAAAGTATTTTTTTAGAGTAATCATCTAAATCGCCAAGGACAAATTTTTTGTTTTTTAAATCTTCTGCTTCCAGTACATCTTTGTCGTTGATAGTAGAATTTTTTGAAGAAATTATAAATATTTCATCTTCAAAGAAAGGCTCAGCTGAATTATCTTTAACGCCTATATCGCCATCAAGAATGGCAAGATTTATAATACCAGCATTTAATTTTTGAATTATTTTTTCACGAGAGTCAACATAAACTCTTATGCTGACGTCTTTTTTCTTTTCTTCATACTGATCAATTATTTCAAGTAAAAATTGAGAGCTAAAGTTTGAGCTTACCCCAAGATTTATATTGTGAGCTGTAGAAGAACTTTGCAAAAAAATAACAGTTTCTTCAAATTGTTCTAAAATATTTTGGGCAAAATCATAAAGCCTTAAGCCAACATCAGTTATGTACAATTTTTTAGAAACCCTATCGAACAATTTTACATTGTATTCATTTTCTATTTGAGAAATTGCATGGGAGACAGTAGGCTGCGAAATTTCTAAATTTTTTGCAGCATTTGACATATTCTTCGCCTTGACAACTTCTATAAATATTTCCAAATCCCTTATTGTCATATTAACCTCCTTTAAGTTTATTCTATTATTATTTTTAATAAAAATCAAGAATTATAGAAAAAAGGTTATAACTTTATTTTTGGATTGCATGTAAGAAAAGCCTAAAATAAAGGAATTTATCAGTATAAAAAACTACTAATAAAAAAATAGACAGAATATAAGACTTCTGTCTATCAAGATTTATTTATATCGTAAGTTTTTATCTTATCAAGCCAAGCCTTATCATTAGCTAAGTTTTCCTGAAAAATGCCTTCCTTTTTCATGTAATCTATAAAAAATAAGTTAAACTTTTCTGCGCCCTTAACATTCAAATGATGGGGATCATAAAAATCGTCCTTGGTCAAATTCATATCATCATAAAATTTGTTGAAGTCTATAAATTTGGCACCCCTATTTTCTAATTTTTTCTCAATATAAGTAATATTATCTCTATATAAATCTTTATCGTAAACTGGAGTCTTTACAAAAAATAATTCCACTCCATTTTTATGGGCAAGGTCAATTATTTCATCAAAGGCACTTAGATTTTCTTTAAGAAAAGCTTCTTCATTAAAAGAATCAATGGATTTTAAGTATTTACTTAAATCTTCAGCTTGATTATTTTTAAATTTTTCACTTTGACCCTTTAAAAGTACATAGCCCTTTAAATAATCACTATAGGATTTTTTATGAAAATTAAAATCTTCATCCTTTAATTCATCCCATCTACTGTGATAGGCGACAAGAGGTAGGATTGCCTGTGCCTTAAATTCCATGGGCACTTTTTTTATAACCATTTCTATTTTATTTTTTGAAAAAGGCAAATAATCGCTGTAAGAATTTACGACGCTAAAGGCTTCTTTACTTTTATAAATAGAAGCCTGTATATCTACAAATATGACACTTGGATTTTTCCTTTTGAGAGCTTCTTTTACATAGGATGCAGAAATTTTTAAAGGCTGACTTTGTGATGCAAGTACGTAGGATTTAACGCCAGTCTTTTCATAAATTAGCAGGGGTTCAAAGGAACAGTAGCTGTGACTTGTCCCAAAAAACATGGCATTATAATCTTCACTTTCGTTAAAAAAGCCGCCAATTTTATTGCCCATGTCCCAAGGTTTTGCCAGGGACTTTCTAATAAATAAATTATTTAGTTCTATAACGCCAAAAATTATTATGGCAATGAATATTATTGATTTTAAAATTTTTAGAAATTTTTTCATTTTATCACCTAGAACTGAAAATAAATAAAGGCAGATTCAGAAAAGTCTGGACCATAGACACCGAAAATAATTATTGCAAAAATAAAGGCAAGGTAAATCAGCCACCTTATAGGAAGAATTATTTTTAAAACTTTTTCGACTAAATTTATCTTATTGTATTTTAATATATCAAAGACAAATAAAATAATTATTCCACAAAGAAGGGGATAAATATTTGAAATGCCAAAGGAAGTTTTAGAAAGATCCTCCAATAGATTTATGCTTCTTGGATTATTTATTATTGCAAGAAGATATTCATTGCCATGATGAATATTTTCTGCTCTAAAATAAATAAAGGCAAAGACAACAATTATAAAAGTAAGAATTCGCCTAAAGCTATCAAGTAAAATATTTTTTCTTCTTGATTTTTTATTAATTCCAAAAATATTTTCAAGGACATTGAAAATGCCATGAATAAGGCCCCAAAGGACAAAGGAAAGATCTGCCCCATGCCAAAGTCCACTTACGAGAAAGACAAGGATTAAGTTAAAATATTTTCTTAGTTTTCCTTTTCTATTGCCGCCAAGGGGAATGTAGAGATAGTCCTTAAACCAGGTGGAAAGGGAAATATGCCATCTTCTCCAAAATTCTGTAATAGATTTAGATAAAAGTGGCTCCTTAAAATTATCCATTAGATCAATGCCAAGTATTTTAGCAGAACCCTTTGCCATTATTGAATAAGAATAAAAGTCGCAATAAATTTGAAGGGTAAATAAAATTCCAGATATAATTAAAATTTCTCGGGAAAAATTTTTGTAATTTCCAAAAACTTCATTGACGAGGATGGCTGCCCTATCGGCAATTATTAATTTTAAAAACATTCCATAAAAAAATAAAATTAGTCCTCTTACTAAATTGTCATAGGAAAATTTTTTTTGATTTTTTATTTGTGGCAGTAAATTTACACTTCTTTCAATTGGTCCTGCAACAAGTTGGGGGAAAAAAGACACAAAAAGTGCATAGTCAATAAAATTTTCTTCTGCCCTTATATCTTTTCTATAGACATCAATTGTGTAGCCAAGAGCTTGAAAAGTGTAAAAGGAAATCCCCACAGGAAGGAGGACATCTATTGCAATATTAAAATTTTTGCCAGAAAAATTATTTAATAAATCTGCAAAAAAATTAAAGTATTTAAAGACAAAAAGTATTCCTAAGTTTATAAAAAAGCAAAAAAATACAGCAAGCTTCATTTTTTTTATATGCCCTCTGTTTTTTTCAATATAAATTCCCGTTATATAGGTTATAAATATTGAAAAGAGCATTAGGAAGGTGTATTTTACATTCCAAAAACTATAAAAGCTGAGACTTGCTAAAAGCAAAAATATATTTTTGAATTTTTTTCCTAACAAATTGTAAATAATTACAACTATTGGCAAAAATATTAAATATTCAAGTGAATTAAAAAGCATAAAATCCTCCAATCATCTTATAATATAGCAAATGATGGAGGATTTCAATAAAATATTATTTACTTAATAGGCTAATTTTGTACTCTCTAGGAGTTTTTCCAGTGTATTTTTTAAAAGTCATAGTAAAATGTGGTTGTGAAGAAAATCCACATTCATAACTTATGTATTCTAAAGTCTTTTTGTTTTCTAAAAGAAGTTTTTTTGCCCTGTTTGTCTTTAAGGTATTTAGATATTGGCAAAAAGTGTAACCAGTTTCTTCTTTAAATAGGGAACAGAGATAATTTTTAGATAGATGAAGTTTTTCAGCTAAATCTTCTAAATTTAAACCCAAAGTGTATTCTTTATTTATAATTTTTAGGGCCTTGTCAATTATTTCATTTCTTGAAAAATCCATTTCATCAAGAAGAGAATTGGAGTAAGATTCTATTAAATCTCTTGCAATAAACTTAACAGCAGACTTATCCGTGGCTTTTTTTAATTTTAAAGTAAAGTTATCGTGTAAGTCTGTTAGGTCCTTATTGTATGTGATTAAAAAATATGTATAAAGAAAAGTATTTAAGTCATCAATTTGCTTTTTCATCTCTTGAAGACTTTTGTTAAGTGAGTTTTTTGAAATACTTTCAAAAAGTTCATGAGCACAATTTATACATTCAGGCTTTGCCTTCTCTGCAATAGTAAGATAGTTTGTCATAATTTCTCCTTTTAAATTTTTAAATTATATTTTATGTTTAGTTTTTTTGTCTATTTTTTTAAATTTTGATATGTATTATCTTTAAGACAATTATATGATAAATGATATCAAATATCAACTAAAAATTTTTAAAAATTTTTGCAATTTTAGACTTTTTGTTGTAATATATTGTCCTTGCGAAAATTTATCAATGAAAAATATTAAAAATTTTATTAATGACAAAATAAAAAATATAAAAAAATTTGCTATTAATAAGAAAAAAATTAAAAAAATAAATTAATTTATATGGCAAAATTAGTCTAAATATCTATCAATTTTTCTTAAATAGCATATAATGAAAGGGGAGGGATAACTGTGACAATTTCAAAGAATAAAATGATCGAACTTGAAAAAAGAACAATAGAAGAATTTAACATTGATTCTCTTATTTTAATGGAAAATGCAGGAATGGGAATTTTTCGTGAAATTAATCAGTATGATTCCTTTACGATAATTTGCGGTAAGGGAAATAACGGTGGTGACGGACTTGTCATTGCAAGACATTTAATACTTAATGGAAAAATTGTTGAAGTTTTTGTAGTTGGCGACAAAGAAAGCCAAGAATTTTCCAAAAATTTAAAAATAATAGAAAAACTTACAGATGTAAAATATATAAATGACAATAATTTTGACGAATTAATTGAATCCATTGAAGTAAATGAAATTACTGTAGACGCAATTTTTGGCACAGGACTTAATAGAAAATTAAATAAATTTTATAGATCTTTAATTGATGCAATAAATCTTCATGGAAATTATGTAATTGCAGTGGACATACCTTCTGGCATGGACGCAGATACGGGAGAAGAATACGGCAACTGTGTGGCATGTAATGTTACCTACGCAATATCCGATATAAAAAAGGGAGAGCTTCTAAATAGCAATGTAGGAGAGCTTAAAAAAATATATATTGGCATTGTGAGGTACAAAGATGAGTAAAAAAATTAGCAGAAATATAAATTTGACAGAGGGCTCAATTTTAGAAGGAATAATAAAATTTGCAATTCCACTACTTTTAACTAACTTTTTGCAACAGCTTTATAATACTGCCGACTTAATGATAGTTGGTAGATTTGCAGGGAAAAATCCCATGGCTGCAGTTGGTGCAACTGGACCAGTTTCAAACTTGTTAATAGGACTTTTCTTAGGACTAACTACAGGTGCATCTGTAATAATTTCCCTTTATTATGGATCCAATGATAGAGAGGCCTTAAAAAAATCTGTAGGTTGTTCCTATTTTCTTGGTTTTATGTCTGGACTTGCAATTACAATTTTTGGTTATTTCTCAACGCCTTTTTTCTTAAAAATAATGGATACGCCGCCAGAAATTCTTCATGACGCAACTATTTACATGAGAGTTTTCTTTATGGGAACTGTTCCAATTTTAATTTATAATATGGGCGCATCTATATTAAGGGCAACAGGAGACTCAAAAAGACCTTTTAACTTTTTATGTGTATCAGCCCTTGTAAATATTGTATTTGACTTAATATTAGTTGGCTGGCTGAAGATGTCAGTTTTAGGTGCAGGCCTTGCAACTCTTGCATCACAAGTTGTATCAGCAATTCTTGTAACTTATTCACTTTTAAAGACTGATGGATCTTATAAACTTAGAAAAGAAGAGATAAAATTTCACAAATATGAAGCAAAGAGAATTTTTGAAATAGGTATACCTACTGGAGTGCAAACAGCATTATTATCCTTTACAAATGTAATCTTCCAAGCGAAAATAAATTCCTTTGGACCAGATGCCATAGCAGGTGTTGCAGCTGAAGGAAGAATTGACGGATTTTTATTTATGTCACTTCAAGCTATTGCCCTTGCTGCCACAACTTTTTCAGGACAAAATTTTGGAGCAAAAAGATATGATAGACTTCGCGAAGGAATTAAGGTTTCACTTTTAATTGTTTTAGGAATTTCAGCAGTTTTGTCAGTGATTTCAATTGTATTTGCAGAACCACTTATAGCAATTTTTAATCCTGATGAAAAAGTAGTTTCTTATGGTTCAGACTTTTTGAAAATAATAAGTCTTGGAATTTGGTCCTTTGGACTATCAGAAACAATTTCTGGTTTTATAAGAGGAAGCGGACACGCCATGGGTCCTATGATAATTTCACTTCTTACAATTTGTATTTTAAGGCTTGTAGTAGTTTATTTTGCCATGCCAATATATAATTCAATAAGAGTAATAAGTATAATCTATCCAGTTTCTTATTTAGCAAACTTTTTGCTTACTGTAATATATTATAAATTTGGAAAGTGGAGAAAAAATATAGAAATGTAAAACTTGGCACCAAAAGGTGCCTTTTTTATTGCAATAAAGTGAAGATTTATTGTAAACTATAATTAAAATATAAAAAGCAGTGATATTATGAAAAAAAAGAGCATTTTTTTAATAAGTTTTTTAATTGCCCTGATTATTTTTGGAGTAAATTCCTTTAGACATTATCCAAAAAAAATTGTAGCAGAAATTCTTTACACCGTTGACGACAGAATTTTTGCATTTGCAGATGATTATTTAGAAGATTTTGGTCTATCGGAGATTTTTAACCAGATAAAGGCAACAGGCGACTATGGCATAAGATTTAGCAGCGAAAATTATAAGGGCGACAAAGTAAATATTATAAATTTTCAAAGTGCAACAAATAAATCAAGATTTTTTAGTGAGAGATTAGAGAAGGACAAAAAAGTTTATAACTTTGGCGAAAAAATTGTAAATAGCGATGTCTATCTTTATAGAGAAGACTTGGCAAGTTTGCCCCTTTATATTGACAGAAATACAATGGTAAATCTCTCTCGTGATTCCCATGTATTAAGTGATTTAGGCTACAATAAAGATAACAAAAAATTATTTCTTCCACCAGTTCCCTTTTCTGAACAAAATTCTGAACTAAAAAAATATGTGAAAAAAGAGTGGACGGGAATAATTAGGAAAACTCATGTAAAAAATATTTCAAAAAATAAATTTGAAATCAAAGTAAAATCAAAAGATTTAAAAAGACTTATGGATAAAACTTTAGAATTTTATGAAAATGAAAATTATTTTCCCTACACTTATGTAAATGAAGTTTTGAAAAAAGAGTTTGCCAATATTTCACAAGATTTAAAAAAGAGAAATGAAATAGTTTTTTATATGGAGACTGATGATGACAAAAATCTTTTAAAATTGCAGTCAGATGACAAAAAATACAGCATAAAAATAAAGGATGATTTTGAACTAAAAGTCCCTCACAGACATATTTATATTGAGCATGAAGAAAATAAAGATCTAAAGACAATTAAGGGAAAGATTAATGAAAGAAATTTTAGGATGAGCTATTATCCAAAAAATAAGTATTTAGTCTATCACGATGAATTAACTCACATAAATGCAAGATTTTATAATTTAATAAAGTCTAAAAAATTTAAAGTAATTGCAGACATTGAGGGCAGCAAAATAAAAAAAGTAAACCTTAATTTCTATACAGTCCCAAAAAAAATAGAAAAAGAAAAAAATTATATAGAAATTTTAAAATTAAGTGAAGAAGATTGGAAGAAATTAATAAAAGGAGAAGAAAATGAAAGATGATTTTAATAATAAGGAGAAATTAATATTTAGAATTTTATTTGACTCCTTAATTGTAGGAGCTTTTGCAGGACTTTTTTCAGTATTATATAGATTTGTAATTATGAAAATGGATTTTTACAGAAAATTCTTATACAGGGATTTTAATATAAAATCACTTGTTATTTTAATTATTCTTGCATCTCTAATATCTTTTATAATTTATAGAATGTTAAAGTGGGCTCCCCTATCAGGAGGAAGTGGAATACCGCAAATTCGTGGAGAAATCCTTGGCAAATTTAAAATGGACGAAATTCCAACCCTGGTATCAAAAATCCTAGGTGGAGGACTTGGAAATCTCATGGGATTTTCTCTAGGAAGAGAAGGCCCATCAATACAAATGGGTGGTGCAGCAGCAAAATTTATAGGAAAGCTAATAAAAAGACCTCCCGATGAATTAAAATACATGATAACAGCAGGAGCAGCAGCCGGACTTGCCGCAGCCTTTAACGCACCAATGGCAGGATGCATCTTTGCCATAGAAGAACTTCACAAAACCTATTCAAAATTTGTACTCTTGCCAGCACTTATAGCATCAATAACAGCAAATTATGTATCTTTTGTAATAATGGGATCAGAAACATCTTTTTCCTTCTTTGCAACAAAATCCCTTCCCATGACTTTAATTTGGGTGGCAATATTAATTGGAATCTTAACAGGTTTAATTGGTGGACTATATAACTTCCTCATTACAAAATTTCAGGATTTATTCAAAAAAACAAATTCACAAATTTTAAAATACGCACTATTAATGGGCGTGACAATTTTAATTGGATTTATGTTTTTTGAAGGAACTGGAGGAGGACATGGACTTCTTGAAAAAATGGCAAAGGAACATTTTGCAGTTAAATACATTTGTGCAATCCTTATTATTAAATTATTTTACACAACATTTTGCTATGGATCAGGAGTTCAAGGTGGAATATTTTTGCCAGTCTTAGTAATAGGAGGATCTTGCGGAGCTCTTATTTTTGCCCTTTTAGAAAATAAATTTGACTTAGATCCTTATTATGTCAACTTTATAATTCTTGGCATGAGTGGAATCCTTGCATCAGTAGTGAGAAGTCCCATACTTTCAGTAATATTAGTATCAGAAATGACAAAGACTTTTGAGCATTTAATAGCACTTTCCATAGTAGTAATTGTGTCATATTATGTAGCAGAATTATTAAAAGTTGCCCCAATTTACGATACACTTTTTGAAAGACAATTAAGGGATAAAAATTTATTAAGTCCAAAGGAAAGAGAACTTGGCGACTACTCGATTTTTGAATACACAATAACTGACGACTTAAAAATAATAGGAAAGAGCCTTAAAGAAATAAATTTCCCAAGACATTTAATAGTAATGTCAATAGAAAGAGAAGGTACTGAAATAGTGCCAACAGCAGATGATAAAATTCTTTTAGGCGATAAAATCACAGTCCTAATAAGGGCGGAAGACGCCCTAGAAATAGACAGATTTTTAAAAAATGAATAAATTTTATGCCAGGGCTTAGGCTCTGGTATTTTTTTATGATTCTTATATTTTTTCAAAATAAAAAGTGCAAGATTTTATTTTCTTGCACTTCTTTGCTTTAAAAATTTTTAATTGATTTTTAAAAAATATTTTTTCAAAATTTTTTCTTAAAATTATTTTTCCACAATATTTTATAAGCTTTCTAAATATTTTTTTACTTGGGGACCTACATAGGCTCTATCTTTTGTCAAAAGGATTGGTCTTTTTACTAGCATGCCGTCACTTGATAAAAAATCATAAATTTCTTCTTCTGTCAGGTCTTTTTTCTTGTCCTTTAGTCCAAGCTCTCTATATCTTATGCCAGATGTGTTAAAGAGTTTAAAGATGTCAATTTCTGCCAAGTCTTTAATTTTTTTAAGTTCATCAACAGAGAGAAGGTCCTTGTCGATTTCTCTGTAATCGTAAGAAATATTTTTTTCTTCTAATAATTTTTCTATATTTTTGCAAGTGCTACATTTTTTGTAGCCGATTAATGTGTTCATTTTTAGCCTCCTTTAAGTAAATTAATTATACTACAAAAAATAATAAAAAAATTTTAAAAATTTTTATAAAAAGTGTTTACATTTTAATTTAGTGTGGTATAATATTAATACCAAATAAGATTAACTTAATAAAGTGAATAGAATTATTGTGAAGTTACTTATTTGGAGAAACATGACAATTCCATCCAAGATCAGTAAAAATGTTTTTGATTTTTATTAATTTTACAAGTTTTGACTTAAAATGCCAAACTTTTATATAAATCGAATAGTTTTTAATGGACGAAAAATAACTTTAAATAGTATAACTTTTAAAATAATTGATGGTAAATAGTTTGTTTGAAATTACTCTTAGTTTTTATATAAAATGGTACGCAGACTTAGAGTTGGGACTGCGAGAAATATCAATTTTATATAGGCCTTTGGTAAAATAAGAATAAAGGTGATAGTAGTGATTGAACCAAAAAATTTAAGTTGGATGGAATTGGATATTTAAAAAGAATGTCGTTTATTTAGAAAATAAAGGCATTCTTTTTTTTGTGCTTTTATTTAAAATTCTAGATTAAATAAATTTTTAGAATAAAATTTTTGCCATGAAAGTAAATTCATAAATTTTTCCTGATAAATTATAGAAAGATTTTTGCTACATAAAAAATTTTCACACTAAAATTTTAAATCCCTTGCAATAAAAAAATCGCCACCATAAATTTGTGACGATTAATTTTATTATTTATTTAATATTTTTGCAGCCATTTCTTTTCCGAAATCAATTAATTTTTTGATTTCTTCTTCTGTTGCTGCACCTTGGATTTCAAGTTGTGTGTCTAGGACATCGTACTTGCCATCTTCCATGTATTTCTTTAGAGTTTTTAAAGCTCCACCAGACCAGGAGAAGGATCCAAAAATCCCCCAATAATTATTTTTCATTCTTTGGTGAGAAACTTCTGTCATTAAATAATCCATTGGTGGGAATAAATTGTTGTCGTAAGAACATGATCCTATGATTACGCCCTTGTATCTCCAGATATCAGATAAAAGATAGGAGTTAGATGTCTTTGTGATGTCTCTTATTTTTATATTTTTAAGTCCGCCTTCAGAAAGACCTCTTGCTACAGCTTCTGCCATCATTTCAGTATTTCCATACATTGAACCGTAGATAACAACACAGCCGTCAATAGTTTCTTGTTTAGCAAGAGAAGTGTAGATGTCAATTATTTTCTTAGGATCTTCTCTCCAAATAGGTCCGTGATCTGGGCAAATTAACTGTATGTCAAGATCAGCTAACTTATTTAAAGCTTTAAGGGCTTGTGTAGCATATTTTCCAACAATATTAATAAAATATCTTGTTGTTTCTTCGTGGTAGTGAGCGTCATATTCTATTTGATCGTCAAAAATTCCACCATCAAGAGTTCCAAAACCACCAAAAATATCTTGTGAGAAAAGTGTCTTTGTAGTTTCTTCATAGGCTACCATAGATTCAGGCCAGTGAACCATTGGAGTCATGTAAAAAGTATATTTTTTATCTCCAAGTTCTAGTGTCTCGCCATCTTTAACTTCTATGATGTTGTCTGTAATTTCATAGAAATTATTTAACATGGCAACGGCTTTTTTATTTGTAACAAGTTTTGCATCTGGATAAATTTCCAAAATTGATTTAATTGAAGATGTGTGATCTGGTTCCATGTGATTGATCATAATGTAGTCAATTTTTTCGCCTTCGCCTACAATTTCATTTATTTTTTCCACATAAGAATCAATTGTGTTTACTCTTACTAAGTCGAAAAGTACATTTTTTTCGCCCTTAACTAGAAAAGAGTTGTAGGCAACTCCCTTTGGTAGGGGCCACATTCCTTCAAATAGTTCAGTTTTCCTATCATTTGTGCCTATATAATAAATGTCCTCTTTAATAGGCACTGACAATAAATTTTCCATAAAATCCTCCTTATTTTTTTTATTTTGACAAATTTTTTCACGAGCCTTTAAGTTTTTTATTTAAAAAATTATAACTTATAAAAATTCTCAATAAAATTCTAAAAAGTCGTGTCTTTCGCCCTTTTCTTTAAATCCTAAGATTTGTTCCATATTTACATTTTCAGTTGCACGAAGAATATTTATGTCTACATTTTTGTTTTCTTTTTTTAATTCTTCGATTAAGTCCTTTATAAAAAATCTCTTGTTGCCAGACTTTTTTTGCGTTACAGTGCAGGCACAGTCAAGAGCAGATAGTCCAGTTGACTTCATAAAGCGAATAATGGCTTCTTCTCGAACTAGATACATGGGTCTAATTAGTTCAAGACCCTCAAAATTTTGTGATTTTAATTTTGGCATCATGGTTTTAAAGTCGCCAGCATAAATTATATTTAAAAGTACAGTCTGGATGACATCGTCAAAGTGATGACCTAGGGCAAGCTTATTGCAGCCAAGTTCTTTAGCTCTATTGTATAAATTTCCACGGCGCATTCTTGCACACATATAACAAGTTGAGCCATTCACTGACATTTTTTCCGCAACGGAAAAGACATCAGAATCGTGAATTTTTACTGGTATGCCAAGTTTTTCGCAGTTAAATTCAAGCCTCTCTCTATTTTCAGGAAGATATCCTGGATCCATTGCAATAAATTCTAGGTCAAAGGGGACTTTGTTGTGTCTTTTTAATTCTTGTAATAATTTTGCAAGAGTAAGGGAGTCCTTGCCACCAGAAATTGCAACGGCAATTTTATCTCCTGGACTAATTAATTCATATTTATTTACGCCTTGCACAAATTTTTTATAAATATCACGTCTATAAGTTTTTATAAGGGACCTTTCTATGTCCACAGTGCTTTTTATTGTTTCCAAAAAAATTTCACCTATACCAATCTAATTTCATTATAACACAGTTATTTTCTATTTTTAAGCAAATTGAATTTGTAAAGATCTTAAAAAATTTTATTTCTCAAAACTATTGCTTAAAGATTATAACACAATGAATTTTCATATAAAATTAAAAAGCTAGAAAATCCTAAAAAGCTTTTAATTATCAAAAATACTCTCAATGTGATATAATTTATTTAATTAATTTATTGGCCCTACTTATGTAGAGACGAGAAAAGGAAGTATTAAAATGGTAAATTATAATGTTAAGAAAAATTTCACTCTTCTTGTGGATTTTTATGAATTAACAATGGCAAATGGATTTTTTAAAGAAAATATGAGAGATAAAACTGTCATATTTGATATGTTTTTTAGAGAAGTACCTGACAATGGGGAATACACAATAGTTGCAGGTTTAGAACAATTAATCGAGTACATGGAAAATCTTCACTTCTCTGACGAAGACATAGAATTTTTGAGAGAAAAAAATATTTTTGATGAGGAATTTTTAGATTATTTATATAATTTTAAATTTCAATGTGATGTCTGGGCAATGCCAGAGGGAACTCTTGCCTTTCCTGGGGAACCGCTTATGACAGTTAGAGGTCCAGCTATACAAGCGCAAATGCTTGAGACAATGGTTCTTTTAACATTAAATCATCAATCCATGATTGCAACTAAGGCATCAAGAATTGTAAAACAAGCAAAGGGAAGACCAGTTGTTGAATTTGGATCAAGAAGGGCTCAAGGTTATTCTGCAGCAAATTTAGGAGCAAGAGCTGCCTATATTGGTGGTTGTGCAGGAACTGCCAACACCCTATCTGATAAAATGTTTGGTGTGCCAGCTCTTGGCACCATGGCACACTCTTGGGTTCAAATGTTTGATTCAGAACTTGAAGCCTTTAGAGCTTTTGCAAGAGTTTATCCAGACAATTGTTTACTACTTGTTGACACTTATGACACCTTAAAAGAAGGCATACCTAATGCCATAAAAGTTTTTGATGAAGAAGTCATTCCTCGTGGATTTAGACCAAAGGGAATAAGAATTGACTCAGGAGATATAACTTACATTTCCAACAAAGCGAGAAAAATGCTTGACGATGCAGGTTATCCCGATGCTCAAATTATGGCATCAAATTCTCTTGATGAATACACAATAAGGACCCTACTTCACCAAGGGGCAAAGCTTGATTCCTTTGGAGTTGGCGAAAGACTTATTACTTCCAAATCATCTCCAGTTTTTGGCGGAGTTTATAAACTTGTTGCAACTGTAAATGATGATGGGAAAATTATTCCAAAGATAAAAATTTCTGAAAATGTTACAAAAATTACTACTCCAGGTTTTAAAGAACTTTACAGATTTTATGAAAATGAAACAGGAAAGGCGATGGCAGATGTAATTGCCCTAAGAGATGAAGAAATTCCTGAAGATAATTATGAAATTTTCCATCCAGTTTACACATGGAAGAGAAAAACTCTTACTAATTACACAGCCAAAAAAGTTTTAGTTCAAATTTATGACAAGGGAGAACTTGTATATAAACTTCCAAGTCTTGAAGAAATTAAGAAAAAAGCTGAAAGAGAACTTGACACTCTTTGGGAAGAAACAAAGAGACTTGATAATCCAAATGAATACATTGTGGACTTATCTGAAAAACTTTGGGAAGTTAAGGACACTCTTTTAAAGAAACACGGTAAAAATTAAAAAATAGAAGGGGAGAAATATGCAGTATTACGGAAATGTTTTTAGACCGCCAAGTGAGGCAAGGTCTTTAATTGTTCAGGCAACAGTGGGATGTTCCCACAATTCTTGCACATTTTGCTACATGTATAAAGATGACGACTTTAGGATTAGACCTCTTGAAGATATAAAAAAAGATTTAATTGAAATGAGTTCCTATAAAGATTATTTTGAAAGGATTTTTTTGGCAGATGGAGATGCTCTAGTCTTAAAGACAGAAGATTTACTTGAAATTTTAAAAACTATAAAAGAATATTATCCCAATGTAAATAGAGTTTCATCCTATGCAACTGCACAGGACATCAACAGAAAATCTCTTGAAGAATTAAAGACTTTAAGAGAAGCAGGACTTGAAATGTTATATATTGGTTTTGAAACTGGAGACGAAGACCTCCTAAAAGAAATCAAAAAGGGAATAACTTATGATGAATATGTCTCTGCAATGAAAAAGGCAAAGGAAGCAGGTTTTAAAACTTCTGTCACTATTATTGCAGGCCTTGGTGGAGTTGATGGAATGGAAAAAAATGCAGTGGGAACTGCGAAGCTTATCTCTGAAACAAAACCAGACTTTTTGGGATATCTTACAATGAGAATTTATAAGAATACACCTCTTTATGCCGATTATATTTCTGGCAAATTTAAAATGCCTGATGCAGGAGAAATTTTAGAGGAAATGAAAATATTTTTGGAAAATGTGGATTCAGAAGGCACAGTTTTCAGGTCCAATCACGCATCAAACTATGTCCTACTTGCAGGCAACTTAAATGAAGATAGAGAGACTCTTATAAAGGCCATTGAAAAAACTTTAAAAAAGAAAAATTTCAGACCTGATGTATTGAGAGGTTTCTAAATTGGATAAAAAAGATTTAAAAAATAATGAAGATGGAAAAAATTCTAAGAATTTAAAAATAGAAGAGCTTTCCAAACACCAAAATAGTGGCGTTATTTCCTTTACAAAAGATGAAGAAGAAAAAGCTCTTGCAGTAAATCCTATAAGATTTTTACTTCCCCTAGATTATAATAAGCTTACTCCAAAAGAGGAAAAACTTGAAATTGACTACAAGGAAAAAGACCCTGAAAGCAACAAGAACTTTGAAATAATTATGGAAGTAAATCCAAATATTTCTAATGAGACAAAAAAGAAAAAAATAAAAAGAGAAAGAAATCTGCCAATGATTTATAATAAAGAAGATTTAGAAGAAGATACCCTTGGCTTAATTGACGATTATGCCAATATATTTTCAAGGCAGATGAAACTTATAATGGATTTTTCTGAAATTTACATGAAGACAATGACCAATATGCAAAAATCAATTTTTGAAGATTATTTTAAATTTTTAGATGATTTTTCAAAAAAATAGAGGAGAAATATGGAAGAAAAAAAAGAAGATAGAGAAAAAATTAATAATCCCTTAAAAAAACTATCCTTTAAAAACGAAGTTTATAAAAAAGTTTTTTTAATGGGACTGGCACTTTTATTTGTTGCCTATTTATTTTTAAATAGCAAAAGTATTTTCAAAGGCTTTGGAGTCTTACTTGGTATATTTGCGCCCTTTATACTTGGAGGGGTCATTGCCTTTATTATGAAAATACCCCTAAATTTTTTAGAGAGAAAAGTTTTTAGCAAGGTAAAAAATGAAAAATTTCAAAAGCACAAGAGGACAATTTCCATTGCAATTTCCTTTATATTTATAATACTTGTATTTTTCCTTATTACTGCAATAATTTTGCCACAGCTAATAAATTCCTTTAATGGACTTAGAAAATCCCTACCTAGCTTTTTACAAATGGCAATAGATAAGACTAGAGAAATACCTTACCTAAGTAATTATTCAGACAAATTGCAAAGTGAATATGATAATTTAAGCTGGAATGAAATATTTAATAGAATTAAGGGCTTTGTAACATCAAGCGACAACTCATCACAAATACTTAACGGCGCACTTTCCACTGCATCAAGTATTTTAGGTGGACTTGTATCTTTTATGCTTGCCCTAATTACATCAATTTACATCTTGGCAGACAAGGAAAGACTAGGCTATCAAGCTACAAGAATTTGTTATTCCTTCTTTAATAATAAAGTTGCAAATAAAATAATTCATGTAGCTCATCTTCTTCACGAAAACTTTTTTGGTTTCATAAGAGGACAGCTTACAGTTTCAACTCTTATAGGTATTGCTACCTTTGTGGCTTCCTTTGTTTTAAGGATTCCTAATGCTGCAACTCTTGGCGTAATTGTTGGTGTAACAGATTTAATTCCAATTATTGGACCCTTCCTTGGTGGAGCTATGTGCTTTATCATGATAGTAATAGAAGATTCCACAAAGGCTCTTATGTTTTTAGTCTTAATTGTAATACTTCAACAAGTAGAATCAAACTTAGTTTATCCAAAAATTGTTGGAGACAAAGTTGGACTTCCTTCGCTTTGGACTCTTGTTGCCATTACAGTGGGTGGATCTCTTTTTGGAGTAGTAGGAATGTGGGCATTTATTCCACTTGCATCAACTCTTTATGAATTAATGAGAGAGTACACAAAATATAAAATTGACGAGAAAAATTTAGACCTTAGAATGAAAAAGATTTAAAAATTATAAAAATTGAAGACAAAGAAAAAACTGCTTGGAGAAAATTATTCTCTAAGCAGTTTTTTATTGGAAAATTTTAAGAAAAATTATTTTTTCTTTTTCTTATCTTTTTTGTCTTCTTCCTCATCTTCTTCTTTACTTTTTTCTTCTGCTTCCAAAATATTTCCTTCGCAGAATAAGTAACTTCTCATTTTTTCGTCCCAACCTTCTTGGTTGCGGCGAAGCCATTCAAGTGTCATCATTGCGTGTTCAATTTCTTCTTCAGCATTGTGCCACATGATTTCCTTTAATTCCTTGTCATCAGTTACAGCGACTCTTTGATAGTACCAGTCAACTGCTTCGATTTCTTCTTTTAGTGAATTAATCGCTCTAATAATTTCTCTTGATTTCTTTGTCATTTCCGCTGCCGGTTCATGATAATCGTTAGCCATAATATCCTCCTTAAAAAAATACAATCTTCTAATTAGAAGATAACCCTAAAGTCTTTAAAATAAACAAAAAATTGAAAATGTCTTTTTTGGGGTATAATAGAAAAAGACTGAGAAAAGGAGAGATTGAAATGATAGAATTTAAAAATGTCAGTAAAATCTATCCCGGCAATCAGGTTGCAGCTGAAAACATAAATTTAAAATTTAAAGATGGAGAATTTATATGTTTTATTGGAGCCAGTGGATCGGGCAAGACTACTTGCATGAGAATGATCAACAGGATGAATGATATAACAAGCGGAGAAATTTTAATAAATGGCAAAAATATAAAGGAAATGGATCCCGTTGACCTTAGAAGGCAAATTGGCTATGTTATTCAACAAATTGGGCTTTTGCCACATATGACAGTCTACGACAATATTGTTCTTGTACCTAGACTTTTAAAGTGGGACGAAGAAAAACTTAGACCTATTGCAGAAAATTTAATTCAAAAAGTCGACTTACCACTTTCTTACTTAGATAAATATCCTTCAGAATTATCTGGAGGGCAACAACAAAGAATTGGAGTTATAAGAGCCCTTGCAGCAGATCAAGATATTATACTAATGGATGAACCCTTTGGAGCTCTTGACCCAATAACAAGAGATGCCCTACAAAAACTTGTGAAAAGACTGCAAAAGGAAATGGGAAAAACCATAGTTTTTGTATCCCATGACATGGACGAGGCACTTACTCTTGCAGATAGAATTGTAATTATGAAAAAGGGTCATGTAGAACAATTTGACACACCAGAAAATATTTTGAAAAATCCAAAGAGCAAGTATGTAGAAGATATGCTTGGAGAAGAAAAATTAAACGAAGCCAAGACATCTTATAGAACTGTAGAAACTATAATGCTAAAAAACCCAGTTTCCCTTACAAAGGATAGGTCAACTTACGATGCCCTTGCCCTTATGAGAAAGAGAAGAGTAGATACAATTTTTGTTACAGACGAAGAAAATCATCTTCTTGGAGCTGTGGGCATGTTTGACATTGGTCGATTTGGTAAAAAAATAAAATCTCTTGATGAAGTTATGGAAAAAGTCTACGCCATAAGAGAAAATACAGTGATAATGAATGCCATTCGTGACATTTATAATTTAGATATAAAAAATCTTCCTGTAGTTGATGCTGATAATACCTTAGTTGGACTTGTAACTAGAGCTTCTGTAGTAGATACAATTTATACAAATCTTTGGGAAAATGAAGATGAAGAAAAAGTTGAAGAAATTTATGAAGATGACAATTTATCTGAACTTATGAAGGATGCATCAGGAGTATCCTCTAAGAAGATAGGTGAAGATAATGATTAATTTCTTAATGACTAATAGCACAGAAATTTTTTCAAAGTCCTTGGAGCATCTTTTTATAGCATCAATTTCACTATTTTTTGGAGTCTTACTTGCAGTTCCTCTTGGAATATTTTTAACAAGATCGAAGACACTTGCAAAAGTTGTTATGGCAGTTGCATCAGTCCTACAAACTGTGCCTTCCTTTGCCCTTTTGGCTCTTATGATTCCAATTTTTGGAGTTGGAAAAAAACCTGCCATAGTATCACTTTTTATTTATTCATTACTTCCAATTTTGAGAAATACTTATCTTGGCATAGCAGGAGTAAATGACAAATTAATAGATGCAGCAAAGGGCATGGGCATGACCAGGTCTCAAATTTTATTAAAAGTACAAATACCTATGGCAATGCCAGTAATAATGAGTGGAATTAGACTTTCTGCCATTTATGTCCTTGCTTGGACAACTCTTGCATCTTATGTTGGTGCAGGCGGACTAGGAGATTTTATTTTTAATGGGCTTACTAATGCCATAATGCCCATGGTTGTTTGGGGAACAATTCCTGTTACCCTAATGGCAATAATAGTGGACTTCTTCTTTGGCATACTTGAAGATAAACTTTCACCTAACAAGACAAGTGGGGTGGCAGAATGAAAAAAATAAATAAAATAAAAAAATTAATTTTACTATTTATAATCCTGCCAATCTTTTTAACATCATGCACACTTCCAGGCATTGGAGGAAACACAAAGACAAATGTAGTTGTAGCAACAGGATCAAACACTGAAAGACAAATTTTAGGCGAAATTGTAAAGCAAATGATTGAACATGATACAGATCTTGATGTTTCTTTAATCACTAATTTGTCATCATCAGTTTTAAATCACATAGCCATGTTAAAGGGAGATGTAAATGTTGTTGGCGCCATGTATACAGGAACAGCCCTAAGCGGGGAACTTGGTATGAAGCCAATAAAAGATCCTAAAAAAGCAGAAGAAGTTGTAATGAAAGAATATTACAAGAGATGGGAGAGATACTGGTATCCATCCTTTGGCTTTGACAACACCTATGCCTTTATGGTTACAAAAAAGTTTGCAGAAGAAAATAATGTAAAAAAAGTTTCTGATCTTGAAAAATTAAAAGACAAAGTCAGCCTTGGAGTTGACACAGCTTGGATAAAAAGAGAGGGAGACGGATATAAGGCCTTTAAAGAAATTTATGGTTTTGATTTTAAAGAAATCTATCCCATGGATATAGGTCTTGTCTACACAGCTCTTGCCAGTGGAGAAATGGATGTAGTCCTTGGTTATTCTACTGACGGAAAAATTTCATCTTATGATTTAGTAGTATTAGAAGACGACAAAAGACTTTTCCCACCTTATGATTGCTCACCAGTAGCATCAAAGGCAATAGTAGAAAAATATCCAGAAATAGAAGAAACAATAATGAAACTTGTTGGTAAAATTTCTTCAGAAACTATGCAGGAATTAAATAGACAAGCTGATGAAGATTTAGAAATGCCAAAAAAAGTGGCAGAAAACTTTTTAAAGAAAAATAATTATTTTGAAGATGTAAAAGTCGACAAAAATAAAATAAAAGAATACAAAGAATTTGTGGAAGGAGGAAAAAATGTCTGAAGTAATAATGTACTATACACAAAATGCCTCTTATGTCTTTGAACAGTTTCTTAGACACTTTCTAATTTCCATATATGGAGTTTTATTTGCATCAATAATAGCAATTCCCCTTGGATTTTTTGTTGCAAGAAAAAGAAAACTTTCAAGACTTACTATTAGTATTGCCAATGTAATGCAGACAATTCCTTCCCTTGCCATGCTAGCCATTCTCATGTTTTTAATAGGAACGGGACCAAATACAGTGGTCTTTGCAGTATTTTTATACGCAATTCTTCCAATATTAAAAAACACAGTTTCAGGAATAAATTCTGTAACGCCAGAACTTGTTGATGCAGCAACGGGCATGGGCATGACGAAATTACAGCTAATGACAAAAGTAGAACTTCCCCTTGCCATATCAATAATAATGGGTGGCATAAGAAATGCCTTAGTTCTTGCCATTGGAGTAACAGCAGTTGGAACTTTCATAGGTGCTGGTGGACTTGGAGATATAATAACTAGAGGAATAACAGTAGCAAATGGAAGTCCAATAATAATTGCAGGAGCAATTCCAACAGCCCTTATGGCAGTTTTGGCAGACTTTTTACTTGGAATAATAGAAAATAAATTAACGCCAAGAACTTTTACCAAGGTGTAAATAAAAAAAACTCAGGTTTAGGAGAGCCTGAGTTTTTATTTTTTATTTAATTTTATTTTTTCTAAAATCAATAATTGAAAAAATTGTATTAACTAGGACAATATAATGATGGTAGAAAGAAAAGTAAACTGCAACTATTGGAGCTCCTATCATTTCCATAGGCGAGCTACCAGCTATATTCCATGGGATATAGGCAGATGTCATGACAGCAGAATTTTCTATATCTAGTGCCAATTTTGATTCATCTTCATAACTTTCTCTTGCCATTTCATAAGTTAGCATTATAGAAAGAGTTTGGTTGGAAGAAAAAACTGAAATAATAATAGACATAATTTCCATGACAAGCATATCTGGAAATTTAAGAAATAATTTTTTCACATGTTTTTTCACGCCTACTAATAAATCTGTGCTTTTAAAAATCCCAAAATATCCTGAAGAAATTCCAACCACTAAGAGCATTTTTAACATAGAAATATAGCCACCGCCGTTAATTAATTTGCCAGCTTCTGAATCTAAGTGCAAGCCAAAAATTAGAGCATTTAAAATTTCTAGGGTGTTTTTTTCCTGAAAAATTGCTGCAAAAAATATTGAAATTGTAATAGAAATTATAAGATTTATTTTTAAATTGACCTTAAAAATTGAAAGGACAATTATAGTTATGGTAGGAATCATAAGTAAGGGATTGAAATTAAAAATACTTCTTATAGCTTCTATGCTGTGTCTATCCACCTTGGCATCTATTCCCAAATTAAAAATTTGAAAAGTTATAACTGTAAGGATAAGAGGGATAAGGCAAGTTCTAAACATATTTTTTATATTATTATATAAATCTGTTCCCGTTAATGTTGCAACTAATAGTGCAGATGTTGACATTGGAGAAGACCTGTCACCAAAAAATGCACCAGATAAAACTGCCCCTCCAGTTACAAGGGGACTAAAGCCCATGGCATTTGATATTGACATAGAAATTACACCAGCAGTTGAGCATGTGCCAAAACTTGTTCCAGTTAAAAGCGATATTGAGGCGTTAAAAATAAAAACTCCGGCATAAAAAAACTTGGGAGAAATAAAACTTGTGCCATGATAAATTATATAAGCTAAAGTCCCAGATAATCTCCATATACCAGTAATCATACCTATAAGAGAAAATACAATTAAAATAGTTTTTGCACTTTTTATGCCAAGAAAAACCATATTCCAAATTTCCTTAAGTGGAAATTTTTTTATGTAAGCATATATTGAAAGCAAAATTAAATTTGCAAAAAGAGCAAGAACAATTGAAAAATTAAAAATTATTGCCAAAAATAAAAATAAAATAAATAATAACAAGACTGCTATCTCTAGCATCCAATCACCTCTAATTTATTATAAGGTATTTAGAAAGATTTTTTAATAAATTATTGATAAAATTAAATTTTTATAAAAAGCTTATTAGAATAAAGTAAAATGAAAAAACTCAGGAGAAATCCTGAGCCTTAAAGAGCTTTATTTTTTTTATTTTTCTTAAATTCAAGACTAGAAACTATACAATTAACTAAAATAATATAGTGGTGATAAAAAGAAAATAATATGGCAGCAAGAGGACCAGAAACCATTTCCATAGGTGTTCTGCCTGTTATATTCCATGGCACATAGAGAGGTGTCATTATGGCAGAATTTTCAAGATCAAGAGCAAGTTTATAATTGTCATCATAATTTTCTCTTGCCATTTCATAAGTTATCATTGAAGTAAGAGTTTGATTTGCACTAAAACAAGCTATAATAAGAGAAATTATTGACATAACTACCATATCTGGCAAGTTTATAAATAATTTTCTCACGTATTTTTTTACTGCAACTAAAAGATTTGTCCTCTTAAAAAAGCCAAAGTAACCAGAAGATATACCCACAATTAAAATCATCTTCTTCATGGAAAGTAGTCCTCCGCCATTAATGAGTTTTCCTGCGCTTTCTTCTATATGAAAGCCGAAAATCAGAGAATTTAAAATTTCTAAGGCACTTCTATTTTGAAATAAGGCTGCAAAAATTATTGATAAGATAATTGAAATTATCATGTTTAATCTTATGTCTACCTTTAAAACAGAAAGAATTATTATGGATAGGGTTGGGATCACAAGTAGAAAATTGAAATTAAAAATTTCAGCAATAGAATTTACTATATGAGAATTTACCCTAGCACTTGCCCCATAATTAAAGGCTTGAAAAGTTATGAGAGTGAGTATTAATGGAATTATGCAGGTTCTAAACATATTTTTTAAATTTGTGTAGAGATTTGTCCTTGTCAAAGTGGCAATGAGAAGGGCAGAGGTAGACATAGGTGAAGACCTGTCGCCAAAATAACAGCCCGACAAAATTGCACCACCAGTTAAAAGGGGATTAAAATTCATAGCATTAGAAATTGACATTGAAATTATGCCTGCTGTTGAGGCTGTGCCAAGGCTTGTTCCAGTTAAAAGGGAAATACAAGAATTAAAAATAAAAATTCCCACATAAAAAAAATTAGGAGAGATTAAACTTGTACCATAATATATTATGTAGGCTATTGTGCCAGAAAGCCTCCAAATGCCTGTAATAATTCCGATTAAGAAAAAGACTGCTAAAACTGTTTTTGTTTCCATAAGGCCCATTTTTATCATTTGAAAAATTTCTCTTGTAGAATAATTTTTTATAAAAGCATAAATTATTAGTAGGACTAAATTTGTAAATAGGGCATAGACAATTGAAAAATTAAAAATAATTGCAATAAATAAATTTATCATGAAAAGTAATAGGACTCCAAGTTCTAACAAAAAATCACCTCTAATTTATTATAACTTAACTTTAGCTTTATATATAATTTTTTATAATGTAAGTTAAAAGTGATAGAAAATTTATAAAATTTTAATAAAGATTTAAGAAATGTGCAGTCTATTACTATTGCAAAGGCAAACAAGCTTACTATATAATTGAATTTGGAGGTAAATATGAAAAATTTATACATAAAGGCAAAAAACATAATTTTTAAAAATAAAATCACAAAAATAATATTCGCCTTGCTATTAATAGCAACTATATTTTTGATTTTTAAATTAATTTCAGGAAAGTTAGGCAAAAACACAGGGGAAGTTATATCTGTAAATCAAGTTGTTACCTTAAAAAAGGGCAGCGTGACAAATTCTGTTTCAGAAAAGGGAAGGGTAGTTCCTTCTAATTCTCTTGAAGTTTTTGCAGAAAAGCCACTTTCTATTACTAACATAAATGTAAAAGTTGGAGATCAGGTAAAAAAAGGCGACATAATAGCAGAGCTTGATTCATCTTCTATAGAAGAGCAATTAAATTCAAGAAGGGCACAAAAGTCTGCTACAGAAAAAAATATTTCTGCACAAATTTCTGCTGCAAAAAAAAGATTATCAGAAGCAATTAGTGGACGCGATTCTGGCAAAAACCCAGCCATTGTCGCTGCTGAAACTTCTCTTACCTAAGCCATGGACCAATATCTTTCTGCACAAAAATCTTATGATGATTTCAAAAGAAGTCTTGATGAAAGATACAATCAAGGAATAATTCAAGAGAGAAATACTAGAGAAAATCTCGCTTATCAAGAAGAGGCAACAGATTTAAAATATAAGCAGTTACAAGATGAACTAAGTAATAATGCAAATAAAATTTCTGATAACCGTGCCATGGCTTCTGACAAGTCAAGGCAAAGTGCATATTTGCAAAATGAACTTGATAATGAAAAGAGAAGATTAACTGAGCTTGGAATTTCTATAAAAGAAGAGCAGGGAAGACTTTCTGAAGCACAAGAAAAAGTTACAAGTTTACAATCTGATAATATAAGTTTGGGAGCTGAAAAAGACAAATTAACTTTGCAAAAAGCAAAAACAAATAAGGAAACACCTGAATTTAAAGAAATAGAAAAAAGATTAGCAGAAATTCCTGTTGAAATAGAAAAAAATAAAAATGCAATAGAAGCTATAAACTTTGAACAAATAAAAAAATCAGCAAATGAAAACATCAATAGACTTACAAGGACACAAAACGAAGTTGAAATTGAAGTAAATAGAATTTCAGAAGACCTTGCAAATGTCAAAGCCGATGAACAAAAGTACACATCAGAAGCCGATGCCTTGGAAAAAGAATTAGAGGCACAAGAAAAACAAATTGACGCAACAAAACTTGAAGTAAAAAAAGCAAAGGAAGACATTTATGCCGATGCCGACAAGGTTTTAAAATCACAAAAAGCAAGAGATGACGAATTAAAAACTTTGGAACAAAATGTAAAAACAGCTAGAGATAACTACGAAAGTGCCAAGAAAAATCTTGAATCCACAAAAGTACAAGTGGCAAATGAAATTTCTGGTCTATCTGATAATTTAAAAACGGCAAGGGCTGGTGTCAATAATTTAGATAATGTAGAAATTGAAAATTTGACAAAAGAATTGGAAAAAGTTTTGATAAAAGCACCAGTTGATGGAACAGTTACAGAAGTAAATGCAAAAAAAGGTCAAGCACCAGCTGGATCAGTGGCAAAAATCGAAACTATTGACACTTTAAGAATTGAATCACAAATAAAAGAATATGACAAAAATTCTGTATCAGTGGGCACAAATGTAGAAATCACTTCAGACTCAGTTATGGGCGAAACTTATAAGGGTAAAGTAATTTCCATAGATCCAGTGCCAATGCCAACTTCAGAAGAAAATAAAAGTGGAGAAGTATTATATAAAACAGTTATAGAAATAAATGAAGGACAAAATATAAAATTAGCTCCAGGCATGACCCTTAGAGTAAAATATATTTTAAGCCAAGAAAAAGACACCTTTAAAGTGCCAACAGATGCAATATTTGAAAGAGATGGCAAAAATTATGTACTTGCTTTAAAGGAAATGGGAAAAGACAAATATCAAATTGAAAAAGTTGAAGTAAATCTTGGACTATCTAATGACGCAGAAACTGCAATAAAATCTAAAAACTTAAAGGAAAAGGATAAAATCCTTGCCACATCTGGAGGATACGGAGAAGGAAATATTGTAAAAATAGAAGATTCTCTAGGAGATAAAAAAACTGGAGAAAAAAATGAAAAATAATCTAATAAAAATGGAGGCAATAAAAAAGTCCTTTAACATTGGCAAAGAAAATGAATTAGAAATACTTCATGGCATAAATTTTGATGTAAATGAGGGTGAATTTGTCTCTGTAGTTGGTCAATCAGGTTCAGGCAAATCAACACTTATGAACATAATTGGACTTTTAGATAGGCAGACATCAGGTTATTATGAATTAAATAAAGTGGACATATCAAAACTAAAGGACAGCGAATTATCCTCCTATCGTTCCAAAAAAATTGGCTTTGTATTTCAAAATTTCAACCTAATACCAAGGTCAAATGCCCTTAAAAATGTAGAACTACCCATGACCTATGCAGGACTACCAAAAAAAGAGAGGGCAGAAAGAGCAGAAAAGCTACTTGAAATAGTTGACATGAAGGATAGAATGAATCATCTTCCCAATGAATTATCTGGTGGACAAAAACAAAGGGTGGCAATAGCAAGGTCCATGGCAAATAATCCAGACATAATTTTGGCAGACGAGCCAACAGGAGCCTTGGACTCAAAAACTGGGAGAACTGTTATGGATTTATTTCACAAGCTAAACGAAGTTGAAAAGAGGACCATAATAATCATCACTCACAATCTTGAACTTGCAAAAGAAGCTACAAGAATTTATAAAATGAATGACGGAAATTTGGAGGAGATTTAATGGATTTATTAGAAACAGTAAAACTCTCCTTAGAAGGCTTAAAGTCCAACAAATTAAGGTCCTTTTTGACTATGCTTGGCATAATAATAGGAATTGCATCAGTAATTGGCATAACAACTATTGGCGATGCCCTTACAAAATCAGTGAACCAAGCCTTTGACTCCATAGCAAACACAGCAGTCCAAGTTTATGTAAAGGCAAAAAATTCAGATTACGACTCAGGAGACCTTAGTGAAAGTGATTACTTTACAGAAAATATAATAAATTACTTAGAAGCTCAAAAGGGAAGGACCATTGACGAACTAATTTATCATGGAGCAAGTGGTCAAGGCTATGTAAAAGAAGGCAGAAATAAAGAAGCAGTATCTATAGTTTCCACATCAGCAGGGGAAAAAAATATTTTTAAATTAAAAATGATTGCTGGCAGATTTTTAAAAGATGAAGATGTTATCCGTGGCAAGTCTGTAGCAGTAATATCAGATAAAGTTTTGGAAAAAACCTATAAAGTGCCGGCACCAGAAGTCTTGGGAAGAGAGGCAAAAATTGAAACAAATGGAAAATTAATTGTTGCAACAATTATTGGCGTCTACAAATATGAAGAAATGTCAGTAATGGGTCAGTCCTTAAATGGATCTAACTCAACAGTGTATATACCAAGGACAACAGGCGATAGAGAACTTTTAAGTGAGCCAAGAACAGTTTATTATGATGTTGCCATGACCTTAAAAAATCCAGATACCATAGAAGAAGATGCAAAAAATATTGTTGATGACTTAAATTCAAAATTTTACAGAGACAATCCCCGAGCAGAAGTAGCCTATTATTCAGCAAAAACTGAAATAGCACAGATGAATAGTGCTATGAGTTCAATTCAAATTGCAATAGGAGCAATAGCAGCCATATCTCTTTTAGTAGGTGGCATTGGAGTAATGAATATACTTCTTGTATCAGTTACAGAAAGGACTAAGGAAATAGGCATAAGAAAGGCACTGGGAGCAAGACAAAAAGATATCAGAAAGCAGTTTATTATAGAATCAGTAATAATTTGCATAATCGGAGGAATTTTTGGCATAGGACTTGGCACCTTAATAGGATTAGTAGGCTCTAGTCTTTTAAAGGTAAGGACCTTTCCTTCAATCGGAGCAATAGTTGTGGCAGTAGGATTTTCAATGTTAATAGGAATTTTCTTCGGTTACTATCCTGCCAATAAGGCAGCAAAAATGGATCCAATAGAAGCCTTGAGATACGAATAAAAAATTTAATTTAAATAAAAGTCTTTACTGGAAAAACAGTAAAGACTTTTTTTATGGGAGAAAAATTAAATAAAAAATCAAATTCCTTCTATTATATAGTACATTTTGTAATTTCTTCTATTATATAGCTAGATATTGTATGTAATAATAAAAAATAATAAAAGATGTTAAAGAAAAAAATATTTTTAATATAACTTAGATATCTATAAAAATTTAAGATAAATTATTAAATTTTATAAAAGCTCTTATTTTTTATAGATTAAAAATTAAAAGAAGATTAAATATAAAATTAAAAAAAGCCATGGAGAATAAAAAATTAGGAAAAACATTGAAAAAAATTAGCAAAAAGAAATTTTATAGAAATATTACAAAAGTCACTTAATATTAAATTAAAATTAAATTTAAAAAGCAGAGATGAAATATAAAATCAAAAAATTTAATCTTAATTTAACAGAAAAAACAGTGAATTTTTAATATTTTAACAAAAAAATATAAAAAAAAACGAAATAATAAGTTAGCAAAGTAAATCGACAATGTTGAAAAATAGAGAATGTATTGATTTTTTGAAAATTAAAATTGCACAAAATAAATACAAAAAAACATTTGCAGAAAATCAGTCCATTATTATTAATAAATATACAGATATATCCAATAGCTAATTTTAAGGGTTTTAAGGATAAAAATAAGAATTATCAATATAAATTTATAAATGACTAAAAAAATCGAGCGAGAAAAGCTGAAAAGAAATGACAGAACATAGCCATTTTTAAGCCATAATTTACAAAAAAAGTATTGATACTTTATTATTGTTGTATTAAAATATATATAACAATACTAGAGAATACATAAAATCCTAGTATAGACAAAGACTGATTTAGATAGGAGAGTAATTATGAATAACATGTCGAAAAGAATAATGAGCTTAATATTGGCATTATTAATGGTTTTGGAGGTCTTTAGTCCAGTTGCTGTATCAGCAGCTTTGCTTCCAGAAGCAGAAAAAGAGAGAGTGACTTACTCTTTTGAAAATGATTCAAACAATAATACGAGCAAAAATACTAGGGCAAAAAACAGTGCAGCCGAAGGGCTTTTTAATAGTCCTGGTGTAAAAGAGACACCAAAGAAAGAAACAAAAAATATTCAAGAGACGCCAGCAAAAAAAGAGGGCACAACAATACTTGAAGTTCCTGAAAAACAAAGTTCTCCACAAAAAGAACCAGACAATACAATAATAGAAGCAGGAAGACAAAGAGAAGAAAAGGCACAAATAAAATATGATAAGGCATTGGAAAAGGCGAAGATAGCAGAAGAAAATGCAAGATCCAATGAAAATGTAAACATAGAAACAAAGGAAGCCGTAAAAGAAGCTTACAAGTCTTGGAAAGTTAAAAACAGAGGAAAAGCAGTCTACAAAGACGGCAAACTTGAATGCACAGGCTTACTTATAGAAGTTGAAGATTATGATGGCAGAAAGAAAACTTTAAACTACGATGATATTTTAAGAGACAAAAAGATAATCGTAAATAAAGAAATAAAAGACGGAATCTTTGGATCTAGCGAACTAATATTAACAACACCAGGTCTTAAAGATATAAAAATCGATGTCAAAGTCGAAAACTTAAAAAATGAAAAATCAGAACTTAGTCTAAACAAGGATAATTCAAATAAATCAGAAGAAAAAACAAATACAGAAGAAAAAGAAGAAGATGGCTTACTAGATAAAATCAAAAACTTCTTCTCCGATGACGAAACAACAAAGGGCTTAGAAAATGACGCAGCAGAAGAAGACGCCAAACTAGAAATTAGTGGTCTAGATGAAAACAATAAAGAGGATTGGGATATATCACAAGAAGCAATAGAAGCAGGACTTGTTAGAGCACAAACTCCGTCTTCTGTTGCTGAAGAAGAACCGCACTTTGGTTTCTTTAGATCTGCTTTCAGAAGTCTCAGAAGTGGAGAAGAAAACAATAATCTTGGTTTAAATTTGACAGGTAAAAAATTCATTTTAAGAACAGTTTTCCAAACATCAAACCAAGCGGGGCCAATTCAGCCAACACAATATTTTGAAATCAAGCTAGATGACAAACTAACTATTAACAATCCATCTACTCTTAAAAATTTAGAGTACCATGGAAGAGTTATAGCAATACCAGATTACTATAAAGAAACAAATACAATAAGGTATCAAATTCAAGGTACTATTCCTGATAACATAAGTGTACCAGTTTATGTAGAAGCAGATTACAATGAAGCAAATATTACAGAAAATGATATAGATAAATATGGAACATTTACAGTAATTAACAAAGTATCAGGTTTAGGTGTAAATAATCCACCTAAGGATTTAGTGCCACAAAAAATAGATAAGAATGGACTTCCAGCAGGTTCAATTATTGAACCTGGTAGCCATGATGTAACAGAAATTGTTGAGCCAGATGATGAAAATTATAAAGTTAATATCGATTCTCATGCTTATCCTGTGATAAAAGATGGAAAGTTAGACGGATACAATTGGAGGGTAAAAGTATCATCTGACACTGATTTAAAAGAACTTAAGTTCAAAGTCAATTTTACAACGGTAAAGGGATCTGGACTTGGAAAGATTGAGAACCCGTCACCTAAGTTAGATGATAATAATTTAGCTGGCAAACTTGGAATAGTGGACTCTAAACATTATAGCCAAGAAAAAACTGGCAATGAAATCACTTACACTTTCTATACTCCAGTAACGAATAAACAAGAACAATATATGTTAGATTTATCCGTTCTTGTTAATGGCAAACCAGGTGCTAAACGAATGATAGCTAACGAAGGATACCCAAGAGAATTTGTAGCTAAAGAAACACCAACAAGAGTAGGTATAAATAACAGAACTACAATTATGGGTGAATTTACTTCTGATTCAACTGCTAAGTGGACAGTAACAGATGGCGTATCAACTGGAGACGGAACACCAACCCTACCAATTGAAAACAGACAACTATCTAATAATCAAAATGGATCGATGGGTCAAACTGCAGTGTATAAAATTGATCCAATATCAGGTAAAATGGTTGAGGACAAAACAGGAACAAATGGTGAAAAACCAGTAGGTACAATTGCGGTATATGAATATAATGCTGAGATTAAAAAAGATGAAAATCAGCAAGAAAATAAAGATTCACTAACTCTAGGTGGAGTTGCAATCTCAAAGTACAGAGACCTTTATATCGACCAACACTGGAACCTTCCACAAGGCTACGAAAAACTCCCTGCACAAGACATAAATGTTGTAGATAAAAGTGGAAATAATTTAGGAAGTGTTCATGTAGATGCACAAGAAAATGCTAAGCAAAGATATTTCACAGTTCCTAATGTTAAATATTGGAACATTGATAACAATGGCAATGCAACTATGATCGAACATAAAATCAATCAATCTTTCCCTACAGATAATGTAACTATAGGAACAAAACAATATAAATACAACGAAAACACAAGTTACTACAATTACAATGACAAAAACCACTTCATTTTAAACTCACTAATGGAGGTAGATAATAAGAAGTCAGCTACTTTTAAAATAGTAAAAGTAGACAGCAAAACTGGTGATAAACTTCAAGGAGCAAACTTCCACTTATTGGGATCAGGAGTAAGTGTAGTGACAGATGCTAAAGGTGAAGCTACATTTACAAACATCCCACCAGGAACTTATACATTTAAAGAAACAAAAGCTCCAAAGGGCTACAAACTAGATGGAGAAGAAAAGAAAATAACTATATCAGATGATGGTAACGTAAGTGTATCTGGTAGAAACGTCGACTTCTCACAACCAGCAGGAAAAACAGAAGTAGTAGAACATAACAATTATCCAAGTTGGCCAGACTATATGAATGCAATGCATTATGGAAAAGTTGACGACAAAGGTAATGCAGAATTCTACCTATATCTAAAACCAATAGCTCCAAGACAAGGTGGACAAACTGATAGAAATACAAGACTTGATATTTCTATACCAGATGTAAATATTACAGATGTAACAGCCTATGATGTAGATCCAGCTTACAGACAAACTGTAAGAGATAAAATGCAAAAACAACAAGTTAATGATACTTTCATTAATTCCTTAGGAAATTCTGTAATAAATGCCAAGCACGGTAATAAGATTACAGGAGCTTCTAATACTACCGATAATTACACAGGAAGAACTGGCTATCAAATCTATTTCCCTAAAGAAAGATTTGCAGGCGACTGGGGATTCTTGGTAAAGGTTAAGGCTAATATTGGTCAAAATAATTCAGCAAGTTTATATTATGATTGGTTAACTAATGAAGATACAGCAAATCAAGCAAGTATACAAAAAGTTGTAACTTTAAGCAAAAATACAAGCGGCCCAGATGATAAGCCAACAATAACTATTAAAAATACTCCGTTTGAGAAAAAACCAATAGAAATTGTAAAATTTGCAGATACTTTTACTGACGGCAAGAGAGATAGACTTAATGGTGCCGAATTTGTATTAAAAGACAGCGAAGGAAATGTAATTGCAAACAAGATAACTGGCGAAAAAGAAACAGGTAAGGCAATTTTTGGTGAATATCCAGAAGGAACATATACACTTGAAGAAACAAAAGCACCAGATGGATATGAGAAAAATGGAGTCTACTTTGAAGTAACAGTAGATGAATCTGATCAAGTGAAATATAAGGCTCGCTTTGAAAATTCTTCAGCTACACCAGTTCCAGGTCAAGATTACTTTATAGAAAAGGGAAAAGAAATTGGTGGAACTAGTAAAAATATAGTAACTAGTGTAAACCAATGGCTTGACTACAACGAAGGACAATCCTACAGTCGTGGTGAAAGACCAAAAGTATGGGAAGCTTATAGATACGAATCTTTAAAATATCACGCAGATATTACATTATCTCAATCAAATAAAGGCGATAGATTTGAAATACAATTTGACCCTAACCTTGACTTCACCCAATACTTTAATGGATTTCCAAAACTTAAAATAAATGGAAAAGAAGTAGCAGATCCTTATTTCAACTATGAAACTAATCTATTAACTTATGTATTTAATGATAAGACTGATGGAGGAGAAGCTACAGCTACTATTGACCTTATAGGTATGATACCAAGTAAATACTATGCCAAAAATACGGGCACTTATCCATTTACTATAACTGTTCAACCAAACCAAACAGGTATATCAGGTCAAAAATATGATAAAAACATAGAGGCCTTCTTTGATTCCTACGATTCAGGAAACAATCAACCTGTACAAAACTATTACTTCAGAGAAATCTATGAAGAAAATGGACAGTATTATGTAGATGTAATATCCTACTACAACGTAATAGGTGATAGAAACCCATATAAGAAAGTTGGTCAAAAAACCCTTAACTATAACTGGATAACAACTAATTTCCAAGGCGGAAACATTGCCAATTGGACAGGAGAAGGAACTGAACCAAGACAAGTCCTTGACAGGGTAAAAATCTATCGTACTGAACCAAATGTTAGAGTAATAAACAATGAAACTTTGATTAATGACTACATGCCATTGTCAATGGGCTACAATGCAGAACAAAATCCTGATATTTACAGACCAGTTTTCAATGCTTCAGTTGATCCAAATCAAAATGCAACAATATCACAAAATGGTATTACCTTGGTTTATGATAAGAACCAAATTAATCCAAATGGAAAGTTGATAGACGATAAAAATCAACCACTTAAGATTAAAATGCCTAGTATTAATAATGGTGAAGGTTATGTCATTGAACAAAGATTTAGGATTCCAGATATAGATGCCTTCAATAATAAATGGAGAGCATTTGTTATGAACAACGGCAACCTTAAATCAGCCTTTGCAAGTGGAGCTAACAAAAGTTTTGCAACAGGAGATCAAACTGGTGGAGAAACTCCAAAATATTACAAAGAAGAAGTAGGTGCAATTAACAAAAAATACACACCAGGACAATTTAAGATAATAAAATCAAATGAATCCGATAAAAGTAAACTTGCTGGAGCTACATTTGAGCTTACTGATGCTAATAATATAACTATCTATAGAACTTCAGATAACAATGGAGAACTTAGCTTCACAAAACTTGCTCCAGGAAAGTACACTCTAAAAGAAACCAAGGCTCCTGATAACTTTGTAAAATCAGAAAAAAGATGGGCAGTAACTGTTTATTCAGACGGATCAGTTAGAATTACCCAAATAGGTATACTTGGATCTGATGAGTCATATTTTGGAAATAACGAAAATATTATTATCATGCCAGTATCCAACAAACCAAGTGGAACAGACTTCCGTGTTTATAAGAAAGATTCTGACGGAAAACCACTTCAAGGTGCTAAGTTTGATATAAAAAATAAAGAAGGTACTGAAGTTATTAAATCTGGCGTATCTAACGACAACGGTGTCGTAGAATTTAAAGACCTAACTCAAGGAACCTATATTATAGAAGAATCTGAAGCCCCAAAAGGCTACAATAAACTCGGCAAAAAATGGGTTCTTGTTATAGGAGCCGATGGAAGCAAAAAAGTTTATAACAAAAGAGAAAAGACAACAGGTACAAGCCTAAATTCAATTTTGGAACAACCTGGAGTAAACTGGGTAGACGTTGCAGGAAGATCTCTCGACGGTTGGAATTTATATGACAACAGATACACAGGCTGGACTGGAAATAACGTCAACCCATTTAAACTTGGTACAAGAATTGTCGGTATAAATAGAAATCCTGGACAAGGTCAACAACCTTATGCTATCCAAAGATATGTAATTAACCCAGAATCAGCAAGCATTGGTGCAACTTCTGCAACAATTCACAGAGAATTGCCAGAATATCCAAACATGGACTGGTATAAGGGTGACGAAGTTTACCAAGTATTTAAACTTAATAAAGCTGTAACAGGAGTAATATCAGACATTAGACTTGCAGAATACGGGGCAAAAGAAATCACAAGCGAAGTTGGAAAAGACGTAGACAATTCACGATTTGGCCAACCACAAAGACTAAAACTTAATTTCCCAGCAACTGACAAACCACTTGTTATTGACGTAAAAGTTCCATACAAGGAAGAGTCTGGTGGAGTTGGTACTGGTATGGATTGGACTGAAAATGGTACAACATACTGGAAGTCCGACTACTACGAAAGTGCAAGTGTAATAAAAGAAGCATCTCCAGTAGTATCAACTGATGGAAATATCATTGGATCATATATATCCGAAGGATCCTTAGATGTAACAAATGAGTTCAAAACATTTGACTTCAAACTTAAAAAAGTAAAAGATGTTGATAAAACAAAAGCAATCGAAGGTGCCAAGTTTAGATTAACTGGACCTGGCGAAGGTGGAGAAGAAAGAGAAATTACAACTGGCAAAGACGGTATAATTTCCTTCGACAAACTAAGACCAGGAATCTACAAGTTAGTTGAAATCGAACCAGCACCAGGTTACGAAAAATCAAACGTAGACTGGACTGTAAGAATTACTACTGATGGCAAAAAATATATCAAGGTAAATAAACAAACCGGTGTTAAAGAAAATACTAATCTTGTTGACCCTAAAGCTACAACAACTACAGGTCTAAGTAATAATGAAGTCTTTATAACAGCGTTTTATGGTTCACCACTAAAGGGAAAAGAAAATTCTCTAGTATTCAAATCTGAAAGAGATAAAAATGAAGAAACAGTAAAGAAGATTACAGAGTCAATTTACGGAAAAGAAGTTATTGAAGATCCAAAATTAGTTAATTTTAAAGAAATTGCAATAGCAGAATATACAATCAAAGATAAGCTTGCAGCTAATGCTGATGGTTCAGCAAATCTAAATTCACAAGACAATGGTGGATTGGAAATTTCAGAAGAGGTAACTCCAGAAGCTCAAAGAGGAGCCAGTGATTGGCAAAAAGTTGATCCGAGTGCTTCTACTGGAAGAAAACAAGGTAGTCAATCAGCGACTTTAGCTCAAACAAAGATAAGTGAAATCAATAAGGTTGATAAAAAGTTTAGACAAGTATTCTTGATTTATGACAATCCTAGAACTACCTTAAACAGGCAATTACAATTCCACAGAGAGCCAGAAGATTATGGATTAAAATATAATGATGGAAGAACAACTTATAAGATTTATCAAGTAAGCCAAGGATCTACTCTAGATAATCCTATTAATAAAGTAGATATAACTGATTCTTGTAGGCCAACTTCAACAACTCCAACTGGTAAAAAAGAAAGAATAAAATCAGTTGTAAATAAAAAGAATTTCAATGGTCCTTTCTATGTAGAAATTGAAACATATTATGATGCTAGTAAGAGCGTTGGATTAGGTATGGATTATATTTATGATACACAACCAGATGGCCCATGGGCTACAAAGGATTGGAAAACATGGGTTGCAGATTCATATACTAGTGAATCAGGAATAGCAATCAAGGCTGATACTTTTGACTTAATAATTACTAGTCCACAAAATGGAACTATCACTGCAGAAAATAACAAAACCACTGGAATTAAAAAAGGTGAACAAGTTATTTTAACTGTAAGTCCAAATAATGATTATGAACTACAAAAGTTAACTGTAGGTGGAACTGATGTAACAAGCAAAGTGGTAGATGGACAATATTCATTCCCTATGCCAGCAAGTAATGTTGCAGTATCAGCTACATTTAAAGCAAAATTATATTCAGTATGGACACAAACTGTAGAACATGGTTCTATCACAGCAAGTCCAAATACTAATCTAAAAGCTGGAGATACTGTTACAATAACTGCTAAGCCAGATCCTGGCTATAAGTTAGAAAAGATAACTTATAACGATAATAATGGACAAGAACAAACTATAAAAATTCCAGCAGCTGGAGATATAACATTTACAATGCCAGCTTACAGCGTGACATTTACAGCTCACTTTGTAGATGATAGACCAAGCTATGAGGTACAAGTTGCTCAAAATATAACTGGTGGAACTATTACTGCAAACCCAACTAGTGCAAAAGAAGGAGACACAGTTTCACTATCTGCGACTCCAAGTGAAGGATATCTATTAGATAAATTTGAAGTAAAAGATGCTAGTAATAATCCGGTAACAGTAAATGAAAATAATCAATTCACAATGCCAAAATCTAAGGTTACAGTTACAGCAACATTTAAGGCAAAACCAAAGAATGTTTATCCAATAAGTGTAGAGCCATCACAAAATGGTAGTGTAAGTGTAAAAGCTAGTGCAACAAATGGCGATACAGTTACAGTAAGTGTAAACCCAGATGAATACTACGAACTAGCAAGCCTAACTTATAATGGACAAGCTATTAACAAAGATGATCAAGGAAAGTATAAGTTTACAATGCCAGATAAACCTGTAAGCATTTATGCTTCCTTTAAACAAAAAGAAATAACAGGGCCACAAAAAGACGAAATTGAAATACCAAAAGAAGGTAGTGAATTTGTTAAAATCACTAACAAGCAAACAGGTCTTGACCTTAAGATATTCAAGAGGGATTCCAATAGTAGACCTCTTGAAGGTGGTAAGTTCACTTTAAAGAAAACAGATAAAGATTATAAAACTGAAGATAATACATTTACCCCAATGGATGGTATTTCAAGTAGCGACGGTAAGTTAGTATTTACTGACAAGAATGGTAAACAACAAACTCTAGCCTTACAACCAGGTTACTATGTATTAGAAGAAACAGAATCTCCATCAGGATACAAAAAAGCTCAAGCTCCTTGGAAGATTCATGTATATGAAGACACTACTACTAACCAATTGAAGGCAGAATACCAAGGACCAGATGAAACACCAAACTCTTTCGTAAGCTCTGACAAGGCTTTGCATGGTTATGATGAAACAAGTCAAGGTAAACCAATAATAAAAACAACTAAGAGCGGTATTAAATACGCAGCTCGTATGACTAATATCAATACAGAAGGTAAGACTTATATCCAAAGAATCTATATTGATACAAGAGCTTACAAAAAACCTGTCAATGTTCAAATCAAACCAGTTGTAAAAAGAGAAGAATTGGATGCTCCAGGTCAACCACCAAAAATTGGTTATGAAGGAAAATATGGTGTAAAGACTGCTTATAGATCAACTTATGAGATAAAGGGATTAGCTGATAGTCCAACTGATGCAAAACTTAATGATATCTTTAGAAACTACACTATAGCAAACGACGATGTATCAGTAGTAAATACAGCTAGATGGAGACCGTTTGACTGGGGCTTTGATGAAGACCAATTAAACCTTGACCCAGGCGTTTATTACATTGATGTCGAAGGCTTCTACGATGACAATATAACAAAAGAAGATATTGGCAAAATAGAAATGGATATAGACTTCATGACACCAAGATACTTCTGGCAAGCAGATGGTTTATACCAAAACGGTGCTCAACACTATAAACTTGGTGGATCCTACCAAGGAGGGGCAGAAACTTTTGGTTCTGTCTACCAAGAAGACCAATATGTAAATGGAGTTCTTAAGAAAAAAGGCACTCCTACTCCATGGGGAGCATCTCAACCAACTGACCAAAAATATCCTAACTGGTTAAGCAAAGAATTTACAGATAGATATGGAAATAGAAGATATGCTGGTATAGTTGCAGTGCCTAATGGTTATGAAGATAAAAAAATTGAATCAGTTACAACAAGTATAAACATCAGACCACTCTATTCATCTACTAAAAAGACTCAAGTTGGTCCAGAAGGAATGGATATAGTTAATGACGAAGAAACTTATAACATCACCTTCTCAAAACACGGTCGTGAAGATATAAAAGAAGATATTAATAGTGAAGAGGTTACAAAGAGAAGACTTGAAGGAGCAGTATTCAAACTTCAAGAATATGTAATTAATGGTTACAAAGATGTAGAAGGTTCTACTATATCATCAGCCTTTAACGGATACTTTGGATTTAGAGGACTAAAACCAGGTAGATATCAACTTATAGAAGTAAAAGCTCCAGAAGGCTACAAACCAATTAATGGGCCACTTCTACAATTTACAGTAGAAACAATTAAGACAAATTCTGGTAATATTGTAGATCCAGAATCAGGTAAAGTCGTTGATATCAAATCTATTAAGGTTAAATTCTCAGAAGATGAAAAAGCAAGCGTATATAACCTAAGCGATTTGAGTATGGTCAATCCCGATGATGCTAATCAAATCATTAAAGTAAGCGGTGTGGATTCAAAGAAAATTAGCATTAAGGATAGTCAAATTGTAAACCCTACTACAAATGCCATAGTTAATCTAAATGATTTAATTATCGTAACAGCAGATGGTCACGGATATCCTATCAACCAAATTAAAATCGTTGATGGATCAAGTGGTTACATCTCACTAGAATATGATAAGGCAAATGGTGTTTACCAATACGTTCCAGAAAAATCCACATCAGAAAAAGATGGTAAGCTAGTGGACTTCGTAACAAGCGCTACTGCCAAGAACATGGGTAAGATTGTAAACGAAAAACCTGGTAAAGGTGAAGTAACTATTAAGAAAGTTGATGGTGGAAATAATATCCTTCCAGGAGCTAAGTTTAAAATAACCAACAAGGAAACAGGAAGATATGAAGAAGGAACAGTTGGTAAAGACGGTAAACTTAAATTCACAGGTTTAAATATAGGTCATTATCGACTAGAAGAAATAAAATCACCTGATGGATATATCAACAACAAGCAAGTTTGGAACTTTACTGTAGGTGGTGAAGAACTTGACCCATATGCGAAGGATGCGCCACAAAGAAGAAATGATGTATCAAGTAGCATAACATTATCTGAATCTCAACTAAGCGTACTAAACCCAAATAGCAAAAATAAAGGTTTACTATCTGATACTCAAGGTGAAATGCACCCACACTTTGGAGAAGTATTTGAATTGGCTAACAAATACACTATTGACTCCAACTTAAAGATTAATCCTGGAGATTATTTTGTACTACAATTAAGCAAAAATATAGACCTCCACGGAATAATGGAAACAAATATTTCAAACCTTGATATAATTGCAGACGGAGTAGGTACAATTGCCAAGGCTGATTATGATAGAGAAAAAGGCACAATAACTTATACTTTCACAGACTATGCTAAAACTTATAACCTAGTAGAATTTTCTAATAAGCTAAAAGCCTATATCAACCTTAACGAAGTACCAAAAGCAGGAGATCAAACGATAGGTCGTGGAGTAGTTGGTCATGAAATGAAAACTGATGTCATCAATGTTGTATACGATTCAATGACTGCAAGGGAAAAATATAAAGCTACTGATGGATATTGGTATGAAATGACCCAAAATTATCTAAACCTTGGATCAAAGATTATTAAATTTAATCCTGATACTGGTGAATTTGTTCATTACTACTATGTGAATAGGGATAGGAGTAATACTCCAAGGTCAAGGTTCTACTACTCATCTGACCAAGATATTGAAAACATGAATATCGTATCCTACAAGCTTGATGGTAGTAAGGTAGCTGTTAAGGAATTATTACCATTGTCATTTGGTGTAAATGAAGATAGTCCAAATCTTCCTAAACCTGAACCAAAAGTGTCTAGCTCATATCTTTACAAGGGTAATCAAGTAAGTGTTGATTTTCCTTATGGCTTAGATTCTAATTCTACCTATCTATTAAAAGTTACAGGTAAAGTAACTGGAAATGAAAAAGATAAAGACGGTTATGTTGGTCATGGTATGCTTCAAATGACAGATTATACAGGCCGTTACGTAACGAGATGGGATAAACAATACTTCTTTAAAAATGAAGCTGCTGCAAAAGCTGACCTAAATATTCAAGCCGTAAACCCAGAAAATATAATCAAATTCAAAAAAGTTGACCAGGATGGAAACCCTCTAAAAGGCGCTACATTCCAACTTCAATATAAAGTTGGGGACAACTGGAATGTAGATACTACTAGGGGAAGTATAACAACTGGTGATGACGGAGTATTTGAATTTACTAAGCTTAAACCAGGTAGCTACAAGGTAATGGAAACATCTGCTCCAGAAGGATATAAGAAAGCAGAAGATCCAGTAGCAGTATTTGATGTAGATGAAAATGGTAGAATCATTAGAAAAGATAAAACTAAAACTCCAGTAGGTGGAACAGCAGGAAACACTTCAAATAATGAAGAAGAACATGGAACAACACCTATTGAAATAGTAAATAAGAAAGAGCAAAAGATTAGCTTTGTTAAAGTCGATGCAAGTGAAAAGACAAAAACGCTTGAAGGTGCAGAATTTGAAGTTTGGTATAAGAAAGAAAAAACTGGAGAATATTCTGACACTGAACTTAAACTTTATCAAAATGATAAGGGAGATAAGTTAGTTTTAAGTAAAGGTGAAACTGCTCCAACAGGATATACTGCAGTTAAGAATTTTATTACAGGTAAAGATGGTAAGATAGAATTTACTTTCCATGAAAATGGCTACTATGCACTTAAAGAAACAAAGGCTCCTAAGGGATATATAGCTCCGAAAGACTTTGTTAAAGAATTTGTAGTAAAAGATGGCAAGGTTCAAACAGAAAAATACTTGACTTCAATGAAAGTTAATAAGACAAAGTCTTGGTTCTACGCTAATGGAATGCACGATGTCTATAACACTGATATAACGATGAATATTAACCCTGATCATGAAAAGATAACTTATGAACAAGGTAAATCAAGAATCATACTATCAGGCTTGCCATTGAATAATGAATATTATGAAAACAATATTTCAACTAAAACAGGAATAACTATCAATGCAAGGCTAGTAAACACTAGTGGCAGATCTTCTGCTAAGACCTACACTCTTGATCTTAATAATAATTACACTAACGATAAGGGAAAAATAACTATCGACCTTTATAACTTAGTAAAAGAACTGGAAAATAAAACTGGTGATTCATTTGAATCAGAAAAGACTATTGAACTATCAATGTATTCAACTCTAGCCTTAAGTACAGTTTTAGATATTAACTCTAAGATTGAAATCGGTGATGGTGAAGATAAGATAAGTGAAAATAGAACCTTCAACATAGGAACTAAGGGAGACGAAAAAGTCGACCACTCTTATAAGTTCACAACATCAGAAGAAATTTCTAAGAACTCTACAACTAATGCCTATACTCCTATAGAAATTGAAAACAAGAAGGGTGAATATCCACACACTGGTGGTATGGGTACTTTAATCTTTACTGTTAGTGGTTTGATACTCATGACTGCTGCGGCTTATGTTTACAGCAGAAAGAGGAGGGCTTCTTATGATGAATAGTTATAAGGTCAAAAGTAATCCTCTAATGGCGAGTAGTAACAATGAAAAGATAAATTTTCATATGCTGAGTAGTTACAAGGACAAAGCAAATCTTCAAATGCCCAGTAGTTACGAAGGCAAAAGATATTCTTATACTCTGAGTAATTATAGCGACAAAAAAAGTTCTCAAATGCTGAGTAGTAAGAAAAGCAAAAGTAATTCTAAAGCTCTGAGTAGTAACAGGGACAAGATAAGTTCTCCTATTACGAAAGCTTATAGGGACAAGGTAAATCATCTTATCTATAATGATTTTAAAATCTATGAGGGCAAGGCTCTTATGAAAAACCCACCAGAGGCAAGTGAGAGAAGGTGTTGCTCTTATGATTAATAGCATTAAAGATAAGAAGAGGCACCCTCCTTAGTGGAGCAAATAAAATTTAATGAATTGAGAGGGGCGAAAGGGTCAGTCCCCACCGCCCTCTCGGATTCATAACTTTCCTAACATCAAAATAATAAAATGGTGGTTTTATGGCATACAAAAATGACATTGGGAGAAAACTAAAAATTGCAAAATACTCAAGGACTTCAAGAACATATGAGTTAAAGCATGAAGTAAATGATGAAATAAAATGTATTCAAAAGTTAAAATCTTGTGTTTTTAAAAAGCCAATAAATAGTCTAAATATTATGTCTATTCATCAAATAGAAAATTATATACAAAATAATTATATTAATGTGGATTCTTTTGAGGAAGAAGACTTAGTAAATGATTTGACTATGTTTAAAACTTATAAAGACAATCAAGAAATGAATCTTAGGCTAGATGAATTTGCTTTGAGTTGTTTTGCTGTAGTGACTGCTATCGTAGCTGTTATGACAACTGTGAGATTAAGCTTTTCAAAATTATATTTAAATATATATAATTTTGGTAAATACATGTTTGGAAATATTAACTCTGATAAAGATACTGGTATTGTAATTAAAAATTCCTCTTATATTTTATCTGTTTTCTATTTTGCGTTGGTTTATTATTTTATTAAGTGGAGAGTAGAAGCTGCCCCAACTACTAAATTAAAAACTGTAAACAACGCCATTCATATTCTAGAAGTATTAAAAGATGAAATGGTTGAGGAGAATAAAATTCCTGATACTAGGGATTTTGAGGTTAATGTTGACAGTTTAATCGGTGAAAAATCTGAACATAGAAAGTATTCTGTTAAGGTTAGGGAAATTTTAGAAGATGAGAGTAAGTAATAAAAATTAAAAAAATAAAAAAGTAATAAAAAAAGAAGAAAGTAAATCGAAAGATTTATGATAGTTTGGGTAATTCTAATTTATTTTTGATAAAATATTTTAGAGATACTTAGGGAAATTTAGAAAAGCCATTTATGGCAAGAGTCGAAAGACTAAAGTTCATGGTAATAATTTGCGGTAGCAAATAATTATAAAATTTATAAAGAAGGAGTTATATTATGAACAAGAAAAAAATTCTATCACTAATCATGGCATTAGTGATGCTAGTTGGAGTATTTTCTCCACTAACAGCATTCGCTGACGGTCAACCGACAGCTCACAACACAACAGTTAAAATTCATAAAATACTTATGGAGAAGACAGAACTTGATAAGAAAGATGCTCAAGGAAAGGCAGTATGGCCAAAAGATCATGATGGTTCTGTTATTACTAACATTCAAGAATATTTTGGTACAAACGCAAAACCAATTAACGGTGTAGCTTTCAGAATTTATGAAGAATATAAAGGAGTACCTACAAGTGGAGCACCAGCTGGATACACTTTGGGTTCAGATTTAATTACTCAACATAAATTATCTACAAATGATTTAGAATCTGGAAAGTACTATAAGTTAGTAAAATTTGATTCTACTAATAAAATAAACAACGATCCAACACAAAACACTCAAGAATATATATTATCTAAAAAAGTTGGTTCAGAAAATGGTATTGCAGAAGTAACTCTACCAGATGGAACTTATAGAGTAGTCGAAGACAAAAATAAGTCAACTTACAAAGGCGAAAAAGGGGAAACTCTTACTGAAGCAAAGGCAGTTCCATTTGATTTAGTATTACCAGCAGGTCTTCCAGATGGTACTGGTAACTATAGTGAAGCAAAACCACTTAATGTTTATCCAAAGAACGTTGAAAATCCAGTTAAGTTTGACAAGAACTTTGCAAAAGAAAATGGTTTAGAAAAAATTACTGACAAGAATACTTTACTAAAAGTAGGAGCAGTAATGGAAAATTACAACAAAGAAAAAGCTAACGCAAAAGCTGAAATAGGAAAAGAAATTCCTTATGAAGCAAAAGCTGAACTTCCTAAGGGAGCTGTATTTACACACCTTGACTTAGCAGATTCAATGGATAAGGGATTACAATATAATGCAAAAAAGAAAGTTACTATTACAGTTGAGCCAGCATTAGCCGAAGCTTTAGTAGAAAATACTGACTATACAGTAACAACCGTAGGTAATGGATTTAACGTACACTTTACTCAAACTGGTTTAGATAAACTTAACAAAGCTGGAGAAGCAAGTGATGTAAAAATAACATTCACATACTATGCTAATGTTACAGCAGGTGCAATAGTTGACAAACCAATGGACAACCACGCAACATTCACTTACAACCACCAACCACCTAAACCATCAAGTGAAAATGTAACTCCAAAAAACAACGAAATTAATGTTACAAAGACTTGGGCAGATGGTACAGCTCCATCAGATATAATGGTAAAATATGTATTATTAGATTCAAATTCTAATGCCCTTGCTGATGTTATATTTGAATCAGCTACAAAAGTTAAAGGTGAAGGTGCAGAACAAACTACAGACCTAGGAAATGGAATTACTTTTGTTAGAACTGGAAACCATGCAGGTACTTTTAAAGGACTTGAAGCAAACAAACAATATAAAGTGAAAGAAATTGTTTATAATGCTGATAAAGGAAATAACCAAGGTTATGAACCAACTTATAAAGAAGATGCAACTACAGCTACAGTAAGTATTACAAATACTAAGACTCCAACTTCTATCACTCCTACACCTCCACAAGTAACTGTTGGTGGAAAGAAATTTGTTAAGACTAACCAAGATGGAACTAAGAGATTAGCAGGCGCTGAATTTGTTATTGAAAATAAGAATACTGGAGATAACCAAGGTAAATATCTAAAGATTAACGAAGCAAATAATGCTACAACTTATGCAGATGCAGAAAAAGCATACAATGATGCAATTAAAGCAGTTAATGAAGCTTTAGCAAAGGGAGATATCTCAGCTACAAACAAAGCAACTATTGCTGGAGTAGAATATGATAATAAAGATGCAGCAATGGCTAAAGTTAAAGCATTAAAAGATGCAAGAGATAAAGCATTTACAGAAGCTAAGTTATCTTATACTTGGGTAGATGATATTAAACAAGCTACTAAATTTACTTCAAATGACCAAGGTCAATTCGAAGTTAAAGGTATCGAATACGGCGACTACAGAGCAGTAGAAACTAAAGCACCAGCAGGTTTTGCACTTCCAACTAATGGAGGAAAATTCACATTTACAGTAGCTAACGGATCTTACACAGGTAGTGGAGATATTGATTATGTAGCGAAATCTACTAAGAAAGATGCTATGCAAATCAAGAATAATGATGTAACTATCCCACAAACTGGTGGTATTGGTACTGTTCTATTCACTGTTGTTGGTATCGGCTTAATGGCTGGTGCTGTTATGGCAATGAAGAAGAATAGAGAAGAAGCTTAATAGTATTTAAGTCTTTTAATTCTTGCTATTTAAGTTTAAAATAGTTTTAAGTAATTTTTAGGCTAATAGCTTTATAATTATTAAATTGGAAGGGGATCTTCCCTTTCCCCTACATATTATGATAGTGAGGTAGAGATGAAGAAGAAAATATACAGTTTAATAATTTTATTTGCGATGGTAACTATGGTCTTCCTACCTCTTACTGTCTTAGGAGCATCATCTGTTACCATCGACATAAAGACAAAGGAAAGTTTAAGTAAAAATGATTTAGAGGGCAGGTCTCTTGGTATATGGAAGTTAAATGATAAGTTTATTGACACTTCTATGGATAAGACGAGACTTGTGTCTATACTTGACAAGTTAAGTGAAGCTGAACTAGATAAGCAGCTTGAAAATAAGGCCGACAAATGGATAGTTAGTCCTAAAGAGGCTGATGATTATAAGATTACTCTTAATCTTCCTGAAGGCACATATTATATTAGGGAGCTTGGAGATAAAAAGGAAAGGTTTATTGAGTCTGCTGTTTTTAGTACAGTAGAGACTAATATTACTAAGTTAAAATGGGGGTTAAAGATTAATCCGACACCTCCACCTCCACCACCACATGAAACTCCTCCACCACCAGAAACTATTGTGCTTATTAAAACTGATGATGAGGGCAAATATCTTGCTGGTGCAAAGTTTACTCTTCACTATGCCAATGGCGATCCTGTTTTGACAAAAAATGGAGCCTTTGATGACAAGGGCAGCGCTGAAGTTTTTGTTACTGATGAAAATGGTAGGATTACTATTAAAGATGTGAAGCCTGGCACTTATACTTTTAAGGAAGTTGAAGCGCCTCTTGGCTACAAGATTTTAAATAGTGAAAGTGATTTTGTTGTTTTTCAAGGTCAAGGTGTCAATGTTAATGTAATCAACAAGAAAAAGAAAGGTTCTTATAATTTCTTTAAGACTGATGAGTCTAGGAAAAAGGGTCTTGCTGGTGCTGAATTTGTCATCACTCAAATTAAGGATGGCAAAGATGAAAGGGTTAAGCGTGATGGAAAGGATCTAGTACTAAATTCTGGTGATGATGGTAAGTTTTCTGTTTACGATCTACCTTATGGCACTTATTCGATTTGGGAGACTAAGGCTCCTAAGGGTTACAGTCTTTTAAATGGCAGTTTAGAATTTGAAATTAATGATAATTCTTTTGAAAATGTCCTAATTATTGAAAACAAAATTGAAGGTGGTGATGAGTCACCTCTACCACCTCCACTTCCAAAAACTGGTGACATCACTTTAATTGTATTAGTCCTTGCTGGTGCAGTGATGGTTTTTTTAGGTAAGTATTTAATCAAGGACAAGAAATAGAATGGGGCTCCTTGGGAGCCTCTTTTTTATGGAGAAATATGAGCAAAAAAAAGAAAAAATCTAATAAGTTATTTATTTTTATTTTTATTTTAGGCCTTGCTATTATGACCTATCCAATGATTTCCAATTGGTATTATAGGATTGAGTCCAATAACCAAGTTGCCGACTACAAGGAAGCAAGAGATCTTTTAAGTGACCAAGAAATACAAAGGAGACTTCGCCTTGCCAAGATTTATAATGACAATCTTGGTAATGTTACTCCCAAGGATCCTTACAGTGAAGAGGAAAAGCATAAGGCTATAGAAAATTATGCTCAGATGCTAGAGCTAAGGACTAAGATTGGTGTTATAAACATTCCTTCTATTGATGTTGAGCTTCCTATTTATGCTGGTACTAATGAAGAAATTTTACAAAAGGGTGCTGGCCACTTGGAGGGTACAAGTCTACCTATTGGTGGTGAGTCTACTCACACTGTTATCACTGCCCACTCTGGTCTTCCTTCTGCTAGGCTTTTTACGGACCTACAAAAGGTGAAGATGGGCGAGAAATTTTACATCGACAATATTGGAGGGACACTGGCTTATCAAGTTGACCACATTGATGTTATTGATCCTTCTGATTTTTCTCAGCTACTTGTGGTGCCAGAAAAGGATTATGCAACTCTACTTACTTGTACTCCTATTATGATTAACACTCACAGGCTCATTGTCAGAGGTCACAGGGTGCCATATGTGCCTGAAGTTGATGATAAGGTTAAGGAAGACAAGGGTAAAAATCTTGGCATTGATAAAAGGCTTATCATTCTCTTAATTTTTGCTATAATTATCTTAGGAAGATATTTATTGTCAAAGAGAAAGAAAAAACTAGCTAAGAAGAGAGAACTTGAAAGAGCTAAAAATATTGAGATGGCTAAAATGAATATGCCTTCCAATAAGGACAGTAATAATAATTTAGATAGGGATGATGGAAATAGTGGAAAAGATTAAAAAAAATTGGAAAATTATACTTATTTTTATTCTAGGACTTTTGATTGCCACTTATCCAATTATTTCAAATTATTATTATACTATTGACAACAACAATCAGATTGCGGAATTTAATGAGGCAGTTGCTGAAATGCCAAGTAAGGAAGTTTTGGAGAGAATTGAACTTGCCAAAGCCTACAATGATACTCTTGACCCTTCAAGACTAGCTGATCCTTACACTGAAAGGGAAAAGAAGGGCGTGGAAAACTACGCTCGTATGCTTGAAGTAAGAGAAAAAATTGGCTATGTTGATATTCCAAAGATTAACCAACAAATTCCAGTTTACGCTGGTACTTCTGAAGACATTTTGCAACACGCTTGTGGTCACTTGGAAGGGACATCTCTTCCTATTGGTGGCAAGGACACTCACGCAGTTATAACTGCTCACAGAGGTCTACCTCAAGTTAAACTTTTTAGGGATTTGGATAAAATGGAAGTGGGAGATCTATTTTTCTTCACAAATGTTAAGGAGACTCTTGCCTATAAGGTGGATCAAATTCTTGTTGTTGAACCTTGGGATTTTGAACCAGTTCTTGTTGTGGAAGGTAAGGATCTTATGACGTTACTTACTTGCACTCCTTACATGATAAATTCACACAGACTTCTTGTGCGTGGTCACAGGGTGCCTTATGTGCCAGAGGTTAAAGAAGAAATTGAAAGAGCTAAGTTTAATTACAAATCTTTAATTGTGCCAGGTCTTATTCTTGCTATTGTTATGCTTATTATTTATTTATACATCAGACATAGGAGGAGACGCTATGAAGGTTAAGACTAGAGTTTTAATTGGATATTTATTTATTCTCTTGGGGATTTTTATGCCCCTTATGGCTTTTACTTCCATGTCTTATAGGGAAATTATGGCAGACAAAAAGTATGCATCTTTTAAGGCAAGGGGCGAAAAAGTTACTGAGGATCTTAAAAAATACAATGAAGGAATAAATAAGGGCGATGCAAATATTATTGACCCCTTTTCCAACGAAGAATATGATGGCTATTATGACATCAAGGGCATAGATAAAAATGAAGTCTTTGCCTATTTAATTATTCCAAAACTTGACATGAAAAAACCCATTTATCTTGATGCAAGTTATAAGCATTTGGACCTTGGCGTGGCACAAATTGAAGGGACAAGTCTTCCCCTTGGTGGCAAGTCTACAAGATCTGTTATTGCTGGTCACAGAGGTTGGTGGGGAGACCTTATGTTTTATAATGTAGAAAAGCTTGAAGCTGGCGATAAAATTTATATTGACGGTCGTTCTGGTCTTTTGGAATATAAGGTTACGGGTCAAGAAATTATTGATCCAAGTGATTGGGAAAAAGTTCTGCCTATAGAAGGTAAGGACATGGTGACACTTTTTACATGTCATCCAAAGAGACCACCGAGACCAAAGAGACTTCTCATTAACGCAGAAAGAGTTGTAGAAAAAAAGGCTGAGCCTGTGGAAAAAGTAAAGGAAGAAAGACAAGTTTCATATTTGAAATATGGAATCTATGCCGTGACACTTGTGGGTTGGCTTGCTTTTATTTTCAGCTTCTTTAAAATGATTGCCTATGTAAGAAATTGCAAGAGAAGAAATAAGAGACACTGATTTGTCTTAATATATGAGATAAAAATTATTAAACCTTAGAACTTTTTGTTCTAGGGTTTTTCTTGTTATGGAAGCTTGTAAAAAAAGTATAGTATATGTATTTACAAATAATATAATTATGATAAAATCAGATTAGGGAGATGATGTTATGGTACAAATTAATGTTAGAGTAGATGAAGATGTCAAAAGAAAGGCAGAGAGAGTCTGTCAAGAAATTGGAATTTCTATGTCTTCTGCAATAAATGTTTACTTGAAAAAAATAGCAAGAGAAAATAAAATCCCCTTTGAATTAACAGCAGATCCTTTTTATAGCAAAGAAAATATAGATTATCTTGAAAAGAAATATAAGGAATATAAAGATAGGAAATCAAATCTTATTGATGATGAGGATTAGAATTATTTATTTTTAATAATTTGTGATAAATTAAAATGTCCAAATTCAAATCGTTTAACTTATGTAAAATATTTTTTATAAAATGGAAAAGAAATGAGGGAGGAGGAAGCTTATGGTTGATTTAATAAATGTTGGTAGAAATATAAAATGTTTAAGAGAGAAATCTGGTTTAAATCAAGGGCAAGTTGCTGAGTTTTTGGATTTGGACCAAGACATGATTTCGAAAATTGAAAAAAGCGAAAAAAATATTTCTGCAAGCTTAGTTGATAGGTTGGCTAATTTGTTTTGCTGTCCTGTTTCTTCCATTTTGTATGGAAATGAAGATTTAAATTGCAGGGTAGATTATAGGTCTAATTTAATAACAAAAGAGGACTTAGAAGCTTTGTCTTTAATTAACAAGCTTGTACTTAATCAATTTGAAATGGATAGGATTGCAAGGAAGAACCAAGATGCTAAATAAGATAAGTTTAAGTAGATTATATTAATATAATAAATAGAAAAGGATGCAAGGCTTTTTTGCCTGCATCCTTTTTTGTGTGGTATTTTTTAATATTTTTAAAAGTTATTAATTTTTTTGATTTTTTCAAAAGTCATGGGAACTAAAAAATTTTAATTATTTTCAAAAGTTCCAAGGACTTCTACTTTTTTATCCCTTATCATAACTTTTCCCAAAGCTAGAACTGTATCTATATCAAGTGTTTTTTCGTCTAGCAAATTTATATCTGCATCAAAGCCGACTTTTATAGACCCCTTATTTTTTAGAGACAATATTTTTGCCGGGTTTGTAGTAAGACCTCTTAGGGCAATTTCAAGGAGAATGTCTTCTTTAAAGACACATTCCTTTATGGCTTCAAGTAGGCAAGATGATTTGCCAATGCCTAGTCCAAGGTATTCATTTTTTTCGTTAAACATTGGAAAACTTCCTTGTCCGTCTGATGTGAAAGTGAAGTTATCGAGACATATTTTTTCGTCAATTATGCGCCTTAGGGCTTTGGAAATTCTCACTTCGCCATATTCTTTTTCCCAAAGGTCAGGGTCATCGGCACCAGTGAAGTCACAGTAGCCACCACGCTTTAAATATTTTATACTTTCCTCAAAAAGTTCAGGATTTCTGCCACAGTGAGTTGGCAAAAATTGTGAAATAGGAATTTCCGTTTCATCTACTGCACGATTTAAATAGTCTAAGTTGGATTTTCCATCGCCCATGTGGATGTTAATTATGCCAGCCTTGCCAGAAAGCATGCCTGCAACTCTAACATTTGCTGCAAGTCTAATAAATTCTTCAAAGCTTGGTTGAGAAGATCTGTGATCAGATAGGGCGATTTCTCCTGCACCAATTATTTTATCAATTGACATTATATCCTTCATGACATTGCCAGTAATGGTAGGCGTTGGTATTTGATAGGCTCCTGTGTAAATATAGGATGTGATTCCTTCCTCTTCAAGACCTCTAGCCTTGGCAAGAAGGGCAGATATATCTCTTGCAAGTCCATCTGTGCCAAGGGTACCAACAACTGTTGTTACGCCAGCTTTTGTTAGGGTGGATAAAGTGATTTCTGGCGTCCTTGTTTTAAAACCGCCTTCTCCACCGCCGCCAAGTATGTGAACATGGCAGTCTATAAAACCTGGTGTTAAAATTTTTCCTCTCCCGTCAATTTCTTCAACTTCTAGAGAAGGAATGTCTATTTTAATATCATCTTCTATGGCTGCAATTTTATCGCCGAGAATTAAGAGGTCTTTTGCCCCTAAATATTCTGGACTATAAATTTTTGCCTGCCTAATAACTTTAATCATTTTTTCCATTTTTTCACTTCCTATTGGAAATTAATAAGGACTGCAATAATTAATATTATTGAGCCAAGTAGGAAGAAGAAGGCTTGCATTTTAATTTGGAATTTTGCCCACTTAGACCAATCAATGCCAGCTACACCAAGGACACCAATTAAACTTGCTGAAACTGGTGTGAAGGCATCCATAAAGCCTGCGCCCATTTGGTAAGCGAGAACTGCAATTTGTCTTGAAAGTCCAACGAGGTCTGCAAGAGGTGCCATAATTGGCATAGTAAGAGCTGCTTGACCTGAGTTTGATGTTACAACTAAGTTAAAGAGTGATTGGAATAAATACATGCCAATTGCTGCAATTGTTTTTGGCACACCAGAGAAGGCATTTCCCATGGAGTATAGAATTGTATTTAAAGCAGAGAAGGAATTTGCATCGCTGCCACCAAGTACAATTAAAATACCCTTAGCCATACCTACAACAACTGCAGTACCAGCAAGATCTGCTGCACCAGATTGGAAACATGAAGCCATATGGTTAATTGTCATATTATTTAATTTAAAAATTACAGCAGTAAGACCTGCAGCTAGACCCATTACAAAGAATTGAGATGCTATTTCAGGAATGTAGTAACTTTTTTCCATAACTCCCCAAACTATCCAAATTAATACTGCTAGCATTTCAAGAAGGATAAGCTTGTGGCCAAGCTTAAATTCTTGGGCTGAATTATCTTCTGCAAGTTTTGCTCTAAATTTGTTGTCTGTTTCATAGACAACAGAAAGAGTTGGAGTCTTTCTTATTCTTTCTGCGTAAACCATAGTGTAAGCTGCACCAAGACCTGTAACCACAACCCAACAAGCAAGTCTAAAGCCTGCACCAGATAAAACTGGAATGCCAGCTATACCTTGAGCTATGGCAACAGAGAAGGGACTCATCCAAGAAACGGCATTGCCAAGTTGTGATGCAACAAAAGTTACAGTGACGGCGACAATGGAGTCGTAGCCAAGGGCAATGACAAAGGGAACCATGACCATGGAAAAAGGTATAACCTCTTCACTCATGCCAAAAGTAGCTCCACCTAATGAAAATAGGTAAAATATAATTGGAATTGCAAATTTTTCAAGGCCCTTTGTTTTATTAATTACAGCATAAATACCAGCGTCAATGGCACCAGTTGCCATGATAATACCAAAGGCTCCACCTACAACTAAAAGTAGGGCAACAATACCAACGGCAGAACCGTATTTATCGCCAGACACTAGACCTTCAAATAAGTAGTTTAAAAAACCAAAGCCATTAAAGTCATCTGTGCCCCAAATTTTTGCTGTCTTATTTAAGTTGACAGTCTTATCATAAAAATTATCCCCATAAAGTCCATATAAAGTATCATCTGTCAAACCAACCTTATCAAGTGCTCCTTGGTCCCAGGAATCAGCTGGAGTTTTTAGAAGTTCAGCAAAGGCCTCCTGGTCAATTTCCTTTTCCTCTAAGGCTTTTTTATCTTGGTATAATTTTCCTAAGTTTTGAGCTAAGAAATCCTTGTTAAGAGGGTGCATATATCTAAAGGTATCGGTTTGTAAAACAGTTCTTGTGTCGATTTCTCCTGCAGCATTTTTATACTCAACATCGTGAGTTGAAAATTTACCAGCTGGAATTAGAAATGTAAGAAACCAACAAATAAGAACTACAACAAAAATAATTGCATAAGTATGCGGTGTTTTAAATTTTGTTAAATCTTTTTTTCTCATAATTTTCTCCTTTCGAGTTTATATTTTATCCATGTATTTTTAAGAGACGGTAAATTTTATTTATATTGAGATAAATAAGTAAAAAATAAATTTAGTGCAATCTTAATTCTATCTAAAATTATAAAAGTTATGAGCCTGGGGTCTTGGACTAGCTTGCAAACTTTTTCACAACTTAGATATACGGATAAAGCTAGATATAAAATTATAGGGCTTTTAATAAAATATTTATAAGCCAAGTTTAAAATAATATATCTCTATTAGTAAGTATATATCAAAAGCTTAACACTTTGTATAAGGAAAGCTGTAAGAATAAAAAATTTTAATAAAAAAGGCTTTCACAATTATGAAAATAATATAAAAAAAGAAAAAGGATGCCAGCATAATTTTCTAGCTGCATCCTTTTTATAGCTTTTATTATTTATTTTATTATTAATCGTAAATTATTTTTGGTCTGATATTTTTTTAAAGACGTCGGCGTATTTTGCAAAGAGTTTTTCCAATTCCCTTACTCCATATTTTTTGCTGTAGGGACTATCTATTAAATCTCTAAGGACACCTTGAATCTTGTTGTGGATTTTTATGTCTGTTACTATTGATGTCTTTTCTTGCAAAGGATCCTTTTGAATTTTTTTAAAAAACATATTATTTTCGTTGATGAAGAAATTAAATTTATCAAGGCCAGTGGATTTTAGAAATCTATTGTCATTAATGATGTAAAAGTTTATATTTTCGTTATTTTCCATTATTTTAATAATGTTTTTTAGGTGGGATTCAATTTCTTGTGGACTTAATTTTGCCTTTGTGGAGCAATATAAGATGTTTCCCGTTTCAAAATAATTTAAGAGGCTGGTCCTTGTAGTCAAAAAGTTTATTTTTGCATCTACAAAAAGTTCTTCCCACAAAAGTTTTATGTCTTCAATTTCCTTTTTCTTTAGGTCCCTGTCTTCGTCTATATTTTCAAGAATTTTATCTATAATTTCATTGGGAAGCAAAAATTCGAAACCGTAGTTTGACAAAAATAAAAATTCGTTGTCGGAGTAGAAATATTTTCTGTAATTTGTATTTGCCATATCTTGGGGAGGAGCTGTTACAATTATTTTATTTAGCCTATCAAAGAAATCATCCATAAAGGAGGAAATTTCAAAAATGGTGTCAAGTTCTCTACCAGATGTTAAAGTTGAGTAATCTTCTCTTTCGGCGATGATTATATACATTTCGCCCTTTATAAGTATAAAGTCGCAGTGAGTGTAACTGCGTTCATAAAATTCCATGTTTATAGAGGAATTATCAGTAATAATTTTTAAGAGATCAATATCTTCAACTTCATCTTTTTTGCAAACTAGGTGAAGACTAACTTCCACATTTTTTGCAGCTTTTTTTAGGCTTTGAATAAGTATTTCTGCATAGGGACTTGTTATGTCAAAAGTTGCCCAAATGTCAAGATCTCTATTTTCCAAAATTAATTTATCTAGGATTTCCTTTAAGTCGCCTTCTACACTTGAAGTTTTGAAAATGAAATTTGTAAGGGAAGGGCTTTCTTCCTTAATATCTGTATTTGTGTAGGCATAGGACTCATTTAGGAGCTTATAAATTAATATTTCAAGACCCTTTTCTTGGTCTTTTTTCAAGAATTCTGTATTTTTAAGATCAAAACTAAGAAGAAAGTCCTTGGTCTTTTCTTCTTCAACAAGGGCTCTTGCAAAGAGGGGAGCAAGTTTTCTATTTATGGTGTAAATATTTTTTGAAGATGGCAATTTTTTGCCAGAATTCCACTTGCTTATGTAGGATATGTCGTAGTCCAAGACGTAGGCAATTGTAGATAGTTTTGTATTTGTCATGTCTGTTAAAATTTTAAAAACTTGTCTGTATTGCCACATATTTTCTATCCTTTCTCAAAAATTTATAAATAAATTATATGGTTTTCTTGAATAAAAGTCAAATATTGTAAAGATTATTCAACTTATTGCAAGTTCAAATAAACCGTTTTTTTACAATAAGGTTATATAATTAAATTACTAAGAATATTTTTAAAAAATTATTGGAGGAAAATATGGAAAACTATAATTCTGTGACTGATAAAGTTATTGAAGACATTAAAGCTGCTGTTAGTGGCAAAGTATATGTTGGCGAAGAAATTAATATTGACTTCTTCCACGATGAAATGCCTATCTATGGCGAAGGACAACCTGATGTCGTTGTTGATGTAACTTCTGCTGAAGAAGTTTCAAATGTCGTAAAAATTTGTAATGAAAATAAAATTCCTGTACTAGCAAGAGGTGCTGGTACTGGTCTTACTGGCGCTGGTGTTTCAAGATTTGGCGGCGTTATGCTTAATATGCAATCAATGAATAAAATTCTTTCTTATGATGAAGAAAACATGGTTGTTAAAGTTGAACCCGGCGTATTATTAAACGATTTAGCTGAAGACTGTTTAACTAGGGGATATATGTATCCACCTGATCCAGGCGAAAAGTTTGCAACTCTTGGAGGAAATGTTGCTACTAACGCTGGTGGTATGAGAGCTGTTAAGTATGGCACTACAAGAAACTATGTGCGTTCAATGGAAGTTGTTCTTCCTACTGGTGAAATCACACAATTTGGTGCTACTGTTTCTAAAACATCAACTGGTTATTCTCTAAAGGATTTAATCATTGGATCTGAAGGAACTCTAGGAATTATTACTGAACTTACTTTAAAAATTATTCCTGCTCCAAAGGAAACTATTTCTCTAATTGTTCCTTACGAAGACCTTGACACTTGTATTTCAACTGTTCCACAACTTTTCAAGGCTCACTTAAATCCACAAGCTATTGAATTTATGGAAAAAGAAATTGTTAATATGTCTGAAATTTATATTGGAAAATCTACTTTCCCTAAAGAATTAGAAGGAATTGACATTGGAGCTTACCTTCTTATCACTTTTGATGGAAATGATGAAGATGAACTTAACGACATTATCGAAGAAGCTGCTGAAGTTCTTATGGAAGCTGGAGCAATTGATATTTTAGTTGCTGACACTCCAAACAAGATTAAAGAAGCTTGGGCTGCAAGATCTTCCTTCCTTGAAGCTATTGAATCACAAACTAAACTTCTTGATGAATGTGATGTTGTTGTGCCAATTAACATGATTGCTAAGTATGTTCACTATGTAAACGAAAAAGCTAAGGACTTCCCATTTGAAGTTAAGAGCTTTGGTCACGCAGGCGATGGTAACTTACACATTTACACTTGCTCAAATGACATGGAAAAAGAAGAATTTGTCAAAGAAGTTGAAGTTTTCATGAAGGACATTTATGGAAAGGCTTATGAAATGGGCGGACAAATTTCTGGTGAACATGGAATTGGCTTTGGTAAGAAGGAATTCTTGAAGATCTTCGAAGGGGATGTTAATACTGAACTAATGAGAGGCATTAAAAAAGTATTTGACCCTAACATGATTTTAAATCCAAATAAAGTTATTTAATAAGGAAAAAGGGGATAAAGATGTCATATTTAATTTCTGAAGAAGCAAAGGACTTGCTTTTAGATGTTAGAAACTTCTGTGAAAAAGAAGTTGTTGAAGTTTGTAAAGAAGCAGATAAAACTGGCGAATGGCCAAAAGATTTATATGAAATGGCAAAAGAGCAAGGTTACTTTGCCCTTGAAGTGCCAGAAGAATTAGGCGGACCTGGTCTTTCAAGAGTGGATATTGCTGCTCTATTTGAAGAAATGGCAAAGGCTGACGCTGGTTTTGCCACTACTATTTCTGCATCAGGACTTGGCATGAAGCCAGTTCTTATTGCAGGCAGCGAAGAACAAAAAAATTATGTAGCTGATGTAGCTATGGAAGGTGGACTTGGTGCCTTCTGTCTTACTGAACCAGGCGCTGGTTCTGATGCAAGTTCAGGAACTACTACTGCTGTAAAAGATGGCGACGAATATGTTCTTAATGGTAGAAAATGTTTCATAACTAATGGTGCTGTTGCATCTTACTACTGCATAACTGCTCTTACTGATAAATCTAAGGGCGTTAAGGGTATTTCAATGTTTTTAGTGCCAGCAGGAACTCCTGGACTAAGTGCTGGTAAGGAAGAAGACAAGATGGGAATTAGAACTTCAAACACAACTGATGTTGTCCTTGAAGATTGTAGAATTCCTGCTAAAAATCTTATTGGCGAAGAAGGCAAGGGCTTTTCTATTGCCATGAAAACTCTTGACCAAGCTAGAGCCTGGATGGGTTGTATAGCTGTTGGTATCGCTCAAAGAGGAATTGACGAAGCTAAAAAATATACTACAGAAAGAATCCAATTTGGAAAGCCAATTAACAAAAACCAAGCTATTCAATTTAAATTAGCTGACATGGACATTCAAACTGAAGTTGCAAGACAAATGGTTGCCAATGCACTTACAAGAATGGATATGGGCTTAACTTACAATAGAGAATCTGCAATTGCAAAATGTTATGCATCTGATATTGCTATGAGAGTTGCTGAAGATGCCATCCAATTATTTGGCGGTTATGGCTACAGTAGAGAATATCCTGTTGAAAAACTTTTAAGAGATGCAAAAATCTTCCAAATTTTTGAAGGTACTAATGAAATTTTGAGAATTGTTGTTGCGAATAATTTATTGAGAGGTTAAGAATGAATATTTTAGTTTGTATAAAAGAAGTGCCTGATGATTCAGTTGCAGTTTCTGTCCAAGGAGACAGGGCTGCAATAGATTCCATCACACCTGTTGTAAATGCCTTTGACACTTACTCCCTAGAAATGGCAGTAAGATTAAAGGAAGCAGTGGAAGGACAAGTAACTGTTCTTTCTATTGGCGGTGAAGATGTTAAAAATTCACTTAAAAACTGTCTAGCTGTTGGTGCTGACAAGGCTTACTTAGTAAAGCGTGATGATTATAGAAATCTTGACGCAAAAATGATTACAGAAATTCTTAGGGGAGCAAGGGAAAAATTAGAAGAAGAGCTTGGTGCTTTCGACTTAATTTGCTTCGGAAAAGAAACTACTGATGCTGAAGGCTCACAAGTTGGAGTTTACTTTGCCAATAAATCTGATCTTGGCGTTGTTACATCTGTTATCGAAATGAAATTAGATGGGGACAAACTTATCACTAAGCAAGAAATCGACGGTGGATATAGAGAAATTGAAACAAAAACTCCATGCGTTGTTACTATTGCTAAGCCAGATTATGAACCAAGATACCCTACTATAAAATCAAAGATGGCTGCAAGAAGACAAAAAATTGAAGACTTTGAAGTTACTTGTGATTCTTCTTTAACTCTAGAAGAAATTAAAGATTTCGAACCTAAAAAGAGAGAAGCTGGAGTTAAAATTAATGAAGAAGAGCCAGAAGATAGCGTAGCAAAGGCTATTGCAATTATGAAGGAACAAAAGGTTTTATAGGAGGAAAAGATGAAAAATATATTAACTTATATAGAAATTAAAGATGGTGCTCCTATTAAACTTTCTTTAGAAGCTCTTTCTAAGGCAAGTGAAATTGCAATTGAAAAGGGAAATAAATCTCTTGCTTTAATTACTGAAGAATTAAAAGATGATGAATTAAATAAATTAAGGGGAGCAGGAGCAAGTGATATTGTAGTCGTAAAAAGAGATGCTTACAACATGGAAGACTTCTCCAATATTATTGTTGAAGTAGCAGGAAAATATGATTGTGAAGACATTTTTATTCCAGGCACACTTGACGGCAAGGACTTGGCTCCAAATGTAGCTGCAAGTCTTGGCACAGTTTCTCTTACAAATGTAATGGACATAAAATTTGAAGGAGAAGATATAATCTTTGTTACTCCTTCTTATGGTGCAACTGTTTTAACTGAATCAAAGATAAATAAGGCCCCAAGAATTATTGTTGTAAGAGCTGGATCTTTTGACAAGAGAGATGACCTTAAGGGTGCTGGAAATCTTGTAGAAGAAAATATTGAAGAAGTTAAGGACCTAAAAGCTATTATTAGAGATGTTGTTACTTCTGCAGCAGCTGAAATAAATCTTGAAGATGCTCCAGTAATAGTAACTTGTGGTAGAGGTGCATCATCTGATGAAATCTTCCCACTTGTTAAGGAACTTGCTGATGTTTTTGGTGCTCCAATATCTGGCACAAGACCAGTAATTGACGATGGAGTTCTTCCAAAGGCTTCACAAATTGGTCAATCTGGTAAAATTGTTTCACCTGCTCTATACATTGGCTGTGGAGTTTCTGGTGCAGTGCAACACATTTCTGGTATGGAAAACTCTGGTTTTATCCTAGCAATAAATAAGGACGAAGATGCTCCTATATTTAATCTTTCTGATGTTGGAATAGTTGGAGATTGTAAAGTTATCCTTCCACTACTTATTGAAGAAGTGAAAAAAATTAAAGCTAACGCCTAGGTGATTTATGAATTATTTAAAGGAATTTGTAATACTGTGTGTTTGCTTAATGCTTGGAGTAGTAACTAGACATCTTATAAATTTCCCTATACCTGAAGCTGTTTATGGTATGATTTATCTTTTCATAGCCTTTGCTGTTGGAATTATTGAACCAGATGATGTAAAAAAGACTTCCAACGGAATTTTACAAAATTTGGCGATTTTGTTTGTGCCAGCAGGCGTTGGCATTATAAATTCTTATGACGAGATAAGAGGAAAAGCTCTACTACTTATTGGTCTAGTAGTCCTTGGTACAGCTGTAACTATGGGACTTACTGGAAAAATTATAGAAATTCTACAAAGGAGGAAAAATGTTTAGCAATAAATATTTTGGCATCATTTTGACTTTTGCAACTTTTGAAATAGGAAAAATGATCAACAAAAAACTAAAAACTCCTTTGGCGAATCCACTTCTAATATCCATTGCCCTATGTATCTTATTTTTAAAGGTGACGGGAATATCTTATGAAGATTATAAGCAAGGTGGAGACTTTATAATGTTCTTCATCGCTCCTGCCACAGTAGCAATGGTTGTTGATTTGTACGAAAATTTACCTGAACTTAAAAAGAATTTAATCCCAATTCTTTCAGGAACGGTACTTGGCTCATTTATTGCAGTATTTTTTGTGGTCTTTGTCTTTAGCATGCTTGGCATTGACAAAAATCTAGTTGTATCTGCAACTCCACAATCAATTACAACTGCAATTGCAATTTCTCTATCTGAAGAGTATGGCGGAGCTTCTGCTATTACTGCAGTTCTTGTAGTAGTAAGAGGAGTAACTGGTGCAGTTATTGCACCAATGGTAATTAAGCTCTTTAGAATAAAAGACCCAACAGCACAAGGGGTTGCCATTGGTACATCTTCTCACGCAGTTGGTACTTCTGAAGCGAGACTGCTTGGAGAAATTCAAGGTGCCATGAGTGGACTTTCTATTGCTGTGGCAGGTCTTGTGACTGTAATCCTAATGCCTCTTGCAATGAAAGTTATAGATACCTTATATTAAGGCGAATGTTGTTTTAATTTATATAAATTTATTGACCTATTGTCTCCCTCAATAGGTCTTTTTTAATGATAAGAAAAACAGAGACGAGTCTCTGTTTTTCTGGTTTTCACAGCAAATGCGAGCTTTAGCGAAGCATGAGCTGATGAAAAATCTTATCCAGCGAAGGATTTGGAGCATTTCCAAGTGGGACAAGTAAAAAACAAGGACTATCTCAATAAATACTAACGCAAGCACAAGTATAAAATAGGCTCAAGTGACTTATCAGCCTATTTATTATATAATATATCTTAACAATAAAACGGATAAGGGGTAATAATATGGCAATTTCTTATAAACCATTATTGCACTTATTGGTAGAAAGAGAAATGAACAAAGAAGACTTAAAAAGAGCTGCAAACATAACAAGCAACATAGTTTCAAGAATGAGCAAAAACTCTTATGTGAACTTAGAGTCACTAGAAAAGATTTGTTTGGCATTGGATTGCAGAATTGAAGATGTTATAGAAATTCATAGAAATGAGATGGAATAAAATTGGGCAACCTATCACAAATCAGAAGAGCTAAAATGCTTGAATACCTAAATCATCTAAAAGAAATTCACACAGATGATGAAAGTAGGATTGCACTTAGCAAGATTGAAACTGCCTTAACTGAGAAAAAATATGGTCTATGAAATAAGATTATATGATTTCATTATTTTTCAGGTGATTTTATACAAATTAACAATGATTAAATCATGATACAATGAATGTAAAGTATAAATAAAAAAACGTTAGATTGTTTTTTATATTTATTAAAATTTTTAAGTTATCATACTTATTTAATTCGATTTGTGAAACGACAAAATTTGTAAAATGGGAGTAATTATGACAAAAATTATTAAATTGCTAATTATAGAAGACAACGAAGATATTATTGATTTAATTAAATTATACAAGCCTGGATCTATGGATATATTTGATGCAAAAGATGGTAAAGAAGGATTAAAATTATTTTATGAAGAAAAATTTGATTTGATAATTTTAGATTTGATGCTGCCAATATTAGATGGTTACCAAGTATTAAAGAAAATTAGAGAAACAAGTGATATACCAATTATAATATTATCTTCTAAAAATCTTGACTTTGAAATCATACTCGGATTAGATAAGGGTGCAGATGACTATGTTATTAAGCCATTTAATCCTATGGAATTGTTTGCACGAGTTAATGCATTGTTGAGAAGAGTTGATTCAAAAAATAATAATAAGACTATAAAATCAGGGAATTTAGAGTTGAATATGGAAACTTGTGAAGTATTTCGTTCAGGAAAAATTATAGATCTTACAGGTCAAGAATATAAATTATTAGAATTTCTAATGAAAAACAAGAATAAAGTATTTACTACTGATATTTTATTAGAAAGAATCTGGAATGACAATGAATATTATGATAATAATATAGTTTCAGTTTATATTAGTAGACTGAGAGATAAAATTGGAGATCGAGATTGTGAAAAGAAACATATCATAACAATAAGAGGGCTGGGGTATAAATTTAATGATTAAAAACAAACAAATTACATTCAACAAGTTTTTGTTCATAAGCATACTATCCATTGTTCTTATTGTATATGTATATAACATTTTAACTTCAAGTATTTTGGAAGTAGTTGGGAATAAAATATTTTCAAATATTGCTTATAAGTATTCTGCAGATTATATTTTTAATGAGGAACTAAGTGAGAATGAGAATAAAATTAAAAAGCTTGATGGATGGATATTAATATTAAATAATGATTTATCTTTGAGTTATATATCAGATGATAATGTTCCAAAAGATTATTCTTTTGATGATATTGTAAATCTAAATAAAGGCACCTTTAAATACAAAGACAGAACTTATTTTGCATCTATGAAAAATATAGAAGAAAATGGAATAAACAAATATGGAGTTGTTATTTTACCAACAAAATATATTAGTAATAGGGTGTTTGTTACTCCGAGTAAGCAAGATTCAGGGGTATTCCTTCTATTTTTGACACTAAAAGTGATTTTATTTATTTTAGGAACTTTTATAGTTGTGTTCATATTTTCAAAAGTATTGCATAAGAAATTATACAATCCTTTAAGTGAATTAGAAAGGGGTTTTAAAAAGTTAAAGGAAGAAGACTATTCATTTAGTTTAAGAAAACAAGAATACAATAATATTGCTGAATTTGATTTTATTCAGAATGAATTTAATTCGACTGTGAAATCTTTAAGAGAATTTCAAAAAGAGAGACTTGAAGATGATAAAAAAAAGATTCAGTTATTTATTGATATAAGGCATGATCTTAAGACACCGATTACTGTTATTAAAGGCTTCTCAGAAGCAATAATTAATGGAAAAATTCCAATAGAAAGTTCTAAAAAATATTTGGAATCTATTAACAAAAATGCATCAAGTATAGACACTTTGTTAAACGAATTATCAGAAATTATAGAGTATGAAGACTATTCTTATAATTTAAATCTTGAGAAAATTGATTTCTGTGAATTTACAAGGAAAGCAATAATAGATTTTTTACCTATATTTGAGCAAAATGATATGAATGTAATAATTAACATTCCGGATGAAAAATTATATGTAAAAATTGATCAAAACATATTCTCTAGAGTTTTTAAAAATTTGATGAAAAATATAATTGATCATAATGAAAAACATATTACAGTGTATTTTTCTATAGAAAACTGTTTCAAAAAAGTTAAACTAATTATTGGAGATAGCGGAAATAAAATAAATGAAAAGTTGGCAAAAAATATATTTGAACCATTTGTTACTAATGATACTTCGAGAAACACTTCTAATAAAAATAGAGGGCTTGGTTTATCTATTGCAAAAAAAATTGTAGATAAACATAATGGAAAAATATTTTTGAATCAAAACAATACAGAACTCTACAATAAAAGTTTTATAATAGAATTAAATAAATTAAATTAAGATATATGGATCTAGGATATTCTTCTAGATCTTTTTTTATTGACTTTTAATTTTAAAATATTTAAGACTGCTGAAAGGTTTATTAATATTAGAGAAAGATTAGAATAGCGTGAGTGTAATATTTATTTGTTATCATATTTATAAATAAGTGATGAGGAGGATTGTTATGGAACTATTGAAATTAGAATCCATTACAAAAGATTATGGAAATGGAAAAGGACTATTTAATTTTTCAATGAATTTGAATAAAGGCGAAATTGTAGGTCTAATAGGAATTAATGGTGCTGGGAAAACAACTTTATTAGACACAGTGTCTGGAAAAATTTTAGCAGATTCAGGAGAGATTTTTTATGAGGGGGAAAAATTAGGAATTGATTCTAAATGTAGAAAAAAATTTGGAATTTCTGTTAACCCTGGTTTTTATGATTATCTTAATACTTATGAAAATTTAAAAGCTATTTTATATTTAAACGGAATAAGTGATAAAAAGATTGTAAATGAGAAAATTAAAAGTGTTTTAAAAATAGTTGGTCTTGAAAATGTTGAGAACAAAAAAATAAAAGAATTTTCCTTTGGAATGAAACAAAGATTAGGATTTGCACAGGCAATACTGAATTCAGGATCAATTATGTTATTAGATGAACCATTTGTAGGTCTTGACGTCAATGGGAGAAATATGGTTAAAGAATATGTAAAAGATATGGTAGAAAAAAAGCAAATGGCAGTTGTGTTTTCGGATCATAATTTAGATGAAGTTAAAGCCTTGTGTAATAGGTTGGTTGTAATAAGAAATGGGAAAAAAATTTATGATGGAAATCTAGATATAAAGAGTTCAATAATAATAAAGGTTAGAGATAGCAGTGGAATTGATGACTCTATTGTTAAAAAAATTGATTCAACTACAGTTGAGGTTACAGAAAGAAATCTTAATGACAAAATAAAGAATATTACAAAAATAACAGAAATTACAAGAATTGAAAAGGTTATAAATCCCTTAGAAAAGATGTTAGAGGTGAATAATAATGTTGAAAATCATTAAATTTGAAATTGGTAAGCAGGTTAAAAGAAAAGAAAATTTAATTTTATTTTTTATGTTTTTAATGCCATTACTTTATTCAATAGGTGTGTACAGAAACTCAAATATTATTACTTACAATAGTAGTGAACTGGTTAATGGACTTTCTTTTGCAAAGGACATGTTTACTTTTATATATATGGCTTTTATTGTTTATATTATATTAGCAATAAATAGTTCAAATATATTAAGAGGAGAAATAGAAAATAATAGTATTAGTATAATGCTCACAAGGATAAATAATAGAAGTAAAATTTATAGAGCTAAATTGTACGCTCAAATTATTTATTGGACAGTGATTACATGTTTATTTGTTTTATTTTCTATATTTTGCTATTATATTTTTATATCGAAATTAAAAATTGCAAGTGGTAGCATTGTAAGTAAAGACTGTATAAGTGATACTTTAATAATTATTTCATTATGGTCTTCATACATTTTTGTAATAAGCATGGTTCAAAGTTTGAGTATGAATTTTAAACCTTTTGTTTCTATAGGAATATTTATAATAGTTTTTATAATTTTAATGTACTTGAAAGAGTTTCCTAAAGTTCAATTGGTATCTCCATTTTATTATCTAAATAAAATTTTAGATAATTGGAATACAATTATTTTTGTTAAATATATGATAATTAACTGGGGACTAGTATTTTTATTTTCTTTTTTAGGAATTAAAAAATTCAAAAAAAGTGATCTATAAAAATATATGTTTTATAAATCATTTAATAGATAGAATAAAAGATTGAGTCAAATTTTCTTAAAGTGCCTATAATTTTAGGCACTTTTTCTATATCTGACTTTAAGATAGGTAATATGATATTTTAAACAAACAATTCAAACTATGATATAAATTATAGGACGGGGAGAGTATATCTTCATCGCCTTTTTTTAATACAAGAAAGGAGTTATATATGAAAGATTTAGAACAAATAAGACAAGAATCAAAGGAAATAAAAGATAAAATTGATGATACAGAAGAAAGACTAAGGCAACTAAAAAATCAAGAAAAAAGATATTAAAACAAGACATAGTAAAAAGAAGAAAATAAAGAACTCATAGACTAATAACAAGAGGAGCAATCTTAGAAAGCCTTATAGAAATTGCAGAAGAACTAACAGATGAAGAAATAAAAATCCTACTAGAAGAAGCAACAAAGACAAAAGAATTCAAAGAAATACTAAAAATAATGAGAGAAAATTAAAGAAATAAAATAACCAAATCTCCCTTAGATTTTCTAAGGGCGCAATTATACACCCTAAAGGGTGCTTGCGTCCAGCGGAGCCAAACCCTTGCAGAGACCAACAACCATTCGCTTCTTAAAAGTCAAGGGTAAATAAACTCGCTAAGGCTCGCCCTTGACTTTTAAAATTTGAAATGAAAGTAACAATTAAGCCGACTAACTCGACGATGCGACCGAAAAGGGAGCATTGTCGAGTTAGTCGGATATATTGAAATATATTAAGAACTGCAAAAAAATAAAGCTATGGCAAAACCATAGCTTTAAAAATTTATTTTCTATTTTTTATTTCTTTTATTAAGTCTGGAACTATATTAAATAAATCGTCAACTATTCCGTAGGATGCTATGTCAAATATTGCTGCATCTGGGTCATTATTTATGGCAATAATTGTTGCAGAATTTTCCATGCCCTTTGTGTGTTGGATGGCTCCAGAGATGCCAAGGGCAATGTATAGGTCTGGTTTTACTTGAACACCAGTTACGCCAACTTGAATATCCTTGTCGCACCAGCCAAGGTCAACTACAGCCTTTGTTGCACCAACTGCACCGCCAAGGGCGTCTGCAAGTTCTTCTACTAGATGCCAGTTTTCTGGTCCGCCAAGTCCTCTGCCGCCAGATACAACTACCTTTGAATTTAAAAGTTTGTCAAGAAGTGGATTGATGTCAGCTTTTTCAAAATCAATGAATTTTGTCTTTACATCTTCTTCACTTAGTCCAGCTTCTTCTTTTATTATTTCAACTTCTCTTTTTTCGTCACGAGGAGCTTCTACGAAAGACCCTCTTCCAATAGTTGCCATCATTGTTTCAGATAAAATTCTTACATCGCAGAATAATTTTCCGTCAAAGGATGGTCTAATCCACTTTATGTCTTCCTTGTCTTCTGTTAGTTCAACGCTTGAGCAATCGGCAACAAGTCCAACTCCTCTTTTTGCAGAAACTCTACCTGCTAAGTCACGACCATTGTGGCTTGCTGGAAGCATAACTATTGCTGGATCATATTTTTCCATTAAATTTTCCAAAACTTTTGCATAGGCAAGAGTGCTGTAATTTTCTAAAAGTTCATCATTAACTTCTATAACTTTATCTGCACCATAATAGCCAGATTCTTTTGCAAGCTCTTCATTGTTGTAGCCAATTTCTATTGCTACAAGTTCTTTATTTAATTCATCAGAAAGTTCTCTTGCCTTTGACATAGTTTCTTTAGTTATAAGTGAAAGTGAACCTTCTGAAGCTTCGTTTACTACCCAAATATTTCCTTTTTTCATTTTATCACCTACACTAATACTTTCTTGTCTTCTAAAATCTTTATGACTTCTTCTATATTTTCCTTGGCAGAGCCCTTATCTATGATGTTACCTGCTTCAGATTTTCTTGGAGCAGACAAATCTTTTACAATTGTTAGTGAACCCTTTTGTCCAAGTTTTTCAAGGTCAAGTCCAAGAGAAGATGGAGTCATTTCGTGAATTTCTTTTTCCTTGGCAATGGCGCTTCTCTTTAGAGCAAATTTTGAAGGTTTATTGACAGATCCTTTAAGTGCAGTTGCCACAAAAGGAGTAGAAAGTTTTACACTTTCAATGCCTGTGCCAATATTTCTCTTAACTTCAAATTCTCCATCAACATAATTGATGTCACATACATAAGTTACTTGGTTCATGCCAAGTCTTTCTGCTACTTGTGGACCAACTTGTCCAGTGTCGCCGTCCATAGTTTGGTCGCCTGTAAAGATTATGTCGTAGTCTCCAATGGATTTTGCTGCTTCAGCAAGGGCATAGGAAGTTGCTATTGTGTCAGATCCCTTAAATTCAAGACCTGCCAAGAGATAAGCTTCTTCTGCACCCATTTGAATACATTCACGCAAATATTTTTCAGCAGATGGTGGTCCCATAGTTAGGACATCAATCTGTACATCTTCTTCTACTTGTTCTGATATATTTAATGCAAATTTTAATCCGCATAAATCAGATGGATTTATTACAGTTTTAATTCCATCTCTAATTAAGTTATTAGTTTCTGGATCAATTCTCGCATTAGTTGTGTCAGGAACAGTTTTCATTAGTAATAATATTTTCATAGTTCCTCCTAAAATTATTTTTTATTCATTATAATTATATCATACCCCAAAATCTTCAAAGTATTTATAAGTGATAAATTTAATCAAAATATTTTATTTAACTAGCCCTTAAAAATTTATCTAAGTGTATTATAATATTTAGGGAGATTATTTTTATGAAAATTTACTTTATAGAGAGGAAGGACCTAATGAAAAATTTAAAGTTAAAAAAATTTCTAAGTCTATTATTGGTTTTTACTATGATAGGTGGAATTTTAGGAGGATGTAGCAAGGCAGAAGAAAAAAATGCAGGAGCAAAAAATGTTTCTACAGAAGAAAAAGTTGCAACAAAGGATGAGGCTGGAAGTCACAAAGTCACTGACCACGCAGGTCACGAAGTTGAGGTTCCAAATAAAATTGAAAAGATTGTAATTGACCAAGTGCCAATTCTTTCAACTTACATGGCATACAATGAAGGCAAGGCTCCACACATTGTTGGCTATGCTGGCTCCCTTAAACAAGTTATTTCTGGCACAGTTTTAAAGGATATGGCTCCAGAACTTTTAGATGCTACTAATACTGTTCAAGGTCAATCAGATTTAAATGTGGAAGAAATTATGAAATTAAAGCCAGATGTAATTTTTTACAATGCAAAAAACCAAGATCGCTACGAAAAATTATCAAAGACTGGCGTGCCATGTATTGGCTTTGTAACTATGGGCGCTGACACTCCAGCAGATCCAATAAATAGGTACGGAGAATGGCTAAAACTTCTTGAAGATGTTTTTGGCGAAAAGGGAAAAATGGATAATTTCTTGGCAGCTGGCGATGAAATTGTAAAAGATGTTGAAGAAAGAATTGCAAGTGTACCTGAAGATAAAAGACCTAGCGGCATGATTCTTTGGAAGTATCAAGAAGGCACTCCAATTGTTGCTGGCAAGGGAACTTTTGGCGACTTTTGGTTAAAGAGATTAAAGGTAAAAAATGTGGCAGCTGATGCCAAGGGCTATGCCAAGGTAAACGTGGAACAAATTTATGCTTGGAATCCAGATGTATTTTATCTTGACGGACCTGGTCTTTTAAATATTAAGACAGAAGATGTCTACAATAATTCTGTGGAGGGTTTTGATTTTTCTAACTTAAAAGCTGTTAAGGACAAGAGAGTATATAACTCAAAGCTTGGCATGTGGAACTGGCTAACACCAAACCCAGACGCGCCATTAGTTCTTGCTTGGCTTGCAAGTGAAACTTATCCCGACGCCTTTAAGGATTACGACTTAAAGAAAGTCATTAAAGACTACTACCAAAAATGGTACAATTATGAACTTAGTGACGAACAAATCGAGGACATGTTTAATATATGATAAAAAAATATTGCACTAGAGATGATGGAAAACTTCATCTCTATGCCTATTTTATTTTATTCATTCTTCCCCTAGTCTGTGCACTTCTTGCACTTTCTATGGGAAGGATGAAAATAAATATTTTTGAAATAATAAATTTATTTAAAAATTACATATTAAAAAGAGACTTGGACCCTATGATGGAGTCCTTAATTTTTAAAATAAGGCTGCCAAGGATTATAACTGCCCTAATTGTTGGTGCAGGTCTTACTTGTGCAGGTCTTGTCTTTCAGTCTATTTTTTCAAATCCACTGGCAACACCAGATATTTTAGGCGTGACAAGTGCATCAAGCCTTGGGGCAATTATTGGGATTTTACTTTCCCTTGGCACCATGGGCATTCAAATTATTGCCCTTGTAATTGGTCTTATTTCAATTTTTATCACAATAAATCTTGTGAGAAGGGATGAATCTTCTATTGTAATGTTAGTTTTGGCAGGGATAATTGTATCTTCTCTTGCCAATGCCTTTAGCTCCCTTTTAAAATACACAGCTGACCCCATGGATAAGCTGCCACAAATTACTTATTGGCTAATGGGTTCCTTTGGCAGGACATCTTATAAAAATTTAGTCTTGGCAGGACCTCTCATTTTAATTTCCATTATTGTAATTTATAAAATGAGATGGAGCTTAAACCTTCTTTCTCTATCAGAAGATGAGGCAAGGTCTCTTGGCATCAATGTAAAAAGGACTAGGTTTATTTTCATACTTACATCCACAATAATAACTGCATCTAGCGTTTCTATTTGTGGGCAAATTGGCTGGATTGGACTAATTATTCCCCATCTTGTGAGGATGCTAGTTGGAGCAAATAATATTTACACCCTACCCTTTGGCATAAGCCTTGGAGCAGGATTTATGGCCTTAATTGAAGCTCTATCAAGGACAGTTTCTGTAATTGAACTTCCTATTTCAATTTTAACAGCAATTATTGGGGCTCCAATTTTTATAATGCTAATGAGAAGGTCTGGAGGGATATTTAAATGAAATTAGAAGTTTCCAAGGGATTTTTTAAATTTAAAAATACAGATTATATTTTAAAGGACATAAATTTTTCTCTAGAAGAAGGAGATGTCCTTTCAGTTCTTGGTCCTAATGGAGTGGGAAAGACAACTCTCATAAAGTGTTTGACAGGACTTCTAAAATGGACTAGGGGCGAAACTTTTCTTGAGGGAAAAAATATTTCTTCTATAAAAGAAAATGAAATTTGGTCAAAAATTTCCTATATTCCCCAAAAGAGAAATTTTTCTTTTCCTTATACTGGGCTTGAAATGGTCCTCTTTGGGTCGACTTCATCCTTAAATATTTTTGAAAAACCCAATGAAAAAGAAAGAATAAGGGCAAAAAAAGTCATGAAGATGATAGGAATAGACCATCTTTCTCACAAAAATGCCAATGAAATGAGCGGTGGCGAGCTGCAAATGCTTTTAATTGCAAGAAGTCTTGTGAAAGATCCAAAAATAATTATTTTAGATGAGCCAGAAAGTGGCCTTGACTACAAAAATCAGCTAATTATTTTAAATCTAATAAAAAAATTATCTGAAAGGGGAGTAATCATTGTTATGAATACTCACTATCCAGAACATGCCTTAAAAATTTCCAACAAATGTCTTCTATTAAATTACGACAAGACTTATAAGTTTGGACGTACGAGAGATGTATTAAATAGAAAGAATTTGAAAAAATCTTTTTCTGTAGATGTGAAGATAGAAAAAATTTCTTTTGATGGCAAAGACTATGAGAGCATTATTCCACTTGGCATAGCAGAAGAAAATTTAAAATAGAAAATATATTAGAAGAGAAGTATGGTTACCTACTTCTTTTTTATTTGATGAGAAAATTAAATTTAAAAAGATTTTATATTTAAAAATCTAGCGCTTTTGTGGGTATAGATAAATTGATAGAGAATATCAAATAGATTTTAAAATATAAGGAGGACAATATGTCACAAATAGGAAAGAAGATACCTGAATTTAAAACTATGGGTTATGCACCTAGTAAGGAAGAGTTTGTAGAAGTTTCTAACAAAGACTTTGAAGGCAAGTGGGCAGTTTTAATGTTCTACCCTGCTGATTTTACTTTTGTATGTCCAACTGAACTTGAAGATATGCAAGAACAATACGGAAAGTTAAAGGAACTTGGAGCTGAAGTTTACTCTATGTCTACTGACACTCACTTCGTTCACAAGGCATGGCATGACCACTCTGAAGCAATTAGTAAGCTTGAGTTCACAATGTTAGCTGACCCACATAAGTCAATAGCAAGAGACTTTGATGTACTTGATGAAGAGGCAGGTCTAGCACAAAGGGCTACTTTTATAATTGATCCAGATGGAGTGATCCAAACTTTGGAAATAAATGCAGATGGCATTGGTCGTGATGCAAGTCAAGTTATTGACAAGATTCGTGCAGGACAATTTGTAAGAAACAATCCAGGCCAAGTATGTCCAGCAAAATGGAAAGAATCTGGCAAGACTTTAACTCCAGGACTAGATCTAGTTGGTAAGATCTAATGTTAGATCAAAATTTAAAAAATCAGGTAGCTGAATATTTTAAACTTCTTGAGAAGGAGGTTTTGATTTCAGTTGATCTTGATGATTCAGAAAATTCAAAAGACTTAAAAAAGTTTTTAGACGACCTAAGGGGGCTTTCTGATAAGATAAAAATAGAAGAAGGTGACCTAAAGTTTAAGCCAAGCTTTAGCCTTTCATCAGATAGTGCAAGTGGCATCACTTTTGCAGGCATACCCCTTGGTCACGAATTTGAGTCCTTTATACTTGCCATCCTTCAAGTAGGAGGTCGCCCACCAAAAATTGACCAGAAGATCAGGGAAAGGATTATGGCAATTGATGAGGAAATGAATTTCGAAACTATAGTCAGCCTATCCTGCCACAACTGCCCTGAAGTAGTTCAAGCCCTAAATATTATGGCTGTCCTAAATCCAAAAATTTCACATACAATGGTGGACGGCTCTGCCTTTACAGACTATGTTGAAGACCTTGGCATATTGGCGGTGCCAACAACTTATGCAAAGGGAGAAGTCTTTAATAGTGGAAAAATTTCTTTAGAGGAAATCTTAAATAAGATAAAGAAGGAAGAAGTTGACCTAAAACTTGAAGAAAGACCTCTTTACGACTGCCTAGTAATAGGTGGAGGTCCTAGTGGGGCGACAGCAGCTATTTATGCAGCGAGAAAGGGAATAAGAACTGCTCTTGTAGCAAAGGAATTTGGCGGTCAAGTAAAGGAAACTCTTGGCATAGAAAATATTACAGGCATAGAGTATACAGAGGGTCCTAAGTATATGGAAGATGTCAAGGCACATCTTGACAAGTACAAGGTTGAAGTCATTGAAGGGCTTTCAGTTACAGGCATAGAAAATGGCGAGGAGATAAAAATTTTAACAGATAAGGGAAATCTCTTTGCAAAGACTCTTGTAATAGCAACTGGTGCAAAGTGGAGACTCATTGGAGTTCCAGGAGAAATAGAATTTAGGAACAAGGGCGTTGCCTACTGTACTCACTGTGACGGACCTTTATTTAAGGGCAAAAAGGTAACAGTAATTGGTGGAGGAAACTCTGGCGTTGAAGCAGCCATAGACCTTGCCAGCCTAGCTAGAGAAGTTTTGGTTCTAGAATTTTTGCCTGAATTAAAGGCGGATAAAGTTCTTCAGGATAAGCTAAGGGAATTTAAGAATGTAAAAATAGTTACAAATGCGGAAACTGAGGCCCTAAGTGGAGAAAAAGTGTTGGAAAAAATCTCATATAAGGACAGACTTTCTGGACAAGTTATAGAAGAGGATACTGATGGCTGTTTTATTCAAGTTGGACTTGTGCCAATGACAGAGTGGCTTGACCATGTTAAAAAGAATCCTCGCGGTGAAATAATTGTAAATGAATTTGGAGCAACAAATCTTGAAGGAATTTATGGGGCAGGGGACTGCACTAACTCAGCCTTCAAACAAATTGTAATTGCAGAGGGATCAGGTGCTACAGCAGCACTTGGTGCCTACAATTATTTAATGACTAAGGGAAATTGAAGTTTCTATTAAAAAGAAGTATGGGCGACCTACTTCTTTTTTTCTTGTCTTGGATTTTTAATGTCTATGTTTTTCATAAAAAATTTTCTAAGATTCTTTATATATAATAGAAAAAAATCTTACATAATAGAAAAAAATAAAAAATTCATATATATAATAGAAAAAAATATCTTATATAATAGAAAAAAATAAAAAATATTTGTAAAAATTTTTGTCTAAGAAAATTTTTCTGGCAAAATAATTTATTTTTTTGAAGAAAAAATTTGTCTAGGAGAAAAATAAAATTTTTCTAAAAAATTTTTAAAAAAATGTGTATTTTCCCTTTACAAGTGGCTTTATTTGTTATATAATACCAGAGCGTTTAAAAAAGAATGTTGCGATGAAGTTATAAGTTGCTTGAAACTTTGCCGAAAAAAAGGAGTTTCGAGGTAATTATGACGGAGAAGTCCAAGCTGGACTTGGGCGCGGGTTATTTTTTTCAGACGGACCTTTTGGTACACCAGGGTGCGTTTATCGATAACCCCATTCGCAAGTAAGGCTTTAGCGAATAGGAGGTAAATATGTCTAACAAAGGCAAACAAAAAATCAGAATTAAACTTAAAGCTTATGATCACGAATTACTTGATAATTCAGCACTAAGAATTGTTGATGCTGCTAAAAAGAGCGGTGCAGAAGTTTCTGGACCAATTCCTCTTCCAACAGAAAAGGAAATTATCACAATTATAAGAGCTGTACACAAGTATAAGGATTCAAGAGAACAATTTGAGCAAAGAACTCACAAGCGTCTAATTGATATACTTAATCCTACACAAAAGACGGTAGATTCACTTATGAAGTTAAATCTACCAGCTGGTGTAGATATAGAAATTAAACTTTAAAACTTTGCTTTATATGACTTCTAATTAGAAGTCCGCTGTAAATATTAGGAGGTGCAACATGAAATATTTAGTAGGTAAAAAAATTGGCATGACCCAAATTTTTGATGAAGAGGGTATTGTCACTCCTGTCTCAGTTATTGAAGTAGAACCAAATGTTGTTGTGCAAAAGAAAACTATTGAAAGTGATGGATATAATGCTATCCAAGTTGCAACACATGAAGTTAAGGAAAGAAAACTTAACAAACCTGAGAAGGGACATTTCGACAAGGCAGGCGTAGGATATAGAAAACATCTTTCAGAATTTAGAACTGACGATGTAGAATCTTACAATCTTGGCGATGAAATAAAGGTAGATTTATTTGAAGTTGGAGAACACATTGATGTTGTTGGAACTTCAAAGGGTAAAGGAACTGCTGGTATCATTAAACGTCACAACTTTGGACGTGGTAGAGAAACTCACGGTTCTAAATTCCACAGAATGCCAGGTGGTATGGGTGCTGCTTCTTATCCAGGAAAAGTATTCAAAAACCACAGAATGGCTGGAAAAATGGGTAACGAAAGAGTTACTGTTCAAAATCTAGAAATTGTTAGAATAGATACAGATAAAAATTTAATTTTAGTTAAGGGTGCTATTCCAGGACCTAAGAAGGGAACTGTTAGAATTAAAAGCACTACTAAAATAACTAAATAAGATAGGGAGGTAAAGAAATGCCTAAAATTCAAATGATTGACATTAAGGGAAATCCTGTTGAAGAAGTCGAACTAAATGAAGGGCTATTTGATGCTCCTGTTAGCACTCATGCTGTTTATTTAGTTGTTAAAAATATTTTGGCTAATAAAAGACAAGGTACTCACTCTGCTAAGACTCGTGCTGAAGTGCGTGGAGGCGGAAGAAAACCTTGGAGACAAAAGGGAACAGGTCGTGCAAGACAAGGTTCCATTAGATCACCTCAATGGAGAGGCGGCGGAGTTGTTTTCGCAAAGAAACCAAGAGATTACTCTTACACAACTCCTAAGAAAGCTAGAAGAGTTGCTCTTAAATCAGTTCTTACTAGTAAATTCCAAGATGGCGAAATGATTCTTGTTGACAAGTTCACAATGGAAGAAGCTAAGACAAAGATTTTCGCAAACATCTTAAAAGATATTAAGGCAGGCAAGAAAGCTCTTGTAGTTATTAATGACGACGAAAAAGATGTTCAAAGAGCTGCAAGAAATATTGCTGGTGTAAAGACATCAAGAGCTACTGATATTAATGTTTATGATTTATTAAAATACGATAACTTAATTATCACTAAGGCTGCACTTGATGTTGTTGAGGAGGTTTTTAACTGATGAATAAATTTGACGTTATTAAAAGACCTTTAGTTACTGAACAAAGTATGGACATGATGGCTGAAAATAAGTACACTTTTGAAGTGCAAAAGGATGCCACTAAACCTGAAATCAGAGAAGCTGTTGAAGAAATCTTCGGCGTTAAGGTTGAAAAAGTATATACAATGAATATGCGTGGAAAATTAAAAAGACAAGGAGTTCATCAAGGAAGACGTCCTTCATGGAAAAAGGCTATAGTAAAACTTACTGATGACTCAGAGCCGATAGAATTTTTTGATTCTATCTGATAGTAGGAGGTATTAAAATGGCGATTAGAGGATTTAAACCTACAACTCCTGCCCGTAGAAAGATGACTGTTGCTACATTTGAAGAGATTACAAAAACAACACCTGAAAAATCTCTTTTAGTTAGCATGAGCAAAACTGCCGGTAGAAATGCGCAAGGTAGAATTACTAGTAGACACAGAGGCGGCGGAGTTAAGAGAAAATATAGAATTATAGATTTAAAAAGAGATAAAGATAATATTCCTGCAAGAGTAAAAGCTATTGAATATGATCCATATAGAACTGCTTACATTGCACTTTTATCTTACGCTGATGGTGAAAAGAGATACATCATTCAACCAAACGGACTTAAAGTTGGCGATGTTATTGAATCTGGATCAGACGCAGATATTAAAGTTGGTAATGCACTAATGCTTGCTGACATTCCAGTTGGTACTACAGTTCACAACATTGAAATGACTCCTGGTAAGGGTGGTCAAATTGCAAGAAGTGCTGGATCTTCAGCTCAACTTATGGCAAAAGAAGGAAAATATGCTCAACTTAGACTTCCTTCAGGTGAATTTAGATTAATAAATCAAAGATGTAAGGCAACTATCGGACAAGTTGGAAATATTTCTCACGAACTTATCACTTTAGGTAAAGCAGGTAAGAGCAGATATCTTGGAAATAGACCTCATGTTAGAGGATCTGCAATGAACCCTGTTGATCACCCTCATGGTGGTGGGGAAGGTAGAACTCCAGTAGGTAGACCTTCACCAATGACTCCTTGGGGCAAGAAAGCTCTAGGACTTAAAACTAGAAAGAAATCTAAAAAATCTGATATGTATATAGTAAGAAGAAGAACTAAGTAATCGGAGGGTATAATGAGTAGATCAATAAAAAAAGGACCATTTGCTGATGAACACCTTCTAAAGAAGGTTGACGAGCTTAATGAAAAAAACGAAAAGAAAGTAATTAAAACTTGGTCTCGTCGCTCAACTATTTTCCCTGAATTTGTTTCACACACAATTGCTGTTCATGACGGCAGAAAACATGTGCCAGTATATATTACTGAAGACATGGTAGGACATAAATTAGGAGAATTTGTTCCAACAAGAACATATAGAGGCCACGGCGGCAAGAGCGAAAAGAGCACAACAGTTAAATAAGGAGGGTTAAAATGCAAGCACAAGCAATTGCAAAATATGTTAGAATATCACCTCTAAAGGTGAATTATATTTGCGCTGAAATACGCGGCAAAAGCGTTGATGAGGCCCTCTCTATTTTAAAGTTTACTAATAAGAGGGGAGCTCATGAACTCTATAAGGTATTAAAATCAGCTGTAGCTAATGCTGAAAACAACCTTAATTTAGACAGAGACGATCTTTATGTGAAAAAAGCATATGCTAATGACGGACCTACAATGAAGAGATTTCGTCCTAAGGCTAAGGGTATGGCTTATCCGATCCTTAAAAGATCAAGTCACATTGGCGTTGTAGTAGCAGAAAGAGAGTAAGGAGGTAGAGAATGGGCCAAAAAGTAAACCCACATGGACTTCGTGTTGGAGTAATCAAAGATTGGGATTCAAAATGGTATGCAGATAAGAAAAATTTTGCCGATCTTTTAGTTGAAGACAACAATATTAGAAAATATGTTAAGAAAAAACTTTACACTGCAGGAATTTCTAAAATTGAAATAGAAAGAGCTGCTAATAGAGTTAAAGTTTCTATATATACAGCTAAACCAGGCATGGTAATTGGCCGTGGTGGTGCTGGAGTTGAAGAACTTAGAGCTGAAATTGAAAAGCTTACAAATAAATCTGTTGTTATAAATGTTGAAGAAATTAAAAATCAAGATTTAGATGCACAAATCGGTGCTGAAGCTATTGCTGAATCTCTTGAAAGAAGAGTTGCATTTAGAAGAGCAATGAAACAAGCTATTCAAAGAACTATGCGTCAAGGAGCTCTTGGTATTAAAACTTCTGTATCAGGTCGTTTAGGCGGGGCTGATATGGCAAGAACAGAAGGTTATTCTGAAGGAACTATTCCTCTTCAAACATTAAGAGCTGATATCGACTACGGTTTTGCTGAAGCTGATACAACTTACGGTAAAATCGGCGTTAAAGTTTGGCTTTATAAGGGCGAAGTTCTTCCTGAACTAAGAGAAGATTCAAGAAGAAGACCTAGAGATAATAGAGACAATAGAGATAACAAAAACCGCAAGAGACGCGATAACAGAAACAATAATTTTAATAGAAATAATAGAAGAGACAATAAAAATAAAGAGTCTTAAAGAAGGGAGGAATAGTCATGTTGATGCCTAAGAGAGTAAAATATCGTAAAGTTCACAGAGGCAGAATGAAGGGCAAGGCTATGCGTGGTAATGAGCTTGCATACGGAGAATATGGTATAAAAGCTTTAGAACCTTGTTGGATTACTTCAAATCAAATAGAAGCAGCACGTCGTGCTATGACAAGATATATTCGTAGAGGTGGAAATATCTGGATTAAGATTTTCCCAGACAAACCTGTTACTGAAAAACCTGCTGAAACTCGTATGGGTTCTGGTAAAGGTGCTCCAGAGTATTGGGTTGCAGTAGTTAAGCCAGGAAGAATTTTATTTGAAATGGGCGGTGTTTCTGAAGAAGTTGCAAGAGAAGCAATGAGACTTGCATCTATGAAACTCCCTGTGAGAACTAAATTCGTTATGAAAGATAAGGATGGTGACTCAAATGAAGGCTAATGAAATTCGCAAGATGTCTAGCGAAGATTTAAATAATAAAGTTAATGAACTTAAAAATGAACTTTTTAATTTGAGATTTAGATTGGCCACTGGTCAACTTGACAATCCATCAAGTATTAAAAGTGTTAAAAGAGATATAGCAAAAGTAAAAACGATCATTAGAGAACGTGAACTTGAAGTTGGAAAGGAGGCTTAATCTCATGGAAAGAAATTCAAGAAAAACTATAACAGGAATTGTAGTAAGTGATAAAATGGATAAGACTATTGTAGTTCAAACTGAAACTTTAAAGACTCATCCAATTTACAAAAAGAGATTTAAGAAGACTACTAAATTTAAGGCTCATGATGAAAATAATGAATGTGGTATTGGTGATCGCGTAAAACTTATGGAAACTAGACCACTAAGTAAAGATAAAAGATGGAGACTTGTAGAAATTATTGAAAAAGCTCAATAATTTTAACTTGAAAGGAGAATAACATGATTCAACAAGAAACAAGATTGCGTGTTGCTGACAATTCAGGTGCAAGAGAACTATCTGTAATTAAAGTCCTTGGTGGAACTAATAGAAGAACAGCTAGCATCGGAGATATTGTAGTGTGTTCTGTAAAGAATGCAACACCCGGTGGCGTTGTCAAAAAAGGCGCTGTTGTAAAGGCAGTTATTGTTAGAACAAGCAAGGGAATCAGCAGAAAAGACGGATCTTATATAAGCTTCGACGATAACGCTGCTGTTGTAATTAAAGATGATAGAAGCCCTGTTGGCACTCGTATTTTTGGACCTGTAACTAGAGAACTAAGAGCTGGAAACTTTATGAAGATTATTTCTCTAGCTCCGGAAGTACTATAATTTGGAGGTGTAATATGAAAATTAAAAAAGATGACATCGTAAAAGTTATAGCCGGAAAAGATAAAGGCAAAACTGGTAAAGTCCTAAGAACAATTCCTAAAAAAGATTTAGTAGTTGTTGAAAAGATTAATGTTGTTACTAAACACATTAAGCCTAGAGGACCTCAAAATCCAGGTGGAATAGAAAAAATGGAAGCTCCAATTCATGTATCAAATGTTATGTACTTTGACAGTGCATCAGGAAAAGCTACAAGAATTGGTTACAAATATGAAGACGGAAAAAAAGTTAGATATGCAAAATCTAGCGGAAAGAACATTAAATAGGGGGTAAAATAATGACTTCAAGATTACAAGAAAAATATAAGACAGAAGTTGTGGGCCACCTAATGGAACGTTTCAACTATAGTAACGTTATGGAAGTACCGAAACTTGAAAAAATCATTATCAACATTGGTCTTGGTGAAGCTAAAGATAACCATAAGGCTCTTGAATCTGCAGTAGAAGAACTTACTACTATTGCTGGTCAAAAAGCTGTTGTTACTAAAGCAAGAAAATCAATTGCCAACTTTAAACTTCGTGCAGGACAAAATGTTGGTGTTAAAGTTACTCTAAGAGGACAAAGAATGTATGAATTCTTAGATAAATTAATGAATGTTGCTCTTCCAAGAGTAAGAGACTTTAGAGGTGTTAAACCTACTGCTTTTGATGGTAGAGGAAACTATGCTTTAGGTCTTAAAGAACAACTTATCTTCCCTGAAATTGAGTATGATAAAGTTGATGCTATTAGAGGAATGGACATCGTTATAGTAACTACTGCTAATACTGATGAAGAAGCTAAAGAATTCCTAGACAAAATGGGAATGCCTTTTGCTAAGGCTTAAGGAGGTACATTGTGGCAAAAAAATCAATGATTGCAAAACAAAAGAGGAAACAAAAGTATTCTTCTCGTGAATATACTAGATGTAAAATTTGTGGAAGACCACATTCTGTTTTACAAAAATATGGAATATGTAGAATATGCTTTAGAGAACTTGCGTACAAGGGACAAATTCCTGGCGTGAGAAAAGCTAGCTGGTAAAAAGCCTTAGATGAAAGGAGGCAAACTGATATGATGACAGACCCAATTGCAGATATGCTATCAAGAATTAGAAATGCAAATAATGCAAGACACAAATCTGTTGATATTCCTTGCTCAAAAATCAAAAAAGAAATTGCTCAAATTCTTCTTGATGAGGGCTATATAAAAGGATATGATGTTGTTGAAGACGACAAACAAGGAATGATCAAGATTGATCTTAAATATTCTCTTGAAGGAGAAAAAGTTATCTCTGGTTTAAAGAGAATATCTAAACCGGGACTTAGAGTTTATGTTAAGTGCGAAGATGTTCCTAAAGTTCTTGGAGGACTAGGAATTGCAATTATCTCTACATCTAAGGGAATAATTACAGATAAAAAAGCAAGACAAGATAAAGTTGGCGGAGAGGTAATCTGCTACGTTTGGTAATTTGGAGGTGAAAAATGTCAAGAATTGGCAAAAAACCTATTGAAATCCCAAAGGGCGTTGATGTTAAAGTTGACGGTCAAACAGTTACTGTTAAGGGACCAAAGGGTGAACTAACACAATCTTTTGATAAAGATTTAAAAATAGAATTAAATGACGGAGTTCTCACTGTAGAAAGACCAAATGAGATTAAAAAAATTAAGGCACTTCACGGTTTAACTAGAACTCTAATCTACAATATGATAATTGGCGTTACAGAAGGTTATTCAAAATCTCTTGAAATAATCGGAACTGGATACAGAGCAGCTAAGAAGGGAAAAACTCTTTCTCTTAACTTAGGATTTTCACATCCTCTAGATCTTGAAGATCCAGAAGGAATTGAAGTTGAAGTTCCTGCTCCAAACTCAATTATTGTAAAGGGAAATGACAAACAACAAGTTGGCGCTTATGCTGCTTACATTAGAAGCTTCAGAGAACCTGAACCTTATAAAGGTAAAGGTATTAGATATACTGATGAATATGTAAGACGTAAAGTTGGTAAGACAGGTAAGTAAGGAGGAGAATTTAAGTGTTAAAAAAGATTAATAAAAAAGAAAATAGAATAAAAAGACACAAAAGACTTAGAAATCATATCTCCGGTACTGCTATGAAACCTAGACTTTCAGTTTACAGATCATCAAAGCACATCTATGCTCAACTTATCGATGATGAAGCTGGTAACACTTTACTAAGTGCATCCACTCTTGATAAGTCATTAGATTTAGAAAACACTGGAAATATTGAAGCGGCAAAGGCTGTTGGTGCTGCTATTGCTAATAAGGCAAAAGAAAAAGGTATCGAAGAAGTTGTTTTTGATAGAAGTGGTTATGTATATCACGGCAAAATCAAAGCACTTGCTGACGCAGCTAGAGAAGCCGGATTAAAATTCTAAGAAGGAGGAAGTAATGGAGCGTTCATTAATAAATGCGGCAGAACTTGATCTTGAAGAAAGAGTTGTATCTATAAATAGAGTTGCCAAAGTAGTTAAGGGTGGTAGAAACTTTAGATTCTCTGCTCTTGTAGTAGTTGGCGACAAAAACGGACACGTTGGTGTAGGTACAGGTAAAGCTCTTGAAGTTCCTGAAGCTATAAGAAAAGCAACTCAAGATGCTAGAAAGCATCTTATAAAAGTAAACCTACTAAATACTTCTATTCCTCATCAAGTTACTGGAATTTACGGTGCTGGTAGAGTTTTCTTAAAACCAGCAAGAGAAGGTACAGGAGTTATTGCAGGTGGTGCAGTTCGTGCTGTATGTGAACTTGCAGGTATTACTGATATTCGTACAAAAAATATTGGTACAAACAATCCAAGAAATACAGTTAATGCAACTATTGAAGGATTAAAACAACTTAAAACTGTTGAATCCGTTGCAAAACTTAGAAATAAATCAGCGGATGAAATTATAGGATAGGAGGAAAATAATGAGTACAATTAAAATTAAACTTGTAAAAAGTCCTATCGGGAAAGTACCTAAACACAGAAAAACAATTGAAGCACTTGGCCTTAGAAAATTACACCAAGTTGTTGAAAAAAATGATACACCTCAAATAAGAGGTATGTTAAAGCAAGTCGATTATATGATCGAAGTAGTAGAATAAGGAGGTGTACCAATGAAGTTACATGACTTAAGACCTAATGAAGGCGGCGGAGTTAAAGCTAGAAAAAGAATAGGTCGTGGAATAGGTTCCGGTACTGGTAAAACATCTGGTAAAGGTCACAAAGGACAAAATGCTAGAAGTGGCGGTGGAGTTAGACCTGGTTTTGAAGGTGGACAAATGCCACTATTTAGACGTCTTCCAAAGAGAGGATTTACAAATATCTTCAAGAAAGAATATGCAGTTATTAACGTAGCAGATCTTAATGTATTTGAAGAAGGAACTGAAATCACTCCTGAATTCTTAATAGAAAATAAATTTGTAAAAGCTGGAAAAGCTAAAGACGGAATTAGAATTTTGGGAGATGGTGAATTAAATGTTAAACTTACTGTTAAAGCTCAGCATTTCTCAAAGTCTGCTATAGAAAAAATTGAGGCTTGCGGAGGAAAGGCCGAGGTGATTTAATGTTATCCACTTTTAGAAATGCGTGGAAAGTTGAATCAATTCGTAAGAAGATGTTATTCACTTTATTCATGCTTCTACTTTATAGACTTGGATCACACATCGCCGTTCCATATATGAACTCACAAGTTATTTCACAACTTATGAGTGGAGCAGGCGGATCAATTTTCTCCTTCCTTGATTTAATGGCAGGAGGTAACTTTAGACGTTTTACAATTTTTGCTGCTAACATTTATCCATATGTTACTGCATCAATTATTCTTCAACTTTTGACAATTGCTATTCCTTCCTTGGAATCTCTTGCAAAAGAAGGAGAAACTGGTAGAAAGGCAATTGCTAAATATACTAGATACCTTTCTACTGCTATAGCTCTTGTTCAAGCAATTGGTTATACTTTTGGTCTATTTAGACAAGCTATTAATGCTACAAGTGCTATTGAATATATTACAATTATCCTATCTATCGTAGCTGGTACTTCTGTACTTGTATGGATAGGTGAACAAATAACTGAACATGGAATCGGAAATGGTATTTCAATTTTAATTTTTGCAGGTATTGTTTCAAGATTCCCAATTGATATAGCTCATTCTGTTGCTCTTGTAAAAGCAGGAAAATCTAGCCCAATATTCTTAGTGCTATTTGTAATAATTGCCATTGCAATTGTTGTATTTGTAGTAACACTTACAGAAGGTGAAAGAAGAATCCCTGTACAATATGCAAAGAGAGTTGTAGGAAGAAAAATGTATGGCGGACAAGCTACTCATATTCCTATTAAAGTTTTGATGACTGGTGTTATGCCAATTATCTTTGCCAATTCACTACTTGCTATTCCAGCAACTATTGCTATGTTTACTAGTGAATCAACTAGAAATTGGATTCAAAAATGGTTAACTCCTGCTGGAGGACCTGGAGCTGTGATTTATATAATATCAAGTATTATTCTTATTGTATTCTTCACATTCTTCTACACAACAATCCAATTTAATACTGTTGAATACTCTAAAAACCTTCAAGCTAATGGTGGTTTTATTAGTGGTATTAGAGCAGGAAAACCAACAAGTGATTATTTAGGCAGAACTTTAAATAGATTAGTTATGCCGGGAGCAATTGCACTTTCTATACTTGCAGTTCTTCCAACAATTCTAACACTTATTTCAGGACTTCAATTTAATTATGGTGGTACATCAATTATCATCGTAGTTGGTGTTGTACTTGAAATTCATAGAGTATTAGAACAACAATTAATCATGAGAAATTATCGTGGTTTCTTAAAGAATAAATAGGAGGCAATTATGAAATTAGTTATATTGGGACCTCCAGGGGCCGGAAAAGGCACACAAGCTGAATATATTGTTGAAAGATACAATATTCCACATATTTCAACTGGAGATATCTTTAGAGAAAATATTAAAAACAACACAGAACTTGGTAAAGAAGCAAAATCTTATATGGATAAGGGTCTTTTAGTTCCTGATGATCTTGTTATTGCCCTTGTTGAAGATAGACTTAACAAAGACGATGCAAAAGAAGGATTTTTATTAGATGGTTTTCCAAGAACGGTAGCTCAAGCTGTTAGTCTTGATTCTATTTTAGATAAAAATGACGAAAAGCTTACTAAAGTAATTAATATTTCAGTTGATCCTGAAATTTTAATTGAAAGAGCTGTTGGAAGACGTGTTTGTAAAACATGTGGAATGACTTATCATGTTAAATTCAATCCTCCAAAGGAAGAAGGAATTTGTGATAAGGATGGTACTAAGCTTATTCAAAGAGATGACGACACTGAAGAAACTGTAAAAACTAGAATTTCAGTTTACTTTGATCAAACTGCACCTCTTATAGATTACTACAGAGCTCAAAATCTTCTTGTAGACATCGATGGTGCTAAGGATATTGACAAGGTATTTGAAGATATAGTTAGTGGTCTCGAATAGTTCATGGATAATACATTTAGTCTTTTAAAGGGACAAGTTGTAAGATCCAAAAAGGGTAGAGATGAGGGAAAAGTTTTTGTTATAATTGATATTATTGACAAAGACTACCTTTATCTTGTTGATGGAAAACTGAGAAAGCTAGATCGACCAAAGAAAAAGAAGGTAAAACATCTTTATATATATAAAGACATTATTGATCTTGATGTTATAGATTTTAATGACAGTTATATTAGGAAGAAACTATTACCTTATAGCTAAAGGAGGATCCTTAATAATATGGCTAAAGAAGATGTAATTGAAGTTGAAGGCGTTGTTGTAGACGCTCTTCCAAATACTCATTTCAAGGTTGAACTTGAAAACGGACATATCATACTTGCTCATATTTCAGGTAAATTGAGAATGAATTATATTAGAATTCTTCCTGGTGATAAGGTGACAGTTGAGCTTTCACCTTATGATCTTACAAAGGGTAGAATAACTTGGAGAAAGAAATAATCCTAGAGTTAGGAGGCATTTAAATGAAAGTAAGACCATCTGTAAAAAAGATGTGCGAAAAGTGCAAAATAATTAAGAGAAACGGAAAAGTAATGGTAATCTGTGAAAATCCGAAACATAAACAAAGACAGGGATAAGGGAGGTAATTATGGCTAGAATTTCCGGTGTAGATTTACCTAGAGAAAAGAGAGTTGAAATCGGACTCACTTATATTTATGGTATTGGAAAACCTAGATCTCAAGCAATTTTAACTGCTGCAGGCGTTGATTTTGATACAAGAGTTAAAGATTTGACAGAAGCTGAACTTGCTAAAATTAGAGATGAAATAGATAAATACCACGTAGAAGGTGATTTGCGTCGTGATGTTGCAATGAGCATCAAGAGACTTCGTGAAATCAACTGTTATCGTGGAAGAAGGCATAAAATGGGTCTTCCTGTAAGAGGACAAAAAACTAAGACTAATGCTAGGACAAGAAAAGGTCCTAAGAAGCTTGTTAGTAAAAGTAAATAAGTAAGGGGGGACTTTAATGGCTAAAAAACAAAAAGTTACACGTTCAAGAAGACGTGTGCGTAAAAATATTGAAAAGGGAGAAGCTCATATAGCTTCAACATTTAATAACACTATGGTTACTCTTACTGATATTAACGGTAATGTTATTTCTTGGGCTAGTGCTGGACAACTTGGATTTAGAGGTTCAAGAAAGTCAACTCCTTTTGCAGCACAAGAAGCAGCACAAGAAGCAGCTGAAAAAGCTAAAGAACATGGATTAAAGAGCGTTGATGTTTATGTTAAGGGTCCAGGTTCAGGAAGAGAAGCTGCAATTAGATCTCTTCAAGCATCAGGTCTTGAAGTAACTATGATTAAAGATGTTACTCCAATTCCTCACAATGGATGTAGACCACCAAAACGTAGAAGAGTCTAAACTATTTATCGAGAAGGAGGGTACCCATGATTGAAATTGAAAAACCTAGAATTAGTATTGAAGAATTAGATGAATCAGGTTTATATGGCAAATTTGTCGTTGAACCACTTGAAGCTGGATTTGGTATCACTATTGGAAATTCCTTAAGAAGAGTGTTACTTTCCTCTCTACCAGGCGCAGCTGTATCATTTATCAATATACGTGGCGTTGAACATGAATTTGATACAATTCCAGGGGTATTGGAAGATGTACCTGAAATAGTTTTAAATATTAAATCTATAGTTTTAAAGATGACTGAAGATGAACCTGTAAAACTTATTATAGAAAAAAAGGGTAAGGGAGAAATTAAAGCCTCTGACATTGAACTTCAACCTCACGTATCTGTTATTAATCCAGATCAACATATAGCAACACTAAATGAAGATGCTGATTTTTATCTTGAAATGATGGTTGAAAAGGGAAGAGGCTATGAACCTTCTGAACTTAAAAAGGATGAAATCACTGAAATTGGAATTATTCCAATGGATTCTAACTTTACTCCTGTGGAAAAAGTAAACTGGAAAGTTGAAAACACAAGAGTTGGACAAAGAACTGATTTTGATAGATTAATCCTTGAAGTTACAACAGATGGCTCAATGAAAGCTGACGAAGCTACATCTCTTGCAGCAAAAATCTTGACAGAACATCTTGAACTCTTCATTGGCCTTAAAGAACATGTCAGTGAAATAAATTTGATGGTTGAAAAAGAAGAGGATCAAAAAGAAAAAGTTCTTGAAATGACAGTTGAAGAATTAGATTTATCTGTTAGATCCTTTAACTGTTTAAAGAGAGCTGGAATAAACAGCGTTGAGGAATTAACTAGTAAGACTGAAAGTGAAATGATGAAAGTTAGAAATCTTGGTAGAAAATCACTACTAGAAGTAACTGAAAAGCTTGAAGAATTAGGACTAGGCCTCAAAGCTGAAGAAGATTAAGGAGGATATTATGGCAAAAAACAGAAAACTTGGCCGTAATTCAAGTCATAGAAAGGCAATGCTTAGAAATCTTGTAACTTCTCTTTTACGTGAAGGTAGAATTAAAACTACTCACACAAGAGCTAAGGAAGTTCAAAGAATTGCAGATCGTATGATTACACTTGGAAAAAGAGGCGACCTTCACGCAAGAAGACAAGCTTTAGCATATATTTATTCAGAAGATGTTGTTACAAAATTATTTAGTGAATACGCTGAAAAATATGCAGATAGAAATGGTGGTTACACTAGAGTATTGAAAATGGGTCCAAGACGTGGAGACGGCGCAGAAATTTCAATTATAGAATTAGTATAAGGAAATCCAATGGGATTTCCTTTTTTTAATACTTTTGGAGCTTTTATGATTAAAAAGAGCATTTACAATTCACCCCTTGGTGAAATTTTAATTATTACTTGTAAAAACTCACTTATTGGACTTTATTTTGAGAATCAAAAGGAATTTAAAGATCTTATAAAAAAGGACGACATAAAAAGTTTTAATGAGAGAGAAAATTATAATGAAATAGAAAAAATTAATAATATTCTAGAAAAAGATAAAGACAAAAAAATTTCTGAAGATAAAATTTTTTCTGATACAAAAAAGTGGCTTGATATATATTTTTCTGGTGAAGAGCCGAATTTTATACCTAAGCTAAAATTAGAAGGCACAGAATTTAGAAAAGATGTCTGGGAAATTTTGTTAGAGATTCCCTATGGAAAGACTATTACATATAAGGACATTTCAGAAAAACTTATTGCCAGTGGAAAATATAAGAAAATGTCTAATCAGGCTGTAGGTGGTGCAGTAGGTCACAATCCTATATCTCTAATTATTCCTTGCCACAGAGTGGTGGGGACTAGTGGATCTCTTACAGGTTATGCAGGAGGTCTTCATAGAAAAATGAAGCTCCTTAAACTTGAGGGTATAAATACAGATAATTTTTTCTTTCCAAAAAATCACAAATAATTATTAAAAGATTTTTAAGAGGCAATTTTATAAAGCTTGATATTAATAATTTCAAGAAAATTTTAAGTATTTTATTTCTTTTAACCCTTGAAAAAATTTTTCCAATGTATTATCATATATGTATTAGCAGAAGACATTAGTGAGTGCTAATTAAAAGGAGGTTAATATAGATGAAACTTAGACCACTTGACGACAAAATCGTCATCAAGAAAATTGAAAAAGAAGAAACAACTGCTTCAGGCATAGTTCTTCCATCATCAGCAAAGGAAGAATCAAATATTGCAGAAGTTGTTGCAACAGGAAATAAACTAGACACAGATGAAGATATGAAGGGACTTGTTAAAGTTGGTGACAAGGTTATTTTCTCAAAGTATGCAGGAAATGACATTGAACTTGACAAGGAAAAATATACAATTATAAAATTCCAAGACATCTTGGCAGTTATTGAATAAGGAGTGATAACATGGCAAAGGAAATTAAATTTTCAGAAGATGCTAGAAAAGGCTTAATAAAAGGAATAAATACTCTTGCAGATACAGTTAAAGTTACACTTGGACCTAAGGGCAGAAATGTAATTTTAGACAAGGAATATGGCACACCACTTATTACAAATGATGGTGTTACTATTGCAAGAGAAATTGAATGTGAAGATAAATTTGAAAACATGGGCGCACAACTTTTAAAGGAAGTTGCTACAAAGACTAATGACGTTGCAGGTGACGGTACAACTACTGCCACTCTTCTTGCTCAAGCAATTATTAGAGAAGGAATGAGAAACCTTGCAGCAGGTGCAAACCCAATGATTCTTCAAAAGGGAATTGAAAAAGCTGTAGAAAAAGCTGTTGAAGAAATTAAAAATTTCTCTACAGAAGTTTCTTCAAAGGAAGCAATTGAACAAGTTGCATCAATTTCAGCTGCAAATGAACAAGTTGGAAAACTTATTTCTGAAGCAATGGAAAAAGTTGGCAATGACGGAGTAATAACTGTAGAAGAATCAAAATCTATGGGAACAAGCCTTGATGTAGTTGAAGGTATGCAATTTGACAGAGGATATCTTTCTCCATATATGGTGACAGATTCTGACAAAATGGTTGCAGAATTAGAAGATCCATATATTTTAATTACAGACAAAAAGATTTCAAATATACAAGAAATTTTGCCACTACTTGAACAAGTACTTCAAGCATCAAAAGCACTTCTTATCATAGCAGATGACATTGACGGAGAAGCCCTTGCAACCCTTGTTGTAAACTCATTAAGAGGAACACTTAATGTAGTTGGAGTAAAGGCTCCTGGCTATGGCGACAGAAGAAAAGAAATGTTACAAGATATAGCAATTTTAACTGGTGGACAAGTTGTATCATCTGATTTAGGTCAAGACCTTAAAGATGCAACAATTGATATGCTTGGTTCTGCATCAAAGGTAAGGGTAGAAAAAGACCTTACAGTTATAGTAAATGGCGCAGGTGAAAAATCTGAACTTGAAAACAGAATTAATCACATTAAAAATCAAATAGAAGAATCAGATTCAGAATTTGACAAAGAAAAATTACAAGAAAGACTTGCAAAACTTTCTGGTGGAGTTGCAGTAATCCAAGTAGGAGCAGCAACAGAAGTTGAACTTAAAGAAAGAAAACTAAGAATCGAAGATGCCCTTGCAGCAACAAGAGCAGCAGTAGAAGAAGGAATTGTCGCTGGTGGTGGAACAGTTCTAATCGACTCAATAGATGCAGTAGCAAAAGTAGTTGATAAGTTAGAAGGCGACGAAAAAACTGGCGCTAATATAATCCTTAAGGCACTAGAAGAACCACTAAGACAAATAGCAGAAAACGCAGGTCTAGAAGGTTCAGTAATAGTAGAACATGTAAAAACTAAAGAAGCTGGCATAGGCTTTGACGCATATAAATCAGAATATGTAGACATGAAAAAAGCTGGAATAGTAGACCCAACAAAAGTAACAAGATCAGCCCTACAAAACGCAGCAAGCGTAGCATCAATGATTTTAACAACAGAAGCAGCAGTAGCAAACATAAAAGAAGAAGCACCAGCAATGCCTCCAATGAATCCAGGCATGGGTATGATGTAATGATAAGAAAAACCGAGACGAGTCTCGGTTTTTCTGGTTTTCACAGCGAATGCGAGCGTTAGCGATGCAGGAGCTGATGAAAAATCTTATCCAGCGACTGCAGAAAAAACGACCAAATAGGGAGTTTTTTCAAAGGAGTCGGATTGTAAAACTCAAAAACAACCTAATTAAAGGCAGTCATTATTTGACTGTCTTTTTTATTTTCACAGCAAATGCGAACGGAGCGAAGGCTGAAGCTATGAAGAAGCTTATCCAGCGAACAAAAAAATGTGACCGAATAGGGAACATTTTTGAGTGAGTCGGAGATATAGAAACCAACTGAATAAAAAACAAAAAGTAGTCTTAAAAACAAAAGGCTACTTTTTTTGGCCTTCACACTGAAGCCGAGCGTAGCGAAGGCCGAAGTGATGAAGAAGCTTATCCAGCGAAAATAAAGGAACATAGATTTTTGACAAGCAAAAATCTGTGGGCAGACTTATCAAAATTTCTTACAGAAATTTGATCAAGTCTCAGCCAATGTGACTGAATAAGGAGAATTTTCAAGCGAGTCGGATTGTAAAACTCAAAAACAACCTAATCAAAGGCAGTCATTATTTGACTGTCTTTTTTAAATTTATTTAAGGTCAAGTTATAAAAAATATAATTTTGAATCAACTTTATAAATCTTTAAAACCATCATGCAGGTCTATCTCATTACAAAAATTGTTATTTTCTAAATATTCTTAGCAAGATGGTTTTAATTTGCAATAAATAAGAGTAGTCATATAATAAGTCTGTTTTTTGTCTTCACAGTAAATGCTGAAATTATATAAAATTTTATCCAACAAAAAGAACAATTAATTAAAGAAAAGCAAAGTCACTTCTCATGTTTAAATACTTGCAACAAGAGTAAGTATATAATGAGGTGGAATATGTTAATTAACTATATAAAAGCTTTTAATGACAATTACATTTGGACAATAGAAAAAGATGGAAAGACTCTTGTTGTGGACCCAGGCGATGCTGGTCCTGTCATAGATTATTTAAAGGATAAAAAACTTGACTACATTCTTTTAACTCACAAGCATATGGACCATGTGGGAGGAGTTAAAGAACTTAAAAATAAATACGGTGCGAAAGTCTACGGACCCCTTGAAACAAAAGAGTATAACGACATAACTTTAAAAGACGGCGATGAATTTGAGCTCTTAGGAGAAAATTTTAAAGTTATTTTAACTGCTGGTCACACAGAAGAGCACATTTCTTATTTAGTGGGAGATAAATTATTTTGTGGAGATGCCCTTTTTCTTGCAGGCTGCGGCAGAGTTTTTATTAAAGACTACAAAAAAGCCTGTGAGGGTTTAAATAAACTAAAAAATTTAGATGATGACACTTATGTTTATCCAGCTCACGAATATTCTCTTGCAAATTTAAAATTTGCAAAGTCTGTAATTTCTAATGATGATTTAGACAGAGAATTTGAGAGAGTGAAAAAACTGCGTGAAGAAGAAAAAATCACTCTTCCATCTACAATTGGAAAAGAGAAAAAAATAAATCCCTTTTTCTTGGCAAGGGATTTAGATGAATTTACTCAATTTAGAAATAAAAAGGATAATTTTTAAAAGAAAAAGTGTTGGCAAAAAAGCCAACACTTAATTTTTTTATATTATATCAACCGATACCACCAAATTTTGCGCCTGCTATTAGGGCAATTATGGCAGCTGTTACATATACATATTTTGCAAGTGGATAATACCATCCGCCGATTTCTTTTCTATGACCTTGACTAACTGCAGGGATTACATAATCTTTTCCTGCAACCCATAGGAACATTATGCCAGCTAGGGCTGCTCCAAGTGGGCAGATGTAAATGGAAACTACATCCATCCAACCGCCGACTATAGCTTGAATAAATATAGCTACGATACAACCAATTACATGAATAGTTGTTGTTGCAATTGGTCTTGAAAAATTAAATTGTTCTTGCAAATAGGCAACTGGTGCTTCGTAAAGATTTATTATTGAAGATACGCCTGCGAAAAGTACGCAGATGTAGAAAATAATTCCTATGATTCTACCAACAGCCATGCCATTAAATACATTTACTAGGTAAATAAACATTAGTCCAGGACCACCAGTATCAAGGGGTGCATTTGCTGTTGCCATGGCAGGGATAATTACAAAGGCTGCAAGTAGAGCTGCAAGAGTATCAAAGACTGCAACATTTCTTGCAGAGGATGGAATGCTTTCGTTTTTAGGCAAATAGGAGCCGTAAATTACTGTTCCATTTCCGGCAACTGATAGGGAGAAAAAGGCTTGTCCAAAGGCAAAAATCCAAACTTTAGGATCCTTTAAGCCTTCAGGGTTTACTGTAAAGATGTACTTGTATCCATTAGCTGCACCTGGAAGGGTGAAGATGTAAATTGCAAGTCCTACAAATAAAATAAAGAGGACAGGCATCATAATTTTGTTTGCCTTTTCGATTCCGCCAGATACTCCCATTACCATAATGGCAAAGCTTGCAATAATTGCAATAACGACCCAAATATTTGCGCCAAAGGCAGAGGCTGTTTGTCCAAAAGTTCCGCCAATTACATCCATGTCTTGACCCATGGCATAAAGTCCGCCTGATAATGAAAGGAAAGTGTACTTAAAAATCCAAGCCATTACACAAGTGTAACCTATGGCTAGGGCAAGAGAGCCTACTACTGGTATAAGTCCAATTATTTCGCCAAGTTTTCTATTATTCCATCTTAATTCTGTGCATTTTCCAAAGGCGCCAACGGGACCAGCTTCAGCTGATCTTCCCAGTGCCATTTCAGAAATTACTCCAGTTGAGCCTATAAGAGTTACAAATATTATATATGGAATTAAAAAAGTCATTCCACCATAGGTAGAAACCATTATAGGGAATCGCCAAATATTACCCATACCAACTGCAGAGCCTATACAAGCAAGTATAAAACCCCATTTACTTTTAAAACCATCACGAGCTTTTAAGTTATTATCCATAGTCATTCTCCTTAATAGGCTAGCCCCTCTTGCAAGGGGCTTTTCTTAATGTTAAATTAAAAAATTAAAACTTATTTTTCATCTTCAGAAGGTTCATAAGTTTCAAGGAAAGCGTGGAAGTGACGCATTGGAAGGTTCTTGCCTTTTACTATTCTAATATTAGGAATAGTAGCACGGTCTTCGTAAAGAGCCTTTACAGCTGCAATTACATAATCCATGTGTTCCTTTGAAAGTTGACTTCTGTTTACTGCGAAACGAACTACATTGGCTACTTCAGCTTGTTGTTCTGGAGTCTTTAGGTCATATTCCATTGAATAGTTGCCTAGTTCTGCAGTTCTAATTCCGTAACGTCTAATTAATTCAACAGAGAAACCTTGACCAGCAAAAGTTTCTGGTCCTCTCTTGTTGTCAAAAAATTCGTCCATGTTGATGTAAACACCGTGACCACCAGCAGGAAGTACAACGCCCTTTACTCCAGCCTTGTAAAAACCTTGTGCAAGATATTCACATTGTTTAACACGGGCATCAAGATAATCAAACTTAGCTGCTTCATAAAGTCCAGCGGCAAGTGCCATAATATCTCTACCACTCATTCCACCGTAGGAGTCGTTGCCGTAGGAAGAAATTTGTTTAACCTTTAAAAGAATTCCTACATCAGTTTTAACTGATCCGTCTTCGTTAAAGTCAGAGAATTTCTTCCAGAATAAGCCCTTATCTCTAAAGGCAAGAACGCCACCCATATTTGCGTGTCCATCTTTTTTAAGAGATGCAGTAAAACCATCGCAATAAGAGAACATTTCCTTTGCAATTTCTGGGATTGATTTATCAGCATAGCCTTCTTCATTAACTTTTATGAAGTAAGCATTTTCTGCCCATCTTGCAGCATCAAACATATAAGGAATTTCGTATTTGTGAGCAATTCTTGAACATTCTCTCATGTTTGCCATAGAAACTGGTTGACCACAAACTGTGTTGTTAGTAATAGTTGTATAAATTAGAGGCACATTTTCTGGTCCCAATTTTTCAATTAATTCTTCCAACTTTTCTGTGTCCATATTGCCCTTAAATGGATTTTTTTCATAGTGACCATTTTCAGGAACTTCCCACAAAAGTTCTTTATTGTATAAGTTTCTTGGTATAGAACCCATTTGCTTGATGTTTCCTTCAGTTGTGTCAAAGTGTCCATTAGAAGGAATTGTATAAGTCTTTCCAGGTTCTCGTCCATTTAAAATATTTCTTACAAGTTCAAATAAAACTGATTCTGCTGCACGGCCTTGTTGGATGATAAAAGTATTAGGTCTTTCCATTTGAGCAGAGCCACCGTTAAATAGTCCACCTTCATATTCGCAAAGGTAAACTTCGTTCATCATTTTTTCAACATCAGTGCAGTCAGTTCTTACAAGGTCAATAATTCTCTTTTGATCGTCGCCTCTTTCGAAGACATCTCTAAAGGTATCTAAGAGAACATAGTAGCCCTTGTTTCTTCCATAAGATTCATCACCCAAAAACATTGCAGACCATTGAACATCTGTCATGGCAGTTGTTCCTGAGTCAGATAACATATCGATAGTTAACATTCCTGCAGGGAAGGCAAATTCATTGTAGTGAGTAGCCTTAAGAGCTCTTTCTCTTTGTTCCACAGTTACATTAGGAATATTCTTTGTAACATAAGTGTAGGAATGTGGTGTAGGTACATCTAATTGATACTTTTTCATAAAAAACCTCCATATAAAAATAAAAAAAGTTATAGAGGAACCCCGGTCATCGACAAAAGTCGACTAGCGGACAGTATCCTATAGAGAACCCCGGTTATCAAAATTTTAAGTTTTCTTTCTTGATGAGCGGTCAGAACTCCAAGATAATATGTATTATCTAAGAAATAGTTTACATTACCAATTTATCAAAGTCAATAATAGAAGTTTACCAATAAATGAATTTTTAAGGGAGAAAAGTCTTTGATATTTTTAATTTTCCAATAAAAAAATCTCCTCTAAAGGAGATCTTTTCGTCTTTATTTATTTTTCAACTGATGCTGAATAATTTTTTTCTATAGAGTCGTCAAGCATCTTTGTAAATTCATCATTGCTTTGGTCTACATTTAGTCCTTCAGTTAAGGCTCTTGAATAAGATGCAATTACGCCCCTATTTTTTCTAAGTTTTTCGTTGGCTTCTTCTCTTGAGTAGCCGCCAGAAAGTGCAACAACCCTAACAGTTTGGTCAAAGTCGTAAAGGTCTTCGTAAAGATTTTCTTTTTCAGGAAGAGTGAGCTTAAACATTACATAATTTTCCTTGCCAAGATTTTTTAGTCCTTCTATTAAATATTTTTTAAGGACTTCTTCGATTTCAGCCTTGTCCTTTGCGTGGATGTCAACTTCTGGCTCTATAATAGGAACAAAGCCTTTATTAGAAATTTTTACTGCGTAGTCAAATTGTTGGTCAACAACTTTTTTTATTGATTCTTCATTTAATTCTTTTACAACAGAACGCATCTTTGTGCCGAAAATATTTCTTTCTTTGGCATTTTCAAGAAGTTCGTCAAGGTGTTTGAAAGGCTTCATAAGTTGAGCACCATCTTTTTCTACATCGAGACCTTCGTCGATTTTTAAAATTGGAACTATGCCCTTTTCTTCCCAAAGGTAGTCGCCAGTGTACTTGCCATCAACTTTTGAATTCATCGTAACCTTAAATAAAATTGCAGCCAAAATTCTATCAGATGTAAAAGCTTCGTTTGTTATAATTCTCTTTCTCATTTCGTGGACACATTCAAACATTTCATCTTCATTTGAATAAGCATCTTCTGTAACCCCATAATTTAAAAGGGCCTTAGGTGTTGAGCCACCTGATTGGTCAAGGGCAGCTATAAAGCCTTTGCCATTTTTCATTCTATCAAATTGTTCTCTATTCATTTTTACCTCCAAAGTCTAGACTTCTAATTACTTCTAATTATATAATAAGTAGACATAGTTGACAAATGACAAATTTTGAGGTGAATATGAATTATTACGCAGTTAGAGTTGGGAGAAATCCTGGCATATATAAAACTTGGGACGAATGCAAAAAAGAGACCATGGGATTTAAGGGAGCAAGCTTTAAAAAATTCTCTAGCTTAAAAGATGCAGAGACCTTTATGAATGAAGTTGAAGAAGAAAAAAAGGACCAGGCAGAAAAAGATGAACTCATAGTTTATGTTGACGGTTCTTATAGAAATTCTGATAAGAGTCATTCCTATGGGGTATATATGTTTAATGATGAGGAGGAATATTCCTTTTCCAAAAGATTTTTCAAGGATTCAGACATGAGAAATGTATCTGGAGAAATTAAGGGCGCCATGAAGGCCATGGAGTATGCAGAATCTATTGGAAAGAGAAAAATTTATCTTCATTACGATTACGAAGGTATAAGGTCATGGGCTCTTGGCTTTTGGAAGACAAATAAAGAGGGAACTATTGCCTACAAAAAGTTTTACGATGACATTAAGGATAAGCTTCAGGTGAAATTTATAAAAGTTGAGGCACATAGTGGCGTCAAATATAACGAACTTGTAGACAAGCTTGCAAAGGAGGCAAAATGAGAAAATCTTGGGACGAATATTTTATGGAAATAACTGAAATGGTGGCAACGAGATCTACTTGCGACCGCGCCTTTGTGGGCTGCGTTTTGGTAAATTCTGACAACAGAATAATTTCCACTGGCTACAATGGTTCAGTGACAGGAAACCCTCACTGCGATGAAGTTGGTCACACTATGCGTGACGGACACTGCATAGCAACTATTCACGCAGAGATGAATGCCCTCTTATATTGTGCAAAGGAAGGAATTTCTGTAAAGGGCGCCAAGGCCTATGTTACACATTTTCCTTGCCTTAACTGCACCAAAGCACTTATACAAGCAGGAATCTGCGCCATTTATTATCACGAAGCCTATAGAGTTGATGATTATGCCATGGAGTTAATCGAGAAGAATAATATTATTTTAAAACAAATTTAGGAGGTAAAAGATGAAAGGATTTATGGAGGAGTTTAAGGACTTTATTGCCAAGGGAAATGTCATGGACATGGCCGTTGGTGTCATCATAGGTGGAGCTTTTGGTAAAATCGTTTCAAGCCTTGTGGAAAATATTTTAATGCCACTTATTGGTATTATTCTTGGCGGAGTAAACTTCTCAGATTTAAGTGTAACTGTTGGCACAGCTGAAGTTAAATACGGTATATTTTTGCAATCTGTTTTTGACTTTTTGATAATAGCCTTTGTAATTTTTGTTATGATAAAACAAATTTCAAAGGTTACTGACAAATTCAAAAAGGAAGAAGAAGTGGAGCCTACAGAAAAGGTATGTCCTTTCTGCAAGTCAACTATTGCCGTTGATGCTACTAGATGTCCACACTGCACATCTGAACTTGGAAGTGTAAAATGAAAAAGTGGGCTTTAGTCCTTGAAGGTGGTGGAGCAAAGGGCGCTTACCAAGTGGGCGCCTATTTTGCCCTCATGGAAATGGGCTTTAATTTTTCAAAAATTGTTGGGACAAGCATTGGCGCTTTTAATGGTGCCATGTTCTCTCAAGGTGACGCCTATGAATGTTTTAAGGCTTGGAAAAGTTTAGATTTTTCTTCCTTTGACAATGAACTTAAAAATGTGGAAGAAGATGATAATCTTTTGACAAAAATTGTGGAAAAACTAAGAAGTCACGACATAAAAATTCCAGAACTTACAAGGTCGCCCTATCCACTTTTTAGACTTGTGGATCAATTTATTGACGAGGATAAGCTTAGAAATTCAGACATTGATTTTGGAATTTGCACAGTAAATGTGTCAGACTTAAAAGTTGAAAAGCTTTTTAAAAAAGATATAGAGAAGGGACTTTTGAAGGATTATATTATTGCCTCATGTTACCTTCCCTTCTTTAAGTTAAAGCCACTTCATGGCAAATATTTTATAGACGGAGGCTTTGCATCGCCAGCTCCCATGGAAATGATTGACGATGATATGGATATTGTCCTTGTGAGACTTTCTGAGATGCCTTTAAAAAATATTGAGCGTGCAAAATATGTTATTAAACCCAATAAAAGACTTGGCTCATCTCTTGCTTTTGACACAGAAAAAGCTGACGAGCTAATAAAAAATGGATACTTTGATGCTTTTAGGGCAGTCAAGGGCCTTGTTGGTGATGATTATTATATTTTGCCAATTGAAGAAGAAGAGAGCCTAAAGTATATTTATAAAATTTTAAAGAATAAAGTTGAGGAAAGTGACAGTAAACTTCTTAGAAAAGTATTTGAGGAGCATGTTCCAAAGATTGCAGAGGAATTAGAATTGCCAGAAAATTTTGGATATGACGAGCTTCTTTACAAACTACTTGAAAAAGAAGCAGAAAAAAAGAAAATTGACAGATTTAAAATTTACACAGTTGATGAACTTATGAGGGAAATAGAAAATGGACTTTAATGCTGATTTTGACTTAATGAAAATTAAAGCTAAACTTCAGAAAAAAAGTCCCCTGCCTGTCGATGTGAAAAATAGATTTTCTGTCATGATCCCTCTAATAAAGAGAAAGGGAGAAATTCATCTTTTGTTTGAAAAAAGAGCTCTTACTCTTAGAAATCAACCAGGAGAGATTTCCTTTCCTGGAGGCAGAATAGAGAAAAATGAGAGTCCCTGGGATGCTGCTATTAGAGAAACTTGCGAGGAGCTATTAATAGAAGAAAAAGACTTGGAAATCTATTCTGAAGGAGATTTTTTGGTAAATCCCTATGCTGCAATTATCTACAGCTTTATTGGAGAGATAAAAAAAGATTTTTACGAAATTACTCCCTCAAAGGCAGAAGTTGAAAGTATTTTTACAGTGCCCCTAAAGTTTTTTATGGAAACTGAGCCAAAATCCTACAGCATAAATTTAAAGGTAAATAGGAGTGATGACTTTCCCTACCATTTGATTCCCAATGGAAGAGATTATAAATTCAAAAGGGGAAGGGAAGAAGTTTTATTTTATCAGTATAAAGACGAAATTATCTGGGGTTTTACTGCAAAAATGGCGAGAAGATTTATTGAAAGGATAAGCCTTTAGACTTAATTAAATTTTGTACAAATAATATTCAAAAATTTCATAAAGCACAACAAAAGGAAAAAAATTTTTACGAAAAATGAAAAATTTAATGATTTTTTATAAAAAAAGGACAAAAAAGTAAATAAAAAATTGTAACACAAATGTAATAATCTTTTTAAAGCTCTAAATTTCAAAGTTTAGAGCTATTTTAATTTTATATATAAAAAATATACATTTAATAAAATTTTTAAAATGGCTAAATAACTGGATTTGTGGGAAGAATTACAAATTGGTTACAAAAAATTGACAAATTAAGTTTTTTCTATTATACTTTTATGAGGTTAGAAGAGGTTACAAAATCGTAACAAAACTTACAACTTTGTAACGTTATGGAGGTTATATATTTGAATAGAAAAAACATTTTTAAAAATGCAAAGTTTATTTTAATCGTCCTAGCGCTTGTGTCTGTACTTACAATGGGTTTTAGCACAGCTTTGGGAAATGATGTTGAATTAAATATTAATGGAAAGACAAAGACAGTTTTTACATATGAAAAGACTGTAGGCGACTTCTTGAAAAAAGAAGGCATCGTACTTAAAAACAAGGACCTTGTAAGTCCAAGTATTGATGAAGAAATTAATAAGGATATGAAAATTACTATTTCTTCTCCTAAATCTTATCACATTAAGGATGGCAACAAGACAATAATTGCTGAAGCAAATGGATACACAGTTGCTGATGTACTTGAAAATTTAAATATCAAGTTAAATAAACTTGATAGAGTTTCTCTTCCTCTTGATGAAATTGCAAAAGAAGGAATGGAAATTAAAATTGATAGAGTTGTTGTAGAAAATATTGAAAACAAAATTGAAATTCCTTTTGAAACAGAAAGTCGTGAAAACAAAGACATGTTTGAGGGAGATAAAAATGTAATCACTAAGGGCGAAGTTGGACAAAAGACTGAAAGCCTAAAGAACACTTATGTAAATGGGGTTCTTGAAACAACTGAAGTTTTAAAAAGTGAAATTACTAAGGATCCAGTTAAAGAAGTTGTAGAAGTTGGAACAAAAAAAGCTGCAGCAGCACCTAATGGGAAAAATGCAAAAAGAGTTATTGTAATGCAAGCTACTGCTTATGATCCAAGTGCTGGTTCAAAAACTGCTATGGGAACTCGTGCAAGAGTTGGGGCAGTTGCAGTTGACCCTAGAGTAATTCCACTTGGTTCAAAACTTTACATTGAATCAATGGATGGTTTCGCAAGTTATGGATATGCCACAGCAGAAGATACTGGCGGAGCAATTAAGGGAAATAGAATTGATTTATTTTATAATTCAAATGCTGAAGCCAACAGATTTGGCAGAAGAAATGTAAAAGTTTATGTATTAGATTAATAAGAGTCCTGGCAACAGGACTTTTTTATTGCAAAAATTTTTTACTAGATTTACTAGATAATTTTTTAGATTTTTTAAAATAGAAATCTAAAATTAAAAAGAAAATCTAAGAAAAAATAAAATTTAAAAAATACAGACTTCATCATTTAAAAGAACCTTTATTTACTTTATAATATATACGAGGATGATTTTATGAAATTAATTGAACATGAACTCGTCGATAGATATATTTATTATTTGCAAAGATACATCCCCTACGATAAACAAAAAGACGCAAGGGATGATTTTTTAGAAATTTTAAAAGATAGACTTCCAGAAATTTATACTGAAGATGATATAAAAAAAGAATTAAATAAAATGGGCAATCCCTACGAATTTGCAGGTGCTTATTCTGAAGCTGGCAAGTTTCTTTTAAGTGGGAAAAATTATGAGATTTTTATCATTTTTTTAAAGATACTTTCTATTTCAGCTGCAATTGGAGTATTTTTATTTATTTTTAATTACTTCAATAGATTTATAAGCACAAATTTATTTGACTTGCTAAAGACCATAGTCATTAGTATTTTTGTCTTAAGCCTACTTCCATCATGGATTTGTGAAAAAATTAAGACTACAAAGATTTTAAAAGCACTTACTGAAGATTGGGACATAGACAATTTGTATGAGCCTAAGGATCTTAAAATTAAAAAATATGAAATTGGACTTCTTATTTTAAATTTTTCAATGTTTTTTATGCTACAAATTTATATAATTACATCTAGCATAAATATTTCCATGGTAACTTACACTTTTATTATGTTTTTATTTTTTATTAATGCTTTAAGGGCAAATATAAAGCTTTCTGAAAATACCCTTGTCTCAAAAGTTATGTATTTGGAATATTTTGTGGATATTTTTACAATAATTAGTTTTATAACTATGACTAATTATTTTATTCCAAAGGTATTTGTCATTAAGATAATAATGCTCTCAAGCGGACTTAATTTAATTTTAAATACTTATAATATTTCTAAGAGCAAAAATATTTTATTATCGCGAAAAAAGAGAAAGAAAAATAAATATAAGAGAAGAAATAAAAAAGACAGAGAAAACTTTTAAAGTCTCCCTGTCTTTTTTTATTTTAATTTAAAATTTATGCTAGATTTTCCTTTAAATATTTAATAATATCTAGTGATTCATAAAGTGGCTTGTCGCCAATAAATAGACATGGCACTTGTTTTTTGCCACCCTTTTCAATTAAATATTCACGAGCTTCTTTGTCTTCGTCAATATTTTTTATTTCTACAGAGTCAATGCCCTTTTCTTCCATGAAAGATTCAACTTTTTTACAAAATGGGCAAGTAGTTCCTACATATAGTGTTAATTTTTCCATAATATCCCTCCAAAATAGATTTACCCAATTAATGGCAAAGAAAACAAGGGCAGTATTTAAATGAAGGGCATTTTTTGATATAATAACATAGATTCGAGGTGATATTGTGGGATTTTTTGACAGTCTCGATGGCAATGTAAATGAAATTATGGAAAATTTAAATTATTTAAAGAAAAAAATTGTAAGTGAATCACAAGAAATTAAGAAGACGGCAAGATTAAAGTACGAAATTTTAAATGAAGAGAGAAAATTATCTGAACTTTTTGAAGCTCTTGGTCGTCATGAATATAATATTTTAAAGGAAATAAAGTCAGATCTCGATGTTGATGAGACTTTAAGAGAAATTGAAAGGCACAAGGCTAGACTTTCTTCCCTAAAAATGGGTCTTGATGCAATTGATAGTTCTGGAACTATTTTTAAAAGTGATTCTAAAAAAGATTTAGACAAAAATTTTCAAAAAAGTGATTTTTCTGGACTTTATGTGGAAAAAGATATTGAAGAAAATAATTTAGAAAGAGATGAAGGCTCCATAATTTTTATAGAAGAAGATGAAGATGAAAATAGATAAAAAATTTATTGATATAGATGGAATTAAAACTGCATATATAAAGAGAGAGGGCGGCGAAAAAACTGCTGTAATTCTTCATGGTTGGGGTGCATATATTGAATCAATTATGCCGATTTTTAATGCCATACCAGAAAACTACACAGTTTATGCCTATGATGCACCAGGCTTTGGAGATTCTGAAAATCCAAAAAAAGTAATGGGGACCTACGATTATTATGAATTTCTCTTAAAATTTTTAGAGAAATTTAATATAAAGAAGGCGACTTTTCTTGGTCACTCCTTTGGAGGTAAAACTCTTACTATTTTGGGAGCGAGAAATAAGGATTTAATAGATAAACTTGTAATAATTGATGCATCTGGAGTTCTTCCAAAGAGAAAACTTTCTTATTACACCAAGGTTTATTCCTTTAAGGCGGCAAAAAAATTATATATGTTAACTCATGGAAATAATGAAGAAGCCATGGAAAAGTTTTACAAAAATCGCGGCTCTGATGATTACCAGGCAGCAGATGGAATTATGAGAAAATGCTTTGTAAAAGTTGTAAATGAATCTACAAGAGATGAGTTTAAAAATATTGATGCAGAAACTCTTCTTATTTGGGGCGATAAAGACGAAGCAACACCACTATACATGGGAAAAATTTTTGAAGAAGAGATAAAAAATTCTGGACTTGTTGTCTTAGAAGATGCAGGTCACTATTCTTATCTTGACAAGTTTTCTCAGTTTAGTGCAGTTATTAATTCATTTTTAGATTAGGAGATTTTAATGGAATATTTTTTAGAGAGATTACCAATTTACTTAATAGATTTTGTAGTGATTTGCCTAGCACTGTATTATTCTCTAATTAGAAGCAATTTTCCAATTCACATGCTTCAATTAGAAGGCTATGACAATGATGAATACAAAATATTTTTAAAAGACAACAAGGAAAAGATGAATAAATTAGTCTATAAGCTTGAGAAAAATCAAAAAACTCCCATAGTTTGGACTGATAGGGCAAAAAGACTTTTAAAAAAACACAAGCTTGTAAATTACATTTTCTTTGTGCTTGTAGTTGTAATTTCACTAGTCTTATTTGACTTAACAAAATCTTATGTGATTTCAGTTATTTCAACACTTGTACTTTCATTTTTAATTTATTTTTTCCAATACAGACTTTTGATTTTAACAAATAAGTGGGCAAAACCTACTGAAGATAAAATCAACATGGGCTTTTATACTTCTGCCCAAGAAAAAATAAAGAAATTTAAAAAAGAAAATGACTTAAAGGTCCTTGGCATAACTGGATCCTTTGGCAAAACTTCTGTAAAATTTATATCAGATACGATTTTATCTGAGGGACTAAGGGTTAAAAACACGCCATCTTCCTTTAACACACCTATGGGACTTTCAAAAATTATAAATAACGAACTTGAAAGTGACAGAGAAGTTTTTATTGCAGAACTTGGAGCCAAAGTGCCAGGAGAAATTCACGAAGTAGCACAGCTTGTCCAACCAGACATTGGAATAATTACAGCTATTGGACCAACTCACATGCACCTCTTTAAGACTATTGAAAATATTCAAAAGACTAAGTATGAGTTAATTGAAGATCTTCCAGAAGATGGAATTGCAATTTTTAATTACGACAACGATTATGTAAAACCTCTTGCAGATAAGACTAAAAAGAAAACTTATAGATATGGCACAAAGGATTTTGACAAGCTAGATGTCTATGCTGACGAAATAGAAGTAAATGAAGAAGGGTCAAAATTTATTCTGCACATAAAGGGAGTAGGCGAAATAAAATGCGAGACAAGACTTCTTGGTCTTCACAATATTTCAAACCTACTTGCAGCAGCAACAGCGGCTCATGTCCTTGGACTTAGCCTTGAAGAAATTCAAAGGGGCATAAAAAAAGTTGAGCCAGTGGAACACAGACTTTCACTTATACCATCAAGTAATGGCACAATAATAATTGACGATGCCTTTAATTCAAATCCAGTTGGCTTTAGGGCAGCTCTTGATGTTTTAAGAGAATTTAAGGACCACAGAAAAATTATTATTACACCAGGCATGGTTGAACTTGGAGCCATGGAAGAAGATGAAAATAGAAAAATAGGCGAAGTCATGGCAGATGTAATAGATTTTCCAATTTTAGTTGGCAAAAAGAGAACTATGCCAATTTATGAAGGTTTAAAAAATAAAAGTTTTAATGAAGATAATATTTATAGAGTCTCTTCGCTAGCAGAAGCTACTGAAGTGCTTGCAAAAATTTCTGTGCCGGAAGATGTCGTTCTCTTTGAAAATGACCTACCTGACAATTACAATGAGGAGTGAAAAAAATGGAAAATATAGGAGTAATCTTCGGAGGAAGATCCGTTGAACACGAAGTTTCTGTAATCACAGGAATGCAAATTATTGAAAATATGGATAAGACAAAGTATAATCCTATTCCAATTTATATTACAAAGAGCGGCAAATTTTTATCTGGCGAAAGTTTAAAAAATTTTAAAGCTTATAAAAATCAAGACTTTCATGATGGAGTTGAAGTTTTCTTTAAGCCAATTTATGGCGACAAAAATCTTTACTGCATTAAGCACAATGAAAAGAAATTATTTAAGCCAGAATATGATTCTGTTGAAGTTTTTGAAAAAATCGACGCAATATTTTTTGCCCTTCATGGAACTTTTGGCGAAGATGGATGTACTCAAGGTCTTTTTGAACTTATGGGCATGCCTTACACTGGCTGTGGCGTAATGTCTGCTGCTGTTGGTATGGATAAAGTTGTCATGAGGAAAGTTTTTGAATCAGAAAATATTCCAATGACAAAATATAAGTATTTTTACAAAGATGAGCTTAAAAATTTACAAAATGTTGTTGAAAAGTGCAAGGATTTGAAATATCCTCTATTTGTAAAGCCAGCAAATTTAGGTTCCTCTATTGGAATTTCAAGAGTAGAAAATGCCCTTGACCTTTCAAAGGCACTTGAAGTTGCATCACATTTTGATAGAAAAATAATCGTGGAAGAAGCAGTGGTAAATCCTAGGGAAATTAATGTTGCAGTCCTTGGTTATGAAAATGACCTTGAAGTTTCTGCAGCTGAAGAACCTCTTGGCTTTAAAGATCTTTTAAAATACGAAGACAAATATGTTTCAGGCTCTAAGGGAGCAAAATCTTCACAAAAACACCAAAATAAAAAACTTCCAGCAGAACTAAAACCAGAACTTGAAAAGGAAATTAAAGAACTTGCCAAGAAAAGTTTTTCTGCAATTGACGGAGCAGGTGTTGCAAGAATTGACTTTTTAGTTGATGGCGATGTGGCCTATGTAAATGAAATAAACACCCTTCCTGGTTCTATTGCCTTTTACCTCTATGAAGTAAATGGTCTAAAGATAAAGGATTTAATTTCAAAATTAATTGAACTAGGTAAACTTAGATACAGCGAAAGATCAGAAAACAGCTATTCCATCGATTCAAATTTATTTAATATGACAAGTTATGGAGCAAAGATTTAATGATTAAAGAAAAGATTTTAGAAATTATCGAAAAGACAACACCAAGGTCAAGAGAGGAACTCCTTAAATTTTTTAAAATTAAAAATAAAGAAAAGAAGCAGTTTTTAAAAATAATTGAAGAACTTGAAAGTGAAGGACTTATTTTTGAAGACAGCAGAAAAAAATATAGATTTGTTGATAATGAAAAATTCTTTTATGGAAAACTTCAAACAAATGCCAAGGGTTTTGGATTTTTGATAAGTAAAAATCTTGACGAAGACATTTATATATCAAAAAATAATTTAAACTTCGCACTAAATGGCGATGAAGTCATTGTGAGAAGATATAAAGACTCCTTTGGCGATAAACCAGAGGGAAAGGTCCTTGCCATTGTAAAAAGAGTGAACACAAAATTTGTTGGAGTCTTTCAAAATAAGAGAGATTTTGGTTTTGTAATCACTGATGAAAGCAAAATGGCAATGGATATTTACATTCCAAAGAAAAAAATAAATGGGGCACGAAATGGTCAAAAAGTAGTTGTAAAAATCGAAAAATGGCCAGAGGCAAATAAAAAACCTGAAGGGCGAATTGTAGAAATTTTAGGTTATCCCGATGACCCTCATGTTGACATAATGTCTGTTGCAGCATCTCTTGATCTTCCTATGGAATTTAATAAGGCGGCTCTATCTGAAGCAAAAAGCCTGCCACAAGAAGTTTCTCCTGATGAAATAAAGGGAAGAAGTGATTTTAGAGATCTTCTAACTTTTACCATTGACGGTGCAGATTCAAAGGATTTTGATGATGCCATTTCCCTTGAAATTTCTAAAAATGGATCTTATATTTTGGGAGTTCACATTGCCGATGTGGCTCATTATGTTGAAGAGCTTGGCGCACTTGATGAAGAGGCCTTTAAGAGGGGCAACTCAGTTTATTTATTAAATAAAGTAATACCCATGCTACCCTTTGAACTTTCCAACGGCATTTGCTCCCTTAACGAGGGCGTAGATAGGCTAACTCTTTCTGTCATTGTAGAAATTGACAAAGATGGAAATGTAAAAAAATATGACATCTGTGAATCTGTAATAAATTCAAATAAAAGACTAGTTTATGAAAATGTGTCTGACTATTTGGAAAAAAACATAGTTCACGAATCTATTGTTGGATTAGAAAAAACCCTAGACAAAATGTTTGAGCTTTCAAAAATTTTGCAAAATAAGAGAGAAGAAGGCGGCGCCATTGACTTTGACATACCAGAAGTCATTATAGAAGTTGATGAGAAAGGTTGGCCACAAAATATTCACAAGAGAGACAGAAGGACAGCCAATAAACTAATTGAAGACTTTATGTTAATGGCAAATGTCTGCGTGGCTAAAGAATATTATTTTAAGCACATTCCATTTTTATATAGAATTCACGAAAGACCTAAGGAAGAAAAAATTTCAGAACTAAATTCTTACCTTAGACCCTTAGGTTACATGATAAACTTTGATGAAAAAGTTGAGCCTAAGGATGTGCAAAAAGTTCTTGAAAAGGCAAAGGGATCTAAGGAAGAAATGTTTATTTCCACGATGACCCTTCGCTCTATGACTAAGGCAAGATATTCTGAAATAAATGATATTCACTTTGGTCTGGCCTTTGATTACTATTCACACTTCACATCTCCAATAAGAAGATATGCTGATTTAACAATTCACAGAATTATAAAAAAACATCTAAAGGGAAAACTTTCTGGAGGCATAATAAAAAATTTAAAGGTAATTTTGCCAGAAATTGCAGAGCAAGTTTCTAGGACAGAAAAAATTGCTCAAGATGCAGAAAGACAAGTTGAAGATATTAAAATGGCAGAATATATGTCTGAACGTCTTGGCGAAAGATATGATGGTAGAGTTTCTAGCATCACAAATTTTGGAATTTTTGTTGAGCTAGATAATTTAATTGAAGGACTTGTTAGCTACAGATCTATGGATGGTTATTATGAGTTTGACCTGGACCACTACAAGGCTGTGGACTATGATACAAAAAATGAATTTCACATTGGCGACGAAGTCAGAATTGAAGTTGTAAATGTGGACTTAAATATGGGAAATATTGATTTTAAATTAGTAGGTGATGAAGATGAGTAAAGAAAAAGATAATGCAATAGCAAATAATAAAAAGGCAAGCCATCTTTATTTTATCGAAGACACTTATGAAGCTGGCATTGAACTTTTTGGCACTGAAGTTAAATCAATAAGAGCAGGTCAGGTAAATATAAAAGATTCCTATTGCGATATTAATAAGGGCGAGATCTTTGTCTATGGCATGCACATTTCTCCCTACGAACAGGGAAATATTTATAATGTAGACCCTATGAGAAAGAGAAAACTATTGATGCACAAAAGTGAAATTCTTCGCTTGGAAAAAGTTAAAACACAAGATGGCTACACAATTATCCCCTTAAAAGTTTATTTATCTCGTGGAAAGGTAAAAGTCTTAATTGCCAAGGCAAAGGGTAAAAAACTTTGGGACAAGAGAGAGACAATTAAGAAAAAAGAAGTAGATAAAAAATTAAGACAAGCACTCAAATACTGAGTGCTTGTTTTTTATAAAAATTTATTTTAATTTTAATTTTTTGTTTTCTTTATAATATTGAAAACATTCATAGATGATAAATATACATGGAGCTATAAAAAATAAATAATTGTCATTTTGAGAATAAGCGATATCACCTGATGTACCTATTGCATCTATGACATTAAATGAAATTAAAATTAAATAAAAATCATGTCCTATTATAGACTTTTTTATTAAAAGTATTCCCACTATGTTAAATGCAAGTAAGCTTATGAAATAATTAAGAGTATGATTTTTTCCGTCAAATTCATTAAAAGCTATGTGACTTCTGCTTGCAAAAGATACTTTATAAAGTAGATAGAGTATTATAAAGATAGATAGGTATTTTAAAAATTTTTTCCTTTTGTCATTCATATAAATCACTCCTAATATAGAATTACATCTTATATCATCTATTTATAATATAATTATATAAAATATAATAATCTTTTACAATAAAAGAGAGAAATTTGTAAATGAAAGGGAAAATTAGATTCATCTAAAAACTTTAAATCTACTAGTAATTGATTAAAAGAAATTTTATTTTTGGTATAATAAAGCCAGGTGATTATATGTCTTTTATCGAAGTTAAAAATCTTTCCAAGGTCTATAACATTGGCGAGAGAACAGTAATGGCAAATGATAAATTAAATTTTGAAATAGAAAAAAATGAATTTGCAATAATTCTTGGGGCATCTGGTGCTGGCAAGTCCACTTTTTTAAATATTTTAGGAGGTCTCGACAGCCCTTCAAGTGGTGAGCTTTTAGTTAATGGCAAAAATATTGCCATGTATAATGAAAAAGATCTTACAGAATACAGAAGAAATGACATGGGTTTTGTCTTTCAATTTTACAACCTCATTCCAAATTTAACGGCTCTAGAAAATGTAGAGCTTGCAACGCAAATTGTAAAAAATGCAAAGAATCCAGAGGAAGTTTTAAAATCTGTGGGACTTGGCGAGAGAATGGATAATTTTCCATCACAACTTTCTGGTGGCGAGCAACAAAGAGTTTCTATTGCTCGTGCAATTGCAAAAAATCCAAAGCTTCTACTTTGTGATGAGCCAACGGGAGCTCTTGACTATCACACAGGCAAGCAAATTTTAAAGCTCTTGCAAGATTTAACTAGGACAACAGATACTACAGTGGTTTTAATAACTCACAATTCTGCAATAAAGGATTCAGCAGATAGACTTATTGAAATTTCTGATGCTAAAGTTAAAGATGTTATTATAAATAAAAATCCAAGGGATATTATGGAAATAGAATGGTAGGTGCAGAGTGAAATCTGGCGACAAAGATAATTTTAGGGAGATAAAAAATTCTCTTCCTAGATTTATCTCAATTATGATTATTGTCTTTCTTGGTGTTTTTGTTTTAATTGGTCTAATTTCTACAGGCAAAATTATGAGAAACACCATTGACGACAAGATAAAAAAATTAAATCAAGAGGACCTAAAAATTTCTGTGCCTATTGGCCTTGAAGATGAGGACAAAAAAATTATTGAGGGCGAAGATGACATTTCTGAGCTTGAATACGGCTATGACAAGGATGTTTTCTTGGAGGGAGATTCTATTGTCATAAAAGTTCTTAATATGCCCTATGAAATTTCTAAGCCTGAAATTGTTGAGGGAAGAAATATAAAATCATCGGACGAAATTGTCCTTGATGCAAGAATGAAAAGAGATGGCAAAAAAATTGGCGACATCATTTCCTTTAAAGAGGATAACGACGACGATGATGACAATGATCTAAAGAGACTTTCCTATAAGGTGGTTGGCTTTGCCAATTCTCTTGATTTCATTCAGGATAAAAATAACACTTATTCTGAAAGAGGCTATGGAAAAATTTCTTACTTTGCCTATATTGACGATGGGAATTTTTCTGGAGAACCGACTCTTGCCAAAATTAAATTTTTAGGAACAGAAGGACTTATGACTTCTGACAAAGAATATGTGGACTACATGGATAAAAAGACTCGCAGCCTAAAAATCGATTTAAAAAGTCGCCCCAAAGAGAGACTTGCTTCTATCCAAAATGAAATTTCTGGAAAAATAGTTGATGCTGAAGATAAAATTACTGATGCAGAAGGTAAGCTAACTGATGCTAAGGATAAACTTGTAAAAGGAAGAAAGGATTTAAACAAGGGCAAAAAGGACTACAAAGAAGGCATAGACAAGTACAATAAAGAAAAAAATGATGCAGAGTCTGAAATTTCAAAAAATAGAGACAAACTTTACAAGGCATCTGTGGAAATTGATGATGGCGAAAGAGAACTTGTAGATGGCTACGATAAGTTAAGAGAAGGCAAGAAAAAACTTGAAGATGCAAAAAATGAATTAAATTCTGGAAGAAAAAAATTAAGTGAAGGTAAGGAAAAATACCAAAAGGGACTTGGCGAGACTGAAGCTTCAGAAAAGGCACTAAAAGAGGGAGAAGATAAACTCATTGAAGGCAGAAAAAAACTAGATGATGGCTGGCAAAAAATTGAAGATTCAAGAAAAAAACTTTCTGTTGGCATGAAAAAATATGAGGAAGGCGAAAGAGAATACAACAGCGGAAAAGCTCAGCTTGAAGCTGGAAAAGAAAAGCTTGTAAGTGAAATGGGTGCATCATCCTATGAAGATGCAGTTAAAAAAATTTATACCCTTGATGAAATTCTTGGCACAGCAGGAGAAATTTTTAATAAACTTCCAAGTATAGAAAGTGAAATTGTAAATACAAAATCACAAATAGACCAAGTTGATGGAGGGATTGCTCAAGTTGATGCTGAAATTGCAAGCACAAATTCTGCTCTTAAGGACCCAAATTTATCAGATGAAGATAAGGTAAAACTAGCAGCTAAACTTCAAGACTTAGAGGCAAAAAAGGCTGAACTTCAAAAAAATAAGGAAGGCTTAAATAAAAAATTAGAATTTTTAAATAATTCTAAGGCTGAAATTGATAAAGCCATTGCTGAAATTAATAAAGAAGTGCCTGGCGGCATCACTGGAAATTTAGAGGATTTAAAAGCTAAAGTTCAGCAAGGAAAATCTGCCATAGAAAAAATAAATGAAAGCGAGAAAAAACTTCTTGCAGCAAGAGCGACTCTAGATGCAAGTAAAAAACAAATTGAAGAAGGTAAAAAGCAGCTTGAAGAGGGAATTGCTGAAGCGGAAAAGGGTGAAGCTGAGTACGCAAAAAACAAGGATGAAATAGAAAAAAATAAAAAGAAACTTGCTGAGGCAAAAGAAGAACTTAAAAAAGCTAAGGAAAAACTTGATGACTCCCAAGAAAAATTAGACAAGGGAAGTGCCGACTACGAAAGTGGAAAAAGGGAATATGATGAAAAGTACGACCAATACCTAGAAGGCAGAGAAAAATTATCAAGAGCCAAGGAAAAGTATTTGTCTGGCACAGATGAGCTCCAAAGAGGAGAAGAAAGGCTTGATAAAGAGTTAAAAAAAGGAAAAGACAAGCTAGATGATGCCAAGGGAAAACTTTACAAGGCAGAAAAAGATTTAAAAAAAGGCGAAAATGAATACCAAGATAAGTCCAAGGAAGCTGAAGAAAAAATTTCTGATGCAAGAGAAAAAATTGCTGACGGAAGAAAATATTTAAGTCTAATAAAACAGCCTCGCTACACAATTAGGCCAAGACACATGTCTACTGACATTAATACCTACATTGACTACGGAAAAAGAGTTGACGGACTTTCCTTTATCTTTCCAATATTTTTCTTTGCCATAGCACTTTTAGTTTGCTTCACAACAATGACAAGAATGGTTGATGAAAATAGGCTCGTCATTGGCACCTATAAGGCCCTTGGCTATACAAATAGAGAAATTGGAAGAAAATTTTTCTTGTATGGATCTTTGGCATCAATAATTGGAGGAAGTCTTGGAGCAATAACAGGATCCTACTTATTGACCTATATAATTGGCAATGCCTATTCAACAAAGACAATTTTTGAAAACCATTTAATTATAGAAGTCTTTCCACTTAGGATGATTTTTGCAATTTTTCTTGGATTTTTATTTACTACAGTGGCAGCAATAATTACTGTTAATAAAAACTTAAAGGAAAAGACAGCCTACCTACTTCGTGGCAAAGCTCCAGCTAAGGGAAACAGAATAATGCTAGAAAAAATTCCTTTTATCTGGAACAAAATGAGCTTTCTATCAAAGGTTACTGCAAGAAATTTATTCTTGTCAAAGAAGAGAATGTTTATGACAGTAGTTGGAGTCATGGGCTGTGCAGCACTTTTGGTCCTAGGCTTTGGAATATCAGAATCAGTAAAAGATGTAGAAAAATTGCAGTTTAGAGAAATTTTAAAATATGATATGTCTGTATTATATGACAGCAAATTTGACGAAGATGCCTATAAAGCTTACAGAAAATCCATTGATGAGAAAAATTTAGACTACACAAAGACTTACGAAGAAATATTTACTGTGGATTACAATGAAATCGACCAAAATGTAAATGTGGTTGTGCCAGAGAACAAGGAAGAATTTAAAAATTTTGTTGCATTAAGGGACAAGGACAGTGGAGAGAAACTTGAAATAGGAAAGAGGGGAGTTATAATAACAGAAAAACTTTCCAAGCTTAAAAAAATAAAAGTTGGCGATCCCCTTTACCTTCGCGATGTTTACGGAAATGAATTTGAAGTAGAAGTATCAGGAATAACAGAATTTTATCTTGGTCACAATGTCTACATGGATAAAGATTATTTTGAAAAAGTAACGGGTTCAAAATTTGCGGCAAACACAGACTTAATAAGGGTCCCTCATAATTTTAACAAAGATGACTTTACAAAGAATACAATAGAAAATAAGGCAGTCTTTAACATTACAAATATTGACGACATGAAAGATGTCCTAAATCAATTTTTATATTCAATAACAAAGGTGGAAATAATAATTTTAATAGTGACAACACTTTTGGAAGTTGTAGTTTTGTATAATCTTACAAATATAAATATTGAAGAGAGAATAAGAGAAGTTTCAACAATAAAAGTCCTTGGCTTTTATCCAAAGGAGACAACAGCATATATTTACAAGGAAACTTATATCCTTGCAATAATTGGAATATTAATAGGGCTTGTAGTGGGAAAAATTTTACACTACTCAGTCTTACAAATTGTTGTACCTTTTATGGCTATGCTGCCAGAAGATTTAACGGCAAGACCTTTTATATTAGCAGGCATAATAACAGCCTTTATAAACACTTTTATAATGGTAATATTCCACTTTAGGATAAAGAAAATAAATGCCATAGACGCCTTAAAATCAAATGAATAAAAATTGACCGAAGAAAAAATCTTCGGTCTTTTTTTATCTTCTATTATCTTCAATAAAAAAATAATCTGATAAAAATTAAGACAAAAAAAATTTTTCAAAATCTAAGTGTATATACACTTGGCTTGTCTCATCTTCTTCTTTGTAATATAATTTTATTTAAAATTTATTAGGAGATTGGATAAAATTGGAAAATTTAGAAAAATTAAACTTTGATGAAAAAGTAGAAATCTTAAAAAAATTAAAGGAAGAAAAGGATGCAGTTATACTTGCTCATTATTATGTAAATGAGGACATACAAGCTATAGCTGATTACATAGGAGATTCTTTTTTTCTAGCTCAAAAGGCAACTGAACTTAAAGAAAAGACAATAGTCATGGCTGGAGTTTACTTCATGGGAGAAAGTGTAAAAATTTTAAATCCAAGTAAAAATGTATTGATGCCAGACCTTGATGCAGATTGTCCTATGGCACATATGGTAAGTGTAGAAAAAATTAAAGAGATGAGAGAAAAATATGATGATTTAGCAGTTGTAACTTATATAAATTCAACTGCTGAAATAAAAGCTTATTCAGATATTTGCGTTACATCTTCAAATGCGGCAAAAATTGTAAATAAATTAAAGGAAAAAAATATATTTTTTGTTCCAGATAAAAATCTTGGCGACTACATAAAAAAATCACTACCAAATAAAAATGTTATTTTAAATGATGGTTATTGTCCTGTTCACGATGAAATCGACCTTGATGATGTGAGATCTTTTAAGGGCAAGGTTAAAATTTTAGCTCATCCTGAATGCAGAAAAGAAGTCTTAGACCTAGCAAACTTTATAGGTTCTACAAAGGCTATTATTAATGAAGCTGGAAAGTATGATGATGTTTTAGTTGTTACAGAGGAAGGAATTTTTACTGAGCTAAAGAAAAAATATCCAAATATTAATTTTAGAAAATTGAGAAAAAGTCCAATTTGTAATGACATGAAAAAATTAAATATTGATAAAGTCATTAAGGTAATTGCAAATAATGAAAATCAAGTTGAGGTAGATAAAGAAATTAGAGAAAAAGCTTTAATACCACTAAAAAGAATGTTGGAGCTAGGTGCATAAGATGAAAAAATATGATATTTTAATAATTGGGTCCGGACTAGCAGGAGTTAGCACAGCCTTAGAATTAAGTGAAAAATATAAAATTGCCCTTGTAACTAAGAAAAAGTTAGAAGATTCAAATTCCTATCTTGCTCAAGGTGGCATAAATGTCCTAAAAGATGAATCTGATAGAAAAACTTTTATTGAAGATACAATGAAGGCAGGCCACTACAAAAATAATTTGCAAGCTGTAGAAAAAATGGTCGATAATTCCCAAGCTGCCATAAATTTTTTACTTGAACTTGGAGTTAAATTTAACATGAAAAAGGGTGACTTTGATTATGCAAGAGAAGGCGGTCACTCTATAGCTAGAGGTCTTCACATTGATGATGAAATAGGTAAGGGAATCTTAGATGTCCTTTATAAAAGGCTTAAAGAAAGAGCCAATATAGATATATTTGAAGACACTCCTATTGTTGATTTAATTGTAAAAGATGGCAAGTGTTATGGAGCAAGGTCTCTTGATGAAATTTTTATTTCTACAAATGTTGTTCTTGCAACTGGTGGACTAGGTGGAATTTTTGATAAGAGTACAAATTTTTCTCATATATGTGGCGATGGCTATGCCATGGCTATAAAAAATGGAGTCAAGTTAAAGGACATTTCTTACATTCAGTTTCATCCAACTTCTCTTTATGAAGAAGCTGTAGATAGACAATTTTTAATTTCTGAATCTGCAAGAGGAGAAGGCGCTCTCTTATTAAATCACAAGGAAGAGAGGTTTACCGACGAAATGAAGCCTAGAGATATTGTGGCAAAGGCAATTTTAAGGGAAATGGAAAAAGAAAAGGTAGACTTTGAATATTTATCCATGAAACCATTAGGAGAAGATAGAATTCCAAAGAGATTTCCAATGATATTTAAGGAATTAAAAGATAGAGGAATAGATCCAAGACATGAAAATGTACCAATTGTTCCATGTCAACACTACACTATGGGAGGCATTGAGTGTGACAGCTTTGGAAGAACTAATTTAGAGGGACTTTTTGCAGTAGGAGAAGCAGGAAATGTTGGCATTCATGGTTCCAATAGACTTGCCTGCAATTCACTTTTAGAGTGCGTTGTTTTTGGAAGACTTTTGGCAGAGTACTTAAATGAAAATAAACTTGAAGATAGGGAAATAGATTTTCAAATTGATGATAAAAAACTTGATAGAGAAAAAGATTCTAAGATTATTTTTGAAAGGATAAGAGAAGATGAGAGAGCTAAAGCCAATAGTAATTGATGAGTATATTATTTCTGCTCTAAGAGAAGACATGACTAGTGGCGACATAACAACAGATGCAATTTTAAAAGATGAAGAGGGAGAAGTAAGTTTAATCTCAAAAGATAAAGGAATTATTGCAGGTCTTGATGTATTTAAGAGAGTTTTTGAAATTTTAGATGAAGATGCAACTTTTGAATTTAATTTTTCTGATGGCGACGAGGTAAATAAGGCTGACTTAGTTGGGACAGTAAAGGCAAAAGCTAGGGCAATCTTAGAAGGCGAAAGAACTGCCTTAAATTATTTACAAAGGATGAGCGGCATTGCCACTTATACTAAAAAAATGGTAGCTGCCCTTAATAGTGATTCTGTAAAAATTTTAGATACTAGAAAAACTACACCAGGCATGAGAATTTTTGAAAAATATGCAGTAACTCTTGGCGGTGCCTACAATCACAGATATAATTTGTCTGATGGAATTATGATAAAGGACAATCACATAGATGCAGCTGGCGGAATAAAAAATGCCATAGAAAAAGTAAGAAGGCTAAATCCCTTTGTCAAAAAAATTGAAGTTGAAGTAGAAAATTTTGACCAAGTGAAAGAAGCACTAGAAGCAAAAGCTGATATAATTATGTTAGACAATATGAAAATAGAAGAAATAAAAAAAGCTGCCGATATTATTAATAAAAGGGCAATAATTGAGTGCTCAGGAAATATTAGTCTTGAAAATATTAATGAATATAGGGACCTTGACATTGATTATATTTCGTCTGGTGCCATAACTTATCAGGCAGGAGTCCTAGACTTATCTATGAAGAATTTAAAAATCTATTGAGGAAAATATGAAGGATCCAAAAACACGAAGAGAGGAACTATTAAAAACTTTATATGAAAAACAAAAGCCAATGTCCGGTGAAAGTTTGGCAGAAAAATTTGATGTAACAAGGCAAGTAATAGTTCAGGATATAGCCATACTTAGAGCTAGTGGAAAAGATATTGTCTCAACTAATAGGGGTTACTATTTAAATGAAGAGAGAACTCAAAAAGTTTTCAAAGTTAAACACAGCGATAGGGACATAAATAAAGAATTAAATGCAATTGTAGACCTTGGTGGAAGAGTAAAAGATGTCATAGTTCATCACAAGGTTTATGGAGAAATAAAAAAGGATTTAAACTGTTCCTCTAGGCGAGATGTAAAAATATTTATAGAAAAGATGAAGGAAGAAAAATCAAAACCCTTAGATGTTTTGACTGGCGGAGTTCATTTTCACACAGTCCTTGCAGATAATGAAGAAGTAATTGAAGAAATTGAAGTTGTCTTAAAGGAACTTGGATTCTTAATTGAGGAATAATATAATAATTAACTTCAGTAAAAATAATATTATAAAAATTTAAAAATAATTCTTATTTAAAAGCACAGGATTTATGTCTTGTGCTTTTTGTTTTTAAAAACTTTTAGGGGGTATATTTCTTATAAGGAGTTTATTATTATAACGCGATAAAGGAAAGTGATTTTATGAAAAATGATGTATTAAGAAGAAAAGAGCACGAAGCTGTAAGAAAGGGCGTTGGCTATTATGACTTTACCCACCAAGTTTTAGATATCAAGGGTAGGGATGCGGCAACTTTTTTAGACAAAGTTTTTGTAAATGACATAAAAAATATGAAAGAAGGTCACGCACTTTATACTACAATGCTAAATGAAGATGGAAAAATTATTGACGATGTAATTGTCTTTAGATTAGAAGAAGACAAGTTTTTAATTTCAACTTTATACATCGACAAGATGATTAAGTGGTTTGACAAATTTAAAGATGGTTGCGACCTTGATTACAAGGACATAACTTCAAAATTAACTATGTTTGCCATCCAAGGACCAAAATCAAAAGATCTTGTAAATAAAATTGTAGATAAGGATATTTCTTCTATGAAATTTTTCACAATTGATGAAAATACTGTTGGCGACTTAGATATTATGGTTGCAAGAGCAGGTTTTACAGGCGAACTTGGCTATGAACTTTATGTTGAAAGCGATAAAAAAGAAAAATTAGAAGAAAAAATTAAAAAAGCAGGCGAAGAATTTGGCTTAGTTAATATTACAAGTGATGTAATAATTGGAAGTTTGCCAGGAGAAAAGGGATATGTTTTAATGAGCGACATTGAAGGCACAAATCCTCTTGAAGTTGGCTATGGCTGGACTGTTCATTGGGACAGCGAATTTATAGGAAAGGATGCTCTTTTAAAGGCAAAGGGAAATATTAAGAGAGATTTATTTGGCTTTGAACTAGAGGGAGAAGGTCAAGTTGAAGCAGGGGACCCTGTTTTTTGTGATGGCAAGGAAATTGGCAAGGTAACAAAATTCACTTATGGCTATACTGTAGAAAAATTCATTGGCTACTGCTTAATTGAAAAAGACTTTGCAGTTGAAGGAAAACTTGTTGAAATTAAGACAAAATCTGGAAATGTAAAAGCAAAATTATGCGACAGAGTTTTTTATGACAAGGAAAATGAAAGAGTAAGAGGATAAAAATTGGAGTCATTTTTTTGACTCCTTTTAATTTGATTTAGAAAATAAGATTAAATTAATTTATCACATTAGTGCCTTGACATTAGATTAAGAGTTTATTACAATTGACTTAGATGTAAACGTTAACTTAATATTTTATTAAAGAGAGGAGTAATCATGAAAAAATCAAAAAAATATTTAGTTTTATTTTTATCCTTTTTATTATTGCTTTCAACAGTAAATGTATTTGCTGTTAGGCATAAGGATAGAGACATACCTTTAAATGGTATTATTGTAAATGATCATATTGTTTATAGTGACGTATATCCTTACATTAAAAATAATAGGACTTATGTTCCTATAAGATTTATAGCTGAAGAGCTGGGATATGATGTTAAGTGGGACGGAGCTAATAGAAAAGTAACAATGACTAATGATGGCACTACAGTTGAACTTACTATTGGCTCAAATAAAATGATGGTAAATGGTAAGACAGTTCTTCTAGATGCACCAGCAGAAATAAGAGACGACAGAACTTTCGTACCACTAAGAGCAATTGCTGAAGCCTTTGGAGAAAAGGTAGATTATTCAAAAGATTATAAAGCAGTTTATATTGGTGATAATCCTAAGTACAATGCCTTCTATAAAGTTGTCTACTATTATGAAAAGAGAGAAACAGTTATTTCTGAATACACAATTAATATTGCAACTTACAAAATGAATGTAAATGGAAATATTTCAAGATTTGGAACAATAGACGAACTTATTACTGCTGTTTACGATGATTTCTACGATTATAGAGTAAGTGGGGTATCAAGATATGGCGTAACAACTTATAAGACTTCCTATGTTCAACCAACTACTCAAGCAAAAGAAGAAGTAAAGTATGTTAAAGCTCCAAAATCAAATGTGGCAGAAGAAAAACAACTTAAGGATGCATACTATGTTGTATCTACAGATGATATTCTTGTAGGATCTTGGTATGGACCTAGTGCTTATACTGATGAATATCTTAACGTCTACCCTACAGATGATTATGCATACATCACGAGTATGGGAAATGGAAAGTATAAAGTCACTAAAAGGATTATTCTAAGCTATGATAAAAGCTCAGAATATTTTGTAGAACAATATGGATACTACGATAAGAACAAAAATGCTCTAGTTGTAGAAGAATCGCACAAGACTTATGGACAAAAAGGATTTTTCGAAGGGACAGATTCTGCGTCTAGAGATGGAGTATTTTATCTTGAAAAAAACAACTCAAGATTATCTTGGGACAAGGTAGGATCTTCATATTATATGGATAAGTATTAAAATTTAATAACTTTGTTTATGAATAACACTAAGGGACTCGTTAATTCGGGTCTCTTTTTAATTTATAAAAAATTTACAAACTTTCACCATTCTTTCACACTTTGTAAAATATTTTACATGAAATTTACATTAGCAATCTTTCAAATTTACAAAGGCTTCTTATAATAGCCTTGAAATAAAAATTATATTTGAAAGGAAGATAATAATGGAAATTAGAAAAATTGGTAAAGTTGGAATGATTCTTGCTTTAGCAGCATCTCTTGTTGCTTGTGGAGGAAACAAAAAGGAAGAAGCAACAGCTAATGCTCCTAAAGAAAATGCAGCAAAACAAGAAGAAAAGGGATCTAACGCAGCTGATCTTGGAACTATTAATGTTATTTCAAGAGAACAAGGCTCAGGTACAAGATCTGCCTTCACAGAACTTACTGGCGTTCTTGTTAAAGATGGCGACAAAGAAGTTGACAACACTTATGCTGAAGCAGCAGTTCAATCTTCTACTGATGCAGTTCTTACAACTGTTGAAAACGACAAGGCATCTATTGGTTATATTTCTCTAGGATCTTTAAACGATACTGTTAAGGCTGTAAAAGTTGAAGGCGTTGAAGCAACTCCTGAAAACATCAAATCAGGGGACTACAAACTTGCAAGACCATTTAACGTTGCTTACAAAGCTGATGTAGATGCAAAGGCAAAAGATTTAATCACATTTATTATGTCTGACGAAGGACAAAAGATTTGTGAAGAAGAAGGTTATGTTGGAGATGCTACAGGTGCAGCTTACGAAGCTACTGACAATGATGCACATATCACAATTGCTGGTTCAACTTCAGTTTCTCCTCTAATGGAAAAACTTGCTGAAGCTTACAAGGCTAAAAACCCTAAGGTTCAAATCGACATTCAATCTAATGGTTCTTCTGCTGGTATGACTGCAGCAATGGAAGGAACAGCACAATTAGGTATGGCTTCAAGAGAACTTAAAGACGAAGAAAAGAAAGCTCTTGAATTTACAGTAATAGCAAGAGATGGTATTGCAGTTATAGTAAATAACGAAAACGGATGCGAAAACTTAACAATCGATCAACTTCAACAAATCTTTACTGGTAAATTAACTGACTGGGCTGAAGCTAGCAAATAATTGTAAATAGGTTTAAGGAATGAATAAAATGGAAGATACTAGTAAAAAAGTACTCCATAAAGAAAACCAAAGAAAAGCATTTACAAAGGAAGAAGTATTTAAATATTTCTTCCTAATTTGCTCTATACTGTCAATTTTCTTTTTATTTTTGATATGTATATTTATCTTTAAAGACTCTTTTGGTTTTATAGGAAAAATTGGAGTAAAAAACTTTGTCCTTAATGACAGCTGGGCACCTATGAATGTGCCAGCCTCTTATGGAATTCTACCAATGGTTATTGGCTCTATCTTAATAACTGCAATGTCATGTATTGCAGCAGTGCCAGTTTCTGTAATGGTAGCTTGTTATTTGGCCTTTGATTGTCCAAAAAACATTTATAAAATTTTAAAACCTGCTCTAAATCTTATGACAGGCATACCTTCAATTGTATATGGCTTTTTTGCCTTAACAGTTATTGTGCCTATTAACAGATCACTTTTTGGCGGTACAGGTATGAATATGTTATCTGCATCAATATTACTTCTCATCATGGTTTTGCCAACAATAATTTCTATGGCAGAAGCATCTCTAAGAACTGTTCCTAAGTCTTTTTACCAAGGCTCACTTTCTCTTGGTGCAACTCATGATGAAACAATTACAAGAGTAATGGTACCTGCGGCAAAGTCTGGTATTTTTGCTGGAATAATTTTGGGAGTAGGTCGTGCAATTGGTGAAACAATGGCAGTAATATTAGTAGCAGGAAATCAAACGAGATTAACATTTAATCCTTTAAAGGGAATTAGAACTATGACTACAAACATTGTACTTGAAATGGCTTATGCAGCTGGAGAACACAGACAAGCTCTTATAGCAACTGCAGCAGTCCTATTTATTTTCATTCTTCTAATTAATATTGGATTTTTTATAGTAAAGAGTAGGAGCGAAAACAATGGTTAAATATATTACAATAGGCGTATTATTATTTTTTGTCGCTCTAGTATTGGGACTTCACTTTATAAAGGGGCTATCCTTTTATAGAATTACAACTAGACTTTTTTCAGCCATGACCTTTGCAGTCCTTGTATTTATTGTAGCTTTTGTAGTTTTTAAGGGAGCCCTATCCTTTAGACCAGACATGCTTTCCCTACATTACACAACAGAAAATGTGTCCATGGGACCTGCAATAATTACAACCCTTCTTACAGTTATACTTTCAATTTTATTTGCATCACCAATTGGAATTTTCACAGCCATATTCTTAGTTGAATATACAGATGTTGAAAACAAACTTGTAAAGGCAATAAGACTTGCAACAGAAACCCTTGCCGGTATTCCATCAATTGTTTATGGACTATTTGGTATGTTATTCTTTGGCTTAAAATTAAAAATGGGCTTCTCTGTAATTTCTGGTGTTTTAACTGTTTCTATTATGATTCTTCCAATTATAATGAGGGCGACAGAAGAAGCACTAAAGTCAGTTCACCCATCAATAAGACAAGGTTCCTTTGCACTAGGAGCAGGCAAGCTTAGAACAATTTTTAAGGTTGTACTTCCAGTTGCAATCCCAGGAATTTTATCAGGAATAATTTTATCAGTTGGTCGTGTAGTTGGAGAAACAGCTGCTTTGATGTACACTTTGGGAACAGCAACATCTCTTCCAGCATCACTAAAATCATCATCAAGGACACTTGCCCTACACATGTATGTATTATCATCTGAAGGTAAACACGTTGGCGAAGCCTATGCAACAGGCATGGTACTTTTGCTACTTGTCCTTCTAATCAACTGGTCATCAACTAAACTTGCAGACAAACTCAAGGAGGTAGAATAATGCAATCAAAGATGAATGTCAAAGATCTCGATTTATACTATGGGGATTTCAAGGCACTTCACAATATTAATTTAGACATTAGGGAAAATGAGATCCTATCTTTTATTGGACCTTCTGGTTGTGGTAAGTCAACTTTACTAAAATGTTTAAATAGAATGAATGACCTAGTAGTAGGTTGTAGAATTGAAGGAGAAATAACTCTTGACGGCGAAGATATTTACGCCAAGAATTATGATGTAAATAAATTAAGAAAAAGAGTGGGCATGGTATTTCAACAACCTAACCCCTTCCCAATGAGCATCTACGAAAATATAGCCTATGGTCCAAAGACTCATGGCATAAAAAATAAGGCTGAACTTGATGAAATTGTTGAGTCATCACTTAAACAAGCTGCCATTTGGGACGAAGTAAAGGATGATTTAAAAAAATCTGCCCTTTCTATTTCAGGTGGACAACAACAAAGACTTTGTATAGCAAGAGCTATTGCAGTAAATCCTGAAGTAATTTTAATGGACGAACCAACATCTGCTCTTGACCCAATTTCTACAGGAAAAATTGAAGATCTTGCACAAGAATTAAAGGAACAATACACAATTGTAATGGTTACTCACAATATGCAACAAGCTTCAAGAATTTCTGATAAAACTGCCTTTTTCCTTCATGGTGTAATTGTTGAATATGGAAACACAGTAGACATATTTACAAATCCTAGGGAAGAAAAGACAGAATTATATGTAACAGGAAGGTTCGGCTAATGAGAAAAAAATTTGACGAAGAATTAAGACATTTAAATAATTTACTTTTAGAGATGGCAATGCTAAATGAAAGCTCAATAAAAAAGGCTATCTCTCTATTAGATGAAAAAGACGAAAAAATTGCTGAAGAAGTTTCAAATTATGAAGAGAGGACAGATGTCTATGAAGGCATTATCCAAAAGCAATGTTTAAAAATTTTCGTAGAGCAACAACCTGCAGCAGGAGATTTAAGAAGAGTTTCCTCTGCACTAAAAATGATTACTGATATGGAAAGAATTGGAGATAATGCAAGAGATATTGCAGATATTTGCATGATGTTACCTGATGACTATGACACTTCTAGATTTCCTCTCATAAAACAAATGGCAGATGCCACAATTAATCTCTTAAACAAGTCAATTGATTCCTTTGTAAACTTAGACTTGGAATCTGCAGAAAAAATTGATGACGATGATGATGTTGTCGATAATTATTTTGTAATGATAAGAGACGAATTAATTGATATAATTAAATCAGATTTTGATCCCGCAGCTGCAATAGATTTTATTATGATTGCAAAATATTTGGAAAGAATTTCAGATCATGCTGTAAATATTGCAAAGTGGGTAATGTTTTCTATAGAAGGATGATTTAATGTTAATTTATGTAGTAGAAGATGACACATCGATTTTAAAATTAATTGAATATTCGCTTAGAAGCAAGGGATATGATGTCTATTGCTTTGAAAATGGCAACGACTTTTTTGAAAAGTTAAGTGAAAAAAAACCAGATATTGTGCTTCTTGATATAATGCTTCCTGACATTGAGGGAACAGAAATTTTGACAAAATTAAAGGAAAAAGAAGACACAAAAAATATTTGGGTCATGATGATTACAGCAAAGACTTCTGAATATGATATAATCTCTGCCCTAGATGGTGGTGCTGATGATTATATCAAAAAACCTTTTTCTGTAATGGAACTTTTATCAAGAGTAGGTGCCATAGCAAGACGTGCAACAAATTCTGACAAAAATAAAAATATTTTAGAATTTAACGGAATTGTCATGAACAATTTAAAAAGAGTTGTGACAATTGACGGTGAAGAGGTAGATTTTACCTTTAAAGAATATGAACTTTTAAAATATTTAATTTTAAATAAAGAAATTGTCATCTCTCGCGAAAAACTCCTAACTTACATTTGGGGTTACGATTATGAAGGCGAAACAAGAACTGTGGACATGCACATAAAACTTCTTCGTGACAAATTAAAGGACAAGAGAAATTATATAAAAACAATAAGAGGCGTGGGCTATATGCTTTCAACGAAGGATTGATATGAAAAACAGATTTTTTAGATACCTTTTAGGCATATCACTTCTCACACTCTTTCTCTCAACAATTGCGTCCATGTTTATCTATTATTCTGTTTACGTAGACAGATCCAACAAAGACCTTTCAAATATAGTCATCACTATGGGCGAAACTTTAAAGAGAATAGATGATGACGAAAATTATTTAGATAGTGTGGCAAAAAAGAAGAGAGATTTTAGAATTACTCTTATAAAAGATGACGGCGATGTATTATACGACTCAGCTGAAAATGCAAATTTTTTACCTACTCACAAGGACAGACCTGAAGTTATAAAGGCGCAAAAAAATGGTTTTGCAGAAGTTGAAAGATTTTCAAATACTCTTTCCAAGGACCTTTATTATGTAAGTTTAAGACTTGATGATGGAAGTATTTTAAGAGTATCAAGGGAGATGGATAATCTTATTGGTGCCTTTAGAAAAGTTTTTCCAATAGACATTTTAATGTCAATTTTAATATTTATAATAGCAACAGCAGTTTCACGTAGACTTACAAAGAAAACTTTTGAACCCTTAAATAATTTAAATGAAGATTTACTTACTATTGACACAGATATGTTTCCAGAGATAAGTCCTTTTATCAACAAAATAAATAATCAAAACAAAACTATAAAGGACAATTATAGAGAAATTAGCAGAGAAAGGGATACCATTGAGACAATTTTAAAAAATATGAAAGAGTCACTAATAATTATAGATGAAAATAAAAACTTGCTCTCTGTAAATAATTCTGCCAAGGAACTTTTCAATTCCAAAAGAAAACTTATTGGAGAAAATATTTTAAATTTAATAAGAGATGATGACCTTTTAAAGTTAATTGACGATGCCCTTATGGGTTCTTCCGTTGAATCTATTACAAATATTGGAGATAGAGAATTTAAATTTTATGTAAATCCAGTTTTTGAAGACAAAAAAGTTAGAGGCGTTGTAATATTATTCATTGATGAAACAGAAGAAATAAGGGCTTTGAGACTTCGTGAAGAATTTTCTTCCAATGTAAGCCACGAATTAAAAACACCTCTTACATCAATTTGTGGTTTTTCAGAACTTCTTGTAAATGGAATGGTAGACGATGCCAATAAAGAAGAATTTTATAAATTAATTTATGACGATTCTAAGAGACTTTTAAATTTAATCGAAGACATCATGAAAATATCTGGACTTGAGACTGAAGAAACTTTTTCTCGTGAAGAAATAAAATTAAAGGAACTTATTAAAGATATTTTAAGGGCACAAAGAAATTTAATTGACGAAAAAAATATTGCTGTTAGTCTTGATGGCGATGGACTTGTATTTGAAAATAAGACTATGATGTGGGAACTTTTTGCCAACATTATAAATAATGGTTTAAAGTACAACAAGGACGGCGGTAAGCTAGACATAAAAATTTCTGAAGACGAAAAACATTATGAAGTTTTAATTGTTGACACAGGCATAGGCATTCCATCAAAGGATCTTGCAAGGATTTTTGAAAGATTTTACAGAGTAGACAAGTCAAGGTCAAGAAAAATTGGCGGCACAGGACTTGGACTTTCCATAGTAAAGCACGTGTTGCAGTCCATTGACGGAAAACTTGAAATTTCATCAAAGCTTGGCATGGGAACAAGCTTTAAAATAATTTTAAGCAAAGACAGAATGGAAAAAAATTAAAAATATAAAGTGAAAATGTTAAATAAAAAGACAAAAGAGAAAGGTAAAATATAATTAAAAATAATTTGCTCTTGCATTTTAATAACTCCTTAAAGACTGGCTTTATGAGCCAGTTTTTTTCTTGGAATTTTAAAAATATTACGATTTCCGAAAGTAATATTTTTAATTATTAATGGCGGTAAATGATAATATTATTGTAAATATAGGAGGTTATGAAATGAACAAAAAATTAATTAATTTAGGATTAGGATTTGTGGCAGGCGCTCTTGGTGGAAAAATTCTTTCATCACAAAGTGCAAAAAAACTTGCTGTATCTACAGTGACACAAGGACTTAAAATAAAAGAAGGCATAGATAAAAGCGTTGAAAATTTAAAAGTTTCAACTGAAGATATTGTTGCTGAAGCTAAGGTAAAAAAAGCTGAAGATGAAAGAAAAGAAGCTGAAAGAAAAGCTGAGCTTGATATTGAAAAAGTTTCAGAAAAAAAGGAAGAAGTTTCAGAAGAAGTAGAAGTAAAAGTAGAAGACTAATATGAAAGCAAGTATTGCCAGTAGAACTCTAGGCAGGTGTCGATTTTTATATATAGACAAACTTAGAGACTGCGATGTAAATAAATTAAAATACAAAATTGAAGAAATATCTGGCGTGAAGTCTTGTAAGATTTCACCTCTTGCAAATTCAATTACAGTAAATTATGAAGAAAGTTACTTGCCAAAAATTGCAAAATTTATTTTAGACTTTGATTTAGAAGATTTAAGAGATTTTGAAATTGATGATGCAGACTTTGTGCCACAAGAGGAGAGAGAGCTTTTCCACATTTTTCGTGACGCAATTTATAGGAGAATTTTCTTCGCCCATATTTTACCTATGCCACTTAGACCAATTGGTGTTCTTATAAAGGCTCTTCCTTATATTAAGGCTGGCGTAAAAAGTCTTAGAGATAGAAAATTAAAGGTTGAAGTCTTAGATGCAGCTGCCATTGGAATTTCTATACTTGATGGGGAATTTGGCGATGCAGGTAATATTATGTTCCTCCTTGAACTTGGAGAAGAATTAGAGGACTACACTCTAAAAAAATCAAAGGACGACCTGGCACAATCTCTTAAACTAAATGTAGAAAAAGTTTTTGTCATTGATGGCGACAAGAAGTATCTTAAAAAATTAGAAGACCTTGAAATTAATGAAGTTGTAGAAGTCAACATGGGTTCAACAATACCAGTAGATGGCGAAATTCTTAAGGGCTATGGCATGGTAAATGAATCTTCTCTTACTGGAGAGTCCCTTGCTGTTAAAAAAGAGGAAGGCAAGACTGTCTTTGCAGGCACAGTTTTAGAAGAAGGTGCCATACTAGTTAGGACAAGGAAAAAATATGACGAATCCAGAATAAATCATATAATTGAATTAATTGGCGAGAGCGAAAAAAATAAATCTCTTGCTGAGAAAAAGGCAGACTCCATAGCAGACTCCATTGTAAAATATTCCTTCTTGGGAGCAGGAATAACTTATCTATTAACTAGAAATTTCATCAAGGCAAAATCCTTCTTAATGGTGGATTTTTCCTGCGCACTTAAACTTACAATACCAATTGCAACTATGAAGGCAATTTCTTCTTCATCAGAAAGAGAAATCCTAGTAAAGGGTGGAAGGTATTTAGAAAAACTTGCCCAAGCAGATTCAATAATTTTTGACAAGACAGGAACTCTTACAAAGTCAGAGCCAAAAGTTGAAAAAGTTATAGCTTTTTATGACAATGATGAAGACGAATGTCTAAGAATTGCAGCTTGTCTTGAAGAGCACTTCCCACATTCAATAGCAAATGCCGTTGTAAAAGCAGCAAAATATAAAAATTTAAATCATGAAGAAATGCACTCAAAGCCCGAGTACATTGTCGCTCATGGAATAAGATCAAAAATTGGCGAAAAGGAAGCCCTAATTGGTTCAGCTCACTTCATCTTAGAAGATGAAAATATAAAAATAGATGAAGAGCAAAAAAATAAAATTGACAAATTAAAGGAAGACTATTCACTTTTATATCTTGCCTTTGATGAAAAATTAATTGCAGTAATTTGCATAGACGATCCTCTTAGAGAAGATGCAAAATATACAATTGATTCCTTGAGAAAGCTTGGATTCACAAAAATTGCCATGCTAACTGGCGACGCAGAAAATTCTGCAAGAGCAGTGGCAGAGAAACTTGACTTAGATTATTATAAGGCACAAGTTTTACCTGAAGACAAAAAAGAATATGTGGATAGAGAAAAAGAAAAGGGCAGAACAGTTGTCATGATTGGCGACGGAATTAATGATTCCATTGCACTATCATCAGCCGATGTAGGAATATCTATGCATGAAGGCGCAGATATTGCAAAAGAAATTGCAGACATATCAATAAAGTCCGACTCCCTAAAGGAACTTATTGATGTGATAAAAATTTCTAAAGAATTGGATAAGAGAATTCATAGAAACTACAGACACATAATTTCCTTTAACAGTGCCCTTATTGCTTTTGGAGTAACAGGACATTTAACAAATACAAATTCAGCCTTCCTTCACAACGCATCAACAGTTGCCATTGCAGGAAGAAATATGAGGGCCTATAGAGTTTAGACTTAGAATTTAAAAAATTTAAAAAACAAATTACAAAATAGAGTCCCAGCGGCTTTATTTTTTTACAAATATTTATTTAAATTTACAGAATAAAGCAATTTGCAAATATTCATTTTTAAAATGTTGTATAATATTTTTTATAAGAGTTATAAGGCAGAATTTTTTTGAGGAGTAAAAAAATTTTCAGGGATAGATTATGAAGAAGATACTAATAATTGAAGATGATAATAATTTAAATAAAGGACTTTCCATAGCCTTAAATAAAGAATATGAAATTTTTTCTGTAAACACAATTATTGAAGCTAAAAATTTTATTGATGATGCGGATTTGATTTTACTTGATATGAACTTACCAGATGGAGATGGGCTTGAAATAATAAAATATACGAGACAATCTTCATCAATTCCTATAATAGTTTTATCTGCCATAGATCTAGAAGCATATATAATCTCAGCCATAAATTTAGGGGCAGACGACTATCTAACAAAACCTTTTTCTCTAGGAATCTTAGAAGCAAAGATAAAGAGAGCTTTTGAAAAAATAGCGCCTAGTGATTTAAATTTTTATAAGAAAGATGGTCTAGACTTTAATTTCAATGAAAATACTTTCTATGTAGATAATAAAAATATAGATCTCACAAGAACAGAGACAAAAATTTTATACTACATGATAAAAAATAAGTCTCAAGTTATTACTAAAGAATTACTATTTGATTTTGTTTGGGGAATAGATGATGAATTTATTGATCAGAATACTCTTAGTGTCAACATTTCTAGAATAAGAAATAAATTAAAACCCTATGACCCAATAGAAACAGTCTTTGGAGTTGGATATAAATGGAATTTTTAGTAGGCATTCTAGTAATTGTAATCGGAATTCTTTTATATAAATATATTGTCTTGAGAGGTGAAATGCGTGAACTCTCAGACTATATTGATAAGGCTTTGGATGGAAATTTAGAAATTACAGAATTTGATGAAAAGGAATTATCTAAAATAAAATCAAAGCTCATTAAGTTTTTGTATGCCAGCCAAGTAAAAGAAGCGAAAATAAATACAGAAAAAAGTAAAACAAAAGATTTAATAGCAGATATATCACACCAAACCAAGACACCCATTACCAACCTTTCTTTATACATTAGTCTTTTAGAAGATGATCCGAAAGATGAGTATCTTGAAATTATAAAGTATGAGCTTAATAAACTAGAATTTTTAATTCAAAACCTAGTAAAATCTTCTAGGCTTGAATCCGATATTATTTCCTTACAAAAACATCAAGCAAATTTAAAAGATATAATAGAAGATGTTTTGAGAGAATTTAAAGTAATATTAGACGAAAAATGTATAAGCATAAATTTAAAAAACGAAGACTTAATTTTCGCTTTGGACGAAAGATGGCTTAAAGAAGCCATTCACAATCTTGTAGATAATGCTATAAAATACTCGCAAAATGGTTCTACAATTAATATTTCAGTTTATAAATCTTACCTAAACTATAATCTAGACATAGAAAATGAGTGCAAAGACTTATCAGAAGAAGCTTTGCCAAAGATATTTGAAAGATTTTATAGAGGAAAAAATTCAGTTTCCAAGGACGGTTTGGGTTTAGGTCTATATATAGCCAGAGAAATTATAGAAAAACATGGTGGAAATATAAGAGCGTCTTTGGACGAAAATAGAATAAAATTTTCAGTAGACTTCCCCTTGTGAGAAGTCTTTTTTCTTACAAAACTGTAAGAAGTCTTGTAAGTACTTTGTAAGATATGAATGTTATATTAAATGTAAAGAGGTGATAGATATGTTAAAAGTAGAAAATTTAAAAAGATATTATAAAACAAATGACGTGGAAGTAAGAGCTCTTGACGGAGTATCTTTCGATGTAGAAAAAGGAGAATTTATTTCCATAATTGGGGCATCAGGATCTGGTAAATCAACCCTATTACATTTACTGGGAGGACTTGATTATCCTACAAGCGGAAAAGTTTTAATTGATGATACCGACATTTATGCATTGAAAGATGATGAGAGAACCATTTTTAGGAGAAGAAATATCGGTTTTGTCTTTCAATCATATAATCTTTTACCCATGCTAAATGTATATGAGAATATAATTATTCCCTTTGGTCTTGATGGGGACAAAGTAGATAAGAAATATGTTGATTCCGTAATAGACATTCTAGAGATAAGTGATCAAAAATATAAAATGCCTAATGAATTATCTGGTGGACAGCAACAAAGGGTTGCCATAGCAAGAGCCTTGGTTACAAAACCATCTATAATTCTAGCCGACGAACCTACAGGAAATTTGGACTCAAAATCATCTTCCCAAGTTGTTTATCTACTAAAAAAGATTAATAAAGAGCTTGGAAATACTATTCTTATGATTACTCACGATGATGCTGTCGCTCAAGCTGCAGAAAGAACTTTAAGGATAGAAGATGGAAGGCTGGTGGAAAATAATGAAAGTCAAAAATAAAGCTTATATAAGGGGTCTTGCAAAAAGTATTTTAAATGCGAATAAAAGCAGGAGAAATATTCTCTTATTAGCAATTGCTTTGACTTCTATACTATTTACCAGCCTATTTTCAGTAGGCTTAGGTTTAGGAAAAAGCATGGAAACCCAAACAATGAAAACTATTGGTACAATCAGCCATGGATCTTTTAAAGAACTTTCTGACAAAGATATAAATATTTTATCCAAGGATAAAGACATAAAGGAATTTTCAATAAGAGAGAAAGTTGGTATTCTTGATGATGAGAAAATAACCGCTGAACTATCCTATATGGACAAAAATGGATTTGAATGGTCTCTCATAGAAAAAGTTAAAGGGAAATTTCCTGAAAAAGAAAAGGACGTATTTATAGATTTAGCAACTGCAAAAAAATTAGGTTATAAGGGTGAAATAGGAGAAGAGATAGAAGTTCCTTTCACTATAGAAAAACCTTACACGGGAGAGATTATCGAAAAGAAAAGTGATAAATTTATTATATCTGGAACTTTTCAAAATCCTATTGACTCCAACGTTGGTGTAGGACAAATTTATTTATCAAAAGATTATGTAGATAAATTATCCCTTCCAGAAAATAATAATGACGTGGAAGTAATGCTAAAGAATTCCTTTATGATAAGGAATAAACTTTTAAAAATTGCAGAGAGAAATGGTTATAGAGTGGTAGATGATCCAGGAAATCTATCCGACAAAGAAATAAGAATTGGTGTTAACTTTGCCTATCTTTTATCTGGTGATTCTAGTTTTGATTTTAAAACATTTTTACCTTTCTTAGCTTTTTTGATTTTGGTAATAGTCGCAGGATACTTAATAATAAACAATATTTTTAAAATATCCGTAAATGAGGATATTAAGCTTCTGGGACTTTTAAAAACAATTGGGATGACAAAGCCACAAATCAAAAGGCTTATTCATCTAGAGTCTTTAGCAGTCGCACTTCCAGCAATAATAGTTGGAGATATAATAGGGATTTCTATCGGAAAAATCATTTTAAATAAAATATTTGCAAATAATGAGATGTTAACGGATGTAAAATTATCACTCATGGTAATAATCTTAATTATAGTATTTTCTACAGCCTTCACTTTGCTTACAGTATTTCTATCGGTGATGAGACCTGCAAGGTATGCGGCAAAAGTTTCTCCCATAGATGCCAGCAGATACAATGAAATCCAAATAAAAAATAAGTATAAAAGCGAGGATATTTCTCTAGGAAAACTTGCTAGAAGACAGGTTTTCTCAAATAAATTTAGGTTTATATCTATTGTTCTTTCTATTAGCTTATCTGCAGTTATTTTGAATAGTGTCTTAACTTATACAGGCAATATTGATCTAGAAAAGGGGATTTCTGATGTTATTGCAACCGACTATAATATAGCAAGCCCAAAATATTTTAGATATATGTATTTAGGTAGTGAAGAAGGAATTGACAATAAGTTTATTGATGAAATAGAAAATTATAGGGGCTTTAAAGCTGGAGGAGCTATATACTATTATGGTTATGAGTACTCTTATCCAGATATTAAAATAGAAGACAAAAAAGTTGCTCCAATATTATTGGGAATAGATGATTATTTAATAAATAAACAAAAAATAATAGATGGAGAATTTGATAAAGAAAAATGGAAAACAGGAAATTATGTTATCATAGGAGAATATGGAGATAAAAAATCTGCATTTAAAGCTGGCGATAAAATAAAAATCAATGTTAATAATAAAGTCAAAGAAGTCCAAGTGATGGGGAAAGTTGAGTATAATTTTTCAAATGGTCTTAGATATTTCCCTGTAATTAAGGAAGATATAAACGACGAATCTAGTCCTACTTTAAGTTTGGAATATATTTATATGAATCCTAATGAGTATAAAGAGCTCACAGGAGATCAAAGTATAATGTCCTATGGATTTGATGTAGATGATAGTGAAAAGGAAAATTTTGATAATCTATTAAAAACTTTTGAAAATGAGCCAGACTTTTCCTATGATTCAAGGGATCTTCAGATCAAATCTACAATGGAATTCAAAAACCTAATAGAATTTGCTGGTTACAGTCTATCTATAGTATTATTCTTAATTTCTGTACTGAATTTTATTAACGTCATTGCTACTGAAATATTAAGAAACATGGTGAACTTATCAATCCTTGAAGCAATTGGAATGACAAAGAAAAATATTAAAAAATATTTGGTAAAAAAGAGTTTGATCTATTCTTTATGCGGCTTAGTATTTTCTTTCATCATTATGCTTCTTGTAGATAAATTTATCTTGTTGGATTTTATGGAACAAACTAAGTGGACTTCTTATAAATTTGTAATTCTGCCACTTATACTTGTAAACTCAGTAAATATAATTATTGGGATATTATTTACAGGTAGATTCTATGAAAAGCATAGCCAAAATAGTCTTGTAGATAGAATAAGAAGTTTAGAATAACATTTTTTATGTTAACCAGAAATAAAAAAGGCTGTGAGTATTAAAACTCATAGCCTTTTATCTTGTCACCTAAAGACTCTCTAAATCAATTTTTCTAAAATCCATAATTCAATGAGCCTTCCGGTTCTAATTTTCTTCTGTCAAAATTTTTAATATTTCCGAATAAATATTTTCTGCATTCTTTTTAAAGTTTGCAGAAATTTTTTTTGCCATTATTTTATCTGATGTTTCAATTTTTAAGTCTAAAATATCTATTTCGTCGTCTTTTATTTTTAAAT